>Ga0272443_10000326_pt1 | contig 91581 bp, 98 predicted proteins | sample SSMAcet12_FD_193581 | JGI IMG/M metagenome (GOLD analysis project Ga0272443, IMG submission 193581) | Marine sediment archaeal communities from Little Sippewissett salt marsh, Falmouth, MA, United States - SSM-Acet-12 | ecosystem: Environmental > Aquatic > Marine > Wetlands > Sediment ...
TTCATAGTCAGGTCAGATCCAGCGATTTAGCCAGCCGCGGCAGCAGGTCTATATCGAACTGATATAGCGCCAGTACGGCACCGAATATCAGTACCAGGGCAGTAAGCGAGAACACGAAGCTGACATTGCGCACCTTGCGTGCGCGGATCTGGTCCGCGGTCCAGACCATGTTCACACTCCCCAGTACCGGGACACCCAGCACGTCGTTCATCACCTGTCGCTCGTCGAAGGTGGGCCGCAACTGGGACATGACGAAGGCCACGATGAAGCCAATGGCCAGACCGACCATCAGCACCGCGGCACTGAAGAACACGCGATTGGGGCCTGTAGGCTTGCTCGGCGCCCGTGGCGGGTCAATCACGCGAAACTGCACGGTGTCACTGCTGGTATCTGCCTTGCGCGCCAGCTTGGCCGCTTCCAGACGGCCAACCAGGGAGTCGTGACTCCCCTTCAACACCTGGTAGTCGCGGTCCATCTGACGCTGCTCAGCTTCTACTCGCAGCACTCTCTCGATGGCATCGGTCAACTCCTGGGCCCGAGCGTCGTACTCGGCAACCAGGACGCGCTTTGCAGCGGTCTCCGATTCGGCCTGGGACAGTGAAATGCGTAACTGCTGAATGAACGGGCTCTCGTTAACATCAGCGTAACTAGGTACCTTGGACAGCTCACGTTGTGCTTCGGCGATCTGCTGTTTCCGCTGCTTGTTCAAGTCTTCGATCATGGCCCGGGTGCTGACCACATCCGGGTGCTTGTCCGTATAACGGAACAGCAGGTCGTCCAGGCGCTTTTCGTTTGCGGCAATACGGCTGTCGATCTGGCTCGTGTCGACCTCGGCCTTGCGCTCCTGCGGACCAACACCGAAGGTCGGGCCTTCGCCCTCTATCTGTGCACGCATGGATGCGGCGCGATCCTCGGCCACCTTCAAATCCAGGGCAGCCTGTTCGCTCTGGGCCCTGAAGTTGCGAATACGCTCGTAGTATCCGCCGGTTTCATTGGGCAGATAGCCCAGGTTGCGCTGCTTGAAGCGGGTCATGTTTTCTTCCATGTCCCGCATGCGCCGTTCGTAGTCGGCGATCTGTTGTTCAAGAAACTGGGCGGCTGAGTCTTGATCCTTGCGCGCCTCACCCAAGTTGCCCTCCATGAACAAGGTGAGCAGCGACTTGACCACAAGCTTGGCTATCTCCGGAGACTCATCGCGATAGCTGATGGTGTAGAGATTTTCCCGCCGGGTTCCAGCCAGGGAGATGTTCTTGCGAAGTTTGTCCAGCAGTTCTTCTTTCTGCAGTTCCGTCTGGGCCTTCAGGTCCAGGTCGGTCATGCGCATGACCTTTTCCAGGTTTGGCTGGCTGAGCAGGGTCCGCGTCATCAGCAGCACGTTTCGCTGGGTGTCGGCTGTTTCGATTGCCAGGCCGCGCAGGAATGGACGTAATACAGACTGGGTATCCACGTAGACCCGGGCAGAGGCTGCATACTGATCGGGCAGTCGCGCCACGATGATCCAGCCCACCAGGCAGACCACCCATGCAATACCCAGCATCCACCAGCGGTACTGCCAGACACCTCTGGCGTACCGCATCAGCTGAACCATTACATCATGCATAAAGGGTCCGGCTTAGAACCAGGCTTCGGGGATGATCAGGATGTCTCCCGGCCGCATATCCACGTTCGCGGATATGTCGCCATCGCGGATCAGATCATCCAGCCTGACGCGATACTCCAACTGCTTGCCGTCCTCGACGCGCACCAGGGTCGCCTGATTGCCATCGGCGAAGTTGGTCAGCCCCCCCACCGAGACCATGACATCGAGCAGCGTCATGGCATCCTTGTACAGCAGCGCCTTGGGCGAAGAGGCCTCACCCACCACCCGTATCTGCTGGGTGTAGGTGCCGGCAAAGCCGGTCACGATCACCGTCACCAGGGGGTCGCGCAGATAGACAGAGAGTTTCTCTTCGATATCCCGGGCCAACTGGCTGGGCGTCTTGCCGGCCGCCGGCAACTCTTCAAGCAGCGGGGCGGAAAGGAGGCCATCCGGACGAACCGGCACCGTGGTGGTCACCTCGGGGTTGCGCCAGACAAAAACCTGGATCGAGTCTCCCGGCGCAATGAGATAGCGCGTGGTGTAGCGAGCATCGCCAGTGGCAGTGCTCAGTTCTGGGCGTGTGTCCTTGGTCTGGATGCAACCGACCATGAGTACCGACAGGCTGCATACCATCGCCCATCGACGAACACTGCAAGTTGAAAACCGAGTCTTCCGCTTCATTGTTCTCTTCTTTCCATGGTTGAGACGCGCCGCCGCTAACGCGACGCCTAGGATTCTACTTAAACTTGATGGAGAATGCTTCGTCGAAGATCACTGCACGTTCTTCATTGCCGCGGTGCTTCACCATCCATTCAGGTCGAGCTACATGCTGCACGCTTTCCTATTCCCTTATCAAGCCATCATCCTAGTATTCCACCCAGCCCTGCGTCGCTTCGTCTGGCTACCCCTGCTGATCAACATGGGTCTGTTCGCACTGGGCATCTGGGCAGCGGTGCAATACTTCGACAGTTTTCTGAATACGATGCTACCGCCGGACAGCTGGCTCAGCTATCTGCGCTGGCTGGTGTGGCCGCTATTCGCCGCCGCCTGGAGTGTGACGGTTTTCTATGGCTTTACCATTACTGCAAACCTGATCGGAGCACCCTTCAACGGCGTGCTGTCCGCCCAGGCCGAGCAACTGCTGTCCGGCAATCTTCCGCCCGAGCAGCCCGCCACCGGACTGGCCGCCATCCCCGGCGCACTGGCCAGCGAGACGGGCAAGCTTTGGTACCTGATAAGCCGGGCACTGCCCATACTGGTGCTGTTCTTCATCCCTGGCATCAACCTGCTCGCCCTGCCCTTGTGGCTGGCGCTGGGCTGCTGGTTCCTGGCCCTGGAATACGCAGACTACCCCATGGCCAATCACGGCGTGGAGGGGCGCGATCAACGCGGCACACTCAAGACCCGCCGGATGGATGCGCTGGCGTTTGGTGCCGGCGTCATGACCATGACCATGATCCCGGGTCTGAACTTTCTGGCCATGCCGGCCGGCGTGGTTGGTGCCACGCGACTATGGCTGGAGCGGATAAAGCCCCGCGTCTGATCAGCCGCCGGCCTTCAGAAAGGCTGCAATCCGCGCCACGCCCTCGGTCAGTCGAGTCTCATCGGTGGTGTAGGCAAAGCGCAGATAGGACCCGGCCTCGGTAGTGCCGAAATCCAATCCTGGCGTAACCGCAACCCCCGCATACTCCAGCAGGTCTGCGGCCAGGCCAGCGCTGTCCTCGGTCAGGGCACTGCAGTCTGCGTACAGATAAAAAGCACCGGCCGGATGCCCGGCCACCTTGAAGCCCAGTTCCTGCACTGCGGCCAGCAGCAGATCGCGACGCCGCGCCAGCACCTGGCGCTGTTGCTCCATGATCGCCAGGCTGTCGGCGTCGAAAGCGGCCAGGGCGGCATACTGGGAGATAGTCGGTGCCGCCAGAAAGATGTTCTGCGCCAGACGATCGAGCACCGGCGCCCAGTCACGCGGTGCCACCGCCCAGCCCAGACGCCAGCCGGTCATGCCGAAGAACTTGGAAAAGCTGTTCACCACGAACAGCCCCTGCTCGCCCAAGGCCAGCGCGGTCTGCGAGGGCCGATCGTATTCCAGTCCCTGGTAGATCTCGTCAACGATCAGCGCCCCGCCCAGTCGGCGCACCATTGCATAGTGCGCCGCCAGTTCATCCAGGCTCAGGCAGACGCCGGTTGGATTGGCGGGGGTGGCGAGCATCAGGGCCCGAGTCTGCGCCCCCCAAGCCCCAGCCACCTGATCAGTGGACAGCGTAAAACCGTCACTGCCACGAGTGGGCAGGCTGAGCGCCTCGCCATCGAACAGACGCACCATATGGCGGTTACAGGGATAGGAGGGATCCGGCATCAGCACCTGCTGGCCCGGATTCACCAGGGTGGCCAATACCAGCTGCAGCGCCCCTGACGCACCTGGCGTGATCAGGATGCGCTCTGGCGCCACATCCACGCCATAGCGATTCAGATAATAGCCGGCGATGGCCTCGCGCAATGCCGGCAGCCCTGCCGCCGGGGTGTACTTGGTGCGCCCCGCCGCCAGTGCCCGCTGGCCGGCGGCAACGATAGGCGCCGGGGTGGCGAAGTCCGGCTCGCCGATCTCCATGTGCACGATGTCGCGGCCCGCGGCCTCCAGGGCCCGGGCCCGGGCCAGGATGCTCATCACATGGAAGGGCGCGATGCCCGCCATGCGCGCCGACACCCCCGGCGGATCCGCCGGGGGTGTCGGGGACTTGGCCGCATCCTCGGTCAAGCGGCCTGCTCCAGCACCTGGCGATGCAGGGCACGCAGATAGTCCAGGTCCACCACGCCATCTGCCGGCGCAACCCCCTGGCTGGCCCGGCAGGGGTGTCCCGGCGTGCCCAGCTGATCCAGCACCACGCTGGCACCAGCCAGGTCATCGGCGGCGGTATAGCCATTGGTGGTGACCAGCAGGCAGCGGATACCGGCACCCATGACCGAGCGCACGCCGTTGTGGGAATCCTCAAAGGCCATGCACTGGTCCGGCGTCAGCCCCATCTGCTCCATGGCATAGATATAGATATCCGGCGCCGGCTTCTTGGCCGGCACGATGTCGCCCGCGGCGATCACCTCGAACCAGTCAATGCTGGCCGCACCCAGGGTGTGGGTCAGCAGTGCCGTGACGTTTTCCGGGGTGGTGGTGGTGGCGATGGCCAACCGCAGCCCGGCGTCGCGGGCATCCTCGATCAAGGTCTGCACGCCGGGGCGCAGCGGAATCTCGCCACGAGCCAGCAGTTCGGTGTAGTGACAGGTCTTGGCCGCATGCAGCCCGGCAATGAAGCCGGCTGCATCATCCGGCAGGACATAATCCGGACGATGCGTGTTCAGATAATGCCGGATGCGCTCCTTGCCGCCGGTAACGGCCAGTAATTCGCCGTAGAGATCCTCTGACCAGAACCAGTCGAGTCCGGCCTCGGCAAAAGCTGCATTGAAGGCCACGCGATGACCATCACGCTCGGTATCCGCCAGGGTGCCATCCACATCGAAAAGCAGGGCTTGCAAGTCCAACATCTCTCTCCCACCAAAGGTCTGCAACGTTAAGGCGCGTTAGCTTATCAAAGGCCACGCGCAGTGGTCGCCAGTGGATTTGTGGGGTCGGGACATCTCTGGTAGCGTTGCGGGTTTACATCCCTCGCTGTGTGGAGAGGCCGGATGAGTAAGCAAGCATCGGAAGGGTCCCTGCGGTCCTTTGAATTCACGCCCTACAAGGAAAAGAAGGGCGAGGAATACATGAACGAAAAGCAGGAAGCCCACTTCCGAGCCATCCTCGATGCCTGGCGTCAGGAACTGATGGAAGAGGTGGATCGTACCGTCGATCACATGAAGGACGACGTCACCAACTTCCCCGACCCCAATGATCGCGCCTCCCAGGAGTCTGAATTCAGCCTGGAACTGCGCACCCGCGACCGCGAGCGCAAGCTGATCAACAAGATCAACAAGACCCTGCGCAAGCTCGACGATCACGACTACGGCTACTGCGAATCCTGCGGCGTGGAGATCGGTATCCGCCGCCTGGAAGCGCGGCCGACCGCCGACCTGTGCATCGAGTGCAAGACCCTGCAGGAAATGAAGGAACGCCAGGGCGGCTGAGACCGCACCGGCCTGGCATCCCGCACCGGCCCTGCTCCGCAGTCACACATGACACCGTCCACCAGCGGCTATCGCGGCCGCTTCGCACCCTCACCCACTGGTCCCCTGCACTTCGGCTCGCTGGTCGCAGCCATGGCCAGCTACCTGGATGCCCGCGCTCACCGGGGTGACTGGCTGGTGCGCATGGAGGACGTGGACGAGACCCGCAGCGTGCCCGGTGCCGCAGACGACATCCTGCGCACCCTGGACGCCTTCGGCTTCCAGTGGCAGGGACAGGTGTTGGTTCAGAGTCACCGCAAAGCCCTGTACAGCGACGTCATCGCCGAACTCCGGCTGGAACGCCTTGCCTTCGATTGCGGCTGCAGCCGTGCCGAGATCAGCGCCACTGCACGCCAGGGGCCGGAAGGCCCCATCTACCCCGGCACTTGCCGGGATCGGCTGCCGGCAGGCAAGCGGGCGCGCAGCGTGCGGCTGCGGGTGACGGATCAGGAGACCGGTTTCAGCGACCGCATCGCCGGGCCCCAGCGACAGAACCTGGCGGCCGAACTGGGCGATTTCGTCATTCGTCGCGCCGATGGCTATACCGCCTACCAGCTGGCTGTCGTCGTGGACGACGCCGAACAGGCCATCACCCAGGTGGTGCGCGGCGCCGACCTGCTGCGCTCCACCCCGCGGCAGATCTACCTGCAGGGCCTGCTCGGCCTGCCGACCCCGAACTATGCCCATGTGCCGCTGGTGCTGGATCCGGATGGCCACAAGCTCAGCAAGCAGGACCAGGCGCACCCGGTGGCGGCAAAAGACCCACTGCCGGCGCTATTGTCGGGATGGGACTTTCTGGGACAATTGCCGCCGCCCGAGCCTCCTGCCAGCATCGACGCATTCTGGCAATGGGCCATCGCCAACTGGGACATCGACCGGGTAGCCAGACCCGCGGAGCCATGATGCAGGAACAGACCCCCTACCAACTGATCGGTGGTGCCGAACGCGTGCGCGAACTGGTGGACCGTTTTTACGATTACATGGATGAACTGCCCGAGGTGCGCAAGATACGCGACATGCACGCCAAGAGCCTGCGTGCCTCGCGGGAGAAGCTGTACCTGTTCCTGTCGGGCTGGCTGGGCGGGCCTGACCTGTACGTGGAGAAATACGGACATCCCATGCTACGCCGCCGCCACCTGCCCTTCGCCATCGGCAGTGAGGAACGGGATCAATGGCTGCTGTGCATGCGCCGCGCACTGGACGACATGCAACTGGAAGCGGGGCTGCGCAACTACCTGGATCAGAACTTCTGGCGCACCGCAGACCACATGCGCAACCAGCCGGAAACGCCGATCCAGGGCGAACACCTGCCGATCTTCAGCGGACCGGCACCGGGGACCAATAACTAGCGCCCGGCAGGCACCCCCAGCGACGCGAACAATTGCTCCACCCGCTCGGCGTTACGCGCCCAGGTGAGGCCCTGTTCATCGATGCTGCGGCGCGCTCCGGCACCCAGAAGGATACGCAGTTCGGCGTCACCACACAGGGCCTGCACCGCTGCCGGCAGCCCGTCGGGCTGGTCCGGGTCGAACAACCAGCCGTTCGACTGGTGCGCCAGCACCTCGCGGATATTCGGCCGGTCCGGCGCCACGATGGCGCAGCCCATGGCCAGGTACTCGAACAACTTCAGCGGCGAGGCATAGGCGACCACGTCGGGCTGCAGGGCCACGTCAAAGGCCGCCAGGTAACCGGCGACTTCATCCCGCCCCACCACGCCGGTGATGGTCAGGCGGTCGGCCACCCCCAGGTCATTGGCCCGGGCCTCGATGGTGGTGCGGGCCGGGCCGTCACCAACGATCAATAGATGCCGATCCGGCGCATCGGCCAGCAGGTCAACCACCTTGTCCAGACCGTGCCAGTCGCGTACGAAACCGGTAAAGCCCAGCACCAGCCTACCGTCCAGTCCTAGGCGCTGTTTCGCCAGATCGCGATCCGGCTGATCGCGGAACTTCTCCCAGTCGATGCCGTTGGGGATCACCCGGATACGCGCTTCGGGCACACCTTCGGCAGCCACGCGGTCAGCCAGCACCCGGGTCACAGGCAACACCCGGTCGGCACCGCGCCAGCAGTAACGCTCGCTCCAGGCAGCCAACCGGGGAAGTGCCAAACCGTCGTAACGCGCCCTTTCCTCGTACAGCGGGGCATTCACCTCCAGCAGCATGGGCAGGCCGAAACGGCGCTTCAGCCAGATGCCGGCCGGCAGGTAAAGGTTATAGCGTTCGTACAGACAATCCGGTCGGTGCTGCTTTACCGCGCGACGCAGGCGCCAGTACGCCACCAGGCTGTAACCCAGCTCCAGCAACTCGTAGAGGGCTTTTGGCAGATGTCGCTTCAGTCGCGCCACCAGACCGCCGTCGTCGCCGAAGTCGCTATGCTCGGTCACCTTGGGCGCCACGAAAATCAGCTCATGACCGCGTGCCTTCAAGGCACGGGTCAGTTCTTCCACATGGACGTACTGGCCGTCCTTGGAGGCGATGCGATGGTGGTAGAGGATCTTCACGCCAGCCCGCCTGCAGCAGAAGCGATGGCAGAAACCGGACCGATCCCTGCGGCTGAGCAATCAGGCTCCGTGGAACGGATCCTGTGGCGATGGGTGAAGACTGGACGGCACATGGGTCTTATTCGGTGGACGGTCCAGCCTGGGTGGCAGGGCACATGCTCGGTCGCGCCACTATAACCAACCGCACCCCATGCTGTCCCGAACACGTTGTAACACGTGGTCAGGCATGGCATCTGGTGTGGCTTAGGGAGTGGTGCCCAGGGCCGGACTCGAACCGGCACGACCCAAAGGTCGGGAGATTTTAAGTCTCCTGCGTCTACCATTTCGCCACCCGGGCGGGTGCGGGAGGCAGCAGCCTAACCCAATAAAAAAGCCGGTACTAGACCGGCTTTTTCAGGTTTGGAGGCGAAGCCCGGAATCGAACCGGGGTGCACGGATTTGCAGTCCGCTACATAACCACTCTGCCACTCCGCCGAGGCAGCGCGCCCGCCCTCGGGCAGACGGCTTTGAAACGAAAAACCCCGTGGCGCGGCCTCGGGGTTTTAGAATTTGGAGCGGGAAACGAGATTCGAACTCGCGACCCCAACCTTGGCAAGGTTGTGCTCTACCACTGAGCTATTCCCGCTGCGATGAGGCCGCTATTTTAGGGATTGGCGGCTTAGTGTCAAGCCTCTTCGAACCCTTTTTTTACAGCTTGTCATCATGATCGACGTCCCGCGCCTGCTCACCTTCGGTCAGCCGCGGCCAGGCAGCGATCAGATACAGACTCATCGACCATAGCGTCAGCACCACGGCCACATAAAGCAGCACGAAACCGATGGTATAAACGGGCATGGTCAGCACCGGCTCGCGGTACAGCATCAGGAAGATGGCCAGCATCTGGGTGGCCGTCTTGATCTTGCCAACCTCGGACACCGCCACCTGCGCCCGCGCACCGATCTCAGCCATCCATTCACGCAGCGCCGAGATGGTGATCTCGCGGCCGATGATGACCACTGCAGCCACCGCCAGCCAGGGTGTCGGGTCGGACTGCACCACCAGCACCAGGGCGGCCGCCACCATCAGCTTGTCCGCGACAGGATCGAGGAAGGCACCCAGCGGCGACACCTGGCCGAGGCGCCGCGCCAGGTAACCATCCAGCCAGTCGGTAAAGGCCGCCAATGCAAAGATGCCGGCAGTGGCCTCGGTGGCCCAATGCACCGGCAGATAGAACGCCGCCACGAAGATCGGGATCAGCACAATGCGGAACAGGGTCAGCCAGTTGGGGATGTTGAGCATGTTTTAACTCAGTCGCTTCCGTGAAAGGCCTCGTAGACCTGTTGCGCCAACTGGCGGCTGATGCCTTCGACCGTGGCGATATCTTCCACCCCGGCCCGCGCCAGACCCTGCAGCCCCCCGAACTGCTTGAGCAGCTGCTGGCGCCGCTTGGGGCCGATCCCCGGGATGTCTTCCAGGGTGGAACGCTTGCGGGTCTGCGCGCGGCGCTGGCGGTGTCCGGTGATGGCGAAGCGATGTGCCTCGTCGCGGATCTGCTGAATCAGGTGCAGCGCCGGCGAATGAGGCGGCAGTATAAGAGGCCGCTCCTGGCCCAACAAGAATAGCTGCTCGTCGCCGGGACGCCGGTCCGGCCCCTTGGCCACCCCCACCAGCAGCAGGCCGTGCACGCCCAGCTCTTCCAGTTCGGCCGCCGCCGCGCCCAGCTGGCCCTTACCGCCATCGATGAACAGGATGTCCGGCAGGCTGCCCTCGCCCTCCTTGATGCGTGTGTAGCGCCGGTGCATGGCCTGGGACATGGCGGCGTAGTCATCGCCGGGGATGATGTCCTTGATGTTGAAACGCCGGTAGTCGGACTTCACCGGACCGGCGCCGTCGAATACCACGCAGGAGGCCACAGTCTTCTCGCCGCCGGTGTGGCTGATGTCGAAGCACTCCATGCGGTTCGGGGTCTCTTCCAGGCCGAGGGCATCGCGCAGCGCCTCACTGCGTGCAGTGGCATCGGCGTGACTGGCAAGCCGGGACTTGAGCGCCAGTTCCGCGTTGTGGCTGGCCATCTGCAGCCAGCGTGCCCGCTCACCGCGGAGCTTGGCGCTGATCACCACCCGGCGCCCGGCCTGGGTGCTCAGGGCCTCCTGCAGCGCGGCCTGATCAGGCGGGCGATGGCTGACCAGGATCTCCGCCGGCGCGCTGTTGCCCAGGTAATGCTGGGCGATGAAGGCGGAGATGGCATCGCCGGGCCCGGTGTCGTCACGGGCGCGCAGGAACAGGCTCTTGTTGCCCAGATTGCGGCCATGGCGGATGAAGAACACCTGCACGCAGGCCGTGCCGCCGGCGATGGCGCAGGCAAGGATGTCCACATCTCCCCGTTCACCGGAGACATACTGGCGCTCCTGCACCGCGCGCAAGGCGCTGATCTGGTCGCGTAGCTGCGCCGCCTTCTCGAAATCCAGCGCCGCGGAGGCCGCCTCCATGCGCGCCACCAGACCATCCACCACCGTGGATGCCTTGCCCTCCAGGAACAGCACCGTATCCTGCACATCCCGGGCGTAATCCTCGGCCGTCACCAGCCCCACGCACGGCCCGCTGCAACGCTTGATCTGGTACTGCAGGCAGGCACGGGAACGGTTCTGGTAGTAGCTGTTCTCGCACTGGCGCACCGGGAACAGCTTCTGCAGCAGTTGCAGGGTCTCGCGCACCGCGGTGGCACTGGGATAGGGCCCGAAGTAACGCCCGCCGCCCTTGCGCGCGCCGCGATGCACGCGCAGTTGTGGAAACTCATCGTCGGACAGATAGATATAGGGGTAGCCCTTGTCGTCCTTGAGCAGCACGTTGTAGCGCGGCTTGAGGTCCTTGATCAGGTTGTTTTCCAGGATCAGGGCCTCGGCCTCGGTGTGAGTCACCGTGACCTCGATACCCCTGATCTGGCTGACCATGGACTGGATACGCGCATTGGCGGCGCGGGTGAAGTAGCTGCCGACCCGGCGCTTGAGGTCCTTGGCCTTGCCCACGTAAAGCACGTCACCGGCCTGGTTCAGCATGCGGTACACGCCGGGACGGTTGGTCAGGTTGGCCAGAAAGGCCTTATGGTCGAAAGGATGCCCGCTGTCGCTCATGCCGCCGCGCTGTCATCCAGCAAGGTGCGTGCCCGAGCAAACACCCGGTCGAACATCGCGTCGGTGAGGCGCCGGGTCTGGGTGTTGTAGCGACTGCAGTGGTACGAATCGATCAACCGCAGCCGGCCGATGGCATGTTCGGCGCCATGACCGAAGACATAGTCCTTTTGCCGCAGCCCCAGCGCACTGACGACTGCCTTGTGCGCCACCCCGCCCAAGGCCAGCACCACCGCATCGTCCGCCAGGTCCGCCAGTTCCGCGGCCAGAAAACCATTGCAGGCATTCACCTCGGCGCTCACCGGCTTGTTCTGCGGCGGCAGGCATTTCACGGCGTTGGTGATGCGGCAGTCGATGAGCTTCAGGCCATCGTCGACAGACAGGGATTCGGCCGCGCTGGCGAAGCCGTGGGCATGCAGGGTGCGGTACAGCAGCAGCCCGGCGTGGTCACCGGTAAAGGGTCGGCCGCTGGCATTGGCGCCGTGCATACCCGGCGCCAGACCGACCACCAGCAACCGCGCCGCGTCGTCACCAAAGGGCGCCACCGGGCGGTTGTGATAATCGGGGTATGGGGCATTCAGCCCGTCGAGGAAGCCCGCCAGCCGCGGACAGCGCCGGCAGTCCAGGTCAAACCAGGCCGACTTCACTGGGCTTGATCGAGCAGGCCGTGGCGGATGGCGAAGTGGGTCAGTTCCACATCGTTGGACACGTCCAGCTTCTCGTACAGGCGATGGCGGTAGGTGCTGACGGTCTTGGGGCTGAGGAACAGCGAGTCGGAGATGGCCTGGGTGCTCTGCCCCTGGGTGATCATCATCATTACCTGCATTTCGCGGCCGGACAGCTTTTCCAGCGGCGAGTTGTCACCACCGCCGGTGAGCTTGGCCAGGGTGAGCTTGCGGGCGACGTCATTGGAGATATAGGGCTTGCCGGTGACCACGGACTTGATAGCGGCGAACATCTCGTCCGCGGGACAGCCCTTGGAGATATAGGCCCTGGCACCGGCTTCCAGCAACTGGGCGGGAAAGGGGTCGTCACTGAGCACCGTGACGGCGATAACCCGGACGGCATCGCTGACCCGGCAGATCTTGCGGGTAGCTTCCAGACCACCAATGCCAGGCATGTTGATATCCATCATCACCACGTCCGGCGGGGTCTTGCGGACGAATTCGACCGCCGCTTCACCACTATCGGCCTCACCGATGACGGTCATGTCATCGTGATGCTCCAGAATGCTGCGCATCCCCGCACGGAATAGCTCGTGGTCATCCACCAGCAGGATTCTTATCATTCGCCGGCCCTAAATAACGATTTCAAACACGCAAATTGGGAAGCGCCACTATACGGCGTCCTCTTCGGCGGCAGCCCAGACACCCCCTGCGCCTGTCTCGCGCTTCGGTAGCTGCCGCAATGATCTAAAGCCCCATAGTTTCATGGAGTGTAACATGGGGGCGCAATACACCAAGTCGCCATGCCATGCCCCAGCCCTATCCTCGGAAACAGTGTACGGCCCTCTTGCTATCGGGGGGACAGGGACGCCGTATGGGCGGCTTGGACAAAGGGCTGGTGAACTATCAGGGCCAGCCCCTGATCCGGCATGTGGCAGATGCCCTGTCACCGCAAGCCACCCGATTGCTATTGAGCGCCAATCGCTCCCAAGCTGCCTACCGAGCCCTGGGCATGGAACCACTGGCCGACCTGCGGCCGGACTACCCGGGACCCTTGGCAGGTATTGAGACCGGCCTGGCCGCCTGCAACACCCACTATCTGCTGATCTGCCCGTGCGACAGCCCCCATGTACCGGCAGACCTGGGCGCTCGGCTCTGGGACGCGATGCAGGCGCAGGACGCCCAGGCCTGCCACGCTATCGATCCAGTGCGGCATCACTACCTGCACCTGCTGCTGCGTGTGGATGCAGCAGCCGACCTGGGTAACTATCTGGATGCGGGAGGACGTGCGGTACGGCACTGGCTGGCAGGCAAACAGGTTGCCGTGGCACCCTTTGAACCTGGTGAACTGGCCAACCTGAATGGACCAGCCGAGGTCCGGGGTCACCGAATACGCAAAAAGGGCCTTACGGCCCTTTCGTGAATCTGGCGGAGAGGGTGGGATTTGAACCCACGGACGGGATTAACCGTCGACGGTTTTCAAGACCGTTGCATTAAGCCGCTCTGCCACCTCTCCAGATGGCTCGCCCAAAGGCGCATGGCCTTCGGCGAAGGCCCGCAAGCATACCGGATTTACGGGGTTTCTCAAGACACAGAGGCCGCACCGGCACTACGGTTGCAGTTTCCCGTGCCTGGGGTATCCTCTTGGAACATTTACGCCATGGCCCCATCTAACAGGGGCATACAAAAATGGACGAGGAGTCCCGCATGAACCGTTTCGACCAAGCCATCACACAGTCCGAAGCCCGGGGTGTCGAGGCCAACAAGGTCCTGAAGAATACCTACCTGCTGCTGTCCGCCACCCTAGCCTTCAGCGCAGTAACGGCCGGCGCTTCCATGGCCATGAACATGCCGCCCATCGCCTACCTGGTCGCCCTGATCGCCGCCATGGTGCTGGGCATCTTCGTACTGCCGCGTACCGCCAACTCTGCCAGCGGCATCGGCGTCATCTTCCTGATCACCGGCCTGATGGGCTTCGGCCTCGGCTCGGTGCTGAGCATGTATCTGGCCCTGCCCAAGGGACCCGAGATCATCGCCACTGCCTTCGGCGGCACAGGCGTGATCTTCCTCGGCCTGTCCGGTTATGCCCTGACCACCAAGCGTGACTTCAGCTTCATGGGCGGCTTCCTGTTCGCCGGCATGATGGTGGTGGTGATCGCCATGCTGGCCAACATCTTCCTGGCACTGCCGGCCCTGGCACTGGCGGTATCCGCCGGCATCATCCTGCTGATGAGCGGCTTCATCCTGTTTGATACCAGCCGCATCATCCACGGTGGTGAGACCAACTACATCATGGCCACCTACGGCCTGTACCTGAGCATCTTCAACATCTTCATCAGCCTGCTGAACATCCTGGGCGTGATGTCCGGCGACGACTGATCTCAGATCGCTTAGCAGTCAAACCCCGGCCTTGTGCCGGGGTTTTTCGTTAGAGGGAAGAACGATATGGAATGGATGAAGATCCTGGGCGTGGTGGCAGGCGTACTGATGCTGTTCGCCATGTGGCCCGCCTACAAATGGTGGAGCCAGAACAGCCCCAAGGCCGAAAAAGGCGACTGGAACGCGGCCCTGCTGGCGATCGCTGCAGTGGCGGCCTTCGTTGGCCTGCTGATCATGCTGGTACGCTGAGCTAGCTGGCTGACAGATTGATTCAGGTGGCTACATCTGACCATGCGTGCAAGCACGCACCGCAAAGACCAGTCCCCGCGAGAGCCGACCTCGCCCTACAGGCCCAGTGAACCACCGCCACCGGGCACCGGTGCCGCATCGCTGCCGCCCAGCACATCCATGCCGCTCATGTAGGGGCGCAGCGCCTCGGGTATGAGGATGCTGCCGTCGGCCTGCTGGTAGTTCTCCAGCACCGCCACCAGGGTGCGGCCCACCGCCAGACCGGAGCCGTTCAGGGTGTGCAGCAGCTCCGGCTTGCCGGTCTCCGGGTTGCGCCAGCGCGCCTGCAGGCGACGCGCCTGGAAGTCGCCGAACAGCGAGCACGACGAGATCTCGCGATACTTGCCCTGCCCCGGCAGCCACACCTCCAGGTCATAGGTCTTGGTGGCGGAGAAGCCCATATCGCCGGTGCACAGGGTCATCACCCGGTACGGCAGGCCGAGCTTCTGCAGGATCGCCTCGGCGTGACCGGTGAGCGCCTCCAGCGCCGCCTCGGACGCGTCGGGTTGCACGGCCTGCACCAGTTCCACCTTGTCGAACTGGTGCTGACGGATCATGCCACGGGTATCGCGGCCGTAGGAGCCGGCCTCGGAGCGGAAACATGGGGTATGGGCCACGTAGCGGCGCGGCATGTCAGCCGCATCGATGATCTCCTCGCGCACGATGTTGGTCACCGGCACCTCGGCGGTGGGAATCAGGTAATACTCGGACTCACCGCTGAGCTTGAACAGGTCCTCTTCAAACTTGGGCAGCTGGCCGGTGCCGCGCAGGCTGTCGGCGTTGACCATGTAGGGCACGTAGGTCTCGGTGTAGCCGTGCTCGAGGGTGTGGGTGTCGAGCATGAACTGGGTCAGCGCCCGCTGCAGCCGGGCCATGGGGCCGGACAGCACCACGAAGCGCGAGCCGGTGATCTTGGCGGCGGTGTCGAAGTCCATCCAGCCGCTGGCAGCGCCCAGGTCGACGTGGTCCTTGGGCTCGAACTCGAACACCCGCGGCTCGCCCCAGCGGCGCTCCTCGCGGTTGTCGTCCTCGTCCTTGCCGTCCGGCACCGAGGGATGCGGCAGATTGGGGATGCCCAGCAGGATGTCGCTCAGCTCGCCCTGCAGGCCGGCCAGTTCGTCCTCGGCGGACTTGAGTTGGTCACCCAGCCCGGCGACCTCGGCCAGCAGCGGCTGGATGTCCTCACCGGCGGCCTTGGCCTTGCCGATGGACTTGGACTTGGTGTTGCGTTCGCTCTGCAGGTCCTGGGTCCTGACCTGCAGGTCCTTGCGGCGGACCTCCAGTTCGGCCAGCTTGGTTGTATCCAGGGTAAAGCCGCGACGCGCCAGTTGCGCGGCCACGCCGTCCAGGTCGGTACGGAGGAGTTTAGGGTCCAGCATGGGTCAGTCTTCCAGGTTTGCTTGGGCTGCCCAGGTCACCAGGTGTCCGGGCGGCACGATCAGATGAAGTTGTTCCAGCACGGCCGCCACCTTGTCGGGGCGGTCGAAGAATTCAATGGTCACCGGCAGGTCCAGTGACATGTCCAGCCAGTCGCTGCGGTGCCACTTGCCGGATGGTCCGAAGCCACCCATGCCGCGGAACACGGTGACGCCGGCCAGCTTGGCCTGGTCGTGCAACAGGCCGAGGATCTTATCCATCCGGCCGCCGGATTCGGTGCAGTACACCCGCACCATGGTCACGTCGCAGGTCTTCATATTTGCCTCGCCAAGACCATGCCTGTAGCGGTGGCCGCTACGCAGGCCAGTACGCTGACCAGCATGTTCAGCCCGGCCTTGATATAAGCGGCCTCGGTCAGCAGGTGCAGGGTCTCCAGGGAAAAGGTGGAAAAGGTGGTGAAGGCCCCGAGAAAACCCACCAGCAGCAGCGCCCGCCACTCCGGCCCCAGACTGCTACGTTCGGTGAGCCACACGAACAGCAGCCCCATCAGCAGCGAGCCGAGCACGTTCACCGCCAGGGTGCCCCAGGGAAACCCCCGTCCCAGCAGGGCGTAGACACCATTGGCGAACCAATAGCGCATCAGGGCGCCGGCGGCACCACCCGCTGCGATGGCCAGTGTGAGATTCAACGGGACTCCCGGGATCCGATGGAAAGGCGATTCTACCCCCTGTCGGCGCAACACTCACCCTCGCCCGCGCCTTGCATGACGGGAATTTACACACCGGGGGAGCAAAAGATTCCTGACTGCTGGCCGATACGGATGGGAACCGGTCCACACCGCCCATGACACGGGCCCTGCAGCAGCCCCCGATCCCGCCATGCAAAGCATCCAGTCCTGGATACGCCGAATCACCGACAACGAGATGCCCATCTTCGGCCGCACCGTGCAGGAGGTGGTCAGCGTCTCGGAGAACGACGATTCCTCAGCCGCACAACTCGGTCAGGTGGTATTGAAGGACGCGGCCATGACCAGCCGGGTGCTGAAAATGGCCAACAGCAGTTACTACAACCCCAGTCGCCAGCGCTTCAGCACCATCAGCCGGGCCATCATGATGCTCGGCTTCGACACCGTGCGCAGCATGTGCCTGACGGTCGCGCTGATCGACAGCCTGGTGCAGGGAAGGCATCGCGAGCACCTGGTGCAGGAGATGGCCCGTTCTCTCCATGCCGCCACCCAGGCCCAGGCGATTGCCCGCCAGCGCAAGGACCCCAACCCCGAAGAGCTGTTCATCGGCGCGCTGTTGTTCCACATCGGCGACCTGGCGTTCTGGTGCTTTGCCGGCGAGGAAGGCAACGAACTGGACAAGTTGTCGCAACAATCGGGGCAGGCCCCGGACAAGGCGCAACGCAAGGTACTGGGCTTTACGCTGCGCGAACTGAGCGTAGGACTGGCCCGTGAATGGGCGCTCAGCGAGCTGTTGCAGGACAGCCTGGAGAAACCCCAGGGCAAGGACCCGCGCACCCGCAACATCGTGCTGACCCACCAGCTAGCCAGCGCCGCCGAGCAGGGCTGGGACAATGCCGAGGTGCATCGGCTGACCGGCGAGCTGGCCACCCTGGCCGGCATCCCGGCGGAAGTGATGGCCAGACAGCTCCACGCAAACGCTAAGCAGGCGGTGGAGACCTCGACCTGCTATGGCGCTGCGGCAGTCGCCAAGATCATTCCGTTGCCATCGGCCTATCAGCCGCTCGACCAGACTGCAGAAGACACCCAGCAGCCCGTGCACCTGGGGCCGGATCAGGGACTGCAACTGCAGATCCTGCGTGAACTGACCGGGCTGATGAGCGGCCAAGCCACCTTCAACACCGTGGTGGAAATGGTGATGGAGGGGCTGCACCGCGGCGTCGGCCTGGACCGGGTGCTGTTTGCCCTGCTCTCGCCGGATCACAAGGAGCTGCGTCCCAAGTACGTACTGGGCGACCCGGACAACCACCTGCGCCAGGCTTTCAGCCTGTCCATGAACAGCAGCGCCGCCGCGCCGGTGCGTTACGTGTTCAGCAGCAAGCTGCCGCTCTGGGGTCACGCTCAGAGCCCTGCCGAGGTACAGCAAAACATCACCGATGCCTTCCGCTGGGCCACCGGCAGCGACACCCTATTCATGGCGCCAGTGGTAATCAGGGACAAGCCGGTGGGGATGTTCTATGCCGATTGCGCCAGCAGCGGCCGGCCCCTGGACCAGGATGGCTTCGATGCCTTTTGCCACTTTTCCCAGCAGGCCGATCTGGTGCTGCATCACCTGCTATCACGACGTTGAACTAGACTTGGAGGTAGGTCATCACATAGGCGCCTAGGCGCTGGAGGTGTCCCATGTCCAAATCGCAACAGCACGCCGAGAACCAGCTACTGCAATGCGACGTCTGCCTGCAGGAGATACCAGCATCAGAATCCAGGTCTGATGAGGCCTCAGATTATGTGGTCCATTTCTGCGGCCTGGACTGTTACGAGCTGTGGCGCCAGAAACAGGCAGACAGCGCAGCACCTGACGGGTCGGCGGAGCGCTAGGCGCGCGCCAGCAGGATGGCGCGACGCGGTGCCGGATAGCCCTCGATGGTACGGCTAGAGTCAGCCGGGTCCAGATAATCCGCCAGTGACTCGAAATCCATCCAGTCGGTGGCATGCTGCTCATCCGTGCTGGTTGTGCTGACATCCGCCACGCGCACGTCGCTGAAGCCGCAGCGCCTTATCCAGTGCTGCAGTTCCACGACGCTGGGCAGGAACCAGACATTGCGCATCTTGGCGTAGCGGTCCGCCGGCACCAATACCTGACCCGCGCCGCCCTCGATCACCAGGGTTTCCAGCACCAGTTCACCACCCGGGCGCAGGGTGTCGCGCAGTTCCATCAGGTGATCCATGGGCGAACGACGGTGGTATAGCACCCCCATCGAGAACACCGTGTCGAAGGCCTTGAGGCCCGGCGGTACCTGTTCGATGCCCAGCGGCAGCAGATGCACCGGCCACTGCGACCCGACAAAATGCCGCACCGCCAGAAACTGGGCGATAAACAACTGAGTGGGATCAATACCGACCACCAGGTCGGCCCCGGCGCCGGCCATTCGCCAGCAGTGATAGCCGTTGCCGCAGCCCACATCCAGCACCCGACGGCCGGTCAGCGGCTGGACGTGATCGGCCAGCCGATCCCATTTCCAGTCTGAACGCCACTCGGTGTCGATCAACACCCCGTGCAGGTCATACGGCCCCTTGCGCCAGGGCTTGAGGCCTTGCAGCAAGTCGCGGATGCACGCCCGCTCTGCGTCACTGGCCGGGCCGCTGCTGGTGATCGCGGCGGCATTGAGATCGACCGTGGTGGTCGGTAACTCCGGCAACTCTGCGATGATCCCCAGCCAGCGATCCAGGTCACCATGGCGGCGTGCACCGAAGGCTTCTTCCCATTGCGCGGGCAACAGGTCCGCCCACCGGCCCAGCCCATGCTCACGCAGTGCCTGGACCGTTGCAGCCACATCCATCATGCGCGCGCCACCAGGGACACAAAGTTGAAACACTGAAACCACAGGTCGGACCGACTGAAGCCCGCCTCGGCCATTCGCTGTTGATGGGCCGCGATCGTCTCGGGGATCAACACCTTGTCCAGCGCGGCGCGCTTCTGGCTGACCTCGAGATCCGAATAGCCGTTGGCGCGCTTGAAGGCGTGATGCAGATCGGTGAGCAGTTTGTCCTGAACCGCATCGGCACCGGCGATCTTTTCCGACAGCACCAGCACACCGCCCGGCCGCATGCCGGCATGAATGCGGGTCAGCAGCGTCAGGCGATCCTGCGGCGGCAGGAACTGCAGGGTGAAGTTCAGCACCACCACCGAGGCATCCACGACCGGGACATCACGGATATCCGCGCAGTGCAGTTCAACAGGCATGCCCGGCTGACTGTCGAAGGCCTCACCGGCACGCTCGATCATGGCCTGGGCATTATCCACCGCCACCAGGGTGCAGCCTTCGACCCTGACCCGGGCGCGCATGGCAGCGCTGGCGGCCCCCAGCGAACAGCCCAGGTCGTACAGGCGCGTATGGGGCTGGGTGTGCTCCTCGGCCAGCAGACCGATCATGCCGATGATGGCCGCGTAACCCGGCACCGAACGGCGGATCATGTCGGGAAACACCGCAGCCACCTGGTCATCGAAGGCGAAGTCGGCGATCTGGTCGTGAGGGGTAGCGTAGATGCGGTCGCGGGCGCGATCGGTCATGGCCGGCTCAGCCTGCCTGGTAGTTGATGGTGATCTCGGCGCCGGCGCGGATGCGCGCCCGGGCGTACAGATCAAAACCATCGAATGCGGCATTACTGCGTTTGGCGTGATTGAGGTAGCGCAGCAGATTTCGGCCGCTGCGTCCGATCGTATCGTCGGGATTGTCTGGATCGAAGACCCACAGCACATAGGTGCCGTCACGACGCGCCTCCGGCCCCCAGTAGGTGCCGATGTACTCGCCCTTGGCAATGTGGCGTGCTGCAAACAGTCCGGTGCCGTGAATGGTGGACTGCTGCGCATAAACCAACATCTTGAGCTGGCCGTTGTGAATCCGTGCTTCGGTCATGACGTTCAGGCCCCGCAAGTACCTGCGTACACCGCCATGATGGCTTTCAGTTCGGCCAGCAGGGTGTCCAGTTCCTGGGGCGACAGACCTTCGGTCTGCGGCAGCGCCTGACCGGATTCCAGACTGTCGATCACACCCCATACCGCCTTGCAGCCATCGCCGCACAGGCTTTCCATGACCAGCGTGATGTGGTCCTGGTTCGATTGATTGTCACGGCCCCGGGCAGCGGCGCCATGTGCCACGTCTTTCATGCTGCCTGATCCTTGCCTGAAAAATAGTTCTCGACTTGTTCTCCATTCCGTCCTAGACTTCAAGAACGTAACGAGAACAACCAATGAGGACCCGACAATGCGCGTCACCCCTAGCTACATCATGCGTGATCAAGTCCGTGATCTGGTGCCGTCCCTGATGGAAGCCGACATCCTCGGCCAGCGCCGGTCCCTGCCCTTTTTGCATCTGGCCGTGTTTGCCGGCGTGATGCTCAGCTACATCGCTGCCCTGGCCGTTACGGCCTGAACGGACAGCCACGCTAACCGATCTCCCCGGGCCAGGGAAGGCCCATTCTGATACATCGCCACCCGCCCTTCCGGCAGGTAGCGGCGCATAAAAAAAGCCGGTGCTAAGAAGCACCGGCTTTCTCCGTTCTGGTCACTCGCCAGTCGTAACCGTCAGGCTGTCGACATACTTCAGATTGACCCGCTCGCGCAGCTCCTTGCCGGGCTTGAAGTGCGGGACATGCTTACCGACCAGCTTCACCGCGTCCCCGGTCTTGGGGTTACGGCCCACCCGAGGCGGGCGGTAATGAAGCGAAAAACTGCCGAAGCCGCGTATCTCGATTCGTTCACCTGAGGCCAGTGCCTGGCTCATCTGCTCGATCATGCATTTCACGGCCAACTCTACGTCGCGATAGGCCAGATGGCTCTGTTCCCGTGCGATGACTTCAATCAACTCGGATTTCGTCAGACTCATAGATCCCGTGCTCTGCATCGGGGCGGCTCACGCCGCCCCACTCTGATCTCACAAACGGTCAATGACTCAGTCGTCGCTGCCGCCCATCTGCTCCTTCAGGAGGTCACCCAGCGAAGAGGTGCCAATTGCCGCGTCACTGCTATAGGTAGCAATGGTTGCCTTCTCTTCGGCAAAGTCCTTCGCCTTGATGGACAGGGTCAGCATGCGGTTCTTGCGATCCACGCCCGTGAACTTGGCTTCGACCTGATCACCAATGTTCAGTGCGCTACGGGCATCTTCCACGCGGTCGCGGGAGATGTCGGAGGCACGAATGTAGCCTTCGATACCATCAGCCAGCTCAACGGTGGCGCCTTTGGCGTCGACGTCGGTGATGGTGCCGCGTACCACGCTGCCTTTCTCATGGGCAGCCATGTACATGGAGAACGGGTCTTTATCGAGCTGCTTGATGCCCAGCGAAATACGCTCGCGCTCGGAATCCACGGCCAGCACCACGGTCTCCAGCTCCTGGCCTTTCTTGAAGTTGCGGATGGCCTCTTCGCCAGCCTCGTCCCAAGTGATGTCGGACAGGTGAACCAGACCATCGATACCGCCTTCCAGGCCGATGAAGATGCCGAAGTCGGTGATCGACTTGATCTTGCCGCTGACGTGGTCGCCCTTCTTGAAGTGACCGGCGAACTCGTCCCAGGGATTGGCCTGGCACTGCTTCATGCCCAGGGAGATACGACGACGCTCTTCGTCGATATCCAGCACCATCACCTCGACCTCGTCACCCAGCTGGACGACCTTGGACGGGTGGATGTTGCGGTTGGTCCAATCCATCTCGGACACGTGCACCAGGCCTTCGACGCCGTCTTCGATCTCGACGAATGCGCCGTAGTCGGCAATGTTGGTGACCTTGCCGAACAGACGGGTGTTCTCCGGGTAACGACGGGTGATGTTGGTCCAGGGATCGTCGCCCATCTGCTTCAGGCCCAGGGACACGCGCATCTTCTCGCGGTCGAACTTGAGCACCTTGACGTCGATCTCGTCGCCGATCTCAACCACATCGGAAGGATGCTTGACGCGCTTCCAAGCCATGTCGGTGATGTGCAGCAGGCCGTCGATGCCACCCAGGTCGACGAAGGCGCCGTACTCGGTGAGGTTCTTGACGATACCCTTGACCACCTGGCCTTCCTGCAGGCCTTCCAGCAGCTTCTCGCGCTCTTCGCTGTATTCCTTCTCCACAACGGCACGGCGGGAAACCACCACGTTGTTGCGCTTCTGGTCCAGCTTGATGACCTTGAACTCCAGGTCCTTGCCTTCCAGGTAGGAGGTGTCGCGCACCGGGCGGACGTCCACCAGGGAGCCCGGCAGGAACGCACGGATCTGGTCCAGTTCGACGGTGAAGCCACCCTTGACCTTGCCGTTGATACGGCCGGTAACGATGTCTTCGGCTTCGAAAGCTTTCTCAAGCTTCTGCCAGGCGTGGTGTCGCTTGGCTTTTTCGCGGGACAGGCGGGTCAGACCCCAGCCGTCTTCAACCGCGTCCAGCGCGACTTCCACCTGATCGCCCATGGCAACTTCGAGGTTGCCATCAGCGTCCAAGAATTGGTTTTTAGGGATGATGCCTTCGGACTTGAGTCCGGCATTAACAATAACCATCTCGCCGTCGATGCCGACAACGGTGCCGATAACAATCGAACCGGGCATAAGGTTAGTGTTGGAGATGCTCTCTTCAAAGAGCTCAGCAAAGCTTTCGGTCATTAGTTAAAAGTCCCGGCCCACTTCAATGCTGTGGACCACCCATATGAGATGCCGACTGATCGATCCATAAACTATGGTCGTTTGTCGTCATCCTTTCTGGTCAGAGGTGAGTGTAATGTCGCTGATGCGACGCCTGTTTATCGGACAAGATCCGGATAGGCCATGCGTGCCTGTTCCAACAACTTATCCAGTACCGCGTCGATGCTGAGAACGGTGGAATCGATCACCAGGGCATCCTCAGCCGGCCTAAGCGGCGATACGGCACGATTGCGGTCACGTTCGTCACGCTCCCGTATCTCGGCTGTAAGGGTGGCAAGATTAGCAGCCAACCCCTTTTCCATCAACTGCTTATGACGTCTTTTCGCCCGTTCCTCGGCGCTGGCGTCGAGGAAAATCTTTACCGGCGCATCGGGAAACACCACGGTACCCATGTCGCGGCCGTCCGCCACCAACCCCGGTGCACGCGCCTGTTCCCGCTGCCACTCCAGCAGGGCCTGGCGCACCGTGGGCAGCGCGGCGACCTTAGAGGCACTGTTGCCGGCGGCCTCGCTGCGGATCGCCAGCGACACGTCCTCGCCTGCCAGCAGCACCTTGCCGCCGGCAAACTCTACCTTCATTTGTTTTGCCATTTCAGCAATTTGCGACTCATTGCTAAAGTCGATTCCCGCACGGTCCACCAGCAACCCCACCAGTCGGTACAAGGCGCCGGAATCGAGCACATGCCAGCCCAGGCGGTCGGCCAGCAGGCCCGCGACCGTACCCTTGCCGGAACCGCTGGGGCCATCGATGGTGATGATCGGCGTACTCATGCGCTTACCTCGATCGCCAGGCCGCAGCCGGCGGCCAGGCCGGCGAAGTCCGGAAACGAGGTGTTGACGTTGGCACAGTCGCAGATGCTGATCTTGTCCGAGGCCCGCAATGCGGCCATGGCGAAGGACATGGCGATGCGGTGGTCACCCAGACTGTCCACCTCGCCGCCACCGAATACGGTGCCCTGTCCGCCCTTGCCCTGTATGACGATGCCATCGGGGGTCGGCTCGGCGGACACGCCGAGGATCTTCAGGCCGTCAGCCATGGCGGCAATGCGGTCGGACTCCTTCACCCGCAGCTCCTCGGCACCGGTCAGCACCGTCTTGCCCTCGGCACACGCCGCGGCCACGAACAGCGCCGGGAACTCGTCGATGGCCAGCGGCACCTGGTCCTCGGGGATGCGGATACCCTTGAGCGGTGCGGAGCGGACCCGCAGATCCGCCACCGGCTCGCCACCCACGTCGCGGGCATTGCTGACGGAGATGTCTGCGCCCATCAGGCGCAGGATGTTGATCACGCCGTCACGGGTGGGGTTCATACCCACGTGCTCCAGCACCAGGTCGGAACCTTCGGCGATGGAGGCAGCAACCAGGAAGAATGCCGCGGAGGAGATGTCCGCGGGCACGTCGATGTCGCAGGCAGACAGCCTGCCGCCGCCGCTGAGGCAGACGCGGCTGCCGGCACGGCGGACCTCATAGCCGAAACCGGCCAGCATGCGCTCGGTGTGGTCGCGGGTGGGGGCAGGCTCGGTCACGCAGGTCTCGCCATCCGCATACAGGCCGGCCAGCAGCAGGCATGACTTCACCTGGGCGCTGGCCACCGGCATGTCGTAGCGGATGCCCTTGAGGCCATCGCTGGGCTTGATGTGCAGCGGCGCCGTACCCGTCTCAGTGGTGTCGATGCAGGCGCCCATCTCTGCCAGCGGCGCGGTGACGCGCTTCATCGGCCGGGTCGACAGGGAGGCATCGCCGACCAGGGTGCAGGCGAAGGACTGGCCGGCCAGCAGCCCCGACATCAGCCGCATGGAGGTACCGGAATTGCCCAGGTCGAGCGGCGCCGCCGGCGCCTTGAGACCCTGCATGCCGACGCCGTGGATCACCACCCTGCCCTGGTCCGGCCCCTCGATACGCACGCCCATGGCCTTGAAGGCCTGCAGGGTGGCCAGGCTGTCCTCGCCCTCCAGAAAGCCACTCACATGGGTCACACCCTCGGCCAGCGAGCCGAGCATGATGGAACGATGCGAGATGGACTTGTCACCGGGAACGCGGATGCGGCCGGTCAGAGCCCCACCGGGCTGGACGGTAAAACGGGTCGAGGAATGGGCCAAGGGGAGCTCCGCAGCTTGGGTCGCGATCAAGGGGACGGAAGGCTAGCCGCTCGGGCCGGAAAACTCAACCGGAAGGCTTGCAAAACAGGCGCTTAGCGGTGCGTCATAGACCCTGTCAGGGCAGCAGTTCGTCAAGCCCGGCACGGCGCCAGTCGGCGCGCTGCAACCGCCAGCCGTCCTCGCCATCGGTGAAGCGCAGTTCAAAACGGTACAGGTCGGCGCGCAGCGCCGCGGCATCCTGCAGGCTGGCGATCGGTGAGCCGGCCATGGCGACATACAACCGCACCTGCGCGGTGTTGCCAGTGGCATCCATCTGCAACTCGGCGATACGGCTCAGCAGGTGGATGTTGCGGTTGCGCTGCAGGGTGGCGAACAGCAGCTGACTGACGGCCCGCCGGTCATTGCCACGGTCATCCCGGTAGTCGGAAGCGATGACGGCGGCGGCCTGCTTCAGCGAGCGGGCCTCCACCGCCTGTTCGGCGCTGGCGATGGTGGCGCGCAGCCTTGCCTCGGGGTCATCCGGCTCACCCCCGCAGGCCGCCAGCAGCAGCGCGCCCATGAGGATGAACCAGCGCAGCCGCATCAACGCAGGCCCAGCACGTCCTGCATGTCGAACAGACCCTTGTCCTGCTGCATCAGCCAGCCGGCGGCGCGCACCGCGCCCTTGGCGAAGGTCATGCGGCTGGAGGCCTTGTGGACGATCTCCACGCGCTCGCCCTCGGTGGCGAACCACACGCTGTGCTCGCCCACCACGTCGCCGGCACGGATGGTCTCGAAACCGATGGTCTCGGGCTTGCGTGCGCCGGTCTGGCCCTCGCGGCCATACACCGCGACCTTTTTCAGATCACGGCCCAGCGCATCGGCCACCACCTCGCCCATCCGCAGGGCGGTGCCGGAGGGTGCATCGACCTTGTGGCGGTGATGGGCCTCGACGATCTCGATATCGGCATCGTCACCCATCACCCGGGCGGCCAGATCCAGCAGCTTGAAGCACAGGTTCACACCCACGCTCATGTTGGGCGCGAACATGATGGCTATGTCATTGGCGGCCTCACTGATCTGGCGCTTCTGCGCCTCGTCCAGGCCGGTGGTGCCGATGACGATCTTCTTGTCGTGCTGGCGGCACACATCCAGGTGCACCATGGTCGAAGCCGGCGCGGTGAAGTCGATCACCACGTCGAAGCTGTCGATCACCTTGGTGAGGCTGTGCGAGATATGCACACCCAGCTTGCCCACGCCCGCCAGTTCGCCCGCATCGGCGCCCACCAGACTGGAGTCGGGACGCTCGGTTGCGGCGCCGAGTTCCATGCCGTCGGTGGCATGGATGGCTTCGATCAGGGTCTTGCCCATTCTGCCGGCGGCACCGACAACGGCTACTCGAATCATGCGTATGTTCTCTGCTTATTTGTCTTTGGGCGCAACCCGCGGCTCACACTGACACTCGGTTCCGCCTGCTCACCGGAACGGCCGCGCGGCGGAACCGGGCATTGCCGATCAATCTCAAGGGTACGGCAAAGCGCCGCTCCGCGCCTGGCTCAGAAGCCCATATCCTTGAAGAAGTCCTTCACCCCCGACAACCAGGAACTGGCATTCGGATTGTGCTTGCTGCCTCCGCCGCGGATGCTTTCCTCGAACTCCTTGAGCAGTTCCTTCTGACGATCGTTCAGATTGACCGGGGTCTCCACGGTCACCCGGCAGATCAGGTCACCCACCGGGCCACCGCGCACCGGCTTCACGCCCTTGCCGCGCATGCGGAACATCTTGCCGGTCTGGGTACCGGCAGGGATCTTCAGCATCACCTTGCCGTCCAGGGTGGGCACCTCCATCTCGCCGCCGAGGGCGGCGGCGGTGACCGGGATAGGCACCTCGCAGTACAGGTTGGCGTCGTCGCGCTGGAAGATCGGATGATCCTTGACGTGCACCTGCACGTACAGGTCACCGGCCGGGCCGCCGTGCTCGCCGGCCTCGCCCTCGCCGCCGAGTCGGATACGGTCACCCGTGTCGACACCGGCCGGCACCTTCACTGACAGGGTCTTGTGTTCCTGGATACGGCCCTGGCCATGGCAGCTGTTGCAGGGGTCGCTGATCACGGTCCCGCGGCCATGGCAGGCCGGGCAGGTCTGCTGCACCGAGAAGAAGCCCTGCTGCATGCGCACCTGGCCGACACCCTGGCAGGTGCCGCAGGTGGTCGGCGAGGTGCCCTTTTTGGCACCGGTACCGCCGCAGGACTCGCACTTGACGTAGGTCGGCACGCGGATCTTGACCGTGGTGCCCTGCACCGCTTCCTTGAGCGACAACTCCAGGTTGTAGCGCAGGTCTGCACCGCGCTGCACCCGCGGGCCACCGCCGTGACCACCGCGGCCGCCACCGAAGATGTCGCCGAACACGTCGCCGAAGATGTCGCTGAAGTTGCCGCCACCGCCGAAGCCCGCGCCACCGCCACCAAAGCCGCCGGCACTCTGATCGACACCGGCGTGGCCGAACTGGTCGTAGGCCGCCCGCTTCTGGGCGTCGGACAGGATCTCGTAGGCCTCCTTGGCCTCCTTGAACTTGGCCTCGGCCTCCTTGTCGTCCGGGTTGCGGTCCGGGTGCAGTTTCATCGCCATGCGACGGTAGGCCTTCTTGATGTCGGCCTCGCTGGCATTCTTCTGTACACCCAGTACTTCGTAGTAATCGCTTTTCGACATGCTATGTCCGGTTTTGGCTTATGGCCTGAAACAGGTGAACCGCAGGGGCCTTGGGGACGCGGAGAAGCTGAACTTCCCTACGCCACCGCGCCCCTGCGGTTCGCTTACCGAGATGGTCGGATCGACTTACTTCTTGTCGTCCTTCACCTCTTCGAACTCGGCGTCGACCACGTCGTCGTCCTTGGCGGAACCCGCCCCGGCAGACTCGGCACCGGCCGCTTCAGCATCGGGCTGCGCGGCGTTCTCGGCGTAGAGACGCTCGGCCATCTTGCCCGACGCCTCGCCCAGGGCCTTGGTCTTGGCCTCGATGTCGTCCTTGTCCTCGCCTTTCATGGCCTCTTCCAGGTCCTTGATGGCGGCCTCGATGCTTTCCTTCTCGCCGGCTTCCAGCTTGTCACCCAGTTCGTCCATGGACTTCTTGGTGGCGTGGATCAGGCTGTCGGCCGCGTTGCGCGCATTGACCAGCGCGTGGAACTTCTTGTCGTCCTCGGCGTGGGCCTCGGCATCCTTGACCATCTTTTCGATCTCTTCCTCGCTCAAACCAGAGGAAGCGGTGATGCGGATGGAGGTTTCCTTGCCGGAGGCCTTGTCCTTGGCGGACACGTGCATGATGCCGTTGGCGTCGATGTCGAAGCTGACCTCGATCTGCGGCACGCCGCGCGGTGCCGGCGGGATGTCGCCCAGGTCGAAGCGCCCCAGCGATTTGTTGGCAGTCGCCTGTTCACGCTCACCCTGCAGCACGTGCACGGTGACCGCGCCCTGGTTGTCCTCGGCGGTGGAAAACACCTGCGAGGCCTTGGTCGGGATGGTGGTGTTCTTCTCGATCAGCTTGGTCATCACGCCGCCCAGGGTCTCGATGCCCAGCGACAGCGGGGTGACGTCCAGCAGCAGCACGTCCTTGACGGAGCCGGCCAGCACGCCGCCCTGGATGGCGGCGCCCATGGCGACGGCCTCGTCCGGGTTGACGTCCTTGCGCGGCGCCTTGGCGAAGAACTTCTCCACCGCCTGCTGCACCATCGGCATGCGGGACTGGCCACCGACCAGGATCACGTCATCGATCTCGGAAGTGGACAGGCCGGCGTCCTTGAGCGCGATCTTGCACGGCTCCAGGGTGCGGCTGACCAGTTCGCCGACCAGCGACTCCAGCTTGGCGCGGTTCATCTTGATGTTCAGATGCTTGGGACCGCTGGCGTCTGCAGTGATGTACGGCAGGTTGATGTCGGTCTGCTGGCTGGAGGACAGCTCGATCTTGGCCTTCTCGGCGCCCTCTTTCAGGCGCTGCAGGGCCAGCGGGTCGTTGCGCAGATCCACGCCCTGGTCCTTTTTGAACTCGGTGACCAGGTAATCGATGATGTGCATGTCGAAGTCTTCACCACCCAGGAAGGTGTCGCCGTTGGTGGACAGCACCTCGAACTGGTGTTCGCCGTCGATCTCGGCGATCTCGATGATGGATACGTCGAAGGTGCCACCACCCAGGTCGTAGACGGCGATCTTGCGATCACCCTTGGCCTTGTCCATGCCGTAGGCCAGGGCCGCGGCGGTGGGCTCATTGATGATGCGCTTGACGTCCAGACCAGCGATCTTGCCGGCATCCTTGGTGGCCTGACGCTGGGAGTCGTTGAAGTAGGCCGGCACGGTGATGACCGCCTCGGTCACCGGCTCGCCAAGGTAGTCCTCGGCGGTCTTCTTCATCTTCTGCAGCACCTTGGCGGAGATCTCCGGCGGCGCGATCTTCTTGCCGTCGATGTCGACCCAGGCGTCACCGTTGTCGGCCTTGACGATCTTGTAGGGCACCATGCTGATGTCCTTCTGCACCACCTTGTCTTCAAAGCGGCGGCCGATCAGGCGCTTGATGGCGTACAGGGTGTTGTGCGGGTTGGTGACCGCCTGACGCTTGGCGCTCTGCCCCACCAGCACCTCACCGTCGCCGGCGAAGGCAACGATGGAAGGGGTGGTGCGATCGCCTTCGGCGTTCTCGATGACCTTGGTCTTGCCGTCTTCCATCACCGACACGCAGGAGTTGGTGGTGCCCAGGTCGATACCGATGATCTTGCCCATGATGTGAATTCTCCGGTTACGCTTTTGCGTGAATACTTGAATCTGGTTTGCTAGGTGGGGCCTATCGCCCTGACTTCAAGCGGTTTTTTTTCAACTAGCCTGGGACACCATCACCAGCGCCGGCCGCACCAGGCGACCGTTCAGGGTGTAGCCCCGCTGGATGACGGTCACCACGGTGTTCGGCGGCACGTCGTCACGCGGCTGCATGGACATGGCCTGGTGCAATTCCGGGTTGAAAGGCTGGCCTTCGGGATTGATCTGTTCGACGCCGAACTTGCTCATCACCGAGGACAGCTGCTGCAGGGTCAGCTCGGTGCCCTCGCGCAGCTTGTTCACGTCGGCGCTTTCATCCAGCGCGGCCAGCTTGCCCAGCTCCAGACTGTCCCAGACACCGACGATCTCGGCGACGAACTTGTCCAGGGCGTACTTGTGGGCGTTTTCCAGTTCACGGTCCTGGCGGCGCTTGAGGTTTTCCAGCTCCGCCCGGGTGCGCAGCACCAGGTCCCAGTGCTCGTCCGCCTTGGCACGGGCGTCTTCCAGCAACAGACCCAGCGCCTCGGGGCTGTCTTCGGCCGCCTCGCCCTCGGCGGGCGATACGACCTCGTCCTCGATGTCGGCCACAGGCTCGACGTCGACCTGCTGGTCCGTTGCCTCAAGGTCTTCGGGAGACTTGTTCTGCTCGTCCTGCATGCTCGCCTCTTGATCGTTAAGCTTATGTATTTGAAAGTTAATTCAGCCATAACGGCGGCGCTGCCGGGCCAGCCCAGGCGGTGACCTACAGCGCAATTCCCCCGCAAATGGGGGTGGTTATCTGGATTTCAAGGCCGCGCCCAACAAGCGGGCGGTGACATCGACGATGGGGATGACCCGGTCGTATGCCATGCGGGTTGGACCGATCACGCCCAGCACCCCGACCACCTGGTCATCCACGGTGTAGGGTGCGGTGATCACGCTGCACTCTTCGAGGGTCCGATAGCCGGATTCACCGCCGATGAAGATCTGCACGCCGTCGGCTGCGGTGCAGCGGTCGAGCAGGTGCAGGATCTCCTGTTTCTCGGTGAAGGCATTGAACAGCAGCCGCAGCTTGTCCATCTGGGCCAGTTCGTCGAAGTCCATCAGGTTGGTCTGGCCGGCCACCATGAAGTCCGAGTCGTCGCCCTCGTCCTTGGACAGGGCGGCACTGGCCATCTCCAGCGCCTGGGCCATCAGCTGATCCATGCTGGCGCGGTCCTCGCCCATCTCGCGGACCAGCTGGGCACGCAACGCCTCCAACTCCTTGCCGGCATAGTGCTGATTGATAAAGTTGGCGGCCTGTTCCAGCTCGGTCCGGCTGTACTCGCGGCCGGTCTCGATCACCCGGTTGCTGACCTCTCCCTGGCCGGTGACCAGCACCACCAGCACCCGCTTGTCGGACAGCGGTACGAACTCGATCTGCCTGACCACCACCTGGTCGCGGCGCGGGATGGAGACCACCCCCGCCATGTGGGTCAGGTCGGAAACCAGCTTGGAAGCGGACGCCAGCGCCTTGCGCGGGTCGATGTCCAGGCCGAGCTGGTTCTTGACCCGCGACACCTCGGTGTCTTGTAACGGCTTCAGGGAGATCAGCGAGTCGACGAACAGCCGGTAGCCCGATGCCGTGGGCACCCGCCCGGCCGAGGTGTGAGGGGACACCACGAAACCCAGCTCTTCCAGATCCGACATGACGTTACGGATGGTGGCCGGGCTCAGATCCAGGCCGGCATCCTTGGCCAGGGTGCGCGAGCCGACCGGCTGGCCGTCGCGGATATAGCGTTCGATCAGCACCTTTAAGAAGTGCTGAGCCCGATCGTTGATTGCCGTCGCATCTACCGTCTTGTTCATGTCGCCCGCTTGAACCGTGTTCGGGTAAGTGCCCTGGCACTCGCACCACAAGAGTGCCAAACGATTATCGAAACCCCTCACCGGGGTGTCAAGGAAGCGTCCGTAGTTGGCGCGGCACCGGCGGCATGCTAGTTTCTGGGGCCCCTATTCCCCGCCTCCGGCAGACAGGAATCCGGTTCGCCACTGTGACCGTAAACGCCAGCCCCTTCCGCCGCATCGGCCTGATCGCCAAGCCAGAGGACCCGCGCCTGCCGCAGGTGCTGGGTCAACTGCTGGATCTGCTCCAGGCCCGTGGCCTGGAGGTGATCGCCGATCCCGCCGCCGCCGCGGCCCTGCAGGGCGCACTGCCTTCCATGCCCCTGGAGCAACTCGGCCACGCCTGTGACCTGGCCGTGGTGATGGGCGGCGACGGCACCCTGCTGGCCACCGGCCGGCGGCTGGCGGACGACGACATCCCGCTGGTGGGCGTAAACCTGGGCCGGCTGGGTTTCCTGGTGGACATCTCCCCCACCGAGGCCCGCGATGCCCTGGCCGCCATCCTGGATGGCCGCTACAAGGAGGATCGCCGCTGCCTGCTCAGCGCCCAGGTGGGTGAGCAGGCCCCGGTGCTGGCGCTCAACGACGTGGTGTTCCACAAGTGGAATACCGCGCGCATGATCGAGTTCGAAACCTGGATCGACGGCCGCTTCGTCGACAGCCAGCGTTCCGACGGCATCATCATCAGCACCCCCACCGGCTCCACCGCCTACGCCCTGTCCGGCGGCGGGCCGCTGCTGGAACCGAGCCTGGACGCCATCGCCCTGGTGCCGATCTCGCCGCATCGGCTGAGCAACCGGCCCATCGTGGTACACGGTGACGCCGTCATCGAGATCCGCGTATCGCCACGCACCGACCCCGACCAGGTCCGCATCACCTGCGACGGCCAGGAGGGCATTGCACCCGGGGCCGAAGACACCCTGCTGGTCCGCAAGCACAACCACAGCGTGCGGCTGTTCCACCCCGCCGACCACGACCATTTCCAACTGCTGCGCGCCAAACTGGGCTGGGGCGACTGACCGTTACACCATGCTGAGCCACATCCATATTCAGGACCTGGTCATCGTCCGCGCACTGTCGCTGGACCTCGGCCCGGGCATGACCGCCATGACCGGCGAGACCGGTGCCGGTAAATCCATCCTCATCGACGGCCTGGGCCTGGCCCTGGGCGACAAGGCCGATCCTGCGATGATCCGCGCCGGCAGTGACCGCGCCGAGGTCACGGCGGTGTTCGACATCAGCCAGCTGCCCGCCGTACAGGCCTGGCTGGACGAACGCGAACTGGGCGCCGGTGACGACTGCATCCTGCGCCGGGTGCTGGTGCGCGAGGGACGCTCACGGGCCTTCATCAACGGCAGCCCGGCCACTCAGCAACTATTGACCGAACTGGGCGAACAACTCCTGGCCATCCACGGCCAGCACGCCCATCAGGCATTGCTGCGGCCCCAGGCCCAGCGCGAACTGCTGGACGCCTATGCCGGCAACGGCGAGCTGTTGCACAAGGTCGGCGACGCCTGGCAGCGCCTGCGCAAGGCCGAGAAGGCACTCGCCACGCTGCAGGATGCCGCCCGTGATCGCGCCGCCCGGCTGGAATTCCTGCGCTTCCAGGTCAGCGAACTGGACGGGGTGGACCTGCGCCCCGGCGAACTGACCGAGTTGGAAGAGGAGCAGCGCCGCCTGGCAAACGCCGAGCAACTGCAGACCGACAGCGCCGCCCTGGCCGAACTGCTGTACGAGTCCGACCAGGCCATCGCCCCGTCCCTGTCCCGCGCCACCAGCCTGCTGGCCCAACTCACCCGGCTGGATCCGAGGTTGGGTGAAGGACGCGAGCTGCTGGACTCTGCCCGCATTCAGGTCGAAGAGGCCGCCAGCCTGCTGCGCCACTATGCCGACGGGGTGGAGCTGGATCCGGCGCGACTGGCGCAGGTGGACGAGCGCATGGGCCAGGCACTCGACTTGGCGCGCAAGCACCGCGTCGACCCCGAGGCCCTGCCCGAGCACCACCAGACACTACGCGCCGAGCTCGATCAATTGGAGAACGCCGACCAAGCCGAGTCCGACCTGTCCGGCGAGGTGGATGCGGCCCGCGCCGCCTACCTGCAGGCCGCCAAGGCGCTGAGCAAGGCCCGCGGCAAGGCCGCCAAGCAACTGGCCAAGACGGTCACCGACAGCATGCAGACCCTGGCCATGGCCGGCGGTCGCTTCGGGGTGCAGGTCGACAGCCATGAAGATGGCAATCCCGGCGCACACGGCATCGACCAGGTGAATTTCGAGGTGGCCGCCAACCCCGGCCAGCCCGCCGGCGCCCTCAACAAGGTTGCCTCGGGTGGCGAACTGTCGCGCATCAGCTTGGCCATCCAGGTGGCCACCGCCGGCTGCGACGAGGTGCCCAGCCTGATCTTCGACGAGGTGGACGTGGGTATCGGCGGCGCGGTGGCCGAGATCGTCGGCCAGTTGCTGCGCAAGCTGGGCGAGTCACGCCAGGTGCTGTGCGTCACCCACCTGCCCCAGGTGGCCGCCCAGGCCCATCAGCACCTGAAGGTACACAAGCACACCGACGGCAAGACCACCGAGACCGGCATCAGCCCGCTGGCGGATCAGGACCGGGTGGCGGAAGTGGCGCGCATGCTGGGCGGGGTGAAGATCACAGAGCAGACCCTGGCCCACGCGGAGGAGATGATCGCCGGGGCCTGAAACGGCCCCGGGCGAGTCCGTCGGCCGCTCAGGAAGCCGGCAGGTGGGGACAGTTTTTCTTGGTGCAGTTGCCGTAAATGATCAGGGAATGATCCTGGATCTTGAAGCCGTGCTTGCTGGCAATCTTCTGCTGGCACTCTTCGATGGTCTCGCTGACGAACTCCTCCACCCGGCCGCACTGCAGGCAGACGATGTGATCGTGGTGTTCACCGCGGTCCAGTTCAAAAACCGCCTGACCACCCTCGAAGTGGTGACGCTCCACCAGGCCCGCACCCTCGAACTGGGTCAGCACCCGGTACACGGTTGCCAGGCCGATCTCTTCACCATTCTCCAGCAGCGCCTTGTACACGGCCTCTGCAGTCATGTGATGGTGTTCATTACTCTCCAGCACCTCGAGGATTTTCACCCGCGGCAGGGTCACTTTCAGCCCTGCTTTACGAATTTCCTGGTTTTCCACACCCACCTCCGCCCGCGTAGGCTTGCTCACTTTAATCCGCTATCATGCGGCCTGGCTCAAGCACCCGATTTTACACGAGTTCTCATATGCACAAAGTTCTCATTCCTGTTACAGCCCTGGTTGTACTGACCCTGAGCGGCTGTGGCGGTCTGCGCGATATAGGCGACGCCATTCCCAATACCCTCGCGGACTGGTCGCTGATGTATCGCCCCAATGTCCAGCAGGGCAACGTGGTCACGCAGGAAATGATCGACAAGGTGCGTATCGGCATGGATAAGCGGCAGGTGCGTTACGCCCTGGGCAGCCCCATGCTGGTGGACGTGTTCCATCAGGACCGTTGGGACTATGTGTACACCTTCGGCCGCGGCAGCAAGCCCAAGGAAATCGCCCGCACCGCGATGATCTTCGAGGATGAGCGCCTGGTGCGCATCGAGGGCGAACTGCAGCCCCGCCCGGCCAACGAGCAGCCGGAGCCGAAGAAGGAACTGCTGGTGAGCGTACCCGACCACGAAGCAGCAAACCTGCCGCTGTTCGAACGTGCCGTCAGGGCCGTCGGCCTCGGTGACCAGGAGCCCTGACCGGGCGGCCTGATCGGAGTCTGCAAATCGGGCCGTCGTCCAGCGCCCTAAGTCAGCCCGCCTTGTCGCCGCCATCCTCGGCGGCGTTGGCCGCCGCAGCACCCTTCTTCATCACCTTGCCCTCGGCCGCACGCTTCTTGCGCGCCTCCTTCGGATCGGCGATCAGCGCCCGGTAGATCTCCACCCGGTCGCCCGGGTTGAGCGGATCACCCAGCTTGCCCAGCTTGCCGAACACCCCGACCTTGTTCACAGCCAGATCGATTTCCGGAAAACGGGCCAGGACACCCGAGCCGACAATGGCCTGCTCGATGGTCATGCCCGGCTCGCCGACCACCGTCAGGATCACCTGCTCGGTGGGCAGCGCGTAGGCCACCTCGACATTCAGCTTTTCACTGGCCACCGTAGACCTCCGCGGCACGTTTGCAAAAGGCATCCACCAGGGTGTCGGCGATCTGCCGGAACACCGCGCCGAAGGCGGCATCGATCAGCTTGCCGGAAAACTCGAACTCGATATGCAGGGTCACCTTGCAGGCCGTATCGCTGAGCGGCTGAAAATGCCAATAGCCCTCCAGACGCTTGAACGGCCCGGCCTTCAGCTGCAGCTCGATCCGTTCCGGATACTGCAGCCGGTTGCAGGTGGCGAAGGTCTGGCGAATGCCGGCCCGCGCCACTTCCAGTTCGCCACAGCGCTCCTCGCCGCTGTCTGACAGCACCCGAGCCGAACGACACCAGGGCAGAAAGGCCGGGTAGTTCGGCACATCATTGACCAGCTCGAACATGGCTGCCGCGCTAAAAGGTACCAGCGCGGTCTTTTCCACCTTTGCCAACTCAGATCACTCCCAGGCTGTGCAGGAACAGTATCACCAGGGCCACCGGCGAGATGAACCGCACCAGCAGGTACCACAGCCGAAAGCGCAGTCCCTCGCCGATGCCGAGTTCATCGACCACCGACGCCCGGGTCATGGCCCAGCCGGCAAAGATGGCGATGGCCAGTCCACCCAGCGGCAACAGGAAGCTGGTGGTGAGGATGTCCAGGATGTCGAAGATGCCGTTTTCCTTGACCGCCCCGGCAAACTCGAAGCTGAACGCCCAGTCGCTGAAGGACATCACCGTCAGCAGTCCCAGCAGCCAGGCGAAGCCGACCACCAGGGTGGCCGAACGTCGCCGGGACACGCCGCGGTTTTCAACCAGGAAGGCCACCGCCGGCTCGACGATGGAGATGGCCGAGGTCCAGGCCGCAAAGCTCAGCAGCACAAAAAACAGCGTGCCGAACACCATCCCGCCGGGCATCTCGCCGAAGGCGATGGGCAGGCTGACGAACACCAGGCCCGGCCCGGCTGAGGGCACCAGGCCGTTGGCGAACACGATCGGAAAGATGGCCATACCCGCCACCAGCGCCACCACCGTGTCCATCAGCGCGATGATCACCGTGGTGGTGGTTATCGAGGCACTGCGCGGCATGTACGAGCCGTACACCATGATCGCGCCCATGCCGAGGCTGAGGGTGAAGAAGGCATGGCCCAGTGCCGCCAGCACGCCCTCCGCGGTCAGCTTGCTGAAGTCCGGACGGAACAGGAAGTTCAGGCCATCGGTGAAGTAACCTGTGTTGATGGCATAACCCAGCAACAGCACCAGCAAGATGAACAGCGCCGGCATCAGGATACGCACCGCGCGCTCCAGCCCCGAGCGGACACCCTTGGCCACCACCACCGCCGTCATCACCGAGAACAAGGTGTGCCAGAAGGTCGCCTGACCGGGATTGCCGATCAGCGCGCCGAAGGCGGCACCGGCGCTGTCCCCGTCCAGGCCGTAAAAGCTGCCGGATGCCGCCTCCAGCACATAGGCCAGCGCCCAGCCCGCCACCACGCTGTAGAACGACATGATCAGGAAACCGGCCACCACCCCGATCCAACCCAACCAGCCCCAGCGCGGGCTGCAGCCGCATTCTTCGGCCAGGGCCGTCATGGTGTTGATGGGGCTTTGCCGCCCACGGCGGCCCAGCAGGATCTCGGCGATCATGATCGGGATGCCGATGATGGCGATGCACCCCAGGTACACCAGCACGAAGGCCCCGCCGCCGTTTTCGCCGGCGATGTAGGGAAACTTCCAGATGTTGCCGAGACCGACCGCCGAGCCGGTGGCGGCCAGTACGAAGATCAGCCGCGACGACCACTGGCCGTGAATGGAGGTTCTTGTTTCTGCCATGGTTACCCGGGGACGGCGCACCGGGCGCTACCCATTATTGATTTTGCATCGTGTAAACACAGGCCATTGTCCGCAAATGACCGCCGCCGAACAACAAAAGCCTCCGCAATACTCCGTCACGGCCATTGGCGTGCCGCAGCCACACGCATACAATGCGCCGCCATGGCCAAGCAGTCTCAAAAAGCCGGCAGCACCGGCAGCACCATCGCGCTGAACAAAAAGGCGCGCCACGAATTCAGCATCGAGGACCGCTTCGAGGCCGGCATCGCCCTGGAAGGCTGGGAGGTGAAAAGCCTGCGCGCCGGCAAGATCCAGCTGGTGGACAGCTACGTGATGGTCAAGAACGGCGAGGTGTACCTCATCGGCTGCCTGATCACCCCGCTGCAGACCGCCTCCACCCACATTCACCCGGACCCCACCCGCACCCGCAAGTTGCTGATGCACCGTAACGAGATCGACAAACTGATCGGCGCGGTGGACCGCAAGGGCTACACCCTGGTCCCCATGGCCATGTACTGGAAGCGCGGCCGGGTGAAGCTGGAGATCGGCCTGGCCAAGGGCAAGAAGGACCACGACAAGCGTGCCGATGCCAAGGACCGGGACTGGCAGCGCGAAAAGCAGCGCGTCCTCAAGCACGGCTGAAGCCGAATCGAGCAGCGGAACTTTTCCCTGCCGACAGCGCCTAATCACCGTGATTGGCGAGCCATTCCGCCGGGGTCTTGAAAACCGACGCAGTGGCCGCATCTGTAGTAAAGTAACAACGCTTTTAGGGGGCGACCTGGCTTCGACGTGGGTTGCAAAACCTGAGGTGCATGCCGAGGTGCAGAATACCTCGTAAATCCATCTGCAAACTTTTAGTTGCCAACGACGACAACTACGCACTCGCTGCTTAATACCCAGTAGGGTGCCGTCTCACCGGAGCCGTGCTTATGCGTCCGGACTCGAGGCGTCGATTCTCATAAGATCGCGGTGAAGCTCTCCCAGGGACGACCCGCTAAAACCTCACTGGGATCGCTGTCTGTTTTCCCTGCCCGTCGGGTAGCAGCCGGTTAAATCAATAGACTGGGATAAGCATGTAGAGCCGATGGCAGAGGGCTTGCGGACGCGGGTTCGATTCCCGCCGCCTCCACCAACGACAAGGCCACCCAAGCGGGTGGCCTTTTTTATTGGTCGCGGTGTGGATGAGAACCCGCGTTCCGGGTTTACAAGGAGCAAAGCGATGCAGAACGCCTGAGTGGAGCGAAGGCGGCCCCGAAGGGGTGAACGGCACGTCAGTGCGGTGAATAAATCCCGCCGCCTACGCCAATAATATCGTTATTTTTCTGTGGCTTATCTAAGCGCCTTTTCGGGACATAATTGTTATCCGACACCCTGAAAATGCTCCTGAAAACCGGTCCCTATCCGGCCACCAATCCCCTGCCCCCACTTCCAATATTTGGCTGACCATCTGCCCTATGATTAGGGTGGTAATTCCCTCCATAGACAGGCAAGGAACCGCGGTGACCGAGCCAACCATCATCCCTCGCGTGCTCCGATTACGGGATGGCCTGGCATTCAGATGCATGGCCTCGTGACATCCTACCGGTACTTTTGTCTTGCGGCTCAGCACCAGGGCACTACAAACCTTGGGCAGTCATCCCCAGTAACCAACTCATGGGCGCCGAAGTCCACCACCTCATAACCGGCGGCCTTGAGGACCGCTGCCAGTCGCAATCTCAGCTCGCCTCGACGTTCAGCGCTTCAAAGCCGGCAATCAGGTCGAACAACTCCTCGTCGATGCCACTCTGGCGCAAACGGTGGAATGACCCGTTGAGGTCCTCCAGCAACTCGCCGATGTTTTTCTCGGCGCGCTGCATCGCCGCCAGGCGGCTCGCGTTCTCGCTGGCGAGTGATTCGGCGCATGCCCTGAACAGGGAGACGAAGAGATACTCGCGGATGAGCGCCCGCAAGGTATCGGTTTCGCCGCCCATGACTTCAGGCAAGCTCTTTGTCGGCCAGGGAAGCTCGGCGAGTTGGTGGCGCCAGGTTTCGTCCAGCGGCAGCAGCCGCTGCTGAACAGGCTCATAAATCGCGCCGGACGTGGGGCGGTTATAGAAAAGACGGAGTTCGCTGATTGCACCCTGGCTGTAGCGCGTTTCGCTCTCGACGAGAATCTGCCCGACCAGCGGTGTGATGGCCTTGACCGAGTTTGGTACGGTGAAGTGGCCCGCCAACGGCAGGCCTGCGTCCGCCAGGCGGGCATTTACGCGCTCACCGACGGCCCAGACCTGGGGTTTTCCTGGCAGCGTGGCGAAGGTCTTCAGGGCATAATCAGCCACCACGTCGTTGAACCGACCCACCAGTCCCTGGTCCGAACCGAACACGACCGCGCCTACGGGCCCTTCATCGGTTCGTCCTTTGCCCGCTGTCATCAGCGCTGCTGGCGCACTCTTCCGGAAACAGATGCTCAACCCCATCTCCACGCTGCGGTAGTAGTCGCCCAATGCGCGCACCGAGTTCTCGTATTGGCCGATGTTCGAGGCGGCCAGGGCTTTCATCGTGCGCACGACGGATTGCAGATCTCCGGCGCTGCCGATCTTTCGGCGCAGGCTTGCGGTGGTGTTGCTCATGCTTTCTCGTCTACTGCCGCATCAGGCCTGGATTCAGGTCTTGGCTGGAAGCGAGCGAGCGCCTGGCGGGCAATGTCGATGATCGTTTTGTGATCCTTATCGCTCAATTTCTCGGCGCTACCCAATCGCTCGATCACATCACCCGGGATGTCCGCCGCCGCCCTGCGCACGGCTTGCTCGGCGTTCGTCATCCGCTCAAGCGGCACCTTGTCGAAGAACCCTGCGGTCACCGCGAGCAGGATGGCGATTTGTGCGGGCACCGACACCGGGGCGAATTCCGGCTGCTTGAGACAGGCGCGGATTCGTCGCCCGTGCTCGATGATCTTGCGCGTGTCTTCATCGAGGCGGGCACCGAACCGGGCAAAGGTCTCGAGTTCCTCGAACTGGGCATAGGCGAGCTTGAGGTCGCCCGCCACCGCGCGGTAGGCCGCGCGTTGCGCCTTGCCGCCGACGCGCGAAACGGATTTGCTGACATCGACCGCGGGCAGCACGCCCAATTCGAACAGCGACGGCGAGAGGTAGATCTGCCCGTCCGTGATGGAAATCAGGTTCGTCGGGATATAGGCGGAAATGTTCTGCGCCTCGGTTTCGATAATCGGCAGCGCGGTCAGCGACCCGCCACCGAGCTCCGGACGCAAGTGGGTTGCGCGCTCCAGCAGCCGCGAGTGGATATAAAAGATGTCGCCGGGAAAGGCCTCCCGACCAGGTGGGCGGCGCAACAACAGCGACAGCTCGCGATAGGCGCGCGCATGATGCGTGAGGTCGTCGTACACGATCAGCACGTCGCGGCCTTGCTCCATGAAAAACTCCGCAATGCTGGTCGCGGCGTAAGGCGCGATATAGGCGAGGCCGGGCGGATCATTGCCTTCGGTTACGACCACGATGGTGTAATCCATAGCACCCTTCTCGCGCAGGGTGGCGATCACTTTGGCCACGCCGGATGCGCGCTGCCCGATGGCGCAATAAACGCACAGCACGTCTTGATCGCGCTGGTTGAGTATCGTGTCGAGCGCAACCGCGGTCTTGCCGGTCTGTCGGTCGCCGAGAATCAACTCGCGCTGGCCGCGCCCAACGGGGATGAGCGCATCGATGACCTTGATGCCGGTCTGCAAGGGTACGGTGACAGGCGCGCGGTCCATGATGGGCGCGGCGGGCCGTTCCACAGGCAGGCGCGCGCTGGAAACCACCGGGCCATTGCCGTCCAGGGGCCGTCCCATAGGATTGATGATGCGTCCAATCAATCCGTCCCCCACCGGTACATCCACCACGTGCCCTCTGCGTTCGACTTCATCGCCCGCATGCAGGTGCCAGTAGTCACCCAGCAGAACGACGCCAATTTCGGCTTCGTCGACGTTGAATGCGATGCCATACATATCGCCGGGAAACTTCAACACCTCCTCGTAACCTACGCTGGGGAGACCGGAGACCTTTGCGATACCGGTGGCGATGCTGGTGATCGTGCCGATTTCCCGTGGCGTGAGTTGCGGCGTGAATGCTTCCCGTGCCTGGTTTATCCCAGCAAACGCCCTGTCGAAAGCGTCCTGAAGGCTCTCAGGTTGCTTGTTCATGGGTGCTTTGTTTCGGCTTTGGATTTTCAGGCTTGGGCTCAGCTTTGGCTTCTGGCCGCCCTTTCAGCAGTTCATCGACGCCCTTTTCCAGTGACGCGAGGTAATCCGCGATACTCCAAGCCACCTTCTGTCCATTCGTGGTGAGTTCGATCCCGCTGACCAGATCAGGCACGGTCTCGAACTCGACCCGGATTTCAGCCGAGAAGGTTTCATTGAGCGCATTCTGTATCGCCACCCGTTGCTCAGTGGGCAAGTCAAACGCGCTACGCACGAGCGCGGGTCTGGTGGCCGTCTTCAGGGACTTGGCGAAGCCTTCTTTAGACTGGTCGTCCAGCGCTCGCAAGCGGCGCGTGAATACTTCGCCCATGCGTTCTTCCAAACTCGTGGTAGCAAGATCGGCCAGTGCCTTGCGCGCGATGGCGAACACCTCCTGCTGGGTCCTCCGACTGATGGCTTGATGCAGGTTATGCGTGTCGTTACTCAAGGTTTGCATCCGCTTGGCACTCAAGGCATCGGCTGCCTGTCGCGCTTCATCCAGGAGCCGTTGACGCTCGGCCTTCGCCTCATCTGTCGCCTTGTTCAGGAGTTCTGCGCGTTGCTGGTCGAAGACCTCGTTCTTGTGCTGGAACTCGTCGCGCTCTTTGTCGGCCTCGGCCCTTTTGGCGTCGGCATCAGCGAGCTCGGCGGCGATCCGCTGCTCCCGCGCGTCAAGGGCATCGAGGATGGGTCGGTACAGAAAGCGCTTCAGCAACCACGCCAGGACGAGGAAGTTGAGCAACTGCGCGCCGACGGTGAACCAGTCAATCAGCATGGCTAATTTCCGGCCACCTGGGCGATAGCTTGATTCCAGAACGGATTGGCGAAGATGAGAATCATCGAGACTACGAAGCAGTAAATAGCCGTGGACTCGATCATCGCCAGACCGACAAACAGGGTGCGGGTGATGGTGGCCGAGGCATCGGGCTGCTGCGCCAGTGAGGTCAGCGCGATGGCCACCGCACGCCCCTCACCGAGCGAAGGGCCAAGCACTCCGATGGCGATGGTCAGTCCGGCAGTGACGATGGATGCCACCGCAATGATTGTCATGCTGTCCATGGTGTGTCCTTTGGGGGGTTGCGTGGTGGATCCGATGGCACGGATTTCGGCTGGCGAACTTGCGTTGCGGCCGCGATGTACACCGCGGCCAGAACAAAGAAGATATAGGCCTGCACCATGCCGGTAAGCAGACCGAGTACGGTCATGATGATCGGAAAGACGAAGGGCGTGATGCTCAACAGGATGCCGATGATCATCGCCCCGCTCATCATGTTGCCGAACAGGCGGACCGCCAGGGCCAGCGTGCGCGAAACCTCGCTGATGAGGTTGAACGGCAGCATGATGATCGTCGGCTGTGCATAGGACTTGAGGTAAGCGCCAAAACCCCGCTCCTCGATGCCGAACAGCGGCACGGCAACCAGCACACAGAGCGCCAGGGCCGCCGTGGTAGAGAGCGAGCCGGTCGGCGGCTCGAAGCCGGGAAACACGGTGCAGAGGGCGGAGAGGGCGACGAACAGGAACAGGGTGCCGAGAAAGCCGAGATACTTGCGTGGCTCCCGCAGACCGACCTCTTCGATCTGCTTCTCGATGGTGGTGACGATGACCTCCAGCAGGTTCTGCCAGCGGGATCGCTCCAGGTCCCTGGACAGTCGGCGGGTGACGAGCATCGAACCAACGACCAGCACCAGCATCAATCCCCAGGTGAACAGGATGGTCGCGTTGAGCTTGAGAAACCCATACTGCCAGAAGATCATCTCGTCGGGGCTAAGGCGCATGGCCGCCCTCTTTCGCTGGAGCGTGGTAGTGTTCGGCCGGCGGACCAGCGAGCCGTGTGACCATGAAACGCGCGATGACGAATCCGAGCAGACAGGCCAGCAGCCGCTGCCAATGACCGTCGCCGACAACATAGAAGCCCGCGACGGTGACAGCGCTCCGCAACACCAAGCTGCCCAGAAACAGCAGCGCCGGCCGCCTTGCCGACACACCCTTGCGCACCGTCCACCATAGGCCGCCGAAGAAGATCACGCCGAGTAACAGACCCGCCACGCCCGCCGACACCAGTGTCACGGTTTCACTCATCGTCGTCCTCCTGTTGATCCCGCATGGCCTTGTCTTCCTTGGCGACCCAATGCCAGGCATTGAAACAGCCTATGGCAAGCCCGGCCACCAGCAGTGCAAGCGTCCAGGAACGGCCGCCAGGATAGCGCTGATCCAGCCAAAGGCCGAGTGCCGAGCCGAGCAGCGTCGGAATCGCCACCGACCAGCCGATCAGTCCCATCATGCCCAGGCCGAACCAGACGCCCGGCGCGCCGTTGCGCTGTGCCTTGAGCTTGCGCGCCGCCTTCGCGCCGACCTCCTGACTGAGCGACGGCTTCGGCTTCGATCGTTTGCCCTGGAGCTCGTCACTCATGGTGAAATCCTGCCATTTGGCGGATCAGATCGCTTTCCATTTTCGCCAACACCGACCTCACACTTTGCTCATGCTCGTCCAGGGTCAGAAACTCCTGCTCCACCGCATCGCGTAATTGGCGGAGGTCCATTCCGCTCAGGGCTCGACGCACGGAAATGAGTACGTCCGGGCCGGTCTTGACCAGCACCCCTTCATCCACTGCCACATAGACCTCACCTTCCCCGTCGGTTTCGTAGGTCAGAATTCCCGGCGCGAGTGCCGCCACACAATCGAGCCGCTGCGGCAGGAGACCGAACGACCCCTCGCGCGTCTCCGCGACGATACGCGACACACCGGCTTTCTCGGCGAAGACCTGGAACGGCAGGAGAATCTTAAGATTCATGGGTATCGACCGCAGCCACGGCTGTTGACTCAGACTTGGCTGGATCCGGGGGCAGGTCGGTTTGCGCCTTTTCCTTCGCCTCGTCCACCGCCCCGATCATGTAGAGCGCACTCTCCGGGTAGTCCTTGAATTCATCGCGCAGGATACGCTCACAGCCGTCCAGCGCGTCTTCAAGGCTGACGAGCTTGCCTTTGAGGCCGGTGAATTGCTCGGTCGTGAAAAATGGCTGGGTGAAAAAACGCTCCAGGCGGCGAGCACGGGCAACCACGTTGCGGTCAGCCGGTGAAAGCTGCTCCAGGCCAAGCATGGCGATGATGTCCTTGAGTTCCGTGTATTGCGCGAGCGTGCGTCTGATTTCCTGCGCTAGGCCATAATGCCGTTCACCGACGACGCCCGGCGTGGCCATCTTGGAACTCGACTGCAAGGGGTCGATGGCCGGGTAAAGGCCTTCGCTGGCCCGCTTGCGTGAGAGCACGATGGAGGCGGAGAGATGCGAGAAGGTATGCACCGCTGCCGGATCGGTGAAATCATCCGCCGGCACATACACCGCCTGGATCGAGGTGATGGCGCCGGTATCGGTATTAGCGATGCGCTCTTCCAGTTGCGATAACTCGGTGCCCATGGTCGGCTGGTAACCCAGGCGCGACGGCATCTGCCCCATCAGGCCGGACACCTCCATGCCGGCCTGGATGAAACGAAAAATATTGTCGACAAGCAGCAGCACGTCGCGATGCTCGTCGTCGCGGAAATACTCGGCCATCGTCAGCGCGGCATGGCCGACGCGGAAACGCGCACCTGGGGGTTCGTTCATCTGGCCGAACACCATCACCATGTTCTGCAACACACCCGCGGCGCTCATGTCGCGGTAAAGCTCCTCGCCTTCGCGACAGCGTTCGCCGATTCCGCAAAAAATACTCACGCCTTCGTGTTGCCCGACCATATTGTTGATCATCTCGGTGAGCAACACCGTCTTGCCCACGCCAGCCCCGCCGAACAAGCCCGCTTTGCCGCCGCGTTCCAGCGGCATCAGCACATCGATGATCTTGATGCCCGTTTCAAAAACTTCGGACTTGGTGGAACGCCGTGCCAGCAACGGCGGCGCCCGATGCACGGAACGCCATCGGACATCGGTCAATGCCGCTTCGCGGTCTATTGTGTTGCCGAATACATCGAACATGCGCGAGAGAATCCCCTTGCCAACCGGCGCCTGCAACGGCCCTCCCGTGTCATCCACCGTCGTGCCGCGGGCGAGACCCTGAGTGGGCGTCAAGGCAATCCCTCGCACGTGACGCTCATCCAGTTGTGCCAGCACCTCGATGACGATCTGTCTATCCGCTCCAGCCCGTAGCACCGTGTATATCGATGGCAATTGTCCATCGAACCGCACATCCACGACGCTGCCGCGCACCGAGACAACTACGCCGAAATTCGTTGAGGGAGTGATTTTCTCCATTTCCCGATTCGGTTTCACAAAGCTATGCCTCTTCCCCTGGGTACAAAGCCGTTTCCGTCTTTAGCATTTCTCGTACGTGCATCTGCCGCCTTTCGATCCGCGCGCGATCATGCGTGGATTCGATGGTGCGATCGGCCAGCTCGGCAATCCATTGCACCTGTTCATCGAGTGCGCGTCTGCGGCACGGGCTGACCGTCAGACTGGCAATGGTATCGATGGCGCCGAGCATACGAGCCATGATGGCGACATTGCCTTCGGCACTACACCGAATCTGGTCGAATGCCTCAGCCAGCAGCCCTTCAAAGGTCGGAACAATGCTGATCACACGCAGTGCTTCACCCTCGTAGCGGCGTGACGGTGGGAATTGCCGAACGCTCAGCCGAGTCAATATAGCCGTCAGATAATCCACGCACATCACGGCTGTCGAGATGTCATTGACACCGGGAGAAAGTGCCTTCAAGGCCATGTCGACGATCTGTCTGATACCGAAAGCGGGGTCCTGCTCTACCGTGCGATGGCGGCTGATGCTGTAAGCCCCGTTCAGGGCGGCAATCATGTCCTGATCCGGCGGGTAGGTCAGAGCGAGCGAAGCCAACGGCGTATTCTGCACAACGAATGCGCCGACACCATGTTCCATCCGCACGATGATCCTCGTGTCCCGCGCTAGGCGCAGCAGGGAATCATGATCCACGCTCTGGATGTAACCGCTCATTGCGGCCGGTACGGCGTACCAGGTCCTGTCGTCCAGTGAGGTGAGATGTTTTTCGTTCGTTCCATCCTCAGCTTTTTCGGGCTCGTTCCCCCTCACTTCCGGTAATAAACGGTCTATGGCCGCGATGGTTTCATGAGAGACAGAGGCGATGATGCTGGAAGCCTGGATCGACGAGGCGATGTGATGAATGAAGAAAATAAGGACGCCTACGCCGCCTAGCGCCATGACAAATGCAAAGAACACCGCCAGGCCGGGCACGAATTCCGCTTCCCCACCACGAATGGTGCGCAAAACGATCAGGCAATAGGCAAAAATGCCGGCGAAGGTTCCTAGCGTGAACTGGGTGATGCGGCTGTGCATGAAGTCGCGCAGGATGCGCGAGGTGTATTGGGTCGAAGCCAGCGTCAGCGCCAGCAGGGTCATGGAGAAAGTGATGCCCATGACGGACATCATGGAGCCGGCAAGCGTGGACAGTATCTGGCGTGCGCCTTCCGGCCCGGCCCCAAACAGGCGTGGCCACTCGGCAAGCCATTGGTCACTCCCGGCAGAGTCTGCTGCGATCAGCGCTGCCGCCAGGACAATACTGTCCAGGACCATCAGCGAAGGCAAAAACCAAAAACTCGACTGCAGATTGCTCCAGAGTTGTCTTAACTTATTCATGGATCATGCCTGCAGATGAAGGGGGGATTTCATCCATTTCCTGATTCGGTTTCACAAAGCCATGCCGCTTCACGCAGGGCACAAAGCAGTTTCGGTTTCACACATTTCGCGTACAGACATCAGCCTTTCAATCCCTGGTCAAGTTCGTCAATGCGCTCGAGCAGTTCGATCGCGAGAGCGGCACCAGCGAGATTGACGCCAAGATCCCGCTGCAGATGCAGCGTGATGCGAGTGCGTCGCAGACTGCTGGCCGGGAAGTACCAGTGTTCGCCACGTCTGCCGACGGGCTCCAGTATCCCCTGCTCCACCATCGCCTCGATATGCTCGGCTTCGACAGCACAGCAGCGGCACAGCTCGACCAGGGTGAAGGTCGTTTGCTCGTCGATCACTTCGACGGGCGGTGTCGATGGGTCTAGTTTGTCCATGGCCTCAGGATGCCTCCATGGTCGCGCGCGGGTTGTACCCGAGCTGGTCTTCCATTTGCTTATACAGTGCCTTGGCGGCATCGTTATCACCTGGCGGCAGGGTCAATTGCAGTACCACGTACATGTCGCCGGGCTGTTTGCCGATCAGGCCGCGGCCCTTGAGTCGCAGCTTGCGCCCCTGCCTGGAGTTGGCTGGGATCTTGAGGTCGATGCTCCCGGACGGCGTCGGCACCTTGATGTTCGCGCCAAGGGCCGCTTCCCAGGGGGTGACAGGCAAATCGAGGTATAGATCCGCGCCATCGACCCGGTAAAGCGGGTGATTGCGGAATTCCACCTCCAGATAGAGATCGCCCGGTTCGGCACCCCCCTGTCCGGGACCGCCCTGACCGGTAAGGCGGATCTGCTGGCCAGGCCTGATGCCCTTGGGGATACGCACGTTCAGCGTCCGGTCGCGGGTAGTGACGCGCCCGTCCTCGGTCAGTTCCGGCACGCGCAGCGAAATGGCACGCGTTGCACCGCTGAAGTTGTCATCGAGATCGATAAGTACCTTGGCATGATGGTCTTCCCCGCGCATGCGGAAGACCCGCCGGCCAGCCGTACCCCCGGGGGGCGCATAGCCGTGGCCGAACAGTTCCTCGAAGAAGTCGCTGTGCGCGCCGCCATCGCCTGCGGTGTAACCACCGCCGCTGAACTCGAACCCGGCGTCCCAGTCCGGCGGCGGACGAAAGTCCTGCCCGTTCTTCCACTGTTTTCCCAGCTGGTCGTAGGCAACGCGCTTCTCGGGGTCCTTGAGTACCTCGTAGGCCTCGCCGAGCTCCTTGAAACGCGCTTCGGCGTCGGACTCCTTACTCACGTCCGGATGATACTTTCTCGCAAGTTTGCGATAGGCGCGTTTGATCTCGTCCTGCGTGGCATCGTGCGCGACGCCCATGATCTCGTAGTAGTCCTTGTATTCCATCACCCCTCACCGTCTCGCCATGTAGATCTGCTCACCCTGCCTCATTCCGCATGGCGTCTGTCATCCGGAGCAGCACTTCATCACGTGTTGCTGTCCCACATCACGTTTACTTTTGCTTTTGCCGCATCCTTTAACAAGTCGATCAGAGGCAGGGCGCGGTGCGGGAGGCTGACGGCAGCTTCGTCGTGGTCGCCTTGCGTCGCCTCTTCTGGCTCAGGCAGCTGCTGTTCTGCCGCGACTGCAGCCTCCAGACGCTCAAGTGCCGCCTGTACATCTTCAGCCCGCAGCGCGCTCGGCACCGTGCCACTGTGCCCCATCATCTTGAGCAGTCTGATCGCCACGTCGCCGAACATCGTCATGTCCGCACTTGCCGGACAGGTAAAGGTTACCAACATGGTTTCCTCCTCTGTGATGCGCTTGCAATATTAATTCGATGTCATCATTGCCATTTCCAATTACGGATCTCCGGCATGTCTTCACCATGTTCCTCGATATAGGCCTTGTGATCGAGCAACTTGTCACGCAGATGCTGTTTGGCGTAGGCGGCACGTGAACCCAGACTCGGCACACGATCGATCACGTCGCCGGCCAGGTGGAAGCGATCCAGATCGTTCAATACCGCCATGTCGAATGGGGTCGTTGTGGTGCCGTTTTCCTTGTATCCGCGTACGTGCAACTGATGATGATTGGTGCGGCGGTAGGTCAGTCGATGGATTAACCAGGGATAGCCATGGAAGGCAAATATGACGGGCCTGTCCTTGGTGAACAGGACATCGAAGTCCTTGTCGGAGATGCCGTGGGGGTGCTCGCTCTGCGGCTGCAGGGTCATTAAATTCACGATATTGATGACGCGGATCTTGAGCTCTGGAAACTGCTCTCGCAGAATCTTTACCGCCGCCAGTGTCTCCAGCGTCGGCACGTCACCGCAGCAGGCCATCACCACATCCGGGTCCCCTCCTTCGTCATTGCTGGCCCATTCCCAGATGCCGAGTCCGGCAGTGCAGTGCCTAATCGAAGCATCCATGTCCAGCCATTGCAGTTCAGGCTGCTTGCCCGCCACGATGACATTGACGTCGTTGCGGCTGCGCAGGCAATGGTCGGTCACCCACAGCAGGGTGTTGGCATCGGGCGGCAGGTAGACACGCACGACCTCTGCCTTCTTGTTGGCCACCACGTCGATGAATCCCGGGTCCTGGTGACTGAAGCCGTTATGGTCCTGCCGCCACACGTGAGATGACAATAAATAATTCAACGAGGCAATGGGCCTGCGCCACGGGATGTCACGGGTCACGTCGAGCCACTTGGCGTGCTGGTTGAACATCGAATCCACAATGTGGATGAAGGCCTCGTAGCATGAGAAAAAGCCATGTCGCCCGGTCAATAGATAACCTTCCAGCCAGCCCTGGCATTGATGCTCACTCAGCATCTCCATCACCCGGCCATCGGGTGCGACATTTTCGTCACCTGGAAGAATCTCTGCCGTTGAACAGCGGTTCGTCACTTCGAACAACGCGCCCCAACGATTCGACGCGGTTTCGTCCGGGCTGAAAACTCGGAAGTTGCTTGCCTTGGCGTTGAGCTTCATCACGTCGCGCATGAAATCACCCTGCGCTCGAGTCGCTTCGGCGATCACCTCGCCGGGTTTCGGCACCTTGATTTCATAGTCGTGGAAGTCAGGCATTCTCAGATCATGCAGCAGGATGCCGCCGTTGGCATGCGGGTTTGCGCCCATGCGGCGCTCGCCTATCGGCGCCAGTTCGGCCAGTTCCGGCATGAGCCTGCCATTGTCGTCAAATAGTTCCTCGGGCCGGTAACTCTTCATCCACTGCTCGAGGATCTTTAAATGATCAGGCGCCTTGATGAAATTGGTCACCGGCACCTGGTGCGCGCGAAAGGTCCCTTCGATCGGTTTGCCATCAACGGATTCGGGTCCGGTCCAGCCCTTCGGTGAGCGCAGGATGATCATGGGCCAGCGTGGGCGCACAGTAAATCCATTGGCGCGCGCGTCGCGCTGTATGCGCTGGATCTCGGCAACCACGGTATCGAGTGTGGCGGCCATCAGCTGGTGCATCGCCTCCGGGTCGTCGCCCTCGACGAAATACGGCGTATATCCATAGCCGCGGAACAGCGCTTCCAACTCGTCGTGTGGAATGCGCGCCAGCACGGTGGGGCCGGCGATCTTGTAGCCATTCAGGTGCAGAATGGGCAATACGGCACCATCGCGAGCCGGATTGAGAAATTTGTTGGAGTGCCAACTGGTAGCCATTGGGCCGGTTTCCGCCTCGCCATCGCCCACCACGCAGGCCACCAGCAGGTCGGGATTGTCGAACGCGGCGCCATAGGCATGCGACAGGGCATAGCCGAGTTCGCCGCCTTCGTTGATGGAGCCGGGGGTTTCCGGTGCGACGTGGCTGGGGATACCGCCGGGAAAGGAAAACTGGGTGAATAGCCTCTTCATCCCCTGTTCATCCTGGGAGATGTTCGGATAAAACTCGCTGTATGTCCCCTCCAGATAGGTATTGGCCACCAGACCAGGGCCACCATGTCCGGGGCCTGTCACATCGATCACGCTCAGGTCGTATTTCCTGATGATCCGGTTGAGGTGGACATAAACGAAATTCAAGCCCGGCGTGGTTCCCCAGTGCCCCAGCAGGCGCGGCTTCACATGTTCCAGCCGCAAGGGCTCCTTGAGCAGCGGATTGTCGTACAGGTAAATCTGGCCAACCGATAGATAGTTGGCTGCGCGCCAATAGGCATCCATCTTATGCAGTAGATCGGCCGAAAGTGGCTTGTCCGTGTGCTCAGGCGTTTGCGTGTTGCTGACCATTTTCGTGTTCCTTTTCCATTGGGATGTTTAGAACGCGACAGACCAACTTCGCGATCATGACTTCCTCATCCGTATGCATGACGCGGACAGCGACAGGCGCCTTCTTGTCTCGGTATCAAGAACTTCTGTGAGTAGTGTTTAGTACTCATCTGGTAACAAAGACGCTGCTGCCCTGTCCCGCGCTATTTCTCTTCAAGCCACTTGCGCGCCTCAGCCCTGTGGGCGTGGTCGAGGTAGCGGACCTGAGTCTTCGTAAAGGGTTTGCAAAAAATCGCCTGCCTTGTTGCCACTTCTTTCCCCCCACCATCGCCATTCGACCGATGCCGGCGAAGTGTTCGACACCGAACTTACAATCCTCCCAGGCCGCGCTGATATCCCAGCCGTGGAAGTCGGTCATATCGAACAGCAGGCGCAGCTTCCCGTGCTGCCGGGCGAGTCGTTCAAGCGCCGGTACGAATTGTTCATAATCGGCCTTGACCAGCTTGCCGCTGACGTGAATGGCGAGCAGTGTGCCGTTATTCTCCTCATTCAACGGTATGGACAGTTGAAACCTACCGGGACAATTTGTTTATCTGGCCAGCAATATGGCGCTGGATCGGGGGCTCAGGCAGTAACTGCATATATCTTCAACGGGCGGTTCATCGCCCGCAGCAAACAGATCTTGGGGCGTTTCGCGGGAGGTGTCGGCGGCCAGATGCCACCTGACGCCTGGCGGCACCGGAGGCAGGCTGACATCGACCGCCTCGGTGCCGGCATTAAAGATCAGCAAAAGTGCACACTGCTCGTCTTCACGAATCAGACAGGCAAGCTGTTTTTGTTTCGGATCAGTCCAATTGGGCACACCACCTTGCGGGTCAAACCAGTGGATTTCGGCATCCGTGTAAAAGCGCTCCGTGCTCAGGATCGGATGGGCAGCTCGAAATGCGATCATGCCGCGAGTGAAACGGTATATTTCACTGTGCTGTTCCAGATAGCCCCAGTCATACCAACTCGTTTCGTTGTCCTGGCAGTAGGCGTTGTTGTTGCCACCCTGGGTGCGGCGAAATTCGTCGCCGCCGAGCAGCATCGGCACCCCGCGCGAGATCAACAGCGTCAGCAGGAAGTTCTTGATCTGACCTTTGCGCACAGCCTCAATACCGGCATCCGTTGTCTCGCCTTCAGCGCCGTAGTTCTCGCTAAGGTTTGCATCGGTGCCGTCATGGTTGTTTTCTCCATTGGCCTCATTGTGCTTGTGGCGATAACTCACCAGGTCGTTCAGCGTGAAGCCGTCGTGGCAGGTGACAAAGTTGATACTGCCCTCGGGGCCTTTTCCCGAGTTGGTATAGATGTCGGCACTGCCGCAGATACGGCTGGCGAACAAGCCGAGCATGCCATCGTCACCGCGCCAGAAACGCCGGACATCATCCCGGTATCGGCCATTCCACTCCGCCCAGCGGCGCTCCGAAAAACTCCCCACCTGGTATGCGCCGGCGGCATCCCATGCCTCGGCGATGATCTTCACGTCTCTCAGGATCGGATCCTCGGCGATGCGTTCGAGCAGCGGGGCATTGTTCTGTAGCTTGCCGCTTTCATCCCGGCCGAGAATCGACGCCAGGTCGAAGCGGAACCCATCGACATGCATCTCCAGCACCCAGTAGCGCAAGGCACTCAGGATGAGATCCCGCACCACGGGATGGTTGGCGTTGATGGTATTCCCCGTACCGGCGTAGTTCTTGTAGTAGCGCTGGTCTGCAGCCAGCATGTAGAAAATGGCGTTATCGATCCCGCGGAAACACAAGGTCGGTCCCAGCTCGTTTCCCTCCGCCGTGTGATTGAAGACGACATCCAGGATCACCTCGATACCGGCGTGATGGAGCGACCGGACCATTTCCTTGAACTCCAGCTTCTGCTGACCCAGCCCCCCTGCACTGCTGTAGGAGGCCTTTGGCGCAAAGAATCCCACGGGATCGTAGCCCCAGTAATTTGTGAGTGGCTTGCCGGTTTGCGGATTGGCGCCAGAGGCCTGGCATTCGTTGAACTCGTGTACCGGCATCAATTCCACGGCCGTCACGCCCAGTTCTTGCAAATAGGGGATCTTTTCCATCAGGCCGCGGTAGGTGCCGGGATGTTCCACGCCGGCGCTGGAATGAAGGGTCAAACCCCGTATGTGGGTTTCATAAATGACGGTCTTCGACCAGGGATGTCTGGGGGGCAGGTCGTTCTGCCAATTGAAATGCTCGTTCGTGAACACGCATTTCGGCATGGCGCCGGCATCATCGACTGTCGAACACGCCAGATCCTGGTCTGGTGTCGCCGGATCGTACCCCCGCGCCGGACCGACATCCCAGTTGGTCCGCCGCGTGATCGCTGTCGCAAAAGGATCCAGGAGCAGCTTGTTGAAATTGAACCGATGACCAAGTTGGGGCTGATAGGGGCCATCCACGCGATAGGCATACAGCTGGCCCGGCTCAATGCCTTCGATCCAGATGTGCCAGACGTCACCCGTGCGATTGCGCGCCGAATCAAGATCAAACATGCTGGCTGGCGCTGCATCACCCTCAAGATCAAACAGCTCCAACCGAACACGGCTAGCGTGACGGCTGAAGAGAGCGAAATTCACGCCTTGCCCTGTTGCATGGGCGCCCATGGGTAACGGAACACCACGCCGAACCCTGGTGCGTTCCGAAACCTCTGCCACGTATTCATGCAGCAGGCGCTCAGGCGTATCCATGTGGGTATCCCATCATCACTGCTGCCAGAGGATTCGTGCGTCTTCCAACGGGATCGCGACGCCATCGCGCTGCGGGATGAGGCGCGGCGTATAGTCCGTCGCCGGACGCGCCGCAGGCACCGCTGCCCGATAGGCATAGCCGTTTACGGCGCCCACCAGTTGTCGCACGCACTTCATTTCCACGTGCTCCGGCGCGGCCCCCTCAGCGCCGTTGGCGTAAAGCTCAACCCTCACCGCTGTCGGGTCGAGTTCATCCAGATACACCTGAATCTCAAATACATGTTGCTCGGCATCGGATTCCAGTGATACTTCGCCGAAGCGTAGCGCAGACCATTTCTGATCCAGCTCGTGACGCCAACTCACCAACGCCCCGCCGCTTTTGCCTTGGTCGGCAGCCCGCTCAAGATAGGTCGAGGCAGCCGGCAAGTAGTATTGCTCGGTGTATTCACGCACCGCGCGGTTGGTGGAAAAGCGTGGCGTAAGCAGCGCCATGCTTTCCCGCATACGTGCCACCCAGGCGCGCGGGATACCCTGCTCGTCGCGGGTATAGAACTCGGGGATCACCTCGCGTTCCAGCAAGTCGTAAAGCGCCTCGGCTTCGCTGGCGTCCCAGGCGGGATCGTCATCATGTTCCTGGCCATCCCCCAATGCCCAGCCCACTTCCGGCGTGTAGGCCTCCGCCCACCAGCCGTCCAGTTCCGAGAGATTGATGCCGCCATTGACCAGCACCTTCATGCCGCTGGTTCCGCATGCCTCCCAGGGGCGGCGTGGCGTGTTGAGCCAGACATCAACGCCCTGCACCAGGTGCTCGGTCAGGAGCATGTCGTAGTCACCAAGGAAGATCACGTGCGGACGCACCTCGGGGCGGCGGATGAAATGCAGCCATTGCTGGATCAGGTCCTTGCCGGGCTGGTCCGCCGGATGTGCCTTGCCGGCCATGATGAGCTGCACCGGGCGTTGCGGGTTGGTCAGCAGACGTAGCAGCCGCTCCGGGTCGTGCAGCAGCAGATTCGGTCTTTTGTAGCTTGCAAAACGGCGCGCAAAACCCAGCGTCAGGATATTGCAGTCAAACAGATGTTTTGCCGCATCGACCTTCTCCGGCGGCGAGCCGGAGGCGGCCAGCTGGCGTGACAATCGGTCGCGGGCGTACTCCACCAGCGCGTTGCTGGCAGCGGTGCGGAATTGCCAGAGCTCGGCATCCGGGACCTGGCGTATGTCCTGCTCCAGCGTCTCCACCGTCCCCAGCCAGCGATCCTTGCCACAGGCTTCCGTCCAGAGGTCATCGGCCGGTGCCGAATCCCAGGTCGGTACATGAACGCCGTTGGTCACGTGTCGGACCGGCACCTCTTCCGTCGGCCAGTGCGGAAACAGCGGCTCAAACAGGTGGCGACTCACCCTGCCATGCAGACTGCTCACGCCATTCACCGCGCCACTGCCACGGATAGCCAGATAGGCCATGTTGAACGGTTCCGCTGTGTCATTCGGATTCTCACGGCCCAGGGCCAGCAAATCGTGGCGGGTTATGCCGAGCCTCTGCTCGGCATAACCACCAAGGTATTGCTCGATCAGCGCCGGGGCGAAACGGTCGAAGCCGGCGGCCACGGCCGTGTGGGTGGTGAACAGGTTGCCCGCGCGGGTGACGGCCAGGGCGGCCTCGAAGGTCTGCCCGCTTTCTGCCATGAAACTGCGCGCCCGTTCCAGCACCGCAAAGGCGGCGTGCCCTTCATTCAAGTGACAGACTTCAGGCTGGATGCCGAGCGCCGTGAGTAGTCGCCATCCACCGATTCCCAGCAGCAGTTCCTGCTTCAGGCGCAACTCCGGCCCGCCGCCGTACAGCTCGCTGGTGATGCCCCGATGGGCGGGGTAATTCGCTGCGTCATTGCTGTCCAGCAGGTAGAGTTTCACGCGACCGACCTGGACCTGCCAGGCGCGCAGCCAGACCGAGTAACCGGGCAAGGCGATCTCCAGCCGCAACCACTCGCCATTTGCGTGACGCAAAGGCGTTATCGGCAGCTGTCCCGGGTCGTTGTACGGGTAAAGGGCCTGTTGCGCGCCGTCCTTGTCGATCACCTGGCGAAAATAGCCCTGCTGGTAGAGCAGCCCGACGCCGATGACCGGAACGCCCAGATCGCTGGCGGCCTTGAGTTGGTCGCCGGCCACGTTGCCCAGCCCGCCAGAGTAGATGGGCAAGGCCTCGCTCAACATGAATTCCATACTGAAATAGGCGATACAGCTCAGTTGCGATTCTGGATAGGTTTGCTGGAACCACGCCGGTGCCTCTGCGGCATCGCGCCTGGCTTGCACCAGGTCGTCCAGGTTCTTGCGGAAAGCGGGATCGGACAAAACACGCTGGAGTTTCTCCCGCGACACCGTCTGTAGAATGCCCCAGGGGTTATGGGTGAGCTCCCACAACACCGGGTCGAGCTGCCGCCACAGCTGGTCGGTGGCATGATTCCATGACCAGCGTAGATCCAGGGCAAGCTCGGTCAGGGAATCGAAGCCCGCTATGTCGGTGGGTAAGAGCAGCTCCTTCGGGTGGCCGGCTCGCGTTTGTTCGCTCATTGCCTCTTCTCCAGGTTCATCCCGGACGCAATCGCCGGCTACTGTTTGGGCGCTCCCAACGCAGCATCCACGATGGTCTGCGATTCCTCCAGGATACGGGAGATGATTCGGTCCACGGAAGTGCTTCGCATAGATGTAGATATCCTCGGAGCCGGCCGGGCTCGTAGCAAACCATCGGCTCTCGTCAATCACCTTCAACCTGCCATCGGGTGCAACCTTGCCCAGCGCGAGGTGAGGATGGTCTAGCGTTTCACACCAGGCAGATCGAGTGCGTTGTGACTGTCATGCGGTCCAACTTCGTGATGATATTCAACGACATGACGTCACGAGAGAAGCCGGTGCTGTTCGTCACCCCGGGCCATGGCCAGTCCATGCTGCAGGCGTTTGCCGCGTTTCCGCGCAGCCACCATCGCCAGTCTGAACAGATTGTGGAGGCGGCCTGCGACATGTCGGACACCTTCCTCAGCGCAGCGTTGAAGACCCTGCCCCATGCGCAGATCGCGGCGGAGCTGGTTCCATACCATGCAGACCGATACCCGGGCGCTGAACGAGGTGCGAAAGTCCGAGCGGCGAATCCGTCCGTTACCTATGCACCAGCGCTGGGTGCAATTGGCGGCCACGCCGCAGGCGGCGCGCTGGCGGATCACCCGGTTCATCAACTACACCTCTGAACTGATCGGCGGGAGTCGGTTGCTCGAGCGCTGCACAAGCGCTGCAGACCTTGGCCAGCCGTGCCGAACGCGCTGGACATCCACCTACACAAACGCAAGACTCGGAGGGTTTAACGGGCTATTCCAGGCCGCCCGTGTCCTAGCTCGTGGATGCCGCAACACCGAGACCTTCATGCATGATCGGAAGCCCGGCCGGCTCCGTGCTCAAATCCGCTTGAGTCGGCGAAGAACCTTATTGAGAATATGAATAGTTAGGCAAGCCCGCAGTCCGACGGCGCGTACCGCCACAAAGACTCACATCTATGCCAGGTTGGAGTCGAAAGAAGATCATGAATCAGTCAACCATCCGGAAATCAGCGTCAGCATCGAGCTTCAGCGGGCCGTGGTTTCCCATGGTGGTTTGGTTTTCAGTGCTGATGTTTGGCATTCACCCGGCCCTCGCCTTTGCTCACTCGCCATGCCCCGGAATTCACGTGAAAATCCTGGACATTAGAAACAGCACAGGCGCCGTGGCGTGTGCGCTTTTCGAATCGTCAGAGGGGTTCCCTACTGACTATCTGCTCTCGGCAACCAATATCATGATCATTAAAATCCGCGACAAGCAGGCACGCTGCGACTATGAAGACATCCCGCCAGGTACCTATGCACTTTCCGTTGTTCATGATGAAAACATGAACGGAAAACTCGACACGAATTGGCTTGGAATTCCAAACGAAGGCTACGGATTCTCGAATGACGCGAAGGCCTCGTTCGGCCCGCCTTCGTTCGAAGCCGCCCGCTTTTCCTACGATGGGCAGAATCTGGAGCTGACGATCAGCTTGAGCTACTGAGCGTTCTTGTCGTGAGTGCTGAGCATCTCCGCCAGGGTCGTTAACCGGCTTTTTTGGTCCGGCCAGTTCAACGCGATCTGAAGCCTCGCAGCAAGCATCACGCACTCGTTGAAAAACCGCACCGGACAACGATTCACCAATCAAATGATTGCATTTTGGAGGATGCATGCAGAGGGATTTACCGCCGTGGACGCACACATCCCTAATTGTGTGGATTCGCCATGATTAGAACGCTAATACGGCACATCGTCCACAGCGTTGCTGAGGGCCAGAAGTATCATCTGAAGCTCGTCTTTTCCGACAACAGCACCTACCACAGCACGCGCCTCGGCGATCCTGACGTCACGATCATTTTCCACAAGCGCACCGCGGAATGGCGCATGGCGCTCGGCGGGATGTTCGAATTCCTCGAGTCGTACCTCAACGGCGACATCGATATCGTCGGCGAACAGGGCCTGCGCAGGCTCATCCATATGGGATTTCGCAAGCCGTTCGGGCGCATCGAACACCCGTTAACCCTTGTCAAACGCCGCCTCCTCGAGTGGCAGCAAAACAACAAGGACCTGGCCCAGGCAAAGCGCAACGCCACCTTCCACTATGGCCTGCCGACGGCGTTCTTTCACCTCGTGCTTGGCGACACCTATGGCTATAGCGAAGGATTCTGGAAAGAGGATACCCGCACCCTCAAGGAGGCGCAGCACAACAACTTCGACCTGATCTGCCACAAGCTTCAGCTCAGCCCCGGCGACAGGCTGATCGAAGTTGGTCCCGGCTGGGGATACCTGTCGATGCTCGCCGCCGAGAAGTACGGCGCCGAGGTGACCAGCTACGGACTCGTCCCGAGCCAGAACGAAGCTATGCGCATGCTGATGGAATCCCGCAACTTCCAGGGCACGCTCACACTCGTGGAAAAGGATCATCGCGAGCTGGCAAACGAGCCTTCCTGCTACGATCGCTTCGTCTCGGTCGGCGTTCACGAGCACGCTGGACGGGATTGCAACGAGCAATGGATCCGGAGTATTGCCATCGGCCTGCGTCCCGGAGGCATCGGCCTGATCTCCTCGACTTTCAACATAAAGAAGCGGCCGACCAACTACTGCACGATCAAGCATATGTTTCCCGGCGGCTACATTCCCAGCCTTGCGGAGACACTGATCCTGATGGAGAAATATGGCCTGGATGTGAGAGAAATAGAGAACCGCTCCTATCATTACCACCGCACCGTGGAGCAGTGGCTGAAGAATTTCGAGACGAACTGGGAGCAGATTCAAGCGATCGACCCCGTGCGTTTCAACGAGAAATTTCGCCGGGCCTGGCTGTTCTATCTGGCGGGCGCCGCCGAAACCTTCGAGGCCGCTCGCGAGATCATCAATTGTTATCACATCACATTCGTGAAGGGTCATTTCCCGGGCAAGGGCCTGTCCACCCCCGTCGACCGTGAACGGTAAAAAAAGCCATCACCTTGTGGCGTGTCGGCTGGGTTAGAACCCCTCCGGGAACGGCCTTTCCTCGGTTGCAATATCAGCTTTACGGTACCTCGCATTCCGCCCACAATTGCCTAAACTTTACAGGGTTACCGGCTCTTCTCTGCCATATTGCCCCCCTGAGAAGCCGCTTAACACCGCAGGTTCGGTTTTCATCCACACGGAGAGTACAGCTATGAAACCATTTAAATTCATTTCCACGATGATCCTGGCCGCCATGCTGGCGACGACGGTGCTCGGTTGTGCGTCGACGTCCACACAGGAAGGCACGGGAGAATACATCGATGACAGCGTGATCACGGGGAAGGTCAAGGTGGCGATATTCAATGAACCCTCACTGAAATCTGCTGAAATAAACGTCGAAACCTTCAAGGGTGTGGTGCAGCTGAGCGGCTTCGTCAATTCACAAGCGGATATCAATAAGGCAGTCGAGGTCGCACGTGGTGTCGAGGGCGTGACATCCGTGAAGAACAACATGCGTGTCAAGTGACAGGGGGGAAAGGATCGGCAGCAAACCTACCCGTCTAATTGGGAGTAACAAGAATGCTCGAAACCATTGCGATAATCATGATCATCCTCTGGGTGCTTGGCCTGGTGTCCTCGTACACCATGGGCGGACTCATCCATATTCTGTTGGTCATCGCGATCGTGGTTATCCTGCTACGTGTCATTCAAGGTCGGCGCTTGTAAGGCATCTGGACTTTTTTGCCGACGGCGAGCTCGCTGGCAAGGCGAGCCGCGCGTCGGCAGTCGCGTAAATACGCGTGTCCCTCTACTGGAGAAGATGACATGAACGCAGTCAAGATGTTGGCGATTGTGCTGATTGTGGCCGGCGCTCTGGGGTTGATATATGGCGGTTTCAGTTACACCAAGGACAGGCATGAGGCCAAGCTGGGGCCGCTGGAGTTGTCGGTCAGCGAGACGCAGACCGTAAACGTCCCGATCTGGGCCGGCGTGGCGGCGATAGTGGCCGGGGCAATGCTGTTGCTTGTGCGCAAGTAGGTCTTGCGTCGTTAAGTCGGTACATTGCATCCAGCCCCGCGCAGGCGGCTATCGATCATTCAGTGATGGCCTTCTGCTAAACAAAACCACCCGGTGGCTTACGCTCCTGCGCCCTGGATTCTAGGGGACTCACCGGTAGCGACTGGCTTACCCTATTGCGCCAGTTGATCCTAATTGTTCAATCGAGGAATACTGCATGCTGGTGACTTTTACGACCGACGCCTATGCCGACATCACCATGTTCGGGGATGTCGCGCTTGCCCTGCTGAAAATGATGGGGCACAGCGCCGCGGTGCCCGGCGCGATTCTCGCGGCAGATGTGCCTGCGGCCCTGAGTCGGTTAACAGCCGCTATCGACGCAGATAAAACGCCGCCACCCGTTGAGGACAAGGATGCGGATGAGCCAGCGGTGAGCATGGCGAATCGAGCGCTGCCGCTCATTGAGCTTCTTGCTGCCGCAGCAAAGGCAGAATCAAACGTAATGTGGAAATGAAAAAGTCCGTTGGCGGGAAGGCCGGCCCAGCCGGCGATGCCGGTCAATGTGCATAGGCTCGTCACGGCCTACTACAGCAATATCCCCGGCCCTGCGGCAACCAAGTGGCTGCTCATGCAAGCCATAGCAGTCACTGCTTGCAGCTAGAGCAGATGCCGGACATCTACTTAAAATGAGCACTTGCCAAATTTGCTCACTTTGGTGCCGAGCTAATATCAATAAAGCAGGTAGGAGGACTTCATGGAAATGACTGGGATTGGCGGTCTAATTGTTCTGATCGCAGATGTCTATGCAATTGTAATGATTCTGCAAAGCTCGGCGAAGTCCGTTGAGAAGTTGCTCTGGGCGCTGGTGGTGTTGTTATTGCCAGTGATCGGCTTCATTGTTTGGTACCTTGCGGGCCCAGGTAAGAAACCATTCTGAAATAGTCATGACGGCATGTGCGAACACTCACGGCCCTGATAGAGCTTGCCCAAGGCCACCTGAGATGCCTAACTCAGCCGCAACCTCGCGCACCAGTTGCTCCCAGACAAGGGCGAACGCGTCTTCACCCATCGATTCTCGCTTGGCCACGCTAGGCATCCCCTGTTCCATTAGGTAAGAGAATTAATGCCTAGCATGCCTCCAGCTTCGAGGCGTTTATCAACCCCGTGCGGCATCAGTCATGGATTATAGTTAGTCCGCTCGAGGCCAAGATTTCTGGACAATTTTCGGGGCAAGCTGGGGTGATCGAGAGAAACGGAGACACATAACCCTCTGTTTTTATTACCCTTGAGTGCTCTCCAAACCCCCAATCAGCGATTTCGATTCCCGCCGCCTTCACCAACGACAAGCCCACCCAAGCGGGTGGCCTTTTTTATTACCTGCCCATCACGCACCCGAATCACCTGAGGGTGGCAGCGGTCGGGACTAACCACCCGTCGCTGCGTATAATCGCGCCCTTTGCAACAAAGGCCCCCGCAACCCGTGTCTGTATCCGCCCTGCTCGACCGCATCCGCCAGCATCCTCAGGACATCCAGTTCGACGAGGTGATGGCGGTCATCGCCAGCCACTACGACTACCAGCCAACCCGTTTCCGCAACGGAGACACGGTGAACGAGGCCGGCCAGAATGAAGGCTCCTGCAAGCTGTTCGCCTTTGCGCGCCTGAACGGCCTGGATCCGGCACAGACCCTGGCCTGCTTCGGCGACTACTACCGGCAGGATGTGCTGCAACATCCCGAAGGCAGTGATCACGCCAACATCCGCAATTTCATGCTGCACGGCTGGGACGGCATCGCCTTTGATGGCGACGCACTCAGCCCCAAGCCGACGGCCTGATGGCGTCGTTTTTCAGACCGAGCGAATAACTATTATGAAATGGTTCATCCGGCTGTTTTTCAAGACCCTGCGCCTGCTGCTGGCACCCTTCATGATCCTGTGGGAATGGCTTACCACCCCCAAGGGCGTGGTGCGCAGTGCCGAAGCCCAGGCCGCCATGGACGCGAGCACCGCCGGGCTCACGCTGTACGAATTCCGTACCTGCCCGTTCTGCATCAAGGTGCGCCGCACCATTGCCCGGCATTCGTTGAACATCGCCCGGCGCAATGCGCAGCACGATCCGGTTAGTCGCCAGGAACTGCTCGAAGGCGGCGGCGAGATCAAGGTGCCCTGCCTGCGCATCGAGGCATCGGACGGCAGCGTGCAATGGCTGTATGAATCGGATGCCATCAACGCCTATCTGGATGCGCTGGCCAGTTGAATCCGCATTGCCCTGATCACGACTTACCGTCAGCCGACCCAGCCAGCAGACCAAATACCAGCGCGGCGAAGGCTGGTTTCTTCGGCACGAAGGCCGGACAGCTGTCTTGCCACACTCCGGAAATGCGGCAGCCAGTTCAGATTTGGCCTGTGCGCGGCTAATGGTACAGACACAAAAAACCCCGCCGAAGCGGGGCTTTCTGCAGGCTCAAGACTTCAGAAATCAGAAGTTAACGACGAAGTTTGCGCCAATGACATCGATATCGGTCTCGGCTGCGTCGTAACGAACCCACTCAACACCGACGCCGAATCTATCATTGATGTTGTACATGCCGCCCACCCCGAAATAGACGTCATTACCGTCGTCACTGACGGTGCCTGAACCGTTGTAGGCCGTGCCATTGATCGTGACGTTGCCGTTATAGGTGTACTCGGTGTCCCAAGCGAAAACGCCCAGTTTTGCGAACACATCGAACGACGCGTTCACCGGGTAGGTGCCGATGACGCCGAGGTTGAAGCCATCCGTTTCGTTCTTGATTCTGCTGTTGTTCTGAAGCTGGATCGTGTCGCCATAACCGTTGCCTGAACCGCCCGCACCAGCTTTGCTCACACTGGATTCACCAAGATTCTGGTAGCCCGCCTCAACCGCAAAGTACTGGTTTAATCGATAGCCCGCTGTAATACCGTAAGCGGTGTCAGTGTCATCGACCGAGAAATCTGAGGAAGTGGAGAACCCCGTATCCACACTTGCACGCCCGGCCGAAATGGAACCGAAGAAACCTGAATCGGCCGCAAAACTCGAAGCCGACATCGAAAGGGTAGCGACGGCTGCAACTGCGTAATGGATGCGAGTCATAATCCCAAACCTTCTATATGATTGAATTTTCCATGCCGACAGATCACGGCTGCTCCAACGGTAGCAGAATGAATGTCTGGCGTGAATCATCGGTATGCCTCAGTTAGTTGAGCAGGATCAACTGTAGATTTTCCAAACTCGCGCTGAGCGGCGATTGCGGTGTGATTCGGCCGCCATCAGCTGCTGATCGGACGAACCGGCGGGGCCAGCACGCCCATGGTCCGGAACTGCTACGCAGCCGGTCAACTTGCCGGCAGCACCATCGGCAGCACCCAGCTGACGAAAGCGACGATGACCAGCGTCGCCATCAGGTTCAGCCAGATCCCCGCCCGCGCCATCTGCGGGATGGTGACCCGCCGGCTGCTAAACACGATGGCATTGGGCGGCGTGGCAACCGGCAGCATGAAGGCGCACGACGCCGCCAGCGCGGTGCCGACCATCAGGGTCAGCGGATGGCTGTCGATGGCCACGGCAAAGCCGCCCATCACCGGCAGCAACAGTGATGCGGTGGCGGTGTTGGAGGTGACCTCGGTGAGAAAGATCACCAGCAGCACCACCGCCAGTAGGATCACCAAGGGGCCGGCCCCGGCGAACACCCCGAGCAGCTCGCCCAGCCACAGCGTCAGGCCGCTGCTGGCAAAACCGGCCGCCAGCGCGAAGCCGCCGCCGAACAGCAGGATGATGTCCCAGGGCAGGCGCACCGCGTGCTGCCAGTCCAGCAGAAAGCCCGGCTGACCGCCGCCTGCCGGCAGCATGAACAACAGCAGTGCACCGGCGATGGCGATGCTCGAATCGGTGATCATCGCCAGCGGTCCGGTGGCGATCACGCCCTGCAGCAGCCAGCCCAGCACCACCAGGCCGAACACCAGCAGCACCCGCCCCTCCTGCGCCGTCATCGGCCCCAGGCCCTGCAGCGCCCGGGCAATGACCTGGTCGCCGTCTTCAGGCCCCTGGCGTTGCGGCCCCAACACCCAGCGGGTCAGGTACCACCAGGCCAGCGCGAGCAACACCAACGACAGCGGCACGCCGAAGCTCATCCACTGCGCGAAACCGATGTGATAGCCGTAACGGCTCTCCAGCACACCCGCCAGGATCGCATTGGGCGGCGTGCCGATCAGGGTCGCCAGACCACCGATGGAGGCGGCATAGGCGATGGCCAGCATCAGCGTGGTGCCCAGCGCCCCATCGCCCCGGCCATCGCGGTCCAGCTGGCTGAGTACCGCCAGGCCGATGGTGACCATCATCATGGCCGCCGCGGTATTGCTGATCCAGGCGGACAGGAAGGCGGTGGCGAGCATGAAACCCAATATCAGCCGCCGCGGCGACACCCCCACCAGCCGCACCGTGTGCAGCGCCACGCGCCGGTGCAGTTCCCAGCGTTCGATGGCCATGGCGATCAGGAAACCGCCCATGAACAGGTACACCAGATGGTTGGCATAGGCCGCGGTCACCTGGCCGGTCGGCATCACGCCCAGCAGCGGGAACAGCGCGATGGGCAGCAAGGCGGTGGCCGGGATGGGAATCACCTCCATTATCCAGTAGCTCGCCATCCACAGCGTGACGGCAGCCACCTTGACCGCCGCCGGCGGCATCCCGGCCGGTGCCGGTAGCAGCAGCATCAGCGCAAACAGCGTCGGACCCAGCAACAACCCCAGCCATTGGCGCGCGCTCATGACCTTACCCAGATCACCCATCCCTGCCCTCCAAGCCCTGTTGATCACCCAAATCGCTGAAAGCAGCGATGTGCACCACAGTGGTGCACGAGTGACGCCATCTCGCCCGGGCTGCCCGGGCCGGGCATCACACAGCATCCGCTGAGCACCTGCTGACGGGACCTGTAGACCTGAGGCACGCTACTTGCTTTACATCTGCAAAGCGGATCACCGCGCCACTACACCCGCCCATTGAGCAACTGCCAAAATCCGCACCACCACAACCTATCTCAACCCATGACCACGCCCCGAGAAGGCGCGGCAGCCACTGCCGAAGGACGGTACCCGACCATCCCAGGAGTTGATACCCCATGATCAAGAAATGTCTGTTCCCGGCTGCCGGCTACGGCACCCGCTTTCTGCCCGCCACCAAGGCGATGCCGAAAGAAGTGCTGCCCATCGTCGACAAGCCACTGATCCAGTACGGCGTCGAAGAGGCCATGAGCGCCGGCATGCATAACATCGGCATCATCACCGGCCGCGCCAAGCGCGCCATCGAAGATCACTTCGACATCAGCTACGAGCTGGAACACCAGATCAGCGGCACCGCCAAGGAAGACCAGTTGGCCGGCATCCGCCGCATCATCGACGAGTGCACCTTCTCCTATACGCGGCAGATCCACATGGGCGGTCTCGGCCACGCCATCCTCACCGGCGAGACCCTGATCGGCAACGAGCCCTTCGGCGTGATCCTGGCCGACGACCTGTGCATCGGCGATCACCACAGCGTGATGGGACAGCTGCTGAGCATCTACAACAAGTACCGCTGCAGCGTGGTGGCCGTGGAAGAGGTGGACCCCGCCGAGGTGCACAAGTACGGGGTCATCGATGGCCGCCAGCTGGACGGCGACGTGTACACGGTCAACGCCATGGTGGAGAAACCGCCGGCGGACCAGGCGCCGAGCAACCTGGCCATCATCGGCCGCTACATCCTCACCCCGGACATCTTCGACATCCTGCGCCGCACTCCGCCAGGCAAGAACGGCGAACTGCAGATCACCGACGCACTGCAGATCCAGGCCCAGGAAAACATGGTGCTGGCCTATCGCTTCCGCGGCCGGCGTTTCGACTGCGGCAGCGTCGACGGCTTCGTCGCCGCCACCAATCACTTCTACCAACTGCGCAAGGACGCCGAGTGACGGCGCTGGCCGTAGCGGCACCGACAATGACCATGCACGCGCCCTTCACCACACCGCGGCTGCCCGTGCTGGTCTTCACCGACCTGGACGGCACCCTGCTCGACCACGACGACTACAGCTTCAGCGCCGCGCTGCCCGCGCTGGAACGGCTGAAACAGCTCGCTGTGCCGCTGATCCCCACCACCAGCAAGACCCTGGCGGAGGTCGCCGAGCTCAATCAGCAGCGGCTCGACAACCCGCACCCCTGCATCCTGGAGAACGGCAGTGCACTGTGCCTGCCGCCCGGCTATTTCGGCGCCAACGTCCAGGCGCCCGTGGACACCGAGTTGGGCTACCAGGTGCTGCGCCTGGTACCCGACTACGCCGAGGTGCTGGCCAGCCTGCATCGCATCCGCAGCACCCAGGGCCTGAATTTTCGTGGCTTTCACGACATGACTGTCGATGAGGTCGCCCGCGACACCGGCCTGGCACCAGTGGACGCGGCGCGCGCCAGGCAACGGCTGTGCAGCGAGCCGCTGATCTGGCGGGACAGCGACGACGCGCTCGCGCTGTTCCGCCGTCATCTCGACGATGCCGGCCTGACCCTGACCCGTGGCGGCCGCTACTGGCATGTCATGGGCCGTACCGACAAGGCCCAGGCCATGGCGCGGCTGTGCGCGCTGTATCGCCAGGCCGGCTTCGATCACTTCACCACCATTGCCCTGGGCGACAGCCCCAACGACGCCGCCATGCTGGCCGCCGCGGATATCGCGGTGATCGTCCGGCGCAAGGACGGCAGCTGGCTGGAAGGCCGGGGCCGTGAACAGACCATCAATACCGAGGCAACGGGGCCCGCCGGTTGGAACGCTGCAATGCTGCAGCTGTTGGACCGGCTCAGCCAGCAACATCCCACCGTCGGGAACTGAGGAACCAACATGGCCGACTTTTTCCAGAACGGCAGCATCGCCACCCTGCACAACCTGCGCAACCGTCCCATCGAGGAGCTGGAGGAGGAACTGCGCGGCTTCGCCCGGCAGCGCCCCATGGCGCTGATCCTGCCCAGCCTGTACTCCGAGCTGCAGGGCGAGGCGCTGCCGCACATCATCGCCGAGCTGAAGCACGCCACCTACATCGACGACATCATCATCGGCCTGGACCAGGCCGACGAAAAGCAGTTCGAGCACGCGCGCCGCTTCTTCAGCGAACTGCCGCAGACCACCCACCTGCTGTGGAACGACGGCCAGCGCCTGCGTGCCGTCGACGCGCAACTGCAGGAGGAAGGCCTGGCCCCGCCGCAGCCCGGCAAGGGCCGCAACGCCTGGTACTGCTTCGGCTACGCGCTGGCCCTGGAGCGGCCCGAGGCCATCGCCCTGCACGACTGCGACATTCTCACCTACCAGCGCAGCCTGCCGGCGCGGCTGTTCTACCCGCTGGCCAATCCCACCTTCGGCTTCGAGTTCTGCAAGGGTTACTACGCGCGTATCAACAAGAACAAGCTCAGCGGCCGGCTGACCCGGCTGTTCATCACGCCGCTGGTCAGGGCGCTGATGAAGGTGGTCGGCCCCATGGACTACCTGTCGTTCATGGACAGCTTCCGCTATCCGCTGTCCGGCGAATTCTCATTGAGCCGCGACTTCATACAGAACCTGCGCATCCCTGGTGACTGGGGCCTGGAGGTCGGCGTACTGTCCGAGGTGTATCGCACCCTGTCGCGCCAGCAGGTGTGCCAGGTGGACATTGCCGACCAGTACGACCACAAGCATCAATCCTTATCCCGGGACGAGGCCGACAAGGGCCTGCATCGCATGAGCGTGGAGATCGCCAAGTCGTTCTTCCGCAAACTGGCCACCGAGGGCGTGTCGCTGTCGATGGAGAACATCCGCACCATCAAGGCCAGCTATTACCGCATCGCCCTGGACTGCATCGAGCAGTACTACTACGACGCCAAGATCAACGGCCTGAGCTTCGACCGCCACGGTGAGGAAAGCAGTGTCGACATCTTCACCCAGAGCATCATGACCGCCGGCGAGAGCTTCCTCGCCAATCCCATGGAAGCGCCCTTCATCGCCAACTGGAACCGGGTCACCAGCGCCATTCCCGACGTGGGCGAGCAACTGCTGGCGGCGGTGGCCGCGGACAACGGCAAGTAACAGCAGGGCCTGCTGGCTCAGGCGCGATCGCTGAACCAGCAGGCGGCATAAGGCGGCAGCGACACGTCTTCGGCAGTGAAGCTGGCGCGGGTCAGCCCAAGCAGTTCCTGCCAATCGGCCACACCCTCGGGCAGTCCGCTCAAGGGCAACTGCTGGGCCCGGTCGGTGAAGTTGAACAGCGCCAGGATGCGCTGCGACGCATCGGGCGCCACCCGCAGCAGACCGAACACGCCGTTCGGCAGACCCAGCACCACCTGTTCAGCTTCGGGGTGAAAGGCCTCTTGGTCACGGCGTATCGGCAGCAGGGCCTGGTAGGTGGCGAACACCCGCCCGGTCTCGCTGGCCTGGTTGGCGATCAGTGCCTCCAGCTCGGCACGGTCCCACTTGCGCCGGTTGATGGCACGGGTCAGCCCGGTGCGCTCCACGCCGGTGATGTCGTTGGGTGTCGCCGTCAGGCAGTGGATGTAGACCGCCGGTATCCCGCGGAAGGACAGCATGACGATCTGCGACACCAGGAACATCGGCAGATGCCACTGGTTGTCCGCGGCGCCGGGTGAACGGAAGGCATCGAAGTAACTGATGTTCAGTTCGTAAGGCGTATCGCTGCCGTCGCTGTTGCGCCGCGTCGAGATGTAACCGCCACGCTCGCGCATGGCCGCCAGCGTCTGCTCGACCTCCGCCGCCGGCACCAGCCCTTCCAGCGGCCGCAGACCCACGCCGTCGTGGGATGCGGTGAAATTGAGGAAGGTGCAGTTGGCCGGCAACGGCGTCACATCCAGGCTCATCGCCCAGTCGCGCAGGTAACGGCTGCTGCCGGTGTGCAGCGAATGCAGCAGCAGCGGCGGCAGGCTGAACTGGTAGACCACCTGAGCCTCGTCGCCGTCACCGAAATAGGTGATGTTCTCGGCGTGCGGCACGTTGGTCTCGGTCATGATCAGGGCCCCGGGCTCGACCATCTCCAGAATATCGCGGAACAGCTTCACCACCTGGTGGGTCTGCGGCAGGTGGATGCAGTTGCTGCCGATCTGCTTCCACAGATAGGCCACGGCATCCAGCCGGATCATCCGCGCACCGCGCCGGATGTAATAGAGCAGGATATCGATAAACTCCAGCAACACCGCCGGGTTGGCGTAGTTCATGTCGATCTGGTCGTTGCTGAAGGTGGTCCAGACGTGGCGCAGCCCACGATGGGTGCGTACGCCGCTGAGCAGCGGCGTGCTGCGCGGCCGGGTCACCAGCGACAGGTTTTCATCGGGATCGACGTCGATGAAGTAGTTGCAGGCCGGCTCCTGGCCGGCGATGAAATCGATGAACCACAGATTCTCCCGCGAGCAGTGATTGAGCACCAGGTCCACCGCCAGGTCGAAGTCCTGGCCCAGCGCCTGGATGTCATCCCAGTCGCCCAGTGCCGGATCCACCGCGCGAAAATCGGTCACCGAAAAGCCGCCGTCGGAACTCCACGGGAAGAACGGCAGCACGTGCACCATGCTGAAGGCGTCGGCCAGGTGGGTGACCAGGAAATCACGCAGCACCTGCAGCGGCGGCCCCTGCGGCGACTGGATGGTGTCGCCGTAGGTGATCAGCACCACGTCGCGATGAGTCCAGAAGGGCCCATCGACCTGGCGCTTGCGCAGTTGGCGGTGGGTGTCGACGATGCGCTCGATGCGCCGCGTCAGTGGCGCGGCATGATCATCACCGTAGAGGTATGCCAGGCGCTGATGCAGGCGCTGCAGCGGTGGCAGTTGGGTATCGATCTCGGGCGGCTCCGCTGTCGCCGTGCTTGCTGGGTCGCGCACCAGGATGGCTCTCCGTTACAGGACTATGCGCCAAGCCGGGACCTGCAGGGTCCCTGTGGCGCGATTACTACAGTCCCGTTGCAGGATGCAGGCCAACAAGCCTCAGCAGCTAAGTCATCTCGGTAGATACGGCCTTGTTGCAGCCCTTGCGGCAGGCAACAAAAAAGGGCTCACGCCCTTACCTGCCTTAACCAAAACCGCCCATCGTGAACCCGGCCTGATCGCAGGAGGGTGCCGCTTCACCAACTCGACGTTGCGGCCAGCTTTCCAGGCCGATGAGCCAGTTGTCCACAAAGCAATCCAGGGCCTGCTGTAGCGGCTCGGGTGCCTCGGCGGCATTGGCGGTGCAATGTACCAGCACCGTGCCGTCGCCCTCGCTGGTCAGGGTCCACTGAATGGCATAGGGCGCGGCGGGGATTGAGAAACGTACGCCGCTGTTCAGCAACTCCCGGTGCACCACATAGTCACCACTCAGGCAGGTCATGCGTCCCTGGTTGTTGTCCCTGGTGTGAACCTCAACGATTGACGCACACCATTCAGGAAGATTGGCAACGATGATATTCCGCTGAATATCAGCGACCGTCATTTCCACAGTCGCATGTCGGACAAACTCCATACCACCTCCATCGGTTTTTGCTTATATTGCTTTCATCCATACTGCGTGCCTGACTCTCGCATTCCAGCATGTCCCGTTCAAGTGAATTTATAGGGTCACAAGTCAGCCGCCAGCACCATCGGCGACAGCGGGCTTGACCCAGGACAACAGCCCCGCCGGACGTCCATGGCAGATTTACCCGGCACCCGCCCACCAGTGACCAGTTCACGGAGCCCCAAATGACAGACACCCTGATGATTCTCCCGGCCAAGGACAGCAAGAAGATCCGCCTGGTCCGCGTTCCCAACGACTACGAGGCCCACGAAGTGTTCCGCCATGTGACCGGGCTGATCGCAGAAGTGGAGGAGAACAACCCCGACTACGGCTGGGACGACATCCAGGCCATGCTCGAGGATCACGGCTTCGACACGGTGGAATTCCTGCTCGGCCCCGCCCTGGACTGAGCGAATCAGCGTTCGGCGCGCATAGGAAGGAGCAACCCTTGCAGGCAATCCGAGTACATCAAGCTACAACCACGCACTGAAGATCAGGGTCTCGGGCGCAACGCATAGCCGCACCATGTCACTGCCACCCGCTCAATCCTCACTGGCTGTATCGACACACACCCGGTTGCGGCCGGCCTGCTTGGCCGCATAAAGGGCTTGATCCGCGCGTTTCTCCAGTTCAATCAGGGCATCATCACCGTCCCGGCGGATACTGACGCCGATACTGATGGTCAGCTTGAACTGATTGCCGTCGACCACGCAGCTGGCGGCCTCCACCGTGGCGCGCACCTTCTCGGCCAGGCGCAAGCCGGTGTCGCGATCCGCCCCGGGTAGCAACACGCAAAACTCCTCGCCGCCCACGCGGGCGAAGACATCCGAGCGGCGCAGTGCGGCGCTGATCGCCTTCACCATGCAGACCAGCACATCGTCCCCCACATGGTGACCATGAGTGTCGTTGATGGCCTTGAAGTGGTCGATATCGAGATACAACAACGCCAGCGACTGGCCGGAGTGTCTGACGGCGGCGAACAGGTCCTTCCCGGCCTCGTCGTAAGCCCGGCCATTGAGGATACCGGTCAGCGGATCGCGACTGGCCAGGTACGCAAGCTCCTGGTTCTTCGTCTCGATCAGGCCTGCGTAACAGAGGGTCTGGCGCGAATAGACGAAGGACAACAGACTGAAAATCACCAGCCCGATGATCATGCTGACCAGCGTCTCGTCGTTCAGCAGCAGATCCATACCGCTGGCAGCCGCCGCGACCGTCAGGATCGAGGCACCCGTATACGCAATGCCGGCCACGCTGCCACTGAGCATGTAGGCCACGAACACCAATACGTAAAACCAGATGCCGCGGAACTGGTCGACTGGGACGTTCAGCAGGGCGGACACAAAGGTCAGAAAGGAAGCCAGCAGAAACAGCTGCAGCACCAGACCCTGTCGCAGCCACCCCGCAAGCAGACCCAGCAGCAACGCCAGTGACGTGGTGGCATAGACGTAGTCCACGTTGGCATGAAAGCGGCCAATGTCGTTAAGGCCAAGATCGAACAGCAACCCGAACAAGCCGGCGAACAGTGCTGCGATCAGCAATACCGCGCGCAGCAAACTGCGCCGAAAACGCCAGAAGGGGCCCTGCGGGTCGGCGGGCAACGTTGGACCGCAACCATCGCTTTTATGGGCTGAACCTGCCTTGTACATTGTCGCCCCTGACTCGTGGTGGTCCAGTACCAACGTCTGGGTGCATGGGCGTGGATATCCCATGCCTACACCGCGTCAGCGGGCGCTACTTTACTGTCTATGGTCGAACAGGACCAAACACCGGATCAAAACAAGAATCCGGCCCCCAATCCGCTGCTGTCCCGGTACTCACCGTTCGGTCGGCAGCCAGCCACCGACGGCCTGCAGCGGCGTCGGATCACCCGCCCGACTGACCCACACCGCCAGCGCCAGCCGCTGCGCTGCCGGGTATGTGTTAGCGGGCAATTCGCCCCGCCACTGCGGGCCGCTGCCCGGTAGCTGGTGATGGGCAAGCACCACGAAATCGTGACGGGAATGGCGGCCGCGGTTTTCACCGGCCTCGATGTCCGTGGTCAGCCCCACGCCCAGCAGCGCGAGTTCAAGCTGTAGCCCTTCTGTATTGCCATCCGCTGCCTGGTAGTCCGCGACGAGTTGACCGGCATCCACGCTCACTGTCAGAACGCCGGGGGCAGACTCATCGCCCGCGGGCAGTCGGCCGGTCCAGCCCGGTCGCCAGCCACGGCCGTTGACCATGAAACCCGGCGTATAGACACCGCGCACGTGGCCCAGGCCGGCATAGCGGCGCTGGCGCACGGCATTTGCGGGCAAGGCATAGCGGTCCCGCCAGCCCAGGTAATCCCAGTAGTCGACATGGAAGGCCAGCGGAATGAAGCTCTCCCACAGCCGCGGGTTGTCGGTGAAGCGGTTGAGCAAGGCCTCCGCCGGCGGGCAGCTGTTGCACCCTTCCGAGGTGAACAGCTCGATCATCAGCGCGCGCTGGGGGCCGCTGCGCAGCTGCCACGGTTCCGCCATGGCGTTGCGTCCGGACAGCAACATCACCAGCAGCATTGCCAGACCCATTCCCCACCATCGCCGTTGTGTCATGCCCCACCCTCCTTCGCCGTCTCCAGAAGCATGAGACCTGTCGACACGATGCGGCATTGCAGGCGGCCGCCATGGCTGGCCCATGGCGATCCGTGTTAAACATCCAGCATGAACGCCACCCTGTATTACATCCACGATCCCATGTGCAGCTGGTGCTGGGGCTTTGCCCCCACCTGGCAACGCATCCGCGCCGGCCTGCCCGCCGATCTGCCGGTCGAACACCTGCTCGGCGGCCTGGCGCCCAACAGCGACGCACCCATGCCGGCGGACATGCGCACCTACCTGCAGCAGACCTGGCGCACCATCGCGCAACGCCTGGGCACCAGATTCAACTTCGCCTTCTGGGAAAACTGCCAGCCAAGGCGTGCCACCTATCCCGCCTGCCGCGCGGTGATCGCCGCCGACCAGCAAGGCGCCGGCCAGGCCATGATCACGGCCATCCAGCACGCCTACTACCTGCAGGCCAGGAATCCCTCCGATGAAACAACCCTGTGTGAACTGGCCAAGGAACTGGGCCTGGATGTGGCGCGTTTTGTCCAGGCGCTGCAAGCCCCAGCCACCCAGCGGGAACTGCAACGGCAGATCGCGCAAGGGAAAGCGTTCGGTGCAGAGGGGTTTCCCAGCCTGGTCTATGTCGATGACACCGGCAGCCACCTGATTCGATATGACTACCTGGATCCGGAGGTGACCCTCACGCAGGTGCGCCGATTGCATAGCTAAAGAAACTGTTTGAACAGCACCGATACAGAGTAACGGCTTGTTTAGATCAGTGGATTCGGCTCGTGTGTGTCGACCATGCCATTCAACGCTCAGACGAAGGACTGCTTGCTGAATGCCGGATTCCCTGTGCGAAAGCAGACCTAATTTGTTGCACTGATCGGTTGAATCCGCAGACACGAGCAGACACAGCCAGAGCCTTGTCAATTGAGCTTATAGGTGCCGGCCAGTACAGGAGCGTGTTTATTGCTGGTTATGAATCAACCAAGCGTGTACATGTTCGGCAGCAATACGGACAGGCCAAGCCAGACGATGATGGTGAGGGGTACGCCGACGCGAACGAAATCCATAAACGTGTAGCCGCCGGCATTCATCACCAACAGGTTGGTTTTGTAGGCCATGGGTGTGGCGTAACTCATGTTGGCGCCGAACAGCACGGCAATGACGAAGGGTTCCGGATCCAGCTGTAGCTGGTGTGCGATGCTGATGGCAATGGGCGTGCCGATGACGGCTGCGGCGTTGTTGGAGACGACGTTGGTCAGGATGGCCATCAATAGCATCAGCCCCGAGAGGATGACCGCTGGTGATGCGCCGGCGGTGACGGACACGAACACTTGCGCCAGGTATTCGGCGCCGCCGGTTTGGAGTAGTGCTGAACCCAATGCCAAACTGGCCACGACGATGAGGATGACCTGGGTACTCAGGGCCAGCGAGGCCTGTTGCCATGTCAGGCAGCGGGTCACCAGCATTAACAACACACCACACACGGCACTGATGGCGATGGGTGCGAGCCCGAACGCTGCGACGACGACGATGCCGGCCATGATCAGCAGTGCGATGTATGCCTTGTCGCTATGCGGCAGGTCGGACGTGGCATCCAGCACCAGTAAGTTACCGGCACGTTTGGTCTCGGCAATGGTTTCCTTGTGACCCTGTACCAGCAGGACATCACCGCTACGCAGTCGGATTTGCTCTATTTTCTCGCGCAAGGTTTCTAATGTGCTGCCTTCCCGGTGTATCGCCAGTACCAGCAACTGGTAACTATTGGCAAAGTTAAGCTGTTTCAGTGTCATGCCCAGCAAGGGCGAACCCTGCATGACAACGATTTCAGCCATCTGCTGGCCTTCGCCGGACAAGGGATGCTCTTCATCGACCGCGGTATCACCAACATAAAGCGTGGCGCCCAGTGCGCTCTCGAATTCCTTGAGATTATCCGGGGTGTCATTCACCAGCAATCTATCGCCGGCCCGGATGTGGACGTCCGGTAATGGCTGGATGAAGGTGCCGCTGTCTCGCATGATGCGTGACACCTCTAACGTGCCGCCGGTTTTTTCGATGATATCGGCGAGTGTTTTGTCGACACCAAAGCTGTCTTCGGGCACCACGAGTTGCGCGGCAAAAATTCTGGGCGAGGTATCGGCGAGTGTGGCTTTGCGTGCGGGCAGCAGGCGTGGCGCTATCAACCACAGATAGACAATGGAGATGCCAGCGACGATGGCGGTGGGCACAAAGAAATCAAACATCTCCAATCTTCGCATGCCCATGTCTGCCGCCACTGATACCACCAGAAGGTTGGTCGAGGTGCCGATGGTGGTGCTCATGCCACCAACCAGGGTGGCAAAACCCATGGGCATTAACATGCCGGATGCCGGCGCACCGGTACGCAATGACACGCTGATGAGGATGGGCAACAACAGGACCACGATGGGAACATTATTGACGAAGGCGCTGAGGAAGGCGCCGATGATGAGTGTGAGCAACATGCTCAATGCCGGGCTGAGTTTCCACAACCGCGCGAGACTTCGGCCGACCGGTTCGAGTGCGCCGGTGTGCACCAGGCCATTGCCGGCGATCATCAGTGCACACACCGCCACCAGGGCTTCGTGCCCAAAGCCGCTGAAGAAATCCAATGCTTCGAGGTGTTCGCCCTTCGCAGTGCTATAAGGAAAGGCCGCAAAACCACAGGTGAGTAAAACCAGTACGAACAGGCTGGAGGTTTCTATGGCAATGCGTTCCCGGCTAAACAGGTACAACGCAAGCACGACCAGCGCCAGTACTGCGAGTGCATGGGTGTCGGGAAGTGGTGGCAGGTTCATTGCGTTATGGTAGATGAAAGGGCAGTGAATAGTGGTGGTGCGCGGCGCATGGCCGACATTTGAAAGGCCGCATTCGGTATTAACCCGCCTGTCTCTGACCACCGGGCCAGCGGCAGCTCAGGGCCGAAAACAGCCTCACCCTTCTCTCATCAACCGAGCCGCCACATCGACCAGCCGCCCCTCGTCGACCACCAGCCGATGTGGCGTGCCGCCCAGCGTCTGCAGTTCGACCCATAGCCAATGAAGCATGGCCACGCCCTCGCCCTGCTGACGCTTGTACAGCGTGTTATAGAACCGCAGCAATAGCCGAGCCTGCACGGCCAATATCCCCGCATTGCAGCTTGGGGGTCAGGGCTAGTTCAGCGTGATACAGGCCGAGCAGTGCGGTGATCTGCAGCATCGCCTGGCTGAGGCGGCGGGGGTCGTCGCCGGGATCGTCGATATCAAAAACCACGTTGGCTCCTGTCTGCGCTAGGGGCACAAGCCCTAGCCGACCCGGTAACTGCGTTCGATGTCCTGCCGGGTCAGCACACCGTAGACTCGTGGGACGCCGGGCACGCTGTGGCTGACCACATGCAGCGCCTCAGCGCCGCTGTCGCGGACCAGCGCATCGGCCTCCTGCAGACTGGCCTGCATGTCGATGGGCGCGGTCTGCAAGCGGATGGCGGGGATCTCCAGCAGGTCGTAGACCTCGGCATCCGGATCCTCTTTGCGGGCACGTACCAGATCCACCGCAGCGAGCAGTAATTCTGGCTGTTCCTCATCGCGCAGCAGCAGCCAGGTCGGCGCGGTGGCGATGGCCTGGTCCACCTGTGCAGCGGTCACCTTGCGCGCCATGACCTGGACCTTGCTGTCCATGACGCCGGCCACGCCGATGCGGCGCAGCGACTGGGTCACCGGGTCATTGCGCAGGCCCAGGCCACGCGCGCGCAACAGACCGTGAAACAGGGATTCTCGCCGACCGATGCGCCCCGCCATGACGGTGGCGGCCACCACCGCCAGCATGCCGGGCAGGATGAAGTTGGGTTCGCCGGTCAGTTCCAGGATGGCAATGAGGCCGGCCAGCGGCGCCTGCAGGGTGCCGGCCATCATGGCGCCCATGCCGAGCATGGTGTACATGCCCAGTGCATCGGCATCGTTGATGCCCAGCAGCATGCCGACGCTGCCCAGCAGGCCGCCGGCCGTCGCCCCGACGAACAGGATCGGACCGATGATGCCGCCCGGCAGTCCCAGACCCACCCCGCCGGCGCTGGCGACAAGCTTCATCACCAGCAGCAGCGCAAGCAAACCGATACCCGTGTGGCCGAGCAGGATGTCGTTGACCGTGTCGTCGCCCATGCCCAGTACCTGCGGCGCCAGCAGCCCGCACAGCGCCACCAGCAAGCCCCCCAGCATCGGCCGCAGCCAGGCCGGCAGTTGCTGACTGCGCAGCGACACCGATTGGAACAGCGCGTTGAAGCCGGCGCCCAGCAGCCCGATCAGTATCCCGCCCAGCAGGATATAGGGCAGCTCAATCAATTCGCCCGGCGCCAGTTCGGGCACCAGATAAGCCAGGTCATGGCCGAACATCCAGCGCGTCAGGGCGGTGGCGCTGACGGTGGCCAGGATCACCGGCGCAAAGCCCGCCACCGTGTATTCCATCAGCAATACCTCCATGGCGAAGGCGGCGCCGGCCAGCGGGGTGTTGAACGATGCGGCGATGCCTGCGGCCGCGCCGCAGGCCGCGAGCACCCGCAGGCTGTTGTGCGGCAGCCGCAGCGCCTGGGCAACCAGGTTGCTGCTCGCCGCACCCAGGTGGGCACTGGGTCCTTCACGACCCACTGAATGCCCGCAGATCATGCTGATGGCGCCGCCGACGAACTGCACCACGGCGTTACCCCAGGGCAGCCGGCCCTGATGATAGGAGAGGCGCTCCAGGACATGGCCGACCCCCACCGCATGGTATGCAGCCGGTGTCAGGCGGAACAGCAGGCCGATCAGCACGCCGCCGCCCAGCGCCGCGGCCACCCGCCAAGCAGTGGGCATGGACTCGAAGTCCTCGGCCATGTCCATCGGCAACAGGTTGACCTGTGCCGCCTCCACCAGCAGCCGCAGGGCGATGATCACCAGCGCCGCCAGCACCCCGGCGATCAGCCCCAGCACCGACAGCTGCAGCACCGCGTCGGGCCGGGAGATCTGCACGCGAAAGCCTTCCAGCCAGCGCTGCAGATAAGGGACGGAGGAACTGAAGGGTGAACGACGGGGCATGGTGCACTGGCTGACAGGAATCAGCCTTCTTTATACCGCAGCCGCTGCCCCGGGTCGCCGGGACGCTGCGGGGCTTCCAGTCACTCGGCCGGCATCACCGCAAAGCACTGGCCGTCATCGGCAAAGCTCAGCGGTCCGGCATAGCGGCGGCGGATCTCCGTCGTGGCACTCGCCTCGCGCCCCAAAGTGCGTTGCATGCGATGCGACAGCACCAGTTGCTTCACCTCTGCCTTGGTGGCGATATCGCCGATCACCGACGGCGGCATATGGAGATTGCGCGCCACACCCGTGGCGCCCTCGGGGATGGCATGATGCGCCACCAGCAGGCCAGCACCCGCCGCCAGGCGTTCCAGGGTGTGCCAGTCGCCGTTCATGTCACCGCTGATGACCAGCGATTGATCGCCGATATCGACCCGCCACGCCAGCGCCGCCACCGGTCCGTGATGCACCGGGATGGCTGTCAGGCGCAGGCCGTCACGGTCCAGCACCGTGTGGGCCTCACGGCCATCGGCCGGTACGTCGTGACCGATCAGGCGATAGTCGCCGCTGCCGTCCAGGTAGTCGCTCAGGTAACGGAAGGCGCCGTCCGGCGTGGCAAACATCGCCCGGGTGAAGGCGCTGGTGGGGGGCATCAGACGGTTGCCGGTTGGACCGTACAGTGGCAGATCGCGGCGCCGGTCGGTGAAGAACGAGCCCTTGATCAACGCCGGCAGGTCGGCACTGTGATCGACGTGCAGGTGGGTCAGCAGGACGACATCCAGGTCATTGAGCCGCGCACCGCTGCGTTCGTACTGCAGCAGGCTGCCTGGCCCCAGGTCGATCAGCACCCTGCCCCGGCCGTCCTGCCAGACCAGGTAGCCGCTGGAGGCACGCTGGTCATCCAGTTCCGGGCCGCCGGAGCCGAGCACCTGCAGCTGAATGCCATGATCACCGCAACCGGCAGCCAGCAGCGGTGCCGGGTTACCCAGCATCAGGGCAGCCGCCAGCAGCGGCTTCATCGGCTTGATGGCTTGCAACATGTGCCTGTCTCCTGCGCGTCGCGCGTGCAGCTCAGCCCTCATGATGCACGGCCCGACCCTGTCCGGCCATGTCCGACAAGGGATCCTGCCGATAAAAGTCGCGCAGCTGCGCATACACCGCCGGGTAATCGGTGTGGATGGCGTCCGGCCGTTCGAAGAACACCTCGCTGAGCACGGCAAAGAACTCCGCCGGCGACTCGGCGGCATAGCCGTCGAAAGGCAGCCGCTTGTGATGCTGTTCGCGGGCCTGGAAGTCGGCGAAGGCCTGGCTGAACACCTGCGACCACTCGGCCGCGGACATGTTGCCGTGCAGCGGCGGAAAGCCGTTGGCCACGCCGTTGCGCATATCCAGCTTGTGGGCGAACTCGTGGATCACCAGGTTGTGACCGTCGATGGCGCCGGCGTGGTAGACGTCGTTCCAGGACAGGATCACCGGGCCGTCCTGCCAGGCCTCGCCGCTGAGACTGCGCCGCACGCGGTGCACCACGCCGGCCTCGTCCACCTCGTCATGCTGCACCGCGAAATCGTCCGGGTATACCAGTACCGACACCCAGCCGTCGTACCAGTCCAGCCCCAGCTTGAGGATCGGCAGGCAGGCCTGCAGCGCGATCACCAGCATCATGTCGCGGCTCAGGCTTACGCTGCCGACGCCATCCAGTCGCTTGCGATGCAGGAACAGCATCGCCAGTTCGCTAAGCGCATGCCGTTCTGCATCGTCGAGCCGATCGAGCAGCGGCAGGCGGGCGAAGGCGTCTGCCCACTCCCCGGGCGTGACCGGTGATCGCGCGATGATGCGACCGTCCCGCCAGCGACGCAGCCAGGCCCACATGCTCAGCGCCCGGAGTCTGCGCTGAGCGCGCTCGCTGCTGCCGCCGCAGCGCTCATCGCCTACTGCCGCTACTTGCCCGTTTGCCCCTTGTAGTGTCTGACAGGGTTGGCGCCCGCATAGCCATCAACCTGATCGTCAACATCCTTGTCCTCACAGGCGGGTCCCGCCGGGCTGCTGCGGCAAGGTCAGCTCGCCCTCACTGGAAAAACGCGCCCCACTCAAACCGATACCACCCAGGCGGCCGCGCAGCCGGTACTGGATCCTTGGTTCGCCACGGCTCTCGGTCAACGCCAGCAGTTGGCGGAGGATGGCGATGGCCGACACCGTGACCGGCACCGTGATCAGGGTTTCGCCGTAGCGCGGCACGCTGCCGTGCTGAGCGCTGACGCCACTGCCGAAGTCCATGCCACCCAGCTCAAGGTCCAGCACCACGCCATCAAAATCCAGCGGCAGCTCATTGGGATTCTGCACCCGCAGCTTGACCGCAAAGCGGGTTTCGAGCCCCTCGCTGGGCAGCGGTTCCAGGCCCGCCACGGTGACCTTGATCGGTTCGCGCAACCCCAGACCGGCACAACCGGTGATCAGTACGGACAACAGGCCCAGCAACAGGTAACGGCGGATCATCGGCATGGCGGACACTCCCTGCAGCCCGGTTTAACGGATCACCCGGTAACACGGCTGGTAGGCCGTGCCGGGCAGCTTCATGCGCTGCTGATCCACGAAGGATGACAGCAGTTCGTCCATCAACGCCATGATGCCGGCGTCACCGCGGATCTCGAACAGGCCATGCTGCTCGATGGCCCTGATGCCCTCGTCCTTGACGTTGCCCGACACCAGGCCGGAGAAGGCCCGTCTCAGGTTGGCGGCCAGCAGGTGCGCCGGCTGATCCTGGTGCAGCGCCAGGTTGCGCATGTTGTCGTGATTGGCCACGAAGGGATGCTGGAATGCCGGGTCGATGTGCAGCCGCCAGTTGTAATAATAGGCGTCGCTGGTGGCCCTGCGGAAATCGCGCACCTCGGCCATGCCGGCGAGCATGGCGCGGGCCACCTCGGTGGGATCATCGACGATGATGCGATACAGGCTCCGTGCCGCTTCGCCCAGGGTCCCGGCGATGAAGCGGTCGATCTCCTCGAAATAGGCCTCGGTGCCGGCGGGGCCGCTGAACACCAGCGGAAAGGGCATGTCGGCATTTTCGGGGTGCAGCAGCACGCCCAGCAGGTAGAGGATCTCCTCCGCGGTGCCCACCCCGCCGGGGAACACCACGATGCCGTGGCCGACCCGCACGAAGGCCTCCAGGCGCTTCTCGATGTCCGGCATGATCACCAGGTCGTTGACGATGGGGTTCGGCGACTCGGCGGCGATGATGCCCGGCTCGGAGATGCCGATGTAGTGCCCGTCCGGCAGGCGCTGCTTGGCATGACCGATGGTGGCGCCCTTCATCGGCCCCTTCATGGCGCCCGGCCCGCAGCCGGTGCAGATGTTCAGGCCGCGCAGGCCCATCTGGTAGCCCACCTCCTTGCTGTAGTCGTACTCCTCGCGGGAGATGGAATGGCCGCCCCAGCACACCACCAGGTTGGGATCGACGCCGGGCTGCAGTACGTTGGCGTTGCGCAGGATGTGGAACACCGCATTGGTGATGCCCTCGGAGGTGTCCAGGTCGAAGGTGCGGTTGTCGGTGATGTCGTCGGCGACGAAGATCACGTCGCGCAGCACCGCGAACAGGTGCTCGTTGATGCCGCGGATCATCTGCCCGTCGACGAAGGCATGGGCCGGCGCGCCGGTCACCTCCAGCTTGATGCCGCGCTCCTGCTGGACGACCCGGATATCGAAGGAACGGTAGCGCTCCAGCAGTTCCTTGCCGTCGTCCAGGGTGCTGCCGCAGTTGAGCACCGCCAGCGAGCAGTTGCGGAACAGCTGGTAAAGGCCGCCCTGGCTGCTGTCCAGCAGCTTGCTCACCTCGGCCTTGGACAACACGTCCAGTCGACCCACCGGCGAGACACGGGCATCGATCACGTCGTACTTCATGGTTTGTGCGTCCTTGGCCTTGTTGCTTGGTTAGAGAGTCTATGACCGGCGCGCACCCTACCCGGTTTCGCGCGGCCTGTAACCCGTTAGCGTCCGTCGCGCAGGGATTCTGCAATCGCGTTCAATCCGGTGAGTCGGCACGCTGCTCCAGCAGCGCCACCATGGCCCGCTTGAGCTGGGGGATGTCCCGCTCGGTGGGCCGCACATCGACATGGGCGAAACCGTCGATCAGGAACAACCGTGTCCGCCCCGGCGGGGCGGCGGCGGCCAGCGCGATACTCTCGGTGTAGGGGATGATGTTATCGCTGCGACCGTGCACCAGGATCAGCTCGGCGCCGAGCCGGCTCAGGTCGTGCGCCGCGGGATTGATGCCCTGCAACTCGTCACGGATGCGCGGCGACAGCGCGGCCAGCATTCCAGCCACCTGCTCCGGGTCACGGTTGAGCAACAGCGTCACCAGCGCCTGGGCATCCGCCGCCAGGCCCGTGGGCGGCGCTGCCGGGCGGTCTTCCGCCGGGCCGGCCAGCGCCCGCACGTAGGCCTGCAGCCGCGCCCGATCGGCGGGACGCGCCAGCAGCTCGGCGTTCGACAGCGCGAACACCCAGGCGGCATAGGGATGCGGCGCCAGGTACGCCCAGGCGTCGGCGGCGTCGCTGCGGTAATAGCCGGTGGTGAAGTAACGCACCATGCTGTGCAGATCGTAATAGCCGCCCAGGGCGAGGATGAAGCGCACCCGCTTGCGGATGTCCGGCTGCAGCCCGGCCAGCAGCACCGGCCCGGCACCGTAGCTGAAGCCGGCGATCCCCGCCCTGCCCCCGGGGACCAGTTGCGGACGCGACAGCAGGTAACGAAAGGCATCGGCCACCTCGACCACGTCGCTGCCGCGCACCCGGTAGCGGCGCAGCCCCTGCATGTCCGGCACCAGCACCGCGAAGCGCAGCCGCGCCAGGGTGTTGGCCAGCGCGACCAGGCGGGCATCGTCCTTGCCGTCGGGCACCACCCCGGGCACCAGCACCAAGCCCGCGAGCGAACCCTGCGGCGACAGGTACAGGTCGCCGCTGTAGTGCCGGCCGTCGACCTGGTAGCGGATGGTGTTGCGGCTGGGTGCCGGGGTCTGGACCTTGAGGATGCTGGGGCCTGTCCCCGCGGCGATGTCCTGCAGGGCAAGGGCCGCCTCGCGCTCAATGGTCGGCGTGCAGCCGGTCACGCCAGCCAACACCGCCCATGCCAAGGCACAAGCCCATAGGATCGCGCTGAGCGGTTGCACGGCAACGGCCGACGGTACTCGATGCCTGGGTGTCTGGGATGCCATTGGCTGCTGCATTCGCGGCTTCCAGCGCCGTCTCTCCCTTTAATGATCCCTGCCGATGGGTCTTGTGCAGGATCGACCGATCCGTTCCGCTACTATGACCGACATGATCCAGGCTGCAAACAGCATCCCAGCCAATCCGGCGAGTGCCAGGCGATGACCGCCGTGCTGGCGATCGACGGCGCCATGGGCGAAGGCGGCGGCCAGGTGCTGCGCAGCGCGCTGAGCCTGGCACTGGTGACCGGCCGGGCCTTTCACATGACCCGCATCCGCGCCAACCGCGACCGCCCCGGCCTGCGCCCGCAGCACCTGGCCGCGGTGCAGGCCGCCGCCCAGGTCTGCGGCGCGCGGGTCAGCGGCGACCGGGTAGGCTCCGCCGAGATCCATTTCACCCCCAGCCCGGTACGCCCCGGCGACTACCGCTTCGACATCGGCACCGCCGGCGCCACCGCGCTGGTGCTGCAGACCCTGCTGCTGCCGCTGGCACTGGCCGACGGCGACTCCAGCGTGATCATCCACGGCGGCACCCACGTGCCGTGGAGTCCCTGCTTCCACTACCTGGACTGGCAATGGCGGCCCATGCTCGGCCGCCTGGGCATCCCCTTCGGACTGGACATGCCGCTGGCCGGCTTCTATCCCCGCGGTGGCGGTGAACTGCTGGCCCGCATCCCGGGCGGCGCACGGCCCAGCGGCCTGAGCCTGACCGAGCGCGGCGCGCTGCGCGCCATCCGTGGTCTGTCGGCGGTCGCCAAGCTGCCGCTGGAGATCGCCGAGCGCCAGCGCGACCAGGCGCTGCGCCGCCTGAAACCGATGCTGCCCGAACTGAGCCCCGCGCTGACCGTCACCGAACTGCCGTCCCACACCCCCGGCACCTTGCTGTTGCTGCTGGCCGAGTTCGACGCCGGCCAGGCCTGCTGCTTCGCCCTCGGTGCGCGGGGCAAGCGGGCGGAACGGGTGGCCGACGAGGCGGTGCACGAGCTGGCCGCGGTGCTGCACAGCGATGCGCCCATCGACCCCTGGCTGGCGGACCAGTTGTTGCTGCCGCTGGCACTGGCGGATGGACCGTCGACGCTGCGCACCGCCGTTGCCACCTCGCACCTGCTCACCAACGCCGCGGTGATCCGGCTGTTCCTGCCGGTGGACATCCGCGTCGATGGCCTGGCGGGCGGCCCCGCCACCCTCTACATCGACACTCACACCAAGACCGCAACAGAGCCCCTACCCTCATGAGCCATCACACCATCCGTGCCGTGCTGTTCGACTTCGGCGGGGTACTCGCCGAGGAGGGCTTTCGCGACGGCCTGCAGGCGCTGGCCCGCGAGCAGGGACTGGATCCCGAACAGCTGCCCCGCACCGCCATGCAGGCCGTGTACGACAGCGGCTTCGTGCTCGGCCGCGGCACCGCGGCACAGTTCTGGGCACTGCTGCGCCAGCGCAGCGGCCTGGTCGGGGACGACGCGGCACTGACCGCGCGCATCCAGGCCGGCTTCGTGCCGCGCCCGGCGATGCTCGCGCTGGTGGAACGCCTGCGCGCCGCGGGCTATGTCACCGCCATCCTCAGCGACCAGACCCACTGGCTGGACGAGCTGGATGAACGACACCACTTCATGCGCGCATTCGACCATGTCTACAACAGCTACCATCTGGGCAAGGGCAAGCGCGACCCGTCACTGTTCGCCGACGTCGCCGCCGGGCTGGCCCTGCCGCCGGTTGCGCTGCTGTTCATCGACGACGATGCCGGCAACGTCGAGCGCGCCCGCCAGGCCGGCTACCAGGCCCTGCTGTTCACCGATCAGCACAGCTGCATCAGCGAACTGCAGCGGCTGCTCGACGGTGGCTTCACCGCGTCACCATGATCAAGCAACCGATCGCCCTGGAGCAGAGACCATGAACGACTTGCCGGATACCGACAGCCAGGACCCGGACAGCAACGCCATCCGCGTCGAGTGCTATGCAGGGCACCGTGCCGACTCCGAACCGCTCGCCTTCCATCTCGGTCAGCGCAGGGTGGCGGTGACCGGGATCCTGGATCGCTGGCTGGACCCGGCCCACCGCTACTTCAAGCTGCGCGGCGATGACGGCGGCATCTACCTGCTGCGCCACGACACCATCGCCGACCGCTGGGAGCTGATCCTGTTCGACAGCGGCCGCCGCGACGACACCCGCCTGTCCTCCACCTGAACCATGCCGTGAACGACGCCACCACCGCCCAACGGCTTGAACAGCACGTGCGCCAGCTGGCCGGGGTGATCGGCGAGCGCAATACCCACCGGCCCGAGGCACTGGCGGCCGCCCAGCGTTATATCGAGCAGACCTGGCAGGACCAGGGCCATGAAGTGCTGGAACTGCCCTACACGGTGGCGGGCGTCAGCGGGGTCAACCTGGAGATCACCTGTCCCGGCAGCGCCCACCCCAAGCAGCTGATCCTGGTCGGCGCCCACTACGACTCGGTGCTGGGCAGCCCGGGCGCCAACGACAACGGCAGCGGCGTGGCCGCGCTGCTGGAACTGTCACGCCTGCTGCGCGGGCGGCCCCTGGCGCGCAGCGTGCGGCTGGTCGCCTTCGCCCACGAGGAGCCGCCCTACTTCTTCACCGATCGCCAGGGCAGCCTGGTATATGCCCGCGCGGCCCGCGACCGCGGCGACGACATCCGCCTGATGATCGCGCTGGAGACCATGGGCTGCTTCAGCGACGCGCCGGGCAGCCAGCACTACCCGCCGCTGCTGCGGCGTTTCTATCCGGACCGCGGCAACTTCATCGCACTGGTGTCCAACCTGCGTTCACGCCGCCGGATGCGACGCCTGGCCAAGGCCTTCCGCCGGGTCAGCGACTTCCCCATGGAGCATCTGGCGACCTTCGCCCTGGTGCCGGGCGTGGCCTGGAGCGATCACCTCTCGTTCTGGCGGCAGGGCTACCAGGCGCTGATGGTCACCGACACCGCCTTCTACCGCTACGCCCACTATCACAGCGCCAGCGACACCCCGGACAAGCTGGACTACCCGCGCCTGGCCCAGGTGACCGAGGCACTGGCAGAGGCCATCTGCCTGCTCGCCGATGAGGGAGTGTAAGGCGTCAAGCCATGAGGCAGCTCGGGCCTACTGGCTGAGGCCGGTGATCAGATAGCCGCCGGACTTCTCGTCGTGCTGCAGCTGCAGCAGTTTGTGCGTCTGCGCCTCTTCCAGCATCTGGCTGAAATTGCGGAAGCCGTGATAGGTCTCGCTGAAACCCGGCTTGCGGCGCTTGATGGCCTGCTTGACCATCGAGCCCCACACCTTTTCCTGTTCGCCACGCTCCTCGAACAGGTCCTCGACCACCTCCAGCAGCAGGTCCAGGCCTTCCTGCCTGCGTTCATCCTCGGTCTTCTCGGCCTTTTGCTTGGCCGTGGCCTTTTTCTTGGCCGGGGCCTTCTTCTTGGCGCGGCGCTGCTTCTCGCCCGCGCGCACCAGGTCGTCGTAGTAGATGAACTCGTCGCAGTTGGCGATCAGCAGGTCCGAGGTGGAATTCTTCACCCCCACGCCGATGACGATCTTGTTGTTCTCACGCAGCTTGCTGACCAGCGGCGAGAAATCCGAATCGCCGCTGATGATCACGAAGGTGTCGACGTGGGACTTGGTGTAGCAGAGGTCCAGGGCATCCACCACCATGCGGATGTCGGCGGAGTTCTTGCCGGACATGCGCACATGGGGGATCTCGATCAGCTCGAAGGCCGCCTCGTGCATGGCCGCCTTGAATTCCTTGTAGCGGTCCCAGTCGCAATAGGCCTTCTTCACCACGATGCTGCCCTTGACCAGCAGGCGCTCCAGCACCCGCTGGATATCGAAGGCCGCGTACTTGGCGTCGCGCACGCCCAACGCCACGTTCTCGAAGTCGCAGAACAGGGCCATGTTCTGGGTCTGCGGTTTGGTTGTCATCGACGCCCTCCGGGTTGGTGTTCGCACTCAGTGCAACGGATTGTTGACCAGCATAGTCGCAACGGGGTTAACCGGGATCAAGGCAGGGCGCGCCACAGCCCCAGCCCCATCAGCAGATAGCCGGCCAGCCACACCAGCCAGGGAAAGCCGCTTGGCCGGTAGCCGGCAAAGGCCTGTTCGCCACCGGCCAGCAGCGGCACCGCCGGCCACAGGAAGGCGCCCAGCGCCAGCAGCACGCCCGCGGCAAACAGCAATAGCGTGCCACGGCCGAACACTGGCACGGCATTGCCGAGCAGCACCCGGGCACCCCACCCCAGCAACAGCAACGCGATCAGCGCGGCGGCCAGCCAGGGTCCGAACCAGGGCCAGGGAATCAGGAACAGCACATCCCATTCCAGCCAGGCCACCGGCCAGCCGATCATCTGTTTCAGCCACAGGTAGTAACCGATGTCCCACAGACCGAATACATAGCAGAAGGCCGCGAACACCCGCCCGGCGCCGCGTTCCGCCAGCAGCGCGACGGTCAGGATCATCACCACCGTGGCCGACTCCCGTGCCAGCTCGATGGCCAGGTCGCGGTGCGACAGCAGCACCAGCGGGAACACGTTCAGCGGATCGGCCGGGTAGTACAGGCTGCGCAGGTGCACCACCAGCGCGGCCTCGACATGGGCCATGGCCAGGGCGAACAGGCTGAGCAGCAGCACGTTGCGCAGCGGCACGCTCATGACGCCGGTCCCCAGTGCAGCTGCAGACGGCCGTCGGTGTCGCGGCTCACCCGGGTGCCGCAGTCGCGCCCCTCGGCGTTGAGCACCTCGGCCAGCCAGGCAGCCTCTTCGGCGGAGGCGCGGTTGACGCGCAGGCGCCGCAGCCGCGTCGGGCTCATGGTCATGCCCAGCAGCCGGCCGCTGGTCGCATCGACGCGGGGGAAGTACATCAGCCCCAGGTCGTCGCGGTAGGCCTCGTTGCCGTGGATGCCCTCGTAGTCGGTGAGCAGGTCGCCGCAGCCGTAGAGGATCAGATGGTCGCGGTACACCTCGATGCCCTTCACATGGTGCGAGGAATGACCGTGCAGCAGGTCCACCCCGGCGCGGTCGATCAGTGCGTGGGCAAAGCTGCGCTGGGCGGCGGGCACCGGGTAACCCCAGTTGCCGCCCCAGTGGATGGACACCACCACCACGTCGCCCGGCCGCTTGTGCGCACGCACCTGGGTGGCGATGGCGTCGACGCTGGCCATGGACAGGTCCGCCAGCACGTTTATCCCGGCGCGCCCCGGCGCGGCAGCCCAGTGGTCCGGCACGCCGCTGCTGGCGTGGCCGAAGGCGAACACCAGCACCCTGCCCCTGCCCGCCAGCGGCAGCACCAGCGGCGCGGTCGCCGCGGCGTCATCAAGGCCGGCGCCGGCATGGCCCAGCCCGGCGGCGTCCAGGCTGGCCAGGGTCTCGGCCAGGCCATCCCGGCCCCAGTCCAGCACGTGGTTGTTGGCCAGCACGCAGCAGTCCGGCGCGGCAGCCTTGAGGCAGTCGATGTTGGCCGGGTGCATGCGGTAGTTGATGCCCTTGGTCTCGGGCCGGCCGCCGGCGGTGACGGCGGTCTCCAGGTTGATGATGCGCGCATCCGGCGCCAGCTGCGCCAGTTCGGCCAGTGCATCGCCCCAGATGTCGTCAAAGGCCAGCGGCAGCGGCAGTTCACCGTTGGCCTGCTCGGCCAGGCGCAGGTACTCGCGCGCATCCTGCACGTAGCCTTCGAACAGACGCGGGTCGCCCGGGTGCGGCAGGGCCTGGTCGATGCCGCGGCCGGTCATCACGTCGCCGCACAGGAACAGGGTGATCGCTGCAGAAGTCACGGCTGCTGGTCCGGGGTCCGTCTGGGTGGTTGCACGGGTGACAGGCAGGGCCGCGGCCAGCCCGGCCCCGGCGAGCACCCGCAGGAAATACCGCCTGTCGCTCATACCCGCATCCTGCGCAACAAGCGCGCGGCGCACAAGCTAGCATTGCCGGCAAGCCAGTCACCGAGCGCCGCGATGCCCACCCACACCCCGCGCACAGACCTGCTGGTGTCCTATTCCTGGGGCGGCTTCGGCCGCACCAAGCAGGAGGTGCTGCGCATCCTCAAGGCCCTGGGCGACCCCGACCCCTGGGTGAAGAAGTCCGACGTGCGCGGCATCGCCATCGCCCGCACCAGCCTGGACAACCGCGCGGTGATCCGCCGCTGCCACGAACTGTGGAACGGCCCGGCGCCACCCTTCCAGTTCGCCATCAAGTGGGTGCCCGCCGACCACTGGTGCGCCACCAGCCTGGACGCCATCAAGCAGCTGGTCGATGAACTGGCGCCGCAGATCGGCGCACAGCAGACCTGGGGCATGAAGGTATACAAGCGGCGCTGGCAGCAGCACCACACCCGCGAGATCGTCGCGCAGCTGGCCGCTGACATCGACCGCAAGGTGGACCTGGAGCACCCCGACTGGCTGCTGTGGGTGGACATCCTGGGACGGGAAACCGCAGTGACCCTGCTGCGGCCGGACGAGATCTTCTCGCTGGCCCAGCCCCATCCCTGAGCGGGCTGCGCGCTGTGCAATCGAGCCCGCCGCGCATCAGCTCGATTTATTGATGTCAGCGGGTTCCGGGGCGTCAGAATCTTGCCTAATCGCTGAATCCCGTCAGCGCCATAGCCAGTGATGCTCGGCCGCGCATGCATCACTCTGTCCTGATGCTTGGTGCAAGGGATCGAGCTTCTACCAAGCAATTCAATGCGTTAGAGTCGATCCCCATGGAGAACAAACGCGCGTATATTCCAATATCAGAGCGAAGCGCATATTCCGATATCACGACGCGCTTCCTAATCAACTGTTAGATGCACAACATGCACTTCTGGAACTCACGAAAACTCGCCGACGAACTTCGCTCCGAATCAGTCACGAGCAAGGACAAAATGATCTACTTCATCGTCCTCGTCGCACTGTTCGCTCCGTCGCT
>Ga0272443_10000327_pt1 | contig 91536 bp, 73 predicted proteins | sample SSMAcet12_FD_193581 | JGI IMG/M metagenome (GOLD analysis project Ga0272443, IMG submission 193581) | Marine sediment archaeal communities from Little Sippewissett salt marsh, Falmouth, MA, United States - SSM-Acet-12 | ecosystem: Environmental > Aquatic > Marine > Wetlands > Sediment ...
AAGGGAGATGAGCCAACATGATCACAATCGTGTACTATACCGGTACTGCCCAGGAAGTACAGATTATTTTTATCACCTGAAAAACTTACATCTCCCTGGAAGGTAAAATAGGGGCTGAGCATAAAGCCTTCATAAACAGGAATATGTCCCCGCCCTTCAGACCGCATTGAATCAACGATTATTTCGTCGAATTTAATGGGTTGCACATTTCCAGATTCATTTATATAGTCATATATGCCGCTTGCTGTATACCTGGTACTTCTGATAATGTCGACATGGGCATCGTGAATAATGTGTTTGCTGTTAATAGCTATTAAAGCACTATCTATTGGTTCGGTTTTAGCTCCTTTCCCGATGATTAGTTCTCCGTTTTTTGGTTGAATAAGTGCATCAGCTATATGAATATAGTTAACATTGTTGGCTACAATCTTTTCTTCGTCAAGCATATATTTTCCGCTGCTTGCACTGAAGCTGATTGTATCATTAAGCATGTGAGTACTGAAAAATGTCGGCTTTTCAAGAGCACCCATATTCTGTCTTAATAATTCATCAGGTCTCATCAATTCTGCATCAGCTTTGCCTTTTTGAGACATCGATAATACCCTGTCCTGCATAAAATACTCAAAATCAGTCATGGTGCATATGTAGTTTACCTCTGGAAATTTCACTACTGAAGAATCACTATTAAGGCTGAAAGCTGTTCTTTCGGTATCGAAGTCTATAGAAACACTGGCATCATCAGCAATGAAGGCGTATCCAGAACCGGAAAGGGACTTAAGGTAGTAACTTGCTGAATCGGTATTTATACTCGACGGAGTAAATGAATATTCCATACCGTTGAGATATGAGTCTTTAAGATTTATCTCACCCTGTCCTGAAAGCCCGGAACTTTTTAAAAGAAGTTTTCCCTTCAGGCTTGTTCCGTTATTGAACATACTGAACTTTGAATTATCCAGTGGTTCAAAGTAAAATTCATCAATATCCGGGTACCATTTTATTCCGGTAGGGCCGGCTGATACTTCCGGGAATACCGTATTATTTCTTATGATTATTTTTTTTGCATTTGCGAGGACGGAATCAGGAAAAAGTAAGAATTCGTCTGATTCCACTGACGCAGTGAGGTAAAGCAGACTCCCGTTCACTTTTAATCCCTGGTTGCTCATTTCCATCCTGTTAAACACTTTCCCTTTCCCTCCATATATATTCCTGCCTTCAGTGGGTATATTATAGCTGAAGCCCAATGAATTATCATGTTGAAGCGTGAGAGTCTGGTTCAGGGTGTCCATTATTTTGCCTCCGTGGAAAGTGCCGATAAGCTCAAGGTCATTTGGACTAAGTTTGTCAGTGTTTTCAAAAATGAAGGGTTCAAGTCTGAAGTAGTAGTCAGATTGTGGATATATTCCTTCAAGCCCTGGTATTCTGTCATAAAAGACATAAGATTCACTGTAGGCATGGAATATAGGGTATTGTTCAAGGCTTGCCAGGCCGGATTTATTATCAGGCCTGTCAATAAGAAGTTCGGCCCTTGTCATTTGTATAAGATCCTCAACCTGCCTTGCTATAGCTCTTCCCTCCTCATTGAACTCACCTGTTTCTATTGACAGCATTATAGAGTCAACTTTGGCAAGTTTGATTTTAAATGTGTCGTAACTAAATTTGAATTCGTTGCCAAATACAGTAATCATACCTGCCTGGACAACTCCATTAAATTCAAATGAACGGTTTTTTTCGAGTGTTATGCTCCTGTCATATGGAAAAATGTGTACATTCTGTGAATCACTGAGAAAAATACGGGGAACTCCTTCAATATCCATTTTGTAATTCTGAAGATCCAGGGTAGCATTATCAAGTGGATTTCTTGCTTCACTGGAAATACTGATCACATCATAGTCCTTATTCTTACCAAAAGCGTTTATATAGTCATAGAGTTTTTGTTTTATTGTAACTTCATTATTGACCCTGTCAAAAAATAGAAAACCCTTGTTGGTCAGATCAATGCACAGAGCCATAACAGATTCTTCAGGTTGATTCATCCACTTCGCCAGTTCTGCAACAGGAAATGTTTCACTATAATACCATTCAGCAAACGATTTTAGCCTGAAAAGAGGATGGCGATCGTCTATTCCCATTAAATTAAAAAATTCATTTTCACTAAAATAAGAGTTTGATTCAAAATAAGCCTGACCTATGCTTGCACCACGGGCTCTTGAGAATGTAATACGTAATTCATCCATCTTCCAGCTTAAATAGTCGAAATACATATCAACATTATGAAACGAGTTAAAATACGGGCTTTTCGATGTAGGGAACCTTGATTTGTAAGTATTTATTTCACTGCCGGGGACATTATAATTAAATGCAATATCAGAATGGAATATTGAATCTTTGTCCAGGTATAAGGTGAATGCAGTGCTTTGAGTCTGTATGCTTTCCCTGTTAAAGATAAAACTGTTGGATGCAGCCTTAACGACCAAAGTATCATTTCTGTAAATTTCTATTACAGCTGGGATATAAGCCTGTCCTTTCCCTATTACCAGGGCTCCTTCAAAAGCAAGACCTCCCTTGAAGTTAACGTTCTCGTAAATATTTTCAAGGTTAAATGTTTTCTGATAGGTTTCGAACTTGGGATAGGGTGCGTTTTCAATCCTGCTTATATGTATTGCCCTGTCACTCAGTTTGCCATAAACGGGTTCATCGAAATATGTATTATTTGTAAACAGCACCGAGTCCATTTCAAAGGATGACCGTGTAAGATCAATTGAATATACACCTATGGAAGCATGAACTTCATTTTCAGGATAACCTGCTTTAGCCCAGTTAATAATTCCGCTTTTCCCCCACCATGTACCTGTTACAGGATTATACGATCCTTCTGTGTCATATATGATTGTACTGTCACGTTGGGCATAGCAGATTAAATCTCCCTCGGGTATATTAATAATAAATGCAGTATCATTGCTGAAACTGAACCTGCTAACTGAAGTTTTCCATGTTACACTGTTCGAACTGTAAATTATATTTTCCCTGATGAGATCTGAAGCTGACCTTATAAATAAAGCTATTTCACTTATTCTTATTTCTGGATCCAATGCCAGATTATTCAGTCCTTCAAGCCATGTATTAAGTTTATCATTCCCCACATCATAGTTGATAAAAGTCATTACTGCATTAATAAAATCTATGAAGTGTGGTTTGGGTCTCATCCTTTTATTCTCAATGTTCATTGAGGCTTTAATAATCAAAGGGCGGGATGATGAATGGATTAAGGTGCTGTCCCAGGCAGTAACAAAGTTATTAAGAAGTGTACTTTCTTCTTCTTTAAGGTTAGGTCCCATAAACTGGGCTAGTTCACCACTGAATGTTACCTGTTCCCCGGTGAAAGAAGACCTTACCTGGGCATTGACTTTGAAATTCAATGATATAAGAAATATTATTACTGCTATAATCAGTACCTGTTTCATTTTCCGGGAAATGATTCAATTATTCTGCAGAAGTCATCTTCCTTTAATGAAGCTCCTCCAATAAGACCTCCGTCAACATCATCCATTGAGAATATCTCGGCTGAATTTGATGGTTTACAGCTGCCCCCATATAGTATAACAGTTTCTTCAGATAACTTTTTGCCGTATAGTTCTTTAATAATAGATCTTATATACGAATGCATTTCCTGTGCCTGGTCTGAACTTGCAGTTACACCGGTACCAATTGCCCATACCGGCTCATAGGCGATAATAACATTATTGAAATCTTCACTTGTTACTCCCTCGAGGGCTTTTACGATCTGTGACCGGACGATATGAAAATGATTTTCCTTTTCTCTATCTCTGAGTTGTTCACCACAGCAGAATATTACCTGCAGTTGATTACTCAGGGCAGTCTTAATTTTTGAGTTAAGTAGCTCATCACTTTCGTTATGATAGCTTCTTCTTTCACTATGTCCGATTATTACATATCCTGTACCTGTCGATTTAATCATGCCTGCTGATATTTCACCTGTATATGCTCCCATTTCCCTGTCAGAGCAATCCTGTGCCCCGGTGCTTATATTTTCTGCCCTTAATGACCCTGCAATTTGTGCGAGGTGGATGTAGGGAGGACAGACTATTACTTCCACACCATGCAATTCTTTATTAATGAGGAAATCGTCAACAGCTTTTGCCAGCAATAATCCTTCGACATAATTCATATTCATTTTCCAGTTTCCGGCGACAATTTTTCTTCTCATAATAGTTACTTGTTTTTTTTCAATTTAAGTAATAGAAAATTAGTTACATAAGATATCAACAAAATGCCTGCCATAATAAATATCAGCACTCCTGTTCTGTTTTTATTTTTTACAGGGTAAGATTCCATTATTATTTCAGGTAAGTCATCTTTTAAGGGAAGATCTATGCCTGCCCATTTTTCAGTTATCGTTCCTTCTCGCAGTACAATGAAACCAGGGTTTGAGCGTATTATTGTTTTCATTGTTGTTTCATCAACGAAAAAGATATTTAATTCTTGCTCAAAGTTGTCAATCAATGAAGTGGCAGATGCGGTAAGTATATAAAAGTCTATTCCTTTTTCCTGGCATTCCAGGCCAGATTCAATGCCTTTATCGATAAGAGCCCTGTCAGCCTCAGAAAATTCAATGCTCAGCATCAGAAAGCTGTATCCCTGCTCGGCCAGAATAATATCAGTAAGATCCTGTCCGTCGGGTGTGACAAGGCTAAAATCATGAATGGGAGGTTCATATCCTTTTTTCACAAGCCTTGTCTTAGAATCAACGAAAATCCATGTTGAATCATCAGAAGGATAATTCTCAAGAGTAAATTCTTGTTGTTTCCCATCTTTTTCATAAATCAATGTTGTTTCATACTCGTCTGTCGGGGCACCCTCGGGTATAGTCATTCTCTCAGTAATATTGGCACCTGTATTGTAAGGCCTGAAATCTACCACGGGCAGATGCCTTTGATTATAGTGAGTGAAAAGCACGAAAGCAGCCGCAATAATAATTACTGCTGATAACTCAATAAAGGGTGTTGAAACTGACTTATATTTTTTCCTGTTAATGAAGACTATAAAGACGAAAAAAGAGATAATAATGTTTTTGAAAAAAGTCTGCCAGTTTGTTAAGTGTATTGCGTCACCAAAACATCCGCAATCGGCAACAGGATCAGCTATAGCAAGGAATAGTGTGAGTGGTGTAAAACCCAGCATAAAAATAAGGAGCCCCCATGATGCCAGTCTCATTCTAATGTTGGTCAGGATAGCAAAACCGATAACGAACTCTGCCGTGCACAATATTATTCCGAGTGTGTATGCCAGGGGTTCAAGAGCATCAAGGTTAAAAGCAGTGAAATAATCGATCAGTTTGTACATTGACCCCATTGGATCTATACCTTTAACCAGTCCTGAAAAAATAAATACAAAACCTGAGATATAACGGCTTGCAGTCTTCATTATCGTCATACTAATATCTTTTTCTTCCTGAGCAGGTGTATAATACGCATGAATATATCATCGGGTGAAAGTATTGTTGACTTATCTTTTGCACAGTCAATAATTTCAAGGGTCTTATCATTTGAAGCTGTTTCAATATATACCTGCCTTACCATTTTCTGAAACTCAAGATTAATTTCATGAATATCATTATTACCCTGAAGATATTTTCTGTCAAACCCGGATCTTCCTGAATTCAGCTTACTGGCAGTAAATTCAAAGGGTACATCAAGGAAAATGTTAATTGCAGGAGATGGTATTCCGAAATGCCTGAATTCGAGGTTAAAGATCCACTTCTTCAGGGCTTCTCTTTCTTGCCTGTTTTTAACTTTTGCACACTGGTATGCGATATTTGAGTATACATACCGGTCGAGAAGAACGTATTTCCCTTCGTTTAACCATCCGTAGATATTGTCGGAAGCGTCTTTTCTGTCGCCGGCGTAAAGCATTGCAACGAGGTAAGGATCAACCTCACTGACCTGTCCATATTCCCCTCTTAAGAAGCGTGATATTAATTCGCCAAAAAAAGGAGCTTCAGTCCTTGGAAAATGTACAAATTCATGTAACAGGCCACAGGCAGAAAAATAGTCCCTCAGGTTCTTTATCTGTGTTGACTTGCCTGATCCGTCAAGACCTTCAATCACTATCAATTTCATCTTAATGCAGTTACTTTTGTAACAGCTACAAATATAATAAGTACAAAATATTTACTATGACATAAAAGTCAAAAGAACTAACAGTTAAGTAATAGATATTAACCTCGGGGAGTTTTCTGTATTGTTCATATGCTTGTTTTAGTAACTAACAACTATTTTTGTGCGGAGTGTATGTTTATTTTCATTAGTTTAGATCTACAATATGAAGCTGAATATTAACATAAGAGGGAATTTATTTGATCTTTCGTTACCCAGGGTAATGGGTGTGCTGAATATTACGCCTGATTCATTTTATGAAGGCAGCAGGGTTAACAGTGATATTGAAATATTAAGCAGGGCTTCTGCTATGCTTGAATCAGGGGCTGATATACTTGACATAGGTGCTTATTCATCTCGCCCCGGTGCTGAAGATATCCCGGAGAAGTTAGAGCTCGAAAGGGTCACCCGTGCCCTCGGATTACTGCGTAAGAAATTTCCTTCCTGCATTTTATCACTGGATACTTTCAGATCTTCGATTGCGGAGATAGGTATAAGTCATTATGGTGTGGATATTATTAATGACATCTCAAGCGGATCCTTTGACGAAAGAATGTTTGACATTATTGCAAAGCATAACGTTCCGTATATTATAATGCACATGAAAGGTACTCCCAAGACCATGCAGCTTAAACCTGTATATAATGATTTAATGACGGAAATATTAAAATGGTTCTCTGAAAAAAAGCAGGAACTGGTACTCAGGGGAGTCAATGACATTATAATTGATCCTGGTTTCGGTTTCGGTAAAACAATAGACCATAATTATATACTCCTGGATCAACTGGAGCGATTTTCTGTTCTTGACCTGCCTGTTATGGCAGGACTTTCAAGGAAATCCATGGTATGGAAAACACTCGGTATAAGCCCTGAAGAGAGCCTGAATGGGACAGTTGTCCTGAATACTATAGCCTTGATGAGGGGAGCTTCCTTACTTAGAGTACATGATGTGCCGGAAGCTGTTCAGACTGTAAAACTTGTAAACCGTCTGCGGGCAAACCGGGTTTAATTCACTTATATTTTTTACATTTGCCTTAATGAATTAAAAATACAACATGCCACCTATTACCATTCTTGATATCATTGATATAATTCTTGTGGCTTTCATACTTTACCAGCTCTATCGTTTAATAAGGGGTACAGCGGCCATTACTATCTTTATGGGGATTTTTGTTGTATACCTTTTCTGGAAGGTAGTAGAATTATTGCAGATGGAACTAATCAGTTCAATAATGACAGCAATATTCGGTGGGGGTGTTATTGTACTTATTATTGTCTTCCAGCAGGAAATACGACGTTTCCTGCTCATGATAGGAAGCCGGTATATGGGGGGAGGTAATTATTCTATCGAGCGCTTTTTGAGTGGTGGTTCAGTAGCTTCAAGGCGGAAACAGACTGATATAGAAGAGATAGTAAGGGCAATAGAGTGGCTTGTAGATTCAAGATTTGGTGCTATAATAGTTTTAGCCAGGAGAAGTTCTCTGGAATTGTACGCTGAAGGAGGAGAAATTATTAATGCAAAAGTAAGTGCTGAATTACTGAAGAATATATTTTTTAAAGACAGTCCTCTTCATGATGGAGCAGCACTGATTGAGTCGGGGAAAATATATGCTGCAAGATGCCCGTTACCAGCCACAGATAATCCTAACCTGCCTCCTCGATTCGGGATGAGGCACAGGGCAGCCATAGGGATAAGCGAGCTGACAGATTGCATTGTAGTTGTTGTATCGGAAGAAAGGGGAAAAATCTCACTGGCTGAGTTTGGTGAAATAGATGAGAATATCAAGCCTAATGACGTAAGGAAGAAATTATCGGAGGAATTAATTTAATTATACATACCGGATATGAAATACGCTAAAGAACTAATCGTCCTGGTGCTCACCCTTCTTACACTGTCCTGCGTTGAAAGGGAACAAAGGCCTAATATCATTTTCATAATGACAGATGATCATGCCCGCCAGGCAATAAGTGCTTATGGTTCTTACAGGAATGAAACACCAAATATCGACAGGCTGGCAAGCGAAGGGATGCTTTTCGAGAATGCATATGTGACAAATTCAATCTGTGCACCAAGCAGGGCTGTAATACTGACTGGCAAGCACAGCCATATCAATGGAAAGATTGACAATTCGGCTACACGCTTCGACAGCTCACAGGTTACTTTCCCGAAATTATTACAGGAGGCGGGCTATCAGACAGCCATGATTGGTAAGTGGCATCTTAGATCCCAGCCTACAGGTTTTGATTATTGGAGGATACTTCCCGGTCAGGGTCATTATTATAATCCTGATTTTATTACTCCAGATGGAAGGGAAAGAATAGAGGGATATGTGACAGATATAATAACTGATCTGGCAATTGGATGGCTGGATGAAAGGGAAAAGGGAAAACCCTTTTTGCTGATGTATCACCACAAGGCGCCACATCGTGAGTGGGAACCGGCGATGAGGCATTATAAAGAATATCTTGGGAAAACTTTTAAGGAACCTGAAACATTATTTGATGATTATACCGGTCGGGGTACTGCTGCAAAAACTGCCGAGATGTCAATTCTTGATCATATGAATATGGCAGGTGATACTAAAATACGCCCCGATATTTTAACTGAACTGGGCATTGAACCAAAGAGCGACTGGGATTTCAGGGCCCTCACAAGCAAGTTTGAGAGGTACACTGAAGAACAGCTTGCCGCCTGGGATGAGTCATATGGTCAGATGAACAATGAGTTCATGGAGGAATACCCCGGAATGGATGATGAAGACCTGATGAAGTTTAAGTACCAGAGATATATGCAGGATTATCTGGGTTGTATTGCTGCTGTGGATGAGAATGTAGGACGTATACTTGAATATGTGGAGGAAAATGGCCTTGCAGATAATACCATCATTGTATATACGTCAGACCAGGGATTCTACCTTGGTGAGCATGGCTGGTTTGATAAGAGATTTATGTATGAAGAGTCAATGAGTACACCACTTATTATAAGGTGGCCTGGCGAGGTTAAACCTGGAAGCCGTTCAAGGAAGCTTGTTCAGAATCTTGATTTTGCAGAGACTTTCCTTGATGCAGCCGGGTTATCGGTTCCTGAAGATATGCAGGGTGTGAGCCTTTTACCTTTGCTGAAAGGGCAGGATAATGAATGGAGAGATGCTCTTTATTACCATTACTATGAGTATCCTGCAGTCCATATGGTAAAGAAGCACTATGGTATTAAAACGGACAGGTTTAAACTTATTCATTTCTATGATGATGTTGATGAATGGGAGCTCTATGATCTTGATAACGATCCCAATGAGATGAATAATGTATACGAAGACCCGGCATATATGGATACCAGGGAAGAGTTAGGAAAGAAGCTGGAAGAACTAAGGGTATACTACAAGGATAATTAATACTCCCTGAGTGATTCAATAGCCTCTAGCAGAACTCCGGCTGAACCCCTGAAAATACCGGAACCTTTAGGCTCTCCATCGATGGTATACCACTCGTAAAATCCATTATTTTCAATCACCCTTCTTATGAAAGGTTCCAGCTCGCTTATGGCTTCTTCGATGAATCCTGTTTTTACCAGTTGTGGTATCAACCTGGCCCCAAACCATGTCCAGTCACCACCATTCTGATACTGGTAGGCATTCATGCCTTTATTCTCGAAACTGCCGTCAGGATAAGGGGGATATATGGTTAGCCCGACAGACCTTGCACCTGCTGCTTCTACATTATTTCTCATAATCTGAAGGCTTACCTCAATTTCATCCTTGTTTAACAGTCCGGCTTCAATAGCCACAATAGTGCCTCCATGGTAGTAAATTTCAGATTCGTCAATTCCGGGAAACTCTTCACAACGTATATATATATGAGGTTTGAATTTATTATTTTCATTGTCCCATAAATATTCCCTTGCATTTCTCTTTATACTGTCATATACATTACCCCATCTTATTTTTCTCTCATTGTTATTGCACAGCTCAATGAAATTATCCAGTGCTATCAACATCATAGCATTATCGTATATATCAATACCGGGGATTGACAATTCATCCAGTTTTACTCCCCATTTATGCCGGGGTTGGACGTCTCCCCAGTCTGCGGTTGTAGCTCCCCATATAAGGCCATATGTCTGATTGTACCTGTGTTTCATAAGAAAATCAAGCATTAATTCCATACGATCAATTACGCTGACCCCATTGACAATTTCATACAGCAAGTCATCATCGCCTGTTTCATTGATATATTTATAAACAGCCTGTATTAAAGATGTTTCCTGGTCAGTTTCTACCGTATTTTTGTGGAATACATAACCTGGCATATCATACCTTGAAAAAACGGCATAATTATCAACTATATAATCTGGGGAAACCTGTTCGTATCCATCTATCATATTACCGTCGAAACCCTGGAAATAAAAAAATTTCAAAAGTACGTCTCGTACTGTTTTATGCGGTAATACCCTGCACGAAAATTTTATAAAAGTGTTCAGATCCCTGGCCCAGACCTGGTTATACCCGTCTCCTGCATTGAAACCTGTTTTTAGTATGTTAAGGGCCATCTTTTCAACCCTGTCATAGTCTTTGTTATTACTGATTTGTGATTTTATTGATTCTGTGTTTTCCTGGGCATATGCTTTTAGCAAAACCGGTATGAACAGAAGAAAGAATAGAATCCTCTTAATGGTTCTCATAATTATACTGTTTAGCAATATACCATACTCGCATTTTCGATTACGGCTGTGCTTCCTTCGAGCCCTCCTGCAATCAGTCTCAGATTCCTCTCTGTAAGCCTTATTATATTAAGAGTGTTGCAAACTTCGTTGTTTAGACCGGTAAGCATGTATACATTTATTCTTTCTGTTTTGGATATCAGAGACAGAGCAGTACCACCGTTACCTGAATACTTATGCCTGAGCTCAGAAAAAATTTCCTGTTTATCATGGCCTTGAAGTATATTAAGAAATTCATCATTACCCATGCCATCACTGCATTCGGCGAGCAGAAACAGATTACCCCCGTCTCTTACAAAGGAAGCAGCGTTATGTAAGGATTTATGCGACTGGATAAAATTGATGTCTTTTGGGTAACCGCCTGTACTGGCAATAATATTATCATATTTTTCACCGTTCATTTTTCGGTATAGTCTGTCATAAACCATGCAGGCTGACAAAAAATCATCATATGTTTTTCCTATCATCAGCCTGGATATTTTTCCATCGACACCCGGTATTCCGCTTATTATGATTTTTTCAGGCATCAAACTGTCAATTTCACAGAGGTCTTCGGCTACCGGGTTGCCGTTCAAATTTCCGGACATGCATCCCGGCTGCAGTCTGTAATTATTAAAATCAATAAATAATTTGTGGTTTGAATAGATGGATTCCCTTTCTGCCATACCGGGGAACAGCAGTTTTCTTCCTCCTCCGTATCCGGCAAAATAATGATGTGTAAGTGAACCGAATAAGATCAGGTGGTCATGATCAAAGACATCTTTTCTTATTCTTACCTTTGTTCCTCTTTTTGTGGTTCCCAGGTTGATCATTAAATGAGCAGAATCACATTTATGATGAACAAATTCAAATCTGTTATATGTTTCACCGTAAATCTTAAGGCATTCCTTATCGCTTTGCCCGGGATGCGTACCATATGCAATAAAAAATCTTATTGTTTTGTTATTCAGTCCTTTACTTTCCAGTACCTCAATCAACCATGGCAGGTATTTATCATACTCACAGATCCTTGTTTTATCAGATACTACGATTGCGGCGGATGTAGCACCTGGTTTAAGTAAGTTTGAAAATTCCTTTTGGAATATTGTCTTTACGGGCTTACTCTCTTCAGGGTTAACTTTTATGAATTGTGTTTTTTCAGGGAGAGGAATTGTAATATGGTTTTTTCCGTATTTAAATCGATACTGCATGATCGTACTTTCTGGTTTGATCAGTAATACTTTATTTTTAAGTCAAGGTTATTATCAACCACCCAGTAGCACTTGTCTTCGCATGCATCCTCTATTACTTTAACCCGTGGCCTCGTTGAATCCACGGCAATATATTCATTACCGGATTTCTGAATAGATGATGTAACTGTGTATTCAGAATTAAGTGGTACCTGGTAATAAACCGTTGTATACGTTTTAACATTATATATTACCACACCGTCTTCTAATGTTCCCCGGTATATTGTAACATCGTATAGAATTCCGCTTGACCATGTATTATCAAGTTCAATTTTGAGGGTGCATGTGCTGGGTTCAATTAATTCACATTCATCGCAGTCGACTATGTAAAGCTCCTCACAGGCAGTGAGAAAGCAGGAGCTAAATAATAGCAATACTGTCAATATTTTAGTAATTCTTAAAACCATTTAATATTTTTTAGTGGCCCGCGCATTTTATCAAAATGTATGTCATAGGACAGACCTAGTCTGAACCAGCTGGGTCCTATCCTGTAAAGTTCAGTATTCATGTATTCATAGCCGGCATATACGTTTAGTTTACCTCTGTTCCACCTCAGCAATACCTGTGGCATTATTTTTATCTTATCGGGTGGCTTGATATTAGTGCCTCTATACTGGCTCGCTATCATATAGCCTGCGTTAAGATTAATATCCAGGGAAAAGTTACCACTGTAATAATCTTCAACAAGTTTAAATTGTCTTCCCACACCTGCATATATAATATACCTTTTATCATAATACTGGTAGTATGTGTCAGATGACTGCTCAACCAGAACCTTACTGAAAGAGGGTTTAAGTTCGAAGCCAGCATTAAGCATGATCTTGAGTATGGGATCTCTAAGACTAAGGCCTAACCTGGTATATGAGTCACGAAAACATGTTTTGATCCCTGCACTTATACTAACATGATCAAACCCTATGCCGGGAACTTTAGAAAATCCAGACCCATTTAATTCAGCCAGTATTTTTGTTCTTCCGTATTTCCGTGCAATCAATACAGGTGAGAATGCTTCACTATTTTTATAGTATTCAGGATTTATCTTTTCCATGAGGAATCTATATGCCTCATAATTGTTATTTCTTATTGCTATACCTAGGGCATCATATTTATAATTATTAACAGTATTCAGGTATGAGCCAGCATGCAATAATAAACTAAGCAGAAGCGTATCGTCGTTCTGGGCAGCAATCATAAGTGGTGTATATCCCTGGTTATCTGCTGTATTGGCATTTGACCCTGATTGCAGAAGAAGATCGCTTACATCTGCCTTGCCTGAATAGACTGCTGCCATTAATGGGGTTGTGCCGTCCTCCGTCCGTGCTTCAACAGATGCATTATAATATATAAGAAGATCGCACATATAAAAATATCCATATGCAGATGCATAATGCAATGGTGTTGCTCCATAACGATCTTTAATGTTTATATCTGCGTCTGCTCTTATAAGTTCTTCGGCAATCTCCACCCTGTTATCTTTGGCAGCTATAAGAAGGGCTGATTCTCCCTGGTTGGTCATAATTTCAATATTGGCTCTATGATCGAGCAGGGCCTTAACTGTATTCAGGTTATTATTGGCCACGGCATAAATAAGAGGAGTGATATTCTCGATATCGGTTACATCAACCTCTGCACCCAGTTTTATTAGCCGATGGACTTCTGAAGTATATCCCTCTGCAGCTGCGATCATTAAATTAATATTCAAACCATCGGGATACGGAAGATAATCTGAAGTGTCAATAATGGATAAGTTTTGTTGTCCGTAGCTGCTTGTACCTAAAACAATTAAGAAAAATAGGATGCCTAAGTTACGCTGAAGTATATTATTAAAGGTTTTATACGTCATATTAATACAAATATAACAAAAGGTAAATATATGAAATCTACATATTGTATTTTAAGCATTAATTTTTGAAATTTGCATTGCTCCGTAAAAAAGGCTATATTGATTTAAAAGATATCAGCCAGGAATTAAATAATTTAATATTAAAGAAATGAATTGGAAAATAATGCTAGAGTTATGGGATTCAGAGTCATATAATAATAACCTTGCTCCTATTATAAAAGAACTGTCTTCTGAATTCGACCGCCTGGTTGGCTCCGCGCCTCCTCTCGGGTATAAACCCATCAGGGTAATAAATGACCTTTATTATGGTATGAGGATATATACCCCGCTATCTGAGGATCATTACAAGGTGGGATTAACAGTTGGTCATCTCACTTATGGTAAGGTGGCATACCAGTTTTCTCACGTGCTAAGTACTATTTACACAGATCCCCGGCAGCTTACATGGCTTGCAAATGCTTTGGCACATATGGCATCTTTCAGGTTCCTTGACTATTTTGCTGAAAAATGGATTGATAATTGTCCCGGTCCCGAATTCGAAGGGGAATACGAAGCTTTCTCTTCACTGAAATCTGAAAAAATAAGGACAGCATTCCAGAATGTTGATATAATGCTAAACCTGGCCTCAAATGAGTGGATTAAAGAAGAAGTCAGGAAGCTGGACCAGAGTATGGATTATGCTCCTGCCGTTCTTTTCGATCTAATAGGTCTTGAGTTGCAACCCCTCTTCAGGGAAGATCATACATGGAGAATTTTTCCATACCTGGGCAAAGGAACGAGGACTCCTCTCAATGATCCTGATGACCTGAGGTGCAGGCCAAGGGCAAAACCAGATTTTGATAACCTGAGGGCAGCCGTCCCTTCTGATCTAAAAGACCTGGTTGACAAGATATATCACAGGCTACACTAGGAATTTTGATTCACTGATTGTTAATAAATTTATTATTTGTTAACTCATACTATTTTATATCAGGTTTCATTTTTTTCCGTTTTATTATCTTTACGGCATTATTTTTTAGCATGAAGGGGCAATATTACAGATATATTTTACTTTTTATATTCTTTGCAGTTTTGAGCCATAACCCGGATTCAATTGAGGGAAGGGGCTTAACAAAAACTGTTTTTTCTGCTGAGAATGCAAGGATAAGAAATGATCATAATGATTATGAGTATTCATCCTATTTAGACAGGTCATTCAGTAATTTTCTACGATACTGGAACATAAATGGAGCATCAGTAGCTGTTGTCAGGGATGGAAAACTTATGTTTGCAAAAGCATATGGACTTGCCGACACAAGCAAAAATATTTCACTACAGCCATATCATAAATTCAGGATCGCCAGTATCTCGAAACTGGTTACTGCTACTGCAATAATGAAACTGCAAGCTGAAAATAAGATCAGTCTCAGAGATAATATTTTTGGTCCGGGAGGAATACTTGACAGGGAATATTTTAGGGATCCAGAAGATAAAAGAGCCTATGATATTACGGTGGCTCATCTGCTAGCCCACCAGGGTGGATGGAGTCACAGATACGGCGACCACATGTTTATGCCACGTGTTGTGGCTGATTACCTGGGAAAGGATTTACCTGTATCTACTGAGGATATTGTGAGGTTTGCTCTTGATAAAAGATTACATTATACCCCGGGCATGGGCAGATCATACTCAAACCTGGGATATGCAATACTGGGGTTGGTAATAGAAGAGGTGACAGGATCATCATATGAAGATTATTGTCAGAAGGAAATATTTGAGCCTCTCGGAATATACGATTTTGAACTGGCCAAAAACCTTTACGAAGAGAAGGATCCTCTTGAAGTCAGGTATTATGAACCTGGTGATGCTATTCTGAAAGAATCAATATACGGAACAGGAGAGCTGCTTCCGGCCCCTTACGGGGGTAATGATATTGAAGCTCTGGGTGGTGCAGGTGCATGGATTGCCACAGCTCCTGACCTGCTGAAATTTATAGCCTGTATCGACGGGCACCCTGAGATTGACGATATACTTCCTGACCCTTCAATAAGATTTATGACAGACCAGAGCAACGGTTTTGCCCCTGTAGGATGGAAAGCAACAAAAGAAAATGGGTACTGGTGGCGAACAGGTTCATTTGCAGGCACATCTGCCATGGTTAAACGTTGCCCTGATGGGACATTATGGGCAGTACTGCTAAATACCAGTACCTGGAAGAGTTCAATGTTTACTACGGATATCAACATATTAATGTCGAGGGTAATCAGGAATATCCGGTCGTGGCCTGATACTGACCTGTTCTCATATCTGCTGCCCGTACCATTAGATGCTCCACAGGGAATTGACGACTAAATAAATTTAACACCGGATATGTGTTTTACCGTTAATGTTAATATTATAAAGGAAGAACTGGAGAAACGATTCAACACTTCTTTTATTGATCATGAGAATTTTCACCCCAGCTACTATTATCATGCAACTTCATTACCTGAATTACCCGTTGCAGGACATTTCGATAGAGTATTCAATATAAGATTGCTGAAGTGGGGTCTTATACCGGGCTGGACTGAAGGGGAGGAGGAGGCTCAGAAAATTAGATTCATGACATTCAATGCCAGAGCGGAAACACTTGCAACCAAACCCTCATATAAATATTCTTTAAGAAGCAGGAGATGCATAGTACCTGTAAGAGGATTTTTCGAATGGCAACATAAAGGAGGAGTAAAAATACCATGGTATATTTATCTTGCCCATTCAGATATTATGTTGTTGGCTGGTTTATATGATACATGGAAGAATCCTGGAGGCAATGAAAGTATAAATACATTCACTATAGTCACAACCAGAGCAAATAATCTGCTTTCTGAGATACATAATACAAAGAAGCGAATGCCACTGATTTTAGAAGAAGAGAAAGCAGAGAAATGGCTTGATATTAATACTGGTGATGTTGATATTGAAGAGATGCTTGAACCTCACCCGGATGCATTACTGAAAGCTCATACTGTCAGCCCGCTTATAAGCAGTAAGAGGGTCAACAGGAATACCCCTGAGCTGATAGAGGCATATAATTACCCTGATCAAACTGCCCTCTTTTAACAATAAGCCCTGGCAACCTGGAATAAGATTTGTCGGGCACTATTGCGCTACGAACTGATAGGTTATTGTCCCTTCCTGTTTCCTTGGTGACGAGAGATCAGGATTAAACCTGGTCCTTTTTATTGCATTCACGGCAGCTTCCAGTAAACATTCGCTGGATGTTGAGCTCTCAGTTTCATTATAGCTGAATCCTGTAATCTCTCCTGCAGGATCAACCGTAATATTCATCACGACTATACCCGCATTTTCGCATTTATAAATAGGAATTGGTAAATTAATATGGTGCCTGCCGGGTAGATTGTAGTAAACCCTAGTTGGCCCGTCATAATTGGCTGCCAGTTCATTTGCCGACATCTGCTCAGCAAGGTCAATACTGTCCTCCTTTCCTGCCTCAAATGCAGTATCGCCTTCATCCATTTCATCGAGAAGATTTTTCTGGCGATCGATATAATTATCCTCCCCCAGCTTGCCCTCTGCTATCATTTCTTCCTTTACCCTGTCAATATAATCTTCCTTATTTATATCTATTTCTTTATTACTTGCAATATTTCTTATTATATCGGTAAACCTGTCATCTCCCTTAAATAGCTCCTCAAGCGTAACAGGAGCCTCAATAGTCTGATCCTCCTTGAATTCCCTGTCAGGTTCAAACTCAACCAGGAATTCAGATTGTTTCTCATGATACATTGATGACAGCTTGGCGGACATAAATATTATTCCCGCAATTATATGGATTATAACTGTCCCTATAATGCCTACTATTTTACCTTCGTGCCTTTTCATATCTTTAACGGATACGAAATTATAAATTATTATTTTTACCACCTTATATATATAGAATAAACTCGATAATTAATGCAGCAATCGATTATCCTGGAACAAATATCCTACCTGGCAGTTCTTGTCCTGATAGGTGTTCTTGCTTCAAAAATTGGAATAATTAAGGAACAGGCAAGGGATGCACTGGTAAAAATTATATTTAACATAACATTACCTCTCCTCCTGTTTACCAATTTCAGTAAACTTGAGATGAGTCCTGAGATACTCAGAAACAGTTACATTCTAATAATTATCTCTTTGATAATGATTCTTTTAATGTTGCTGTTTGCCTTTCTGTTTTCATTGTTTTTCAGGATGAAGCATGAACAGAAATCCGTTTTTATTCCTCATAATGCTTTTGGTAATGTTCTTTATTTTGGTTTTCCGGTAGTAAATGCACTTTTTGGTGAAATGGGCCTTTTCTATGCAAGCATATATGCTTTTGTATCAATTATGCTTCTGTGGACCGTTGGAATATATGTTATAACAAGGAAAGGGGGCATGAGTTTTAGTGAGAGTATGAGGAATATGATCAACCCTAATTCAGTTGCAATACTCGCGGGTTTTATTCTGTTCCTGCTTAATGTGAAAATACCCGTGTTCCTGCTCAAGCCGTTTGTCAGCCTGGGCGGAACAACAATATACCTTTCAATGCTATATATAGGAGCACTGCTCGGCCTGATGAAAGTCAGAGGTGTCTTTTCAAATAAATATGTCTACCTTACTTCTTTTAATAAAACTCTCCTTTTTCCTTTACTTTTTATCCTGGGATTTGCTGCATTGCCCTTTAATATGGCAGCAGGGATCGACCCTCTTATTATTTACGTGGTAATAATTGAGGCTGCAATGCCGTGCATGGCAAACATAGTTATAATCGCCAAGATGTATAAGGTTGACGATCATCTGGCAACTGCCAACGTATTTGTTTCCACCGTTATGAGTATCATTACATTGCCATTTATTTACTGGTTTATGAGCCAGTTTCTATAAAACACAGGTACTACAGCAGCTTTATTCATATTGTTCAGAATGTCAGGAGACACTTAAAATTAAAACTTCTGCCCGTGAGGTAATTGGGTACCGCGTATTGCCTGGTTTCACCACTGAGGTTATTAACTGTCGTAAGCCAGTTGTAGGATATTGTATTCCGGATATCAAGGAGATTGAAGATTTCAAACCCTGCTATTATTTCATCAAAGAATGAGAAGGGGCTACCTTCATTAGTTGAGTATTTGCTTTTCAGTACCTTGGTAAATCCTATGTCAACCCTCCTGTATGATGGCATTCTGTGATAACTGTCATATCTGTTAGTATAAGGAGAGCTCACAGGGATTCCAGTACTATAGTGCAGATTAAGGTGTGCCCTGTATGTGGGATTGGAGGGGAAATAGTCCTGGAAGAATAAATTAACTGAAAACCTGCTATCAGATGGTGCAGGGAAAAAACCATATCCATCATCTGTTATATCATGCTGCGCATCCATCAGTGATAAGGATATCCATGACTCAGCATTTTTTACAAATTCACCGTTAAGCCTGAGATCGATTCCTCTTACGAAGCCCCTGGCAATGTTTTCAGCTGAATAGATAATTCTGACATTATCATATTTATAAGGTATTAAATACTTAAGGTTCTTGTAATATATTTCTCCTGTTAGCCTGAATGGAGTAACTCCTATTGTAAAATCATAATTTGCCCCTATTACTGTATGAACTGATTTTTGTGAACGGATATCCTGGTTTATCCGGCCTGATGGATATCTCATTTCCCTGTAGTGCGGTGGCTGATAATATACGCCTCCTGATAAATAAAATCTTACACTGTTAGATGGCGGGCTCCATGAAGCTGAGACCCTCGGACTGAACAGGAATTCATTTGAGAAAGACCAGTAACTTAATCGTGCCCCCCCTGTAAAAATGAATCGATGACCTGAAAGGCTGAGTGTATAATTATCAATTATATATGCTTCAAGCCTTCCGGTTGACATAATGGTGTCATTTAGTATTACATTACTGAGCGTAAGCTGACTATCCGAATAAGGTATGCTGAAACCAGCAGAATCAATTTTTTCCCATTCCCTTATTTTATCAATCCCTTTTTCATTATTGTATTTAATTCCCCAGCTTAGCATGTTATTGCTGTTTTCCCATCTCCCTTTATAATTAAAAGTGAAAATTTTAAAGCGTAAAATATTTCTTGCATGATAAAGCCAGCTACCAACACCCACATTCATTATACTGTCACCAAAGTTCTCTGAGCCCATATCCTTGTCCAGCAGGTTAAGCGCATATGATCCTCTTATATCATAGTTTTCCTCTTCAACCGAACTATAATAGTGTACTATTAGTTTGTTGTTTAATCCAGTCTCTGATGCCAGGCTAAGCGTTAATGCAAGGTTTAAGGAATTATAACTGTCAGTTTCGGAGCCGTCATAAAGTACGTATAACTGGTATGCTTCGTTAATATTCCCGAAGGTACTTCTTCTTGAAGCGGGTATAAATGAGTATGTGTTTGAGTTGTAGCTACCCATAAGACTGAGGTCTGCACGCTTTGATAAGCTATACTTCATTAATGTCTGGATATCATAAAAGGACGGTTTGTAATTACCTTTAGTGTCGAGTGTCTGCAAGAGAAGCTGGTTAGTTTTATAGCGTGCTCCAGCAAGGAAACTGAACCTGTTATCGTTTGCTTTACCTTCAACATGAAATGTATTTAAAAGCAATCCTGTTTTTACTGATCCCCTGAGATCTTCGGGCTCCCTGTACCTGATATCCAGTACAGATGACATCCTGTCACCATACATAGCGTTGAAGCCCCCGGCAGAGAACCTTACACTTTTTATCAGATCAGGGTTTAGAATACTCAGACCCTCTTGCTGACCAGTCTTAATAAGTGCCGGATGGTATATCTCAATATCATTTATGTAAACCAGGTTTTCATCAAAATTACCACCTCTGACGGTGTACTGGTTTGATAGTTCATTGCCCGAGTTTACACCGGGAAAGGATACCAGTAGTTTTTCTATACTGCCTGATACAGATGGTATAAGCCGTATATCTTTAAGAGGTAAATTCTTAAGTGTAGGTGCGTCTCTTTGTCCTAACTCAGTTATTATTACTTCTCCCAGCCTTGTCATCATGGGTTTAAGTATGGTATTAATTACCAGAGTATCAGGCTTGGCCGTAAAATTCATTTCATGATAATCATATCCTATTATGGAGAATACAATATGGTGAATATCATTATCAGCAGGAAGAGATAGTGAATATGACCCGTCTTCTCCGGAATAGGTACCGTAAGGCAAATCCTTAATTCCAATATTAACAAGGGCTAATGGCATGCCTGAGGTATCACTGACATATCCTTTGATCACTGTCATATCAGTTTGCCCTGATACCTGCATGAAGCAAAACACGAAGATAGAAAAGAAAACAGTTCTGGCCATTAGGGTAAGCTTATCAGGTTAGTTTTAATCCTTATTATTATCCCTGTCTTTCTTTTTCTTTGAATCTTTGTTTTTGAGAAGGCCGTTCTTTAGTCCGTCAATGAATTTAGCCCAGGCAAACGGGTTGAAGAGGTTATTTACGGGAGTCTGGTTTCTGGTCATTATCCTTTCTGCTTCCTGCCGCATGGCATACCTGTGTCCTGCCTCAGGAGTTATTTCCATATTTTCATTTATCTGCATCTCAATAAGAGCGAGATTCGTCTCCATGTTATTGATCTCAATTTCCATCGGACTGACATACTCGACAACTGCCCTCTTAAATTCTTCGTATGTCCTCCATGGCAAGACCAGAACAGAGCCTATGTTAATTGTGTCAATCTCCATGATAACATCAATTGTAAATACCGGGTTATCCACTCCAGGTGGTATTCTTATAAATGCAGGCTGGTAACCAATAGAGGAAAAGATCAAAGTATCGCCCGGATATGAAATTATTGAAAATATCCCTCTTTCATCAGTATCGGAGCCTGTTCTCAGACCTTTGGAAATAATGTTGACATACTTTACAGGCATGTTCTCATTGTCAAAAACAAGCCCATTTACCTGGACATAGTGTAAAGGAGATATCTCCTGTGATAATAGACCAGGTACCGAAAGCAAAGAGAGTATGATTATTGATACTAACCGATTCACCGAATATCAATATAATTATTTCATAAAGAAATACAAATAGATTTGATTAAAGAAACATTGAACTCATTTTATGATATTTTTAACTAATGCTCATTTAAGGGGAGGCAGGCTAATATTTCATACCAAACCTCTGTTAATGAGTAAAATTTAGGTACGGGTGAATTAATATTTAATACAGGTGCCACTTCCTCGACATACCCTGTATGCTGTTATAAAGCAGTACAAATAGCCTAAAGCGCAATATAACAATTCAACAATAATTAATATCTTTAAACAAATAAATGCAAGCGATGAAGAAAATACTAGTAGTAGGTTCCAGTAATGATTGTCGCAGTCTTATTATGGAAGGATGGTTGAGGTATTATTCAGGCAGTGAAGCCATGATATACAGTGCCGGTTATAGCCCTTCTGAAGTTAATCCACTTGCTGTAAAAGTAATGATGGATTCAATGATTGACATTACCGGCAGCGAACCAAATTCCATTATGGATTTACCCGAGAAAGAATTCGATTATATAATAAATATGGCTGAAGAAAAAGGAAGGGTTATCATAAGCGAACTTCCGGGTAATCCTACGGTAATTGAAAAGACATCACAGGATTGTCGCACACTAGAAGGAGATGAAAAGATGATTCTTCAGAAACTGGCAGCCATAAGGGATTCGCTTGAAGATTTTTGTTTTGATTTTGTGAATGAACATATACGGAATCTGATTCCCGGCAATCTTGGGGATCATCTAAAACAGGATGATTGATAATCATTAAAATAATATTTTATGTCCAAATTAATGTTACTGGGTGATGAAGCTGTTGCCCAGGCTGCTATAGATGCAGGTTTAAGTGGTATGTATGCATATCCAGGCACCCCGTCGACCGAAATAATGGAATATATACAGGCATCTCGTGATGCTGCTGCCTTAAATATCAGGCGAGACTGGTCGGCTAATGAGAAGACTGCTATGGAGGCTGCACTGGGGATGTCATATACCGGTAAACGCGCCATGGTTGCAATGAAGCATGTAGGCCTTAATGTTGCAGCCGATGGTTTTATCAATTCCGCAATGACTGGCATTAATGGAGGTCTGATAGTGGTAGCCGCTGACGACCCTTCAATGCACTCCTCTCAAAATGAGCAGGATTCCCGGTTCTATGGCAAATTTGCATTGGTGCCCACCTTTGAACCGTCAAATCAGCAGGAAGCATATGACATGGTCTTTGAAGCTTTCCAGGTATCAGAAAAATATAAAGTACCGGTACTTTACAGAATAACAACACGCCTTGCCCATTCAAGAAGTGCTGTTCAGCAGAAGGAAAAATTACCGCAGAAAGAATTTAGTTTTCCCTCTGATCTGAGACAGTTCGTTTTGCTTCCCGCTATAGCCAGGAGGAAATATAAGGTGCTGGTAGCAAATTATGAATCACTTGCAGTTGATGATGAATATCAAAAGAGTAACTGGTATATTGACGGGAATGATAAATCATTGGGTATTGTGGCATGCGGCCTTGCATATAATTATCTTGCGGAAAACTGCAAAGGCAGACGATGCAAATACCCTGTTGTAAAGATAGGTTCTTATCCTGTTCGTGAAGACTTACTTGCAAGGCTTAAAAATGATTGTGAAAGGATCCTTATACTAGAAGAAGGATATCCCTTCTTAGAGGAAATGATGAAAGGATTCCCCAGGTCAGGCAATAAAATTATGGGAAGACTTGACGGAACGCTTCCCAGGGACGGTGAATTAAATCCAAATCTTGTAGCTAAAGCACTGGGTCTGCCGTCAGGTTATGGAAAGGATGTTCCGGATATAGTGCGTAAACGACCTCCATCCCTTTGTAAAGGATGTGGGCATGCTGATATGTTTAATGCACTTAATGAGGCAATGGCAGATTATGGCCCGGGCAGGGTCTTTTCCGATATAGGCTGCTATACCCTAGGAGCATTACCTCCCTATAATGCCATAAATTCATGTGTCGATATGGGAGCATCTGTTACCATGGCAGTGGGTGCTTCTGATGGCGGTATGTTTCCGTCAGTGGCAGTTATTGGAGATTCCACCTTTACTCATTCAGGGATGACCGGGTTGCTGGATGCAGTGATAAAAAAAGCAGCGGTCACAATAATAATATCAGACAATTCAACAACAGGAATGACAGGAGGGCAAAAATCCCATGCAACCAACAGGCTCGAATCAATATGTGAAGGGTTGGGTGTTGAAAATGATCATTTAAGGATAATAAATCCCTTAAGAAAAAATCATGAAGAAAACACTGCAGTACTGAAAGAAGAGATTGCTTATAAAGGCGTATCTGTAATTATATCGCAGCGTGAATGTATTCAAACAGCGGCTCGAAGGAAGAAAAAGGAAATTGAAAAAAATAAATAGAGAAAATATGAAAAATGATATTATACTATCAGGCGTGGGAGGACAGGGAATACTGTCAATAGCTGCAGTAATAGGTTATGCTGCAGTTGACACCAACCTGTATATAAAACAGGCTGAGGTACATGGAATGAGCCAGAGGGGAGGGGATGTCCAATCACATTTTCGCCTCTCTGATGAACCTGTTGCCTCTGATTTAATTCCATACGGAGAGGCCGATATTATCCTGTCGGTTGAACCGATGGAGGCTTTGCGATACCTACCATGGCTTTCGGACAATGGCTGGCTGGTTACTAATAGTAATCCCTATGTTAATATACCTGACTATCCGGAAAAAGAAGAATTGTTGAATGAGATAAGAAAAGTAAAAAATAATCTTATCGTCGATGCCGATAGCATCGCAAAAGAAATCGGTTCTATAAAAGCTGCAAATATTGTAATGCTTGGTGCCGCATCTCATTTTATTAATCTACCCTTGGAAAGCCTTGAAAATGCTGTACGTAAACTATTTGGAAGGAAGGGAGATGAAATAATTGAGCTAAACCTAAATGCATTATCTGCAGGCCGTGACCAATATATTACCTGACGATTATATCTTTAACACCTACCTTATGAACCTTGTCAATTCAACTCAACGCTTTATTGCCATTATATTGCTATCGGTGCTGGTAGTTGGCGTAAGAGCTTCCGGAGATGAAGTGCGCCGTAAATTATGCATGGATGATAACTGGAAATTTCATTTTGGACATGCCGCTGACCCGGAAAATGATTTTGGTTTCGGTCTGGAAAATATTTATTCTAAAACCGGAAATGCTGGAAAGACAGCAATCTCAAAAACTTTCGACGATAGTAACTGGAGAATCCTTGACCTTCCTCATGACTGGGCTGTAGAGTTACCTTTCCAGGAGTCAGACAACAGGGATGTAATGTCTCACGGGTATAAGCCAGTAGGAGGTTATTTCCCTGAATCGAGCATTGGCTGGTACAGGAAGCACTTCAGTGTTGATGGTGCTTATTCTATGAAGAAGTTTATTATTCAGTTTGATGGCGTCTTTAGGGATAGTAAATACTGGATTAATGGCCATTACCTTGGTGAAAATGAAAGCGGGTATATCGGAAAATCCTTTGATATAACAGATTTCATTGATTTTGATGGAGAGAACGTACTCGTCGTAAGGGTTGATGCTAGTCAGTATGAGGGCTGGTTTTATGAAGGAGCAGGTATTTATCGCCATGTATGGTTGCATATTCATGATAACATGCATCTCGTACCGGAGGGTTTATTTATTTATTCGGAAACGGAAAATGGTGTAACAAGTGTGCTGGTTGAAAATGAAATAGAAAATCTTTACCGTGATACAAGGACGGTAAGCATACAAAATAAACTGGCTGATCGCGAAGGGAATATAATTTGTACTGGTGAAGAGTTTATTATTGATATTGAGAGCTATAGCAATGCAATAGTCTGGGATGAATTGATTTTTGATAATGCCCGACTCTGGTCACCGGATGATCCATACCTGTACCGTGTGATCTCAGAAATCAGATACGGTAATGAAATTACTGACAGGATAATAACAAGGGTTGGTATTAGAAATATTAAAATTGATCCGGAAAAAGGCTTATATCTAAATGATGAGCATGTTAAAATTAAGGGAGTTAATTGCCATCAGGATCATGCCGGATTAGGTAGCGCATTACCGGATTATTTGCAATATTACCGAATACGGCTGTTAAAGGAAATGGGAGCAAATGCCTACCGGACGAGTCATAATCCACCAACCCCTGAACTGCTGGAAGCCTGTGATAGCCTGGGTATGCTTGTTATAGACGAGACCAGGCTTTTTAACAGTGGGCCTGAATATATTGATCAGTTGAAACGCCTGGTCAGAAGAGACCTCAACCATCCATGTATCTTTATGTGGTCTATTGGTAATGAAGAAGGATGGGTGCAGACTAACGAAACAGGAAAGAGAATAGCATTGAGCATGCTGGCTGAGTTGAAAAAATTGGATCCTTCCCGCCCGGTAACTTATGGTGCCGACCTGGCTAACCACTTTGAAGGAGTTAATGAGGTTATACCTGTGAGAGGATTTAATTACAGAATTCAAGGAATCGAGGATTATCATAATGATCATCCATGGCAACCGACCATCGGGACAGAAATGGGAAGTACCGTTACAACACGTGGTATATATGAAAAAGATACGATACAGTGTTATCTGCCCGACCATGACCTTAATGCACCATGGTGGGCTTCGCTTGCAGAATACTGGTGGTCAATCGCTGCCGATAAGGATTGGTTCATGGGGGGATTTATCTGGACCGGGTTTGATTACAGGGGCGAACCAACACCTTTCCAATGGCCTAACATTAATTCCCATTTCGGAATAATGGATATGTGCGGCTTTCCCAAGAACCTCTATTATTATTACCAGTCATGGTGGACTGATAAGGATGTACTCCATATCTCACCTCACTGGAACTGGAAAGGGCGTGAGAGGGATACCATTGAGGTATGGGTGAACACCAATGCTGAAAATGTTGAACTGTTCCTTAATGATGAAAGCCTGGGCACAAAGGAGATGAAACCGAACAGCCATCTTAAATGGAGAGTGAAATATGAACCCGGAACGATAAAGGCTGTGGCGCAGAAAAACGGACGCACTATAAGTGAAAGCCGGACTACAACAGGTGATCCCTACCGCGTTGTTCTCGTACCAGACAGGGATGAACTGATTGCTGATGGAAGAGATGCCACAGTGATTAACGTACATGTTGAAGACAGGGAAGGGAGGGAAGTACCTGATGCTACAAACCTAATTAATTTTACTCTGGAGGGATCAGGACGGATTATTGGTGTAGGAAATGGTGATCCCAGCAGCCATGAACCGGATAAATTTTTAGAAGGTAATTATAAAAGACATCTCTTCAGCGGTAAATGCCAGGTAATTATCCAGTCTTCCGATGAACCAGGGGAAATACGATTTAGGGCAAATTCCGGAGGTCTGATTGAAGATACAATAATCTTAAGGTGTGAAAAATAAATATTAGAAACATAAAGTATGAATAATCAAATTATTATAAGTGTATTGTTTATAATATTACTGGCATTTTGCAAACCGGCTGAAAGGCATCAAGCAGTAGTATCTGAATTTGAAGAAGTCAGTCAGGTTGATTCGGGAAGAGCTGTTGCAGTTATGCTCACTGCCTACAGTACAACGCTTGTGGCAGACGGCAAGGATAATACAATGCTCAGGGTAGCCGTAACGGATAGTGCGGGCAGAGAAATACGTTCAGCATCAAATGAAATAAGGATATATATCAACGGGGATGGTATGGTAACGGGTACCGGGCCTGATGTGGAACTCTCAAGTGCAGTTGATACAAGCGGTACTGAATATCTTGAATACAGGCTGGAAAATGGACTGGCATGGTTAATCTTTCGGGCCGGTGACCAACCGGATAAAATAAAAGTTGAAGTAAGGGCAGATAAATTATGGGCCGGTTCGCATGAAATACATACAATACCAGATGATGTGGAATTGCTCGTTCCTGAGCAAGGGCAGATAAAATCTGCTGATATACAATATGAAAGAATGATTGGGGCTGATATATCATTCCTGCCGCAGTTCGAGGACAGGGGAAGGAGGTATTTTGAGAACGGGATAGAGAAAGATGCCGTCAAGATACTGTCTGACCATGGATTTAATTATATAAGACTGCGGATATTCGTAAATCCGGATAATGAAAAAGGTTATTCACCTGATCGTGGTTTCTGTGATCTTGAACATACACTTCAGATGGCAAAGAGAATAAAAGACGCAGGGATGAAACTTCTTCTTAATTTTCACTATAGTGATTATTGGGCTGATCCGCAACAGCAAAATAAACCGGCAGAATGGTCTTCTCTGGATTTTGAAGATCTAAGAGACACATTGATGATATATACTGCAGACGTACTGAGAACACTCGAGTTACAGGGTACGCCTGCGGATATGGTACAGGTAGGAAACGAGATTAACCATGGATTGCTCTGGCCTGAAGGCCACATCAGCAAACCGGATCAACTGGCTGATTTACTTAAGGCAGGAGTGGAAGGAGTGAAAATGGTTGATGAGAACATTCCAGTTATGATGCATGTGGCTCTGGGCGGACAGAATGATGAAGCTGTGTTCTGGTACGATAATATGATAGCAAGAGGAGTAAAATTCGATATTATGGGAATCTCTTACTATCCACGATGGCATGGCACACTTGATGATCTTAAAAAGAATCTTACAGATCTTGTAATAAGATATAAAAAACCTGTTAATGTGGTCGAATATTCAGACTTCAGGGAAGAGGTGCACCAAATAGTATTTGACCTCCCCGATGATATGGGAACAGGCACCTGCATATGGGAACCAATAGGTTTCAGAGGCAGCCTCTTTGACAGGGATGGAAATGTTATTGAAGGTATGATGCTATATGATGATCTAAGTAACAAATACCTTGAATAAATAAAATCTGTCTGTTCTGCAACACTTTTTTATTCCTGAACCGGAAGGATTATTACATTTGCTGAAATCCCTAAGCTAGTCATACTATGAAAAAAACATTTGTCATTACTATTATTCTATTAACTACTACTGTAATCTATTCGCAGAAAGCCAATTTTAAAGCCGCAGAGAAATTCAGGTCCTCGAATATTAACCAGAAAATAGGAGATACCAGGGTAAGGACCAACTGGATCCATGAAACAAATAAATTCTGGTACTCATATAAAAAGTCTGATGGCAAAAACTATTATTATGTCGACGCTGATACAAAAACAAAGAAAGCGATGTTCGATAGCCGGTATATGGCTGCTGAAATACATAAATTAATACATCGCCCTTTTAACCAGCTTGACCTCCCAATTGAGGATATAGAATTTGAGAAAGAAAGTTCAACCAGGTTCACTTTTAAGATCGATTCTATACGTTTTCTATACGATATGAGCAACAGGAATCTGGTTATTAAAGACACTGTTCCTAAAGAAGACAGGAGTGAAAGATGGGCAACATATAGTCCTGACAGTACATGGATTGCATATGCAAAAAACCATAACCTGTTTATAATGAAGACAAATGATCCTGACAGTATAGAAATACAGTTAACCACCGATGGGGAGCTTAATTACGGTTATGCAAGCAGCAGGGCTGATACAACGAAAGATAAGAAGGTAAGGAGTATTGCCAGATGGTTCGAAAACGAAGAGAAACTATATGTTATCAAATCAGACAGCAGAAAGGTGGGAGATCTTTTTGTTATTAATTCATTGGCTGACCCGAGGCCAGAACTGGAAACATATAAATATTCGATGCCCGGCGAAGAAAATGTTCCGCAGCTTGAGTTGATAATATTTGTGGTGGAAACAAAGGAAAGGATAGACGTTGATGTTGCAAAATGGAAGGATCAGAGACTTAATGTCAGATGGACTGCCCAGGAAACAGCTGATAAAATGATTGTTGAACGTAAGAAAAGAGATCTGACTGAACTTGAGATATGTATGGTTGATGCCAATAAAGGTGATCTGAAGGTTCTCTTCAACGAAACGCAATATCCATATATCTACGATGGCTATGGTTATGGAGAGCTTGCTGTACTGAACGAAGGGAATGATATTATCTGGTGGTCAGAGAGGACTGGCTGGGGACAACTCTACCTCTACGATGGGGATGGCAATATGAAAAGACAGATTACCAGTGGATATTTTGTAACCGGTAACATTGAACGTATTGATACAACGGGAAGAGAATTATTCGTTGAAGCGTTTGGTCGTGAAGAAGGCATACACCCATATTACACTATGCTGTACAGGGTTTCCATTGACGAAGGCGGTATGAAGCTTATTAGCCCTGAGGATGCTGATCATACTTTCAGCATGTCAAAAACAAATGATTACTGGGTCGATACATATTCCAGGGTTGATATGGTGCCACGTTCTGTGCTTCGGGATGTTAATGGTAATGTACTGCTTAAGCTTGAAGAACCCGATCTTTCACAGGTTTATGAAACAGGATGGCAGATGCCGGAGCGTTTCGTTGTTAAAGCCAAGGATGGGGTTACTGATCTGTATGGGGTAATGTTTAAACCTTTTGATTTTGATTCGACCCGTAAATATCCCATTATCACATATGTATATCCGGGTCCACAGACTGAGTCTGTACCATATTCATTTTCAATCAGTCAAAGATATAATACTGCACTGGCCCAGCTTGGTTTTATAGTCGTTAGTTTCGGCCATAGGGGAGGAAGCCCTCAGAGGAATAATTATTACCACACCTACGGCTATAATAATTTGAGGGATTACGCTCTGGCCGATGATAAATATGGAATTGAGCAGCTTGCCGACAGGTATGATTTTATAGATATTGAAAAAGTTGGCATATATGGCCATTCCGGGGGCGGGTTTATGAGTACGGCAGCCCTGCTTACGTACCCGGATTTTTATGATGTTGCTGTTTCATCCGCCGGTAACCATGATAACAATATATATAACCAGTGGTGGGGTGAAACACATCATGGTGTAAAGGAGATTGAAAAGAAGGTGAAAGCAAAGAAAGAGGAGAACGACACTGAGGAAGGATATCCTTCTGAACAGCAGGATAGTGTAAAAACTGACATTACCTTTAAGTCAGATGTTCCCGTTAACCAGGATCTGGCAAAAAATCTTAAAGGTCATCTTCTCCTTGTACACGGGGATATAGATAATAATGTTCACCCGGGAAACAGCATCAGGGTTGTTGATGCTCTGATTAAGGCTAATAAAAGGTTTGACTTTATGATAATGCCCGGACAAAGGCACAGCTTTGGGAAGTATACAGAGTACTTTGAAACGATGATGTGGTATTATTTCTCTGAGCATCTCCTCGGGGATTACAGAACAAATGTGGAGCTGAAGGAATACTAGGTTTACTGGATGCTGGGTGAGCCATGTAATCAGAGATTGACTATCGACAATGATTATTCAATACTTGCCCAGCCATAACCTTACTTTGTCAGCGGTAGCAGGGCAGGGGCTTCCCATCTTTGCTTTTCGAACTTTGGCTTGCAGAACAGACCCACGCCAGCGAAGGTGGAGCATTGGCTCTAGCCTGAATTATTATTCCAATATTTAAAATTTTATTAATATTGAATATAATCAACCCTGCAGCCTATGAAGAAATTGTTCTTTTTGTTGCTCATAACTCTGCCAGCTATTAAGCTTACTCCTCAAAAGGCTGTTATATATGAGGAGATGAAGGAGATGAAAACATATCCCTTCAGTGACCCCGACCCTCTGCCCCGGCCAGGTAAGATATACCCTTACTATCGTTTTGATGGTTACTCTGTGAATCCTGTGATGCAGGAATGGACCATGGTGTGCATGGAAAATGATTGGATTAAATTATGGATAGCGCCGGAAATAGGTGGTAAAATATATGGAGCACTGGATAAAACGAACGGTAAATATTTTATTTATTATAATAATGTGGTTAAGTTCAGGGATATAGCTATGAGGGGTCCATGGACCAGTGGTGGAATAGAGATGAATTTTGGAAGTATCGGTCATTCTCCCACTACATCAAGCCCGGTGGATTATTACGTCAGGATGAATCCTGACAGCAGTGTCTCATGTTTTGTAGGTGCCCTCGATCTTCCCGGCAGAACGGAATGGAGAGTTGAAATATACCTCCCTGCTGATAAGGCATTGTTCCAGACAAGGGTTAAATGGGAGAACCCGTCATCAATCGGGACATCATTATACCACTGGATGAATGCTTCCGCTGATGTGACTGATGACTTGAGGTATTATTTCCCGGGAACCAGACACACAGATCATTCAGGTAATATTTACCCCTGGCCGGTTAACGAAGAGGGAAAAGATATTTCCATTTATCTGAATAATGATTTTGGCGGTGACCACAGTTATCACGTACTGGGTAAATATACAGACTGGTTCGCAGGATATTATGAGGATGGTGATTATGGATTTGGACACTGGTCACTCTATCCCTTGAAGACAGGCAAGAAAATATGGATGTGGGCTCTTTCACGTCAGGGTGAAATATGGAAATTTTTGTTGACCGATACTGCAGAAAATAAACAGTATACTGAAATACAGACTGGGCTCATTTATAACCAGGCAGGTTCAGGCAGCACATATTCCACTTTTAAACATCTTGAGCTGGAACCCGGATCAGAACTGTTTATAAATGAAAGATGGTTTCCTCTCTCAAAAATATCAGGAGTGAAGGCTGTCTCAGAAAATGTTGCTCTCAACATAACGGGAGATAAACAGGAACAAAGGGTTTCTATATACGCATTCAATAGAATCGCCGACACAGTGGATATAATAACTGAAGCACCTGATACAATATCAAAACAATTATACTTATTGGCTACCGACACTGTCAATATCGGCCTTAAAAGTGATGCAAAAATCTCTAAAATATATCTCAGGAATAAGAAGATTTATATTTACAGAGCAGATGACAGAGATAAAATTCTTGAGAGACCCTTAGAAAGCAGAAATTTTGACTGGAATTCAGTATATGGTACATATTACCAGGCAATTGAATACATGAGACAGAGAGATTACCAGGCAGCACTGGAGTATGTGAACAGTTGTATTAATCAGGACCAATATTTTATGCCCGCATATACAAAGCTGGCAGAGCTTGAAATGCGCAGATTCAGATATGACAAAGCCGAAGAGGCGGTAAAACATATACTCGCGTTTGATGCATACGATCCTGAAGCAAATTATATTTTTGCTTTACTCAAGGAGAGGAAAGGAAACCTGTACCAGGCAAAAGATGCCTATGGTATAGCGATGTTGTCAAATAAGTATTATAACAGCTGTATTAACAAACTTGCTTTATTAAGCCTGAGGGATAATAATCCGGATGAAGCCTGTAAGTACATAAATTATGCCTTGAGTAAGGGAATAAATAACAGTCAAATAAAGAAGACCAGACTTGTATTGGCAAGAAAGGCAGGCTCTGATTCACTTTTCAAATTCCTTTATGATAATATAATCCGTGATGAACCTTTAAATCATTTTGCGAGGTTTGAAAATTATCTGGTAAACTACGTTGATTCCACGGCTGAGACAATGCTGGAGTATATTAATAATGAATTTCCTTATCAGACAATGCTTGAGATAGCCTGCTGGTATATAAATTACGAATTATATCCTGAGGCACTCGCGGTTCTTGAATTATCATCAGGCAGTGCTTTAATCGATCTTTACTTGGCTTTTATATATGACAGGCTTGGATATGGTTCGAAGTCTGATCATTATCTGAATAAGTTCGTCCGGGCTGACATAGATTTTGTTTTTCCCTTCAGGTCTGAGACTGAAAATATTTTACGATGGGCTTCAGAAAGAAGCAGTAGTTGGAAGATCGGCTATTACCTGGCTCTCACATACTGGAATTCGGGAGACAATAACAGGGCCAGGGATTTATTTTTATCACTGGTAAATGAGCCCACCGACTGGAAATTTTTTATTGCAAGAGGAGATTTTATGCTTGCATATGATGATAGTGTATCTGAGAGTGATTACCGGAAAGCATATAAACTGGCACCGGGGGAGTGGAGGGCATACCACAGAATGATTGAGTTTTATTTTTCAGGGGGATATAATTCAAGGGCACTGGAGTTGTCCACCAGGGCTTATGACAAGTTCAGAGGTAACTATATCATTGACTTTGATCATGCCAGATGCCTGCTGGCAAAGGATAGTATTTACCGGTGTTTGGATGTTCTTAAAGAAACCGTAATACTGCCTCATGAGGGAGCCAGGCAGGGAAGGGAGGTATGGAAGAAAGCAAATGTATTTGCATCCCTCGACAGTTATTTGTATGGCAGCTTAGATGATGCATCTGAATATATAGAAAATGCATACAGGTGGCCTGAGAACCTGGGTGTTGGTAAACCATATAATGTGGACGAACGCTTACTGGATTTTGTTAAAGCAATGGTTTCCACTAAACGAAAAGAAATAGAAAAGGCCCGGACACTTTATGAAAAAATTATTACTAAATGTACCAATGATAGTGAAAGTGTTGATTTATATAATATACTGAAGGTTTTTGCCTTAAGAGAGTTGAACAGGGGCAGGGAGTCAGAGAATTATTATAATGAATTTATTGTTCAACTTGATAATGATAGGATTCGTCAATGGGCTATTTTATTGCATGATGGCCGATATGAAGAAGCCGGGCGACTTGCTTTAATGAAACCTGAAATAACTGATACCAAACCATGGGAAGAAAGTGCTGATTTTCCTGATCTCAGCCTCCTGCACAGGGTTGTAAAGACGTACAGGCAGGAAAAATATTAGCAGGTCATCCCATGCGAAGACCTATCGCTTCGCCTGGGATGACAGTACAATTCTTTTTGCTGGGCAATGAATGACAATCCTACTTCTCATCAAATACTCCTTCTCCTTTATTTCCCCTGAGCATCTGCATCTGGCTGACAATAATTTCAGTAATCCATTTCTTCTCGCCGTCTTTCTCGTAGTCGCGGTGTACAATGCGGCCTTCAACAGCAATTTCCTTACCTTTCGTTAGGTATTTCTCAGCTACCCCTGCCAGACCATTCCAGAGTACAAGGTTATGCCAGGTTGTCTCACTCAGTTTTTCACCTTTCTCATTCTTGTAGTTTTCCGAAGTTGCCAGAGGGAATTTAGCTACCTTTCTGCCATTATCAAATTCCTTTATTTCAGGATCTTTTCCAAGATTGCCGATCAAATGTACTTTGTTGTTCAGTGATGCCATGATTTAAAATTTTAGTTTAACATAGTTTACTGATACAAACATATACTCTGTCAACCTACTGTGTCGGTATTTAAATATTTATACTTGTTTAATAAACGTTTAATATCGGGAATGCCAATTTATTTTATGTCATCTGTAAATATTTAACACAGAATTCTTCTTTAAAAAACCCTGGTGTATGGTTGTAATGAAGGCATACATTTTTTAACTTTATAAAAATTTCCATGATGCCGGCAAGGAAATGTCTCGACTGCGGTGAAGTACTAAAAGGAAGATCTGATAAGAAGTTTTGTTCTGATCAGTGCCGTAACAATTATAATAATACTATAAACAGGGAAGCGAATAACCTTGTGCGCAATGTACATAGCGTATTACGCAGGAACAGAAAGATACTGTGCGACCTTTATGAAAGCGGTAAAAAGAAGGTACACAGAGATGTTCTGCTTGTATCAGAATTCAATATTAATTTTTTTACCCATTCAGTTGAAACTGACAAGGACAATTCTGTAACAAAGTACTGTTACGAATATGGTTATCAGGAATTAAATTCCGAATATATTGTTCTTTTTAAAAACATAGGTCTACTGGAAATTTAGAATAAATAAACTACTTTTGGTAAGGATTTATTTTAAGCTAAGAGCAATGAAAAAAAATATATTAGTACTTGTTTCCATTCTGTTTATAATCGTGAATTCTACCAGAGCACAGGAAAGCTATATCGGTTTCAGTCTTGGTACAAGCATTCCAAGAGGTGATTTTGCTACTGCAGAACAATTATTCAACAATGGTTATGCTATTCCTGGATTTACAGTTTGCTTTGAAGGGTACTATTTCCCGTTTCGAATGATTGGCATTGGCGGAGTATTGGGATTTGGTTCTTTATATGCTGAAAGTGATGATTATCTTGACCACCTGTTGGACTATGCATATACTCAATCGGTAATACCTGTGTTCGGTTCACTGCCTTCATCTGATGATGTTAGTTTTGAGTCGGGATTCTGGAATTACGTAAATTTGATGGCGGGACCTGAAATATCTGTCCCCCTTGGAAAATTTCAGGCCGGAATAAGAGGGCTCGCAGGGTTAACCATGGCTTTTTACCCAAAAAGGGAACTCTACTATTCTGAAGGTTCTAACCTGCTTGAAATTAGTGCCAAAGGCCCTTCTGCAGCATTTGCATATTCGTATGGTGCAAGCCTCCTGTATAAATCCCGCTCGGGTACGGGTATTAAGGTGAGTGCGGACTACCTTACCAGCTCAGCGTCATATGACTTTGATATGAATGTGATAACCAGTACCAGTGAATATAACCATATAAGGGACGAGGAAGTGGACCTGGAAGCTCTGAATATAACCCTTGGATTCTTTTATGTTTTCTAGATTAAAGCGGATTGAGATTACCTGAATACCTTACAAAATCTATCCTTGGATTTGTTATATTAAGGCTGACATATCCGTTGTTACTTATATTCAAATTAATTGTAAACTTTTCATTTTCCTGGCCAACTTCAAGCTCTACATCATAACCGCCATTTCTTTTTGTGTCGACAATACTTGAATATACTTCGCCCGTAAAGTTAATAGCAGCAACGGGTCTTGTTGTAAAAGACCTCCCCATATACGCCAGGCTTACTCTGGCTATATTCTTATCAATTATTATAAAATTGGTACTAGGATTAATATCCATTATCCTTCCGCGCCTTGTGTGCAACCTGTTTACCTTTACCATCATCTTCTGGGATTCGATCGCCTTCCTGACATTTTCCTGGTTCATTAAATTCCTTTCTTCCCTCGAAGATGCCATATCTCTGTAACCGGAACAAGATCCCATAAATAAAATAATAGCAAGTAATATATATAGTTTGTTTTTCATGGCTTTTTAAAATATCATGAACAAAATTTATGCCATGAAAAATTTAACGATGTCTGCAATAAAGTGAAAATCTATATTGCTAGACCTCGCTGAGGATAATTTTTCTGTTTTTTAAGAAAAGGGAGCGGAGGTATTAATTTAAATAATATATATTTGGCCTGATTCAAAAATTGTAAGGATATGAAAAGGAAAGTATTTCTTCCAGGTATAATGATGCTAATGCTGATTAGTGTTCAGGAAAGACAAATTTCAGCACAGGTTTATGAAAATGGGTACCTGGTAAAGGTTGGTGATAAAGCACCTGATTTTCTTATCAGGGAAGTAGATGGTAAAGAATATATGTTATCAGATCTGCGTGGGAATGTTGTGATGCTGCAATTTACTGCCAGCTGGTGTAGTGTATGCAGGAAAGAGATGCCATTTATCGAAAAGGAAATATGGCAGAATAAAAATGATGAACTTAAAGTAATTGGCATAGACAGGGATGAGCCACCTGAAACAGTCAGGAAATTTAAGCATGATATGAGTATTACCTACCCGTTGGCCCTTGATCCGGGAGCTGAAATATTCGGACTGTATGCGGAGAAGAATGCCGGGGTGACACGTAATGTCATAATCGACAGAAATGGTAAAATTATTTTTCTGACCAGATTATTTCAAATGGAAGAATTTAATGAGATGAAGGAGCTTATCTTCAATGAGCTTGAAGAAAGATAGTCAAAAAAGAATGAATAGCGAGTATTCAATATTACTGGTAGATGATGAAGATGATATCCTGGAATTCTTATCCTATACCTTGAGGAAAGAAGGATTTGTTGTATATACGGCTCATGAGGGTAAGTCAGGGATCAAAAAAGCCAGAGAAGTTAAGCCACACCTGATACTGCTGGATATAATGATGCCTGGAATGGATGGTATAGAGGTTTGCGAACAATTACGTGCTGATCCTGATATGTCATCCGTAGTAATTTGTTTTCTGACAGCAAAAAGTGAAGATTATACACAGATTGCTGGATTTGACGCTGGAGGAGATGACTATATTATCAAACCTGTGAAACCACGGTTGCTGGTAAGCAGGGTAAAAGCCCTTTTGAGAAGACACAGAAAGGCTGAGGAGGAAAAAAATGGATCGATGCAGGTGCTCGGATACCGCAACCTGAGCCTCGACCGTGAGCGTTTTATATTGCATCTTGATGAGAAGGACATATTTCTGCCAAGGAAAGAATTTGAATTATTATCCTTGTTGTTAACAAAACCCGGAAAGGTCTTTACCAGGTCTGAAATATTCAAGAAAGTATGGGGGGAAGATATTTTCGTGGGAGACAGAACAATTGATGTCCATATCAGAAAATTGAGGGAAAAGGTAGGTGCAGACATTATCCAGACAATAAAAGGGGTAGGCTATAAGTTAATTGAATAGGAAATATTGAAATGCAACCTTTTGCGTTGTTTAAACGTTTAGGTAAAGTAAAACAAAAAATTATGTTAAAAATGAAAAAATCTATTCTTATTCTTTTCGCTTTGATTTTATCAACCGGGGCTTTTGCCCAGTTCGATTGGGGTTTAAAAGTCGGTGCCGCATCAAATAACTTTAATCTGGAAAGCGTACAATCAGGTACAGCTTATACTATTGAAGCAGCCGAACAAGCTTCCTGGGGGTTTCATGGAGGCGTATTTTTCAGGTTTTCTATGCTTGGAATAATGCTACAGCCTGAGATTATATTTTCGATGGCTGAAAATAACATGCTTGTTACAGATATAAGCACTACCACTGATGAAATAAAAAGTCAGAAATTCAATAAGCTCGATATTCCTGTACTTCTGGGTGTCAGATTAGGTCCGGTAAGGATCATGGCAGGTCCTGCTGCTTCAGTTATGTTAAGTTCAACAAGTGATATTATTGAAGACGCAGAGAACCTCTACAAAGCGGCAACAATTGGTTACCAGGCAGGCGTAGGGGTCGATATTGCAAAAAGACTGACCCTGGATGTAAGGTATGAAGGGGGCCTTAATAATTTCGGTGAGGAAATAACAGTGGGGGGAGAGTCCTTCACCCTCGATGGACGATCAAATGCAATTCTAATAAGTGCCGGTATAATATTTTAAGAAATAATTCGCTAATGAATGAAAACTCTCTTGTATTGCAAGGGAGTTTTTTTTATTTTGAGCTTCATAATATTTAATATATGAATGCTGACCCTGCAGGAGGAATCCTGTCACTTCTGGTTATCTTATCAATATTATACATTATTACGGTAATAGTCGTTTGCCTGGTGATAATATTTGAGAACAGGGCTCCGGTAAAAACCCTTTCATGGGTGCTCGTCATTTCTCTGATACCTGTTCTCGGGATTATACTTTACTCCTTTTTTGGACAGAATTACCGTAAAAGGAAGATATTCTCAAGGAAAAGTGTTGTTGACACTGAATATATTCATAATGCAGCCATACAGCAGATAGGGTCACTGGATAGTAAACTCGAAAAAAAATCAGATAAAGTAAAAGGAAAACAGCACCTTATGACTCTGATGCTGAATAATGAGAAATCCATTCTATCTGATGATAACGAAATAGTCCTGCTTAAGGATGCTGAATCGACATATAATTCAATGCTTGACCAGATCGAACAAGCGGAACATCATATTCATTTTGAGATTTACAGGTTTAATATAGATGAGATTGGAAATAAATTCAGGCATCTTTTAATGGAAAAAGCCGCTCAGGGGGTAGAAGTACGGATGATAATTGATGATGTCGGCAGCTGGTCATTCAAAAAAAGATATATTAATGAAACAAGGAAATCAGGTGTCCAGATCTTCCCCTTTTTCCCGGTGCGTTTTCCCTGGTTGGCAAGCAAAATTAATTACCGTAATCACAGGAAAATATTGGTTGTGGATGGTAAAACAGGGTTTGTAGGAGGGATGAACATTGCTGATAAATATCTTCACGGCCTTAAAAACCTTGGGAACTGGAGGGATACCCATCTCAGAGTAAGAGGTGATTCAGTAGCAGGTCTGAACAGGATATTCTTGACAGACTGGTATTTCCTTAGCGGAGATATACTTACCAGGAAGAAAGAATACTTCCCGAAGGTTAATGTTTCTGGTAACTGCCTGATACAGCTGGCAAGCAGCGGACCCGACAGTGACTGGGCTAATATTATGCAGGCATATCTTGCAGCAATAGCAACCGCAAGGGACAGGGTCTACCTCTGCACTCCTTATTTTTCACCAAATGAGAGTATACTCAATGCACTAAAAACAGCTGCTCTGAGCGGGAAAGATGTCCGGCTAATTATCCCCGAAAAAGCAGATTCAGTGATAGCAAGCTGGATATCAAGGTCATATATTTCAGAGCTCCTTCTGGCAGGTGTAAGAATATATTTTTATATACAGGGCTTTAATCATTCAAAATATATTGTTGTTGATGGTGTTTTTTCTTCAGTGGGTTCTGTTAATGTCGATGTACGGAGTTTTGACCTGGATTTTGAGGTAACTGCACTGATCTATGATGAAGATTTCTCAGCCCTGCTTGAAGAAACATTCATGAATGACCTTCGTCAGAGTAAGGAATTGTTGTTCGAACTCTGGGAGGGCAGGGCAAAGGGTGAGAAGTATAAGGAAAGCCTGGCCAGGATATTCGGGCCTTTATATTAACAAATTGATCATGAAGCTGGAAGAAGGTGAATGCTATGATTTTATTGTGCAGAAGACTCTGAAAATTGGTGATAGAGAATATTTTCTTCTTGAAGGACCCGGGGGTGAGAAATATCTCCTTCCTGAAAAATATTATAAGCATTACAGAATCGAGGTCAATAGTATTATTAATTGTAGGGTCGATAAAATTAACTGCAGGGGGAAGGTTTATCTGGAGCCTGCCAACCCATTTTATAATGAAGGACAAGAATACAGTTTTAAAGTTACCGGCCGGGATATCAGAATCAATGAAGCGGGTGTGCTTATTCCTGTTCTTATTGTAATTGACAGGTTCAGAAATGATCTTGTTGTTCCTGTTTCTATGGTCGGTTCATATGATATTAGAAAGAATAGTGAGGTTACACTGAAAATACATAGAATAAATAAAGGAAGAATTATTTTTACGGAGACTGATAAAGTGAAGAATAGAGATAGTATAGAAGTGGATGAAATAAATGAATTTTATATTTATGATAGAAAAAAAGGGGTGGATGGGAAGGATTATTTTATGGTAAGTGACCGGGACGATGCACACCATTTGATACCTGTTGATCAATATTCTTATTATGGATTGAAAAAAGGTGGTACTTTCAGGGGAAAATATATTCAATACCATGATACCGGGCAGTACAAAATAGAGCCAGTGAATCCCTATTATAAAATAGGAAACAAATATCATTTCGAACTGATATCTGCTAACGAAAGGCCTGATGGGCCCGGCAAAGTTCTTATAGTAGTTGATGAGTATGGACTCAAACATGAAGTGTTTGTAACCGGAGATTATATACCCCGTAAAAGGGTCGAACTCCGAGTTGAAAAAATACGAAAAGGATGGCCTTTACTTACACCGGTGTAAATATTCCTTAACCAAATTATACTTTTTTGCTGCCTGATTTAACAATTCGTTAAGCAAAGTTAAAAGGTATTTTTCATAGCTTTACTCTGTAATTAAATAAATTTAAATATTTAAGCCATGAAGAGAGCAATGATTAAATCAGGTATTCTGATAATATTTATCGCTTTAACTATAAGCAGCAGTGCAGATTCATTAGTTCAGCAACAACAGGATTATTATGGCAATAAAAGGGAAACCATGAAAAATGTTCTTGAAGCCCTTGAGGAAGGCAAGGACTATGATTCAACGCCATACTGGCGTGAACATGAATATGGTTTTTCTCACCGTTATATTAATATTCCTGATTTCAATTTTGACTTTGATTGGAACTTTCCTGAATTTAGGATAGATGAGGAATTTATAGATGATCTGGAGAGAAAGCTCGAAATCATGGAACAGCACCTGCATGAACAACTGCAGAAACTTGAAAAGAAGATCGACTCAATTAACGAGAGATATTCCTGAAATCCCGGAAAATTAGTTTATGAAAAAGAAACCCACGCCAGGTATTTACAGGATAATTGTAAATTACTCGATTTTACATTCTCATCTATAAGTAAATCAGGTTTTAGGTTAGATGGCGTGAGTTTCTTTTTATTTCATAATATATTGAAATCAGTCGTGATTGTCATGTACATAGGAATGGATTCTCCTGTAGGTATTACAACGTCCCCGTCTGATTTCACCTCAGAGTGGTCAGATACAATAATACCTTCTTTAACTGCAAAATAAAAATATCCCGAACCCTTTAAATCACTATTTGTTACGATCAGACCCTGCGGTGTCTGACTGCTTCCGTCCCTTGTTCCACTAATCTGGTATGTAATTTTATAACAATCATATCCTGAAACCTCTTCCCTCGATTCTACAGTGTTATTTGAAATTATAATCATTTCAGCGTTTTCAGTCTCAGTGTTTACGTTAATTGTATCGGTATCCTGCCAGGTATAAGCTATGCTGACATTTTCTTCAGGCAATCCGGGAAAGATTGTACTAAAGCTAGATTTCAGATTTGATGTTTGCAATCCCGCAATCGAAAAAGTAATATTTTCTGCCTCATCCAGGTCCTTATCTTTACCTTTGGTACTCATTGTCATCATGAAGCTTTTACCTTTAAGATCACTGACATCTTCTTTTACATTATTACCCATGGAATTAATTGACAATCCCATTGTATCGACAGCAATTTCAAGCATCAGGTCTCCGTTTACGATTCCTTTACCTTTAGCTGTGAATCCTAAATTAGTGTTGACTGATGTATTGACTTCCTGTCCTCCAAACACAATGGTTTGAATCATTTTTGATGTCTGCATATATGAATATGACTCGTTACCCGTGAAGCCGTACTGCAAATTACCTTCGCCGGAAGAGGAGGACGTTAATTTCTTGGCACAGCCTGTTAGTAACAGGGTAATGACAATAAGAAAACTTAATAAAGTAGTGATGCTAGATTTTTTCATGGTTTTCATAATTAATTAAAATATAATTGTGTATAATCAATATACTCTGTTATTACCTGAGTGCGGCTTTGCTCATAAAATGTTCGGGAATTTCAACATTAAAGTCGATTATATCTACTATAAATTCAGTGCCATCACCTCTTTTAAGCATATCTTTGAATACAATCTTACGAGGATACCACCTTCCATCAATTTGTTCAACCATCGATAACTCTGTTCTTTTCAGTAATTTACCGCTTTTAGCATATAATTCTTCCTTTAAAGGTACAAATCTGTTCTTCTCAACCCATACTTTTCTCATCTGGTAGGCAATATCAGGATTGTTTGCTATAAGATCAACCACGTAGCATTCATTTTCATTATATAATTCTGTCCCTGTAAGCTCTGCATCATACACATCGGTTAATTTTGCATCTTCCATCATATCCTCATAGGAGAGGTCTGAACCCATTACTGATTGTTTCAGCATATGTCCTGTGATTTGTATTGTCCGATCTGTACCCGGGGAATATATCCAGAGCTTATCTTCCAGCTTAAGCATTTTTGTCCCCTTTTCCCTTGCCGGGTTGGTATACTCTGTATAGGCTTTTGTATCACCTTCGGACCAGGATATAAATTCTATGGTTCTGCTACTCCTGCTACCGTGAATAATCATTTTAGCCTCATAATACCTTGTTTCGGATGACATATTCATGTCAACCCTGTCCAGTATTTCATCACCTGACAACTGTGCCTGTAATGTAATATTCATTGAAAGTATTAATCCTGCAAATAATACTGCTTTAATCTTTTTCATATTATAATAATTAATAACTCATAACTCATCACTCATAACTGCTTCAGGCCTTCGGCCTTCAGCGAGCTCGCAGCACTCGCTTGCCTATAGCAATCTCACGCTACTCGCTTCATCACTCATAATTGCTTTACGCCTGTAGTTCCTTAAACAAATTTGCTGTTTGTCTTTTGTAAATTCCTATACCAGCGAGCATCGTTCCAAATGCGGTTGACATCAAACCAGGTATAAACCCTATGTAATATGCATTAGGAGTGATCCTTGATCTGAATACGCCCGGCATTAGGATTGTTGAGTCCTGTAACATATGGCTTATATCAATGCCTTTGACCTGAAGCCAGTATGATAATAGTAGTCCAATTATGGTACCTATTACTGAGCCTATTAAACCAATTGAAAGGGCTTCTGTAATCATGGACCTGTAAACATGTCCCTTTGTTTCGCCTATTGCCAGTCTCAGGCCAACTTCTCCGTATCGGCGAATACCGCCAATAAGGCCTGTATTCCATAAAATAATCGATAATGCTAAAATAAAGACAAAGCTTATTATTCCAATTGAACCATTTACCAGATCAAGATACATACTCATTCCGCTTGCGTCTCGCAATGTTAACATTACAGGATCGAATTCACCACTACCACCCATTTCGCTGTTGAATTTTTCAGACATGCTCAGCGCCAGATCGTCATCATAATAATCAACACTGTTAAATCCCAGTATTTCGCTGCATGCATCCTGCATATCGAGAGCTAACCTGGCATCCTCTATGTCTGTTATAAGAGCTCCCCGGTCTAACATGCTAACTCCGAACCTTACTGTTCCTGACAGCGTAAAATTATATATGGTCATTCCTCCATACATTGTTGAACCGATGAATGTTATTTCAGCACCTGGTTGGATACCCAGCTTTGACGCAAATTCATCGCTCAGCAGCACCTCGCCGGGCGTTTCGGGTAGTTTCCCCTTTATAAGAGCTTTATTGAGCTGCATCCTTTCAGGCTCACTGCTTTCTTCGGAGAGTAAATCAAGTGCGAGACCAACAGCGGTACCCTGTTCTTTTGTTTCACCATTTTCATCGGGCACATCAATAAGTCCTCCAAACTGAATTCGTTCAACCCAGTCTGTTTCAGGATACTTCTCCTTAACCTTAACCAGTAATTCGTCACTGTCTGTTAATGCAAGATCAAGAGGCATAATATCCATATTTTCCTTATATGATTGAGTTACAATCTTTACATGACCTGTTGAGTATTTAGCATTGAAGTTTATCATATCTCCCAGTACTCCTGTTAGGTAGCAGTACAGAAATACAGTAAACATTACACCAAGAGCCACGACCATTATCGGTAAGCGACTACGGTTTTTATCTCTTATTAGTCCTTTTAATAGAAATCGTATCATTGAATTTTTCCTCTTATTGCTTCTGTTGGATTCATCTTGGATATTTTTCTTGATGGCAGGTAACTTACTATTGTCGTGGTAATAACAATAAGCAGCAAGGTTGTGATGATCAGACCAAGCCCATAGGCAGGATAAATCCTTTCCGCCATTGTAAGTCCAAATTCATCAGCACTTATCGGCATGCCAAAACCTGTTCTTGATATCCATAGAAGTAGTGGGACGCCCCAGGCTGCTCCTAGAATAACAGCAAGGATGGAATGCATTGCTCCTTCGACAGTGAATATTCCTACGACCTGTTTCCTCGTCATTCCCATGGCTATGTATGTCCCTATTTCTTTCTGTCTTCGGAAAATTGAAAGAACCTGGGTATCAAAAACTGCCAGCAAACCAAGCGCAAGAAAGACAACATATATAATGGACGAGCCCATTGATTTTGTCTTTATAGTATCTGTAATTGCTGAAAGGAGGAACCCGGTATTTTTGAACTCCCAGCCCGGGATAGGCTCCGGATCAGTCATTTCCTTTTTTACTACGATCAGGGTGGCTTCATCAGGCATCCCTAATATTTCCTGCATTGTAGAAATTGGAATCCATATTTGTGATGCATCTACTGTAGGTACATTGGTTTTGAAAATATCTGCGATGATTATTTCAGTAGCATCGAATGTGCCGTTAACATCCCTCCATCTTAACGTTGTGATATCTCCCTTTCCAAGTTTTGTTGCCCTCGCCATGGCAGTGCCGATTATCACCGGTATCTCATCGTAGTCTCCTTCAAGACTGGATGTAGGTAGTTGCAGTATTTGCTGATCCGGACTGATACCTTTCATAAGGATATTTCTCATTCTCCCCTGAGGGTATATTGTAGCCTGAGAAATCAGCACGGGACAATAATTAGCTTTTTGATCCTCATTAAATACAGATTCCGGTATATCACGGTGGCTGTCTGCAAGGGTAAACGGGTCATGCGGATCGTAATCGGTATGCCAGTATTGTCCTCCCCCTATTTCCCATTCTTTCATATCATGCATTGCCTGCTTGTTCCATCCTTCAATAAAACCGTGAATTAATAGAATGAGGATAAATGTTATTGACAATACAAATACATTTAGCCAGGTTCTTAAACCTGCTCCAAGTAAATTTCTTATTGCTAATTTGAAGGCGATCATAATGTAATCATGGTTTATTTACTTGTGATGTTGTCGGCTGCCACAGCACCGTCCTCTAAACGTATTTTCCTCTTCAGGTACTGTATTACCTTCTCATCATGTGTGGCAAAGAGGAAGGTAGTGTTCAATTCAGCGTTCAGCTTTTCCATTGTTTGCAATATATGATGCGAATTTTCTGCATCTAGATTAGCTGTAGGCTCATCTGCCAGGACAAGCTCGGGTCTCTTTACCATTGCTCTGGCTATTGCCACCCTCTGACATTCTCCTCCTGACAGCTGTGCAGGTTTCGACTTTACTTTATCGATCAGTCCAACCCATTCAAGTGCATCCATTACGGCTTTATCCCTCTCATTCTTACTCATTTTCAGTAGCAGGAGCGGAAATTCAACATTTTCAAAAACATTATATACGGGCAACAGGTTGAAAGTCTGAAAAATGAAACCCATATGTTTTCTCCTTATCAATGCAGCTTCCTTTACTGTAAGATCGCTTACATATTTACCGAGGACATTGGCCTTGCCTGAGCTTGGGTTGTCAAGCAGACCTATAATATTAAGAAGCGTGGTTTTTCCTGATCCGGAGGGACCTACCACGCCGCAAAATTCGCCCTTACGAAAAGTAAGGTTAATGTCATTTAAAGCTGTAAATTTTGTATTTCCCATCGGAAACTGTTTTACCAGCCCTGTAATTTTGATAAGTTCAGAATTTTCCATTTGGTTTATTTAATATTTTTTATTCCAATATCTTTATTCCAGCTGTGTCTGGGAAATCTTTTATAATTATTTTAGCCCGTGTAACATGGGATCAGAAATATAGAAGTATTCCTTGTTTGCTCAATCTGGCCATTGCTTATTAATAATTGTATACTGCCATTATCTCTATACCTGTTCCCCTGAACATCGTTGGGCCGGAATCAAAACCAAAGAAACCGAATTCCGCTGGATTTAAAAAACCAATTATATAATAACTGAACCTGTTATAGGTCAGTCCCAGGTTTATAAAATTATATATTTTATTTTTATTCCAGTCATAGAATGCAATATAGCTTAATCTGGAGAAAATATTGAACGGATAATCTGCCGTGACAGCTGTAAAATGGACTGTTTCACCATTTTTAAAGATCTCATTTGATGACTGGAAGATAAGATGCTCTGCCACCGCTCTCATACCATTTCCAATACCGAAGGTGTAATCCAACCCCAGGGTAAGCATGTTTGTCCAGGGGTAATGATAATCGCTCTCCTGGTGTTTTATTACGTTTTCCATCCAGAATCCTATGCCAAGATCAGCCTTAATATCAATACCAAGCCTGTTCTCAGGGAAAATTATTTCCTGTGTGGCAGGAGAGGGGTATTCAATATCTACTGTTTCCACTGCCTTTCGATGATGGTAACTAATACCTATTTCGGCTCTTGGTACAGGGAACTGGAGACGGCCTCCAAATTCTATATTACCCTCCTTTGTCGTATATGCTTCCCAGCCTTTAGTGCTGTTATTACCAAGCAGACCCCAGCCCCATAAGTTTATATTATTAAGAGTATAATACCTTCCCAGAACGCCGTATACCCCATCAGTAAGTTGCAAGGGGTCCCGTGGATCCAACCTGTCAAACCACATTAAAGGCCTGATAATGGATGCAGAACCGAAATTTATTTTTTGTAAGCCTGCCCGTACCTCATATTGCTTACCTGATATTTTAGCCCATACCCTGTAAGGTTTAATCTTACCATAGAAAGAATTATTCTCAGCAGGATTGGTATAACTGCCTGTCAGGTTGGCTGAAAGTTCCCCTTCAAGATTTATTGTGTTATTTAGTGGTACAGCAAAATCAAATTCCGGGATATATCTTCCGCCAAGCTGAATAGCCCATTCGTTACTTTTACCTGCTGCAAACCAACCGGCAAGCATCCCGTTAAAACTTGCCTCCTGTGCAGAAACGCATAGAGTTAATAATAAACCTGCGTGTAAAAGGATTTGTGATCGGCAAAATTCTTTCATCAATTCCAGGTATATTATTGTAGAGTAAGATTATTCCTTCATTTTCAGTTATATACTTCCTTCAGATATATTTATCCACAATAATAAGTACAATATACAAATTATTCCATAGTTCATTCAGTACATTAAGCCTTTATTAACTGAACCCACTGACGCGAGTCACAAGGCTTGCAGGCCTGAACATTGCCCAAAAGGGGACATAGCCGAAATTGTTCGTTGAGCTGGCCCCGATTTCACTGAAACAGGTTCTATAATATTATTATCCATTATACCGTTATTTGATTTATATTATTTTTGTATTCTGAAAAAATTAAAGATGACCAAACGAAAACTAGTTCAACGTTTATCACTGGTGATTGCATTATTTGTAGTTGCCGGCATCATTATTGTCTGGAGATTGTTTTTCTCACCTGTGATGGCCAGTGTTGAAGGAACTGATATATATATAGGAAAGAGTGCTGTTTACGAAGATGTCAAAGATTCACTTAGGGTAAAAGGTATAGTCGTAAATGAAACTGCTTTTGACCTGCTGGCAAAAAGAAAAAGGTATATATCCAGCATAAAACCCGGAAGGTATGTAATCACTGAGGATATGACTAATAATGATATAGTCAATTTATTAAAGTCAGGCAGCCAGTCTCCGGTTAGGATCACATTTAACAATATAAGAACTCTGTCTGAACTGTCTCAAAGATTGAGTAATCAGTTAGCAGCTGATTCGGCCGAGATACATAGGGCTCTTCTTGATGAATCCCTTTATGAAAGCGAGGGTTTTTCCAGAGAAACAATTATAGCTGCATTTATTCCTGACACATATGAAGTATACTGGACCATAACACCTGCTGAACTTGTAGGAAGGATGATAAGAGAATTCAGGTCATTCTGGAATGAGGAGCGTTTAAAAAAGGCAATAGATCTTGGACTCAAGCCTGTTGAAGTAAGTATTCTTGCCTCAATAGTCGATGATGAAGTTTTAAAGGAGGATGAAAAACCCATGATTGCAGGAGTATACATTAACAGGCTTAAAAAAAATATGCTCTTACAAGCCTGCCCGACCATAAAATTTGCATTAAATGATTTTACCATTAGAAGGGTACTCAAGGAGCATCTGGAGGTTGATTCTCCTTATAATACTTATATACATACAGGATTACCTCCCGGCCCCGTCAGGTGTGCATCGAAATCTGGTATAAAGGCAGTACTTAATGCTGAAGATCATGATTACCTTTATTTTGTAGCCCGTCATGATTTTTCTGGATATCATCATTTCTCGACCAACCTGAGGGATCACATTAATTATGCTAACAGGTATCATCTTGAACTCGACAGGCTCGATATTTATTAAATAATATTAACTTCTGCATTCAGTGTTATATCGAACTTTTCCTGTACCGATTCAATAATCATTTTACTCAGCTTAAGTATTTCGGCTCCCTCAGCATTCCCGAGGTTAACAAGGATAAGTGCATGCTTGTCATATACACCTGCACGGCCTATACTTTTTCCTTTCCAGCCTGCTTCTTCAATAAGCCAGGCGGCTGAAATTTTATATACACCTGATCCTGCCTGCCAAGCGGGCATATCACCGTAAACCGACATTAGTTCAGCATATTTCTTTTTTTTAATGAGCGGATTTTTAAAGAAGCTACCTGCATTACCTAAAACAGCTGGGTCAGGTAATTTTTCTTTACGGGTTGCTATAACTGCATCTCTTATACCTCGGAGTGTTATTTCGCCATTTTTTACAGCTATCTTGTCCAGGTTTCCGTACGACAGGTTAAATGAGTGTGGAGGCCTGTGCAGCCTGAATTCTACTTTTGTAATAATGTATTTACCTTTTAATTCATTCTTGAATATGCTGTCCCTGTAGCCAAAACCGCACTCCTGCCTGCCAAGAAATCCTGCATTACCGTTTTCAATTGACAGGATGTGTACTCCTGTTATTAGCTCACATGCTTCTACTCCATATGCGCCGATATTCTGTATAGGTGCGGCTCCCACATTGCCTGGTATGTAAGAGAGGTTTTCAAGCCCGCCAAGATCTTTCTCCACAGCCCAGCTTACAAGATTGTCCCAGTTTAATCCGGCTTCAGCTGTTATGGTTACACTTTCCTGGTCAGTCTTAACAATTTCAATCCTGTCAAAAGAAGGCTGGATTACAGTGCCATCAAAGTCCCCGGTAAATAATATATTGCTTCCACCCCCCAGGATGATTAGTCTGTTTTTATAAATCTTTTCCCTCGCAAAAAGATCCATTGTTTCTTTTATGCTGGCCGGTCTGATATACCTTTTTGCCCTCACAGCTATTCCAAAAGTGTTTAGCGCCTTCAGGGGGTAATTGTATCTTTCTATCATCAAGAGTCAGATTTAGAGGAATTACTTTTTTATGTAATCATTTTCCCGGAACCACTGCAGTGCCCTGGAAGCTGCTATCCTGATCTCAGATTGAGGAAAATCGAGTTCTTTTATAGCTTTGCCGGCAATATAATAATTTCTTACCGTTAATATTTTTGCGTTATTATAGTTCAGCAATACCTGTCTTCCAGAACGCGATATCAGAGAACCAAGCACTCCTACTCCTCTTACCAGCCATGAAGGCAGAATAATTTTTGTACGTCTGAAACCTGTAATATCATCAACAATATCAAAGAATTCCTTGTAGCTAAGGTTGGCGTTTGTAAGAAGGTATTTTTCTCCATTTCTTCCTTTCGTAAGTGCATTGCATGCTGCTATGGCAACATCTTCAACCGGTACAAAATTTCTTCCTCCGGTTGGCAGGAAGACAATTCTGTCGCGGTACCCTACCAGCAGCAACCTGCCTGAACTTGGCCTGGAGTCGTACGGCCCTATCATAAATGAAGGATTCAAAATAATTGCATTTAAACCCTTTTGATCAACAGCTGAAAGCACCTCTTGCTCTGCCATGTATTTGCTAATGGCATAATATGATTCGGTATATGGTCTCATAGCAGGTTTTTCTTCTGTTCCGGGGTTTGTTTTGTTACCGAAGCCAATAGAATTTGTACTGCTTACATAAATTAACCTTTTAAATTCATTTTTGATTGCAGCGTTAATAACATTTCTTGTACCTTCCACATTAACTTTATAATAATCTTTAAGCCTGGGCAAGGTTTGTTCGGTGATTGCTGCTGTATGTATAACATAGTCACAACCTTCACTGGCTTCATAAATATCTTCAAAGGATGAAATATTACCGAAAAAATATTCAGGTTTGCATCCTTTCAACGATAGTAACCGGGAATCAGGCCTTACAAAAACCCTTGCAGGTATTCCTCTTTCTTCAAGTTGCCGTACAATATTAGAGCCCAAAAGGCCATTAGCTCCGGTTACAAGTACCTTCATAAATTAGTGTGATAGATTGAGTTTATTTTAATGTTAGTCACTTAATTTTATAATCCCAAGCGTGAAAAAGGAAAGTACGAATATCGTAATTTTTAATGCATATATAAAGTTTCATAAACCAGAACAGATCCAAGAAGATCAAAGACGGCTGCCCCAACAGATTTAAATACCTTAATTGGGCCCTCTGTTTTTTCGCCTTTCAGCAATTCGCCGGCTATACGGAAATCCGATTCTTGCATTAAGCCAGTATTTACAGGATATAAGAGATCTCCACTTTCCTTTATGGCATGTAGTGAGTCAATGTATATTCTGGTTGCATTTTTATAAAGGGAGTCAGGAAATTCCCTCATATCTTTTTTATATGATCCTATACCAATAATAGTTTTATTTATTAGAAGACTTTCATCATCCGGCAACACAGGTTTGGATGAGTTTGTGGCTGTGATTATTATTTCTGCATCGTTACATAATTGCTGACTGTTTTTAGCGATATTTATTCTGACGTTAGCGTATTCAGCATTAAAGGCTCTTATAAACCCGGAATATAATTTCCCATTCGCATCAAATATGGTTAATTCTGATATATTACGTTCAGAACAGGCAAAAAGTGCCTGGTGAAGTCCCTGGTTACCAAGACCAATAATTCCCAGGTGTGATGATCCGGGACTTGAGAGGTGCCTTACCGCAAAACTACCAACAGCAGCAGTCCGCATGGCAGTAATTGAGGGACCGTCAAGTATTGCAAGTGGTTTACCGTCTGTCCTGTCGTTAAGTATTACCAGGCCCTGCAATGCCGCCTTGCCTATAAGGTGATTGTTGGGGTAAAGCGTAATCAGCTTGGTCGAGAAATACCTTTCGGTAATACATGGCATCAGAAGAAGTGTATTATTATCAAAGTTGACATGTGTACGCTCCGGCATTATATAATCCTTTCCCGGTTCAAGGGCAAAGGCCTCTTCAATGAGGTCAACCCATCGTGAATAAGGAACAGCTGATCGTATTGCTTCACTGTCAATATATTCCATGATAGATATGTTTTATTATAATTATCGAATAAAGAAGGTATATATCTGACAAATATACGATAATGTTACCAGGCTGGATAGTCTTAATTAATCACTGTTAGATATTAAAGCTTTATATTTATGATCTTTTTCAGGTATTATTTGTTCTAAATAATGCAAGGGTAATGATCAAATAAAATTAAAAGAGGAGCGATGCTGATAAAACTTTTAAATTATATCAAAAAAGGAAAAAGGCCATATATTATATTGTTCACCATTGCCGGAGGGGCCGGAGGATTTCTTTACTGGCATTTCGTTGGATGCAAAACCGGAACCTGCCCAATTCGTTCTGTATGGTATTACAGCACCCTGTATGGATTAATTATCGGATACCTGGTTGGTGATCTGCTCGCAGGATTAATTATTAAAAGAAAGAGACAGGATTCTAAAGGTCAGTGAATTTTATTTATCACAAGTTTTTGTATTTTGCAATTTCGTCATTTAGTTTTAAAGCAAAATAAAAACCTGAGATAGAAAATGAAAACCAGCAGAAGAGATTTTCTTAGAACAGCAGCCATTGCCGGTGCAGGGGCAATGTCAGCGGGTAGCATCCATTCATGCAATCAACCTGCAGAAGAAAGCAATCTGCATCATATCAAAGATATGGTTAACAGGCAACACAGCCAACAGTTTAATATGTGTGGGTATTCTGCACCGGCCATTGACCTGGTCCGGGTGGGATTCATTGGCCTTGGCAGCCGTGGCTCAGGTGCCGTATTAAGGATGATGAATATAGATAATACCGAAATAAAGGCATTATGTGACAAGAGGCCGTCTGCTGTTGAGAATTCAAGGGATAATGTGCTTCAATATGGATTTCCTGAACCTGAGCTCTACAGTGGCGATGAGAATATCTGGAAAGAAATGTGCCAGAGAGACGACATAGACCTCATTTATATCTGTACCCCATGGAGTTTGCATACACCAATGTCTCTTTATGCCATGGAGCAAGGTAAACATGTAGCTTGCGAGGTTCCCATAGCAAGGACACTGGATGAAGCGTGGCAACTGGTTGAAACATCAGAGCGTACAAAAAAACATTGCATGCAACTGGAGAATTGCTGTTATGACTTTTTTGAGCTCCTGACTTTGAATATGGCCAGGCAGGGAATGTTTGGGGACATCGTGCATGGGGAGGGAGCATATATTCATACTCTCACTGAACTCAATTTTGATAAGTTCGATAATCAGGATCCCACAGGCAGTGGTTATATTGACATGTGGAGGCTTAAAGAAAACTATAAAAGGAATGGAAACCTCTATCCAACCCATGGACTAGGACCAGTGTGCCAGGTAATGAACATAAACAGGGGTGACCGCATGGAATATCTGACATCAATGTCAACCAATGATTTTACAATGCATAAACGTGCTCTTGAGCTTGCGGCTCAGGATGATTTTTTCATGCCTTTTACCGAAGATACTTACAGGGGGAACATGAATACCAGTCTTGTACGTACAAATAAGGGCCGCACAATAATGATACAGCATGATGTTTCATCACCCAGGCCATATTCAAGGATACATCTCATTAGCGGAACAAAGGGTATTGCCCGCAAGTGGCCTGATCCTGACAGGATAGCCCTGGGTCACAGCTGGCTGGGTGAGGAAGAGCTTGACGCAGTAAGAGAAAAATACACACCTGAAATAATAAGGAGAGTAGGGGATATGGCCAGGCAGATTGGTGGTCATGGGGGTATGGATTTCATTATGGATTGGAGGCTTATAGATTGTCTGCGTAACGGTTTGCCTGTTGACCAGGATGTTTACGATGCTGCCCTGTGGAGCTCCATAACACCTCTTAGTGAATGGTCTGTGGCAAACAGGTCCAACTCAATTGAGGTGCCTGATTTTACCTGCGGCTCATGGAAAAATAATAAGCCGCATAATATTAACCTTGAAGAAGGCGGTTCGACGGGAGTAAGGAAGCTGGAAAAGGCTGATGCTTCTATGCAACTTAACGTTTAACTAATATCCTGCTGCCTGTCCATCTTTTCTCGATTCGGAGGCTCCGTAATAAACACCTGTCTCGGGGTCTCTCATTATTGCCTGGTATCCGCCATAGCCGCCAAGGTCCCACTGTATCCTGTGTCCTTTAATTATCAGTTTTTGTATTTCTTCCCACCTGAAACCATCCTCAAGATTTACCTGGCCTCCATCTGTCATGATGCTGCCGGTTGGTTGTGATGATCCTGTATGGCGGATACGCGGTGCATCACCTGCTTCCTGTAGATTCATCCCGAAGTCAACCATATTAATGACCACCTGGGTATGCCCCTGTGGTTGCATTGCGCCCCCCATTACCCCAAAGCTGATAAGAGGTTTTCCGTCCTTTGTTATGAAGGCCGGGATAATTGTATGAAATGGCCTTTTGCCAGGTTCATATACATTAAAATGACCTTCCTCCAGGCTGAACAGTTCTCCCCTGTCCTGCAATATAAAACCCAGTCCGGGCGGACACATACCTGATCCCATGCCCCTGTAATTGCTCTGTATGAGAGATACCATGTTCCCATCTTTGTCAGCAACAGTTAGATAAATTGTGTTTCCCGTTTCCGGATTGCCGGCACTAACCAGCCGGGCAGCATGATCAGGGTCAATGAGAGCACGTCTTTTATCTGCATATTCCTTCGAAATCAGCTCCTCAACCGGTATATCATTGAACGCAGGATCTGAATAATATTTTGCACGGTCCTCAAATGCCAGCTTCTTTGCTTCAACGAAATAATGAATATATTCGGCAGATCCAAACCCCATTTCTTTTATGTTAAATCCTTCGAGTATGTTCAGCATTTGCAATGCAGCTGTACCCTGTCCATTTGGTGGTAGTTCCCATATGGTATAACCCCTGTAATCAGTACTTATTGGCTCCACCCACTCTGAGTGATGTCTGGCAAAGTCTTCATATGACAGAAAACCTCCCTGTTCCTGCATAAATTCAGAGATTATTCTGGCTATGGAACCTTTATAGAATTCTTCCCTTCCGCCCTTAGCAATAAGATTAAGTGTGTTTGCAAGAGCAGGATTTTTGAATATCTCACCTTTGATCGGTGCATGACCCCCAGGCATATAAACATCAGTCACATTGGGATACCTTTTCAGGTTTCTTGTTCCAATGTCAAGGTAGAATGCTATAAGCTCGGAGACAGGAAAGCCCTCGCGTGCATAATCAATTGCCGGCTGAAGAATATTCTCCATGGGCAACCTGCCGAACATATCGTGCATCTCGAACCAACCATCGACGCATCCTGGAACTGATACCGGTAGTGGACCTGTTGCCGGAATAAATTCGTACCCATGTTCATTGAAATAGTCAAGCTTAAGACTAGCCGGTGACCTGCCGCTGGCATTCAAGCCAAAAAGTTTTTGTTTCTGTTCGCTCCATATAATAGCGAACAGGTCACCACCGATGCCACAGCTTGTGGGTTCAACAAGACCCAGAACAGCATTTGCAGCTATGGCAGCATCAATTGCGTTTCCCCCTTTCTTAAGTATGTCAAGTGCAGCCTGGGTAGCCAGGGGTTGACTGGTACATGCCATACCATTGATTGCGATTACTTCTGACCTGGTGGCAAAATCATGACCCGTTATCCTGTCCTGACTGTAAATGGATATGGACAAAAGAAGTGTCAAAAAAAATGTAATATATTTCTTCATGTGAATTTTGTATTTAGTGATATAAACAAAATTAAGATAATTGGCTCAAAAAGGAAATTAGTGTAGTATTAATGGATATAACAGTCTAATATTCAATGGCAAAAAGATATCGATGACTTTGTTTTATATATATTAATTATTCAAATTATCAATTATCAGTGAGGATAGGGAAATGATAATCATGCTCAACTGTTGAATTATATTCCTGAATTTTCTCCTGGTATGCAACAACATTCTCTGGTTCCCGGACTGTTATATCAAATACATTCTGTGCGAAGAACAAAGATAAAAATGATATGATACAGGCTATTATAGGGGTTGTTACCCAACCACTGGCAATTCCACCAAGAACTTTCAGATTTATGTTTCTTGCTCCGTTAAGGATACCAATACCCAGTATGGCACCAACAATCACCTGTGAGCTTGATACAGGAACAAGCGGAATAGCAGGGAGACCAAAACCGGAAATAAATTCTGATAATCTGGAAGATGAAAATATAAAAAGTACAATGGAATGAGACAGTACTACTATAAGGGCAGCATCGGCACTTAACTCGAAGATATTCTTACCAACTGTTTTCATTACCCTGTCAGAGTAGGTGAATATACCTGTCGCTATTGCCAGTCCTCCAAGCAGGAAAAGCTGCTGTGCACCATCAAGGCTCATAAAACCAAGGTTAATGGTGCCTATGTTTACTGCCGGAACAAATACTCCCATTACGTTTGCTATATTATTAGCTCCCAGGCTATAAGCCCCAAAAGCACCGACAATGATCAGGCCTGTTCGTATCAAAGATTCATACCTTATCAGGTGTATTTTAGTCTTTCTCTTTATTCTCCTGATAATAATATACAGGAGTATTGCAATAAGCCCTCCGAGAACAGGTCCGGTTATCCAGGTTGTCACAATAGTAGTTAATGAACTGATATCTGTCTTGCTTCCGGTAAAGAGGTTCCAGCCTATAATTGCTCCTACTATAGCCTGGGTGGTTGATACAGGTATACTTAACCTGGTCATGAAAAATACTGTCAGTGCAGCGGAGAGGGCAACAGTGAATGATCCACCCAGGGCATTAACGGCACCAAGCCTTCCAAGAGTTTCAGTTGCTCCTTCGCCCTGGAAAACAGCGCCAATAACTACAAAAACAGATGATATGATCGCAGCTTTTATAAAAGAAATCATACGGGATCCGACAGCCGAACCAAAAATGTTCGCTGCATCATTTGCTCCCAGTGACCAACCAAGGAAAAGGCCGCTTGTAAGAAAGAAAAAAATCATATCTACATTATTATCCTTATTGACAGGCTCAACAAAAGATCGGCAACATCCTGAGCCCTGTCTGAGAGTCTTTCAATATGGTGAGTGAAATACCTCAGATGTGATTTTTCAGCCAGACTGAGTTCAGGCATATCATGGAATATTTTCCTTTTTATCCTGTTGGCTATATCATCGGTTTCACCCTCAAAGAAATAGACCCTGTTAAGTTTCTCACGCACATTATGTGGTTCCCTGAAAAAAGCTCTTAAGGCAGGTATCAATTCTTCGCAGGTTGCAAGTGAAGCCTCAGTAAGGTGTAAAATATCTTTATTCAATGACTCCGGAAATGAAGGTATTTCAACATCAAACTGACAAACAACCTCTTTTACAGTATCAATAAGATCGTCTGTTTCATCTATCAGCATGGCCACTTCACTTCTGTGCTGAGGCAGTATGCTGTGTACAATCATGTCATTCTCAATTGATTTCTGTTTCCTGTCGGCTTCCGATTCAAGCTCATCTATTCTCTTCAGATAATCGTTGAAGGTTTCAGTGTCATTAGACAGATAACTACCAATGGCTCCCTTAAAGGTTAAAAGACCATCCTCCACATTATCAAAAAATTCATCTATTTTAACAATTATTTTTCCCGTATGCCTTGTAAGTATTCCCATGGTATTATATTATAAAGTGAATTTAAATATTCTTAAATTCAGAATCTTATTATCCTGTATCCTTTATTATTTTTGAGATAGACTTTCAGTATTACCTGGATATCATTATTGTCAACCGCTGGTTTTATGCTTTCATGAACAGCCTGAAGGCCAAATCCCATTTCATTAATATCAAAGAAACCATAGCCGGCATACTGACCATTCAGGATTTTTATTGCTGATTTTTCTTCTTTAGTCCGTCCAACGTCGATTATAAAAAAATTATCACGACTGAAAACAAATTCATCAAGTGCTTTCTGTGCCCTCATATTATATGTAGCTGCGTTTTCATCCCCCGTACATGCTCCGAGGCATACGCCAACCTGCCTCTGGAAACATCCACTGGCTGATTTATATAGACCACATAGTTGCTGACACAATTCATATTTATCAACCATTGAAATCAGTTTTGACCTTGCACTTTCTTTAGAAGTGAATACAGAGAGTGGATGAACATTATTATCCTTAATATTTACTATCCTGAAGGTTATGTATCCACTATCATTCCTTTCAGACACAATACCCCAGGTATAACCTGTTCTTCTCTGTGCCCTGTTATATAAGGGCTTGTTTTGTTTAATTTCCTGTGATTCCTTTAATAAGGCAATAAGTTCATTACCTGTTAGTTCATAATCAATATCAGCTATTTCATCTCTCATCTGCATTGCTCTTTTTGAACTGTTATTTGAAAGATGGGTCATAACCCTCTGGTGGATATTCTTGCTTTTTCCTATGTATATCAGATCCCCGTCGCAATTATAGAAATAGTAAACTCCTGGCTCCTCCGGAAGCTTGTCAAGCTTTTTAATATCGAGTGAAGGATGTAATTTGGAAATTTTACTATTCCTTATAATGCCCGGGCTATATGAGGCCTCATCTGCCTGCATCAATAATTCAAATAACCTGACAGTGGCCATTGCATCACCCGAAGCTCTATGCCTGTCATTTATCTCAATACCAAGCTCTTTACACAGGTTGCCAAGGGAATATGAACTGTATCCGGGTAACAGCCTGCGGCTGAGACTTACTGTGTCGAGCAGGCTCCTGCGGTAGCTGTACCCCAGGTTTTTAAATTCCTGACGTATGAATGAATAATCGAATCTTGCGTTATGGGCAACAAATATTTTATCCTCGGTAATCTCGACAATATCTTTTGCTATTTCATAGAAACGTGGTGCTTCTTCGACCATCTCGTTTGTTATTCCTGTAAGATTGGTAATATAATAGGGAATATTCCTTTCAGGATTAACCAGGCTGCAGAACTTGTCAATTATTCTCTCGCCGTCAAAAATAAATATAGCTATCTCGGTTATCCTCTCATGCCTCGGACTTCCTCCTGTGGTTTCTATGTCAACAATGGCATACAATACAATAAAAATAAATGCTAATATATGCAGATTTTAAGTACTGCTGAAAATAAGTTGCTATTTTTATAATCCAATATTTCAGTATTATGAGCGAGTGTTTCAGCGAAATATTTATAGAGAATGGTAATATAAGATACAGGTCAGATTTTGATCTGGGTAAAGTATTTGAAGATGAGGTTATTTATGAGGTTATAAGAATAAGAAAAGGAATACCAATATTCCTTTCTGACCATTATGAGCGTCTTGTTACCAGCGCTGCTTACAGCGATTATAAGTCACAGCTTACATTCCACCAGCTAAGTGAACAGGTTTTGAAATTAATAGATCGTAGTGGAATAGAAGAGGGTAACATTAAGGTGAGCCTCAAATATTCAACCTCATATACCGGGTACCTTATTTATTATATTGACGCTCAGTACCCTGATCCCGACATGTATGAGAGAGGAGTAAGAGGTATACTCTATTATGCGGAACGGCGTAATCCGGTTGCAAAGGTTTTTAACCATAAGTTGAGGTCTTCAATATATTCTGAATTAATACAATCCAATGCCTATGAGGCACTGCTGGTAAACCGTGCTGCCTGTATAACAGAAGGAAGCAGGTCAAATATATTTTTTATAAAGAATGATATAATAATTAGCGCTCCTGATGACTGCGTCCTGGGCGGGATAACAAGAAAAAAAATCCTGAAAATATGCATAGAAAAGAATCTTACCGTTGAATTCAGGTGCCTGAGTGTTAGAGAGCTGGAAGGTGTGGATTCTGTATTTATGACAGGAACCTCGCCTAATGTGTTGCCTTTCAGGGAAATAGATCGTTATAGATTTAATGTTAAAAATGAAATCCTGCACCAGGTTGCTGCTGCCTATATGACCATGGTTGAAGATTATATGAAAGAATTTGAAAAAAATAAATATAAATAAACAAATAGTCTAAAAACGATCTTAAGAAAAAGAATATGGCAAATATAAGGGATTTAAAGAAGGACATTGATTATCTGGTTTATGAGGTAATTTCAGATTGTTTCACAGCAATGAGTGCTCACCAGGAAGAGAAAGTCTCTGATCAGTTATCTGAGATAGTGGCAGATGCTGTTAATTTAAGAAATGAACTTTTTTCCAGGGTCAGGTACAGAGGGGATAGGGAAAAAACGGGTAATGCCAGGGAGTACTATCGAAACCTGCGCAGTAAGCTTATAACCGACATTGATGATTTATTTACAAGGATCAGTAAAGTGGTAAGCGATTGAAATAAGGATATATGTATCGTCCGCATTCAGAACAGCTTCCATCTTTGGTATTCAGATGGTCAATTTTATAACCGGTACGTGACGTAATAACTGAACCACAATCAGGGCATATGGTATCCATTATGCCACTTATGCTTATATTTCCCGGGTATACAAAATTCAATTTATTTCTGGCTATGTAATAAAGATCGCGTAATGTTGATGCGGGGGTAGGAGGGGCTGAAAAATTGTAATTGGGGAAATACCTGCTCAGGTGGAGGACAGTGTCCTGTCCGAGGTTATCGTCAATCCACGAGACGCAGTCTGTAAATTCCCTTTTATCATCATTATGACCCGGGATTACAAGATAGGTAATCTCCAGGTGCCTGCCGTTCAAATGAATGTCTCTCAGGGTATTCAGTACTGGTTTAATTCCTGCACCTGTGTAATCCCGGTAAAAATCATTATTAAAAGCTTTCAGGTCGATATTAAATGCATCAATATATTCAATAAGATCGTTCAATGGGGCTCTGTTTATGTAACCGTTACTTACCATAACGGTTGAAAGTCCAGAATTTTTAGCACTCCTGGCCATCTCCATCATGAATTCATACCAAACAACAGGTTCGTTATATGTAAAGGCAAGGCCAATGTTCGAGCTAATTTTTTTTGCCTCTTCAAGTATTTCCGATGAGCTGATATTATTCTTCCTTCTGTTCATTATACTTACGGTAGGCTGTGATATTTCATAATTCTGACAGAATAAACATTTCATATTACATCCGAATGATCCGACTGATAATATCTGCTTTCCGGGATAAAAATGATACAGTGGTTTTTTTTCGATAGGATCAAGGGCTAGAGCCGAGATATTCTCGTACACATCTGTATACATTTTTCCGTCAACATTGTGCCTTACATTGCATTTGCCTGTTTCGCCAGGTTTTATCAGGCACTTATGCGGGCAAAGTGTGCATCTTATTTTCTTTTCTGATAATGATGTAAAATAAACAGCTTCCATCTTCTGTTAATTTTTCATAAAGTTAATGAATAATATAGGAATGCTTCTTTGCCCAATTCATCAGAAGTAATAAATTTGTGTCTTTTAATCATTGTCATACAATATTTACGGTATATGTCGGGAAAGATAAATTATAATACCGGTCAACTCACCATGCTGGTAGTGCTTCGTGTTTTGATAGGATGGCATTTCCTATATGAAGGTCTATCCAAACTTGTAAACCCGGATTGGTCATCAGTGGCTTTTTTGCTTGACTCAAAAGGATTTTTATCATCATTTTTCTATTCCCTTGCTTCAAACCCTGATGTTCTGAGAGCAGTTGACTTTCTAAATATGTGGGGACTGGTACTTATAGGCCTTGGTTTAATACTGGGATTATTTTCCAGGATTTCAATAGTAGCTGGAATAGCCCTTCTTGGGATGTACTACCTATCTCATCCTCCGATGGCAGGATATTCTTACTCAGTCCCTTCTGAAGGAGCTTATCTATGGATAAATAAGAATCTGATAGAAATGGTGGCTCTTGCAGTCTTGTTGGTATTCCCTACATGGAAAAAAATTGGAATTGACAGGTTTATTTTTAAAAGTAAGTAAAGACAGGATATGAGTGAAATAACTGACAAGAATGACGGTATATCGAGGGTAAGCAGGCGTGATGTTGTTAAAGGCCTGGCTACCGTACCCGTACTGGGCGCTTTTGCCTTTGCATTTTACAGGAAGCGGAAGCACGCCAGACAACTCAGAAACAGTATACTTGAAAATATTAAGCTCTCCGAAAATGAACCGCCAACAGATGATCTGTCAGTTACGGGTAAAAAGATAAGGCTGGGCATAATTGGATTCGGTATACGCGGGCCTCAGATTGCAAAAGCAGCAGGATTTCTTCATCCCGAGAGCGTGGAGACAATGAAGAAGGCTGCTGAAGCCAACAGTGCCGATACAAGATACCAGGAATTTATTGATCAACAGGACCTTAATATTGAGATTACTGCCGTTTGTGATATTTTCTCGGTATATGCGAAGAAAGCACAGGAGACAGGGGCAAACTCTGAAAGAAAAGGAAAAGAAATAAAGTATGGGAATATGCCTGTGATCCACCAAGATTACCGGGAACTCATTGCAGATAATAATGTTGATGCAGTTATCATTGCCACACCCGACCACTGGCATGCACCAATGACAATAGAGGCAGCACGGGCAGGTAAGGATGTATATTGTGAGAAACCCATGAGCTGGTCGGTTGAAGAAACATATGAGCTGAGGAGAGCCATAAGGGAATCAGGAATAATTTTTCAGCTCGGTCACCAGGGCAGGCAAACGGAAGCCTATAATAAAGCCAGGGAGCTAATTACTAACGATGTTATAGGCAGCGTAAACCTTATCGAAGTTACAACTAACAGAAACACGCCTAATGGTGCATGGGTCTATCCCATTCATCCGGAAGCAAGCCCGGACACAATTGACTGGCATAAATTTATAGGCCAGGCACCATGGCATGATTTTAGCCTGGAACGATTTTTCAGGTGGAGATGCTGGTGGGATTACAGTACCGGACTGTCAGGCGATCTGCTTACACATGAATATGATGCAATGAACCAGATCATGAGGCTGGGAATACCTGATACAGCAGTTTCGTCGGGAGGCATATATTATTTTAAGGATGGACGAACTGTGCCCGATGTGCTGCATACCGTTTTCGAGTTTGATAAATATGACCTGACCATGATGTACAGTGCAACGCTCGCTAACAGTAAATCAAGGGGCAAGGTTATAATGGGTCATGATGGCTATCTGGAGGTTAGCAATTCAATAACTGCATATGCCGATCCCAATTCAACACGCTACAGGGAAAAACTTGATAAGGGAATTATTGATCCCTCACTGCCGATACTTTCATATGTGCCGGGGAAAAAGAATATTGATGCAGTAACCTCAGCAACGGAACAGTATTTTGCCGGTCGTGGATTGCTATATACTTACAGAGGTGGAAAAAGAGTCGATACAACACATCTCCATATAAAGGAATGGCTAAATTGTATAAGAAATCGTGGTATTCCATCCTGTAATATTGATCAGGGATTCGATGAAGCCATAACTGCTCATATGGGGACAATTGCTTACAGGGAAGGACGAAAGGTGAAATGGGACAGGGAAAATGAACAAATAATATAATTAACCAAAGAACCAATGATAAAAATGAAAAGACGTAATTTTATCAAAACGACAATTGCCGGTGCTACAGCTGCTATAGTTATGCCTTCATTAGCATGTTTATCTGATATTAAAAAGACGGGCCTGATACTTTACACAGTGAGAGATGATATGGTGAAAGATCCTGAAGCTACGCTTGACAGGATAGCTGAAACAGGCTATAACTGGCTCGAAGCAGCCAGCTATGCTGATGGAAAATTCTATGGCTTTAAACCTGCTGACTTCAGGAAAATGATTGAAAGCAGGGGCATGAAGCTTATAAGCAGCCATAATAATTTAAACAGGGAGAATCTTGATGAGGTGACAGGAGCAGCTGCTGAAGCAGGCCTGCAATACCTGGTTATACCATCATTGCCCCATGACTGGATGAACAGTGCAGATGCCTTGAAGAAAACTGCTGATTTTATGAATATTGCAGGAGATAAATGCCGTGAATATGGAATGAAGCTTGGATTTCATAATCACTCGGTTGAATTTGAAATGGTGGAGGGCCAGCTGCCTTACGATGTATTCCTTAACAATACTGAACCTGGACTGGTGATATTTCAGCTTGACCTTGCCTGGATTACAAAATCTGGAAATGACCCTGTTGACTATTTTAAAAAATTCCCGGGCCGGTTTGAACTATGGCATGTGAAAGATCTGTCTCAAGATAGAGAAGATGCAACACTGGGCGAAGGAACGATTGATTTTGTGCCAATTTTTGAGAAAGCTTCAACAGCTGGTATGAAATACTTCTTCGTTGAACAGGATACATGCAGAACCCATACCCCGCTCGAAAGTATAGAGATCAGCAGGAATTACCTGCTGGAAAATATTCTTTAACTGGAATATTGGAATACTGGAATATTGCTATTATATGATTAATGATTGCGGTTCATCATTTATCATTCATAATTATAATCTGGCCCATTTTTCTTCCCTGGATGAAAGGACTACCGCTTCGAGGAACTTCATACCTCTGACGCCATCATCAATTCCGGGGTAATCATATGATTGGTCATGCTTTACACCTTTTTTATTAGCATGCAGATGGAATGAAAAATTCCTGTAAAGGTTTGCAAATGCTTCTATAAAACCTTCAGGGTGGCCTGCAGGTAGACGGCTGTGCATTCCTGCCATTTCGCCCAGGGCTTTGAAGCCTGTTCCCGTACGGTATATCTGCACAGGGCTGTCTTTCCACCTTGCAATGAGTGTGTTTGGCTCCATCTGCTGCCAGAAAATACTGCCCTTTGTGCCATAAATCTTTATACTTAAACCATTTTCTTCACCTGTTGCTACCTGGCTGGCAACAAGACTGCCTTTAATGTTATCCTCAAAATTAAGTATAACATTTCCATCATCATCCAGGATTCGTCCCTCGACGAATGTACTAAGTTGTGAATATAGTTTTACCACCTTTTTCCCGGTAATATATTCTGACAGTTGAAAAGCGTGAGTGCCTATATCACCCATGCAACCTGCGTTTCCTGCTTTTGCGGGATCAGCCCTCCATTCAGCTTGCTTATTGCCTTTTACTTCTTCCCTTTCAGATAACCAGCCCTGTAAATACTCAACCACTACTTTTCGGATAACACCCAGTTCACCATTAAGTATCATTTCCCGTGCCTTTTTCACCATTGGATAGCCCGTGTAGTTATGAGTGAATAAAAATAATTTATTGTTCTCCTCCAGTGTCTTTCTGAGTGTATTTGCTTCGTTAAGAGTAAGGCAAAGGGGTTTGTCACATGCTACGTGAAACCCTGCCCTGATTGATTCCATGGCCGGTTCAAAATGCAGATGATTGGGTGTTGCAATACAAACAAAATCGGGTCGCTCTTTATCAGGCAACTGAGCCTCCCTATTTAGCATATCCTTCCAGTTATCATAGATACGATCCTCACCCAGGCCATATTTAATACCACTATTGAGTGAAGTTACAGGATCACTGCTGAATGCTCCCGCCACTAGCTCTATCATATTGTCCATCCTCGCTGCCATAATATGTACTGGTCCAATGAACGAACCCATACCTCCTCCTATCATTGCCATTTTTAGCCTCATAGTGCCTCGTTTTTATAGAAAATCTCGATATTGTTCTCTTCAGCGTAATCTAATATGAAATTTCTTACCCTTTGACCCAGGTCAGGATATTTAAGTCCCAGTTTAATCCTTATTCTTGATGAATCGGTCATATGCAGAACTATGTCATACGTCCTTATTTCCAATTGTTTGATCTGTTGTGAACCTAATTTTTTTGCGGGAAGAAGGCTGTTCTGCCTTATGGCAATGTCTCCGTTTTCCCTTTTTATATATCTTTTTGCATATCCCAGGCCTGAATAAACCTGGAATATTCCAAAGAGAAAAAGGAAAATGCTGCCTGCCCAGAAAATTTTTTCGTTATCAGGATACTTTATCAGGAATACCACCCACCATCCTGCTGTGAAAACGCAAATCAACCCGAATATTACTATAATTATCCTCACCAGTGCCTTGTTTTCTTTTTCTCCCAGCGATATGCTCTGTATACTCATAATATGATTAATTGATCTGCAATTTATTCTTTTTTGCTGACTATAAAAAGTCAAATTTTCCTTAGTTATGAGTGTTAATTCTTTTGTTTTTTCTAATTTTAACCGTTTCAAAATTAAAATTCACCTATGATGAAAGAAAAATCAAGTAAGATTTCACGGCGTTCATTTATCGGCACTACAACTGCAGCGGCTGCTGGACTAACAGTACTACCCAGTTCTGTGGTAAGTGGGCTTGGACATATTCCACCAAGTGACAAACTTAATATAGCCGGGATTGGAGTAGGAGGGATGGGGAATTCAAATCTCAGAGCTCTTAAGGACACTGAAAATATAGTAGCGGTTTGTGATGTAGACTGGGCTTATGCAAAGGAGAAAATGGATTCATATAAAAAGGCCAGACAGTACTGGGATTTCCGTAAAATGTACGATGAAATGGGCAAGGATATTGATGCTGTTGTAATCGCAACAGCAGACCATACTCATGCAATTACTGCTGCTCATGCTATTGAGATGGGTAAACATGTTTATGTACAAAAACCTTTAACACATACCGTATATGAATCAAGGTTACTGACAAAGCTTGCAGATAAGTATAAGGTTGCAACCCAGATGGGTAACCAGGGAGCATCCGCAGATGGTGTAAATAAGATAGTAGAGTGGATACAGAATGGTGAAATAGGTGAGGTTACAAAGGTTGAAGCTTTAACTAACAGACCAATATGGCCGCAGGGATTAAACCGTCCACCCGAAGAAAAAGTTCCCGATACATTGAACTGGGACCTGTTTATTGGTCCTGCAAAAATGCGTCCTTACAATAGCATATATACACCATGGAATTTCAGAGGCTGGTGGGACTTTGGTACGGGAGCACTTGGTGATATGGCATGTCATATTCTGCATCCTGTATTCGTTGGACTGAAACTTACCTATCCTGTAAAAGTTCAGGGTAGTTCAACATTATTACTAACAGATAGTGCGCCTACTGCAGAGATGGTGAAGCTCGTTTATCCCGCTCGTGAGGATCGTGATGATTATAAGGTTAAGCTTCCTGAAGTGGAAGTTACATGGTATGATGGCGGACTCCAACCGATGAAACCTGAAGGATGGCCCGCTGGTAAACAGATTGGAGATAATGACGGTGGAGTGATCTTCCACGGAACGAAAGACACTCTTATCTGTGGTTGCTACGGAAGGAATCCATGGCTGATGTCCGGAAGAGAGCCCCAGGCACCTGAAACCCAGAGAAGGGTCAAGGTAAGCCATGAGGCAGACTGGGTACGGGCATGTAAGGAAAATCCTTCAAGCCGCATTCCTTCAAAATCAGATTTTGCACAGGCAGGTCCGTTTAATGAAATGGTGGTAATGGGTGTGCTGGCTGTACGCCTTCAGGGACTTAATAAAGAACTGGAATGGGATGGTGAAAGGATGGAATTCACCAATATTAAAGACAATGAAGAAATAAAAATAGTACTTGAGGACAATTTCAGTATTAAGGATGGCCATCCTACATTTAATACGGTATGGACTGATCCTATGAATGCAAAAGAATTCGCTAACGAAATGATTAAGCATACATACCGCGATGGCTGGACTTTACCGGCCATGCCATAAATGAATTTTATAATCTTAAAACTAAAAATATGAAAATAATTAATCTATTACTTGCTTTCGTGCTTATTGCATTCCTGAATACCTCTTGTGGAACATCAGGAAGTGAGAAGGATGGTAAAAAAGCTAAACTGGAAGAAATGGAGACTGCAGCAGAAGAGGAATGGACAATTCTGTTTGATGGAACTTCCACGGAAAGTTTCAGGGGATACTGCAAAGAAGAATTTCCAGCCGAGGGATGGGAGATAGTTGACGGCACATTGCACTGTATTGGATCCGGCAAGGGAGAAGCAGGAGGCCAGGGTGGTGATATCATTACTAAGCAGAAGTTTGGCAATTTTGAGCTGTCACTGGAGTGGAAAATCTCAGAGGGTGGAAACAGTGGTATATTTTATCTTGCACAGGAACTGGAGGGTAAACCCATATTTGAGTCAGCTCCTGAAATGCAGATACTCGACAATGAAAAACATCCAGATGCCGAACTCGGTGTAGACGGTAACCGCAAGGCAGGATCATTATATGACCTGATACCCGCCGTGCCACAGAATGCCAGGCCGGTAGGCGAATGGAACACGGTGAATATTATGGTTTATAAAGGAACCGTTGTACACACACAGAATGGTGAGAATGTTCTTGAATATCATCTGTGGACCGACCAGTGGAACGAGATGTGTGCCAATTCGAAATTTGCTGAAATGCCTGAATTTGTCAATACCGCTCAAGAAGGGTATATTGGATTGCAGGATCATGGAGATGATGTATGGTTCAGGAATATTAAGATTAAGGAACTGTAATATCACCCTTTAATCCTATATCATCAGCAACCTCACGCATACCAGTTATACAATCTTCAATTAATTCGGACAGCTCTACATCAAGTAGGGCTGCTCCTTTTTCTATTATTGACCGGTCTACACCAGCTGCAAACCGCTTATCATTCCATTTCTTCCTTACGGATTTAACCTTCATGTCAAGGACACTTTTTGATGGCCGTACAAGCGCCGTTGTCGTTACCAGGCCGGTTAATTCGTCCATGGCATAAAGAGTTCTTTCCAGCTGGCTAACTGGCTTAATATCAGTAACTATGTCATAGCCATGGCTCATAACAGCCCTTATATATTCTTCTGGCCAGTTATTTTGCCTGAGTATTTCCTCTGTTTTTTTGCAATGTTGATCAGGGTACATTTCATAGTCAAGGTCGTGAATTAAACCAATTACCCCCCATTTTTCCTCATCCTCGCTATTTTTCCTTGCCATATATCTCATTACTCCCTCAACTGCCAGGGCATGTTTAAGGAGACTCTCAGACTTATTATACTGTTTGAAAAGACTCATAGCGTCTTCGCGGTTTGGAATATAATTGCTCATAACAAATTTTTTAGTAAAATTAATAAAGACAAAAGAAAAAAGTAAAAAAAAATTGAAGCGTAGAAAGCTTTAGCTGAATGAGTGGAAACACCGGCTGAACGAATCGCAGATTCAAACCGTAGCCTCTGGAGTGAACGCCGGGGAAAAAAGTGTGAACAGGAAAGGTGATTAGAGCATTTAAATCATTAAACACAACACCCGGCATCCATAACACCTGGTTTTAAAGCTTAACAATTTTATAGAAGAATCTCTTCTTATTGGTTTTGATTACCAGTATATATTTTCCCCTTGAGAGGTTTGCGTTATCAAGATATATCTGTTCACCTGCTGAAATGAAATAAATTTCTCTCTTTTGAATAATCGTGCCCGAGATGTTATATAAGGTGAATAAATTGTTTTCAGAATTCCTGTGGCTGAGTATCCTGATGTTATCCCTTACCGGGTTGGGAGCAACAGTAAAGTAGTCATTATCAGGATTGATATCCTCTATGTCTGTACTTACTATAGTAACTCTGAGAGTGTCATTCATGAAGTAATTCTCAGGGTGGTTGGTAAATATCTGTATTTCATAAATATCATGCACAGACATATCTACTGTTTGGGAGAAATAAACTGTCAGTGTATCACCCGGTTTGAAATCAGTGTAGAAAGTTTCATCAACCGGCTGATTATCATTAACAACATATGACATGGAGATCATATCAATTGTATCGCGTCCGAGGTTACATATTTCAACTGATATTATTTCATCATTATAATTTTTGCCAATCTCGGGGGAAGAAATCTTGTTCAGATGTACGGCAGATTGTACAAATGACAGTGACGGGAATCTAATAAGGTCAATATAAGCGCAGTCGGAGCCGTTATTAACAGATTGATCTTTTTCGTACATCCAGTGCAGATTATATACTCCTTTCTTCAGAGGTATTACTGCTTCTGTCCAATCAACCTCTCCTGATTCACTAAATATCAGATTATTATTGACAGAAAAGGCAAGTGAGTCCCAGTATGCTTCCGAGGAAACCTTATACCAGAACCTAAGTGTATCATCTTCAGGAAGATTGAGTAGCATTGACAGATTTGATTTTTCATTATGGCTTATGTGTCCGGAGCGAGCTGAGTACATATTACTCATGGAGGCTTCGTCAGTAATTATCCATGGTATATCAAAGTTATTGATCCATGGGAAGGTTGTGAAGTTTAGTAATTCAAAATCTTCTGTAGATTTACCAGATATAATGCTCAGATTCTTTGATGTAAGGTAGGGAGTACATATTAGTTCAGTGTAAAACACTATTTCTGTCGCCTCAGGTGTATTCTCATCTATATCTGCAAATACAGGGATGTTTGTTATCTCACCAGGGTATAAAGGACCGCATGGAAGAGTAGTATTGTCGAAGTGAATATACTCTGAGATATTACTTATATGCAGGTTACCTGAAACTGAACTTGAACCATTATTAGTTACTTTAAATATTACTCTCACCCTTTCACCTGCTTCAGGCAAACCATTACCATTACCTGTAGATAAATCGTCTGTTATGCAGTTAATGATCATAAGTTCAGGGGCATGAAGGCTTATATCAGCTGTTCGGTTAACAACGTTTCCATTATAATGAAGCTCAATATTGAGTGTTGCGATTTCAAGATCCGGCAGGCTATCCAATACATATATTTCAAAACCGTTTTCCAGCTTTTCACTGTTAGCTTCAAGGTTGCCTATATATAAGGAATCATTGATAATACTCAGGTAATCTGAGGATGAGTGTATTTTAAGATATACATCATCGGCTTCATCATTCCCCGCGTTTTGTAAGTCTGACTGTAGTGAAATATTCTCATTATAGTCTGCTTTTCCGTTATCATTACCATAAATATCTGTAACATTTACATCATTTATACTAAGCCAGGCAGTGTCTGATTCTTCAAAATATATTGTTTTGAAAAGGGGTATAGCGTTCTGACGGCTTATAATAAGAAGGCAGGAGTCTTTTTCTGCTTCCGGTATATCAAGATATGCTGTTCCTGAAGGAGTTGAGTGAGCAGCATCCCAGAGTGTATCAAAATGAGATAAACCTATATATGCAAATGCTGAGGTAATAATATTAAGTTTCTTCAGTGCAGGAGGAATTTTCTCAGGAACTGAGGCTTCAAGGACTTCAGGCTTACCTATAAATGGTGAGATTGACGGGTCCCCCAGCAGCGTGTATGTTTCCCAGTAATATTGTTTCCTCGGACTGGTGCTGGAAGATACACCCAGATTACCACCGTAAATTATCTGGCCTGTTGTTGTAAACCAGTCTGAAGGTTTTTCTCCATTCAGGTGAAACAGTCTGTCATAGAAGCCCAGCCCGGTATCTTCATATGTGGGGTAACGTACAAAGGGGCCGGCACCAACGGACCAGTAATAATCTTCCTCCCAGTATGAGTCATTGGTACAACCTATGAATGCCAGGGCTCCTTTGTCAACAGCCCTTACAAGGCTTGATCCAAGACAATTTTTATCATTAAACTTGGCGGTCAGGCATGCATTGCTTATCACCAGTGGATATCTCGAACTGTTATTCATCTGGAGAGGAAAAGTATTGTCTATGCCGGTTCCCATCCAGCTGCTTACATCTCCATGCCCTGTATAATTAATGAAACCGATGCCTTTTTTCATTAATACCCGTACTGAATCATAACGTACCGATCTTATTGAGTCGTTAATTTCATGATGGAAAATGTACGGCTTGGTAATATGAGGGTTCTGATTAAAATAATTTGAAGCATAATTTACCTGTCCTTCCATAAAGTTGATAAACCCATCATCAAAGCCAGTAAGAGCCATAGCTTTGTTATAATGAGTTATTGTATCGGCAAATGCAAAGCTTTCATATTCTATTATTTTATTAACCATTGCTTTCATATGAGTTGTATCACCTGCCGGCAGTCTTCCTGTGAACATGTCGGGGATGAAATCTCCGTTCCCGTCAAATTCGGCATAATACATGTCTGACAGGTAATTTGTACCCTGTGAAGCCGGTATATGAGTAAGGTCGCCCGCCAGTATAAGGTAAGTTGGAGCAGGATTTTCCAGGGTGCTGTTGTTGTATATATATGTAAGGCTATCCTTAATATCCTGGAAGTCTCGTTGCAACCCATTTTCCCCGATATATATTTCAGTGATCCTGAATCCTTTTTTTGTTTTCCATTCAACAAGTGGTTGAAGATGTTTTTTAAACAGGGTGTCTGAGACTATAACCATACTAACCGGTTCAAGTGAGAACCCGGGAATAACGTCAGTAGCATCATAATCGATGAGGCCCTTTACGAGAAGATCACTAAAATAATAATTATCAGGACTTTTGACTGTTTTTACGGTCTCACCCGGTGAGTACTGAATATAAATTTTCATGGAGCATATAATATCTATATACTTCCCGGATGGATTATAGATTACAGGATTTATATCGAGGCTGGCAATGCTGTGGCCTCTCATTATCCCTATTTTTTTTATTACCACTGTATCCCTTATGTATGCATGAGAAGCGTTGTAAACCGACTTATCTATTATTAATGGAACATCCTGGGTGGAGCTGTTTTTAGTCTGGCCGGGCTGACTCGGATAAATAATGTTGTAATCACCCAGCTCTTCAAGGCTCTTACGAATGCTTACAACATCTTTTATTATTATTCTTGCATTCCTCGCCTTATCATAGTCTATTAATCTGGTAACCACGGGCAACTGTGGCTTGCCGGGATCGCTGCTGAATGAATGATCAGGAAGTCTAAGTCTAATAAAATACCCTTCTTCGGGTTTTAATCTTTCAAACTCAATATCTCCTGAATTGTATGATAATAGCAGACCTTCATCATTATCTGAAATAATCTTCAGCGGAGATGAATGTATATTACCCTCATCATTAATACTTGAAGGCTGTGAGTTTACATCCTCAAGAAAAAACAAAACAGGTAACAGCAAAATTATTATATACTTACAAAAACCCAATTTACCTGCCTGAATAAATTAACCTAAATTCGCTAACAAGATACCAAATTTGTTCTATTTTAAAAACAGAGGCAGATTTAAGGACTATATCTCCAGGTTTGTCATCTCTTTGGTAAGGGGAAATTCGTATTCAGGATATTCAAAGATTGATGCACGAGGTTCAGTCTCACCGATGGAATAACCCCATACATCTTTATATTCATCAACATCTTCACCCATTAATTCCATTTGGTCAATATAGTGTTTCACAGGTTTTGATTCAATTATGTTAACCTTACCCATCTTATTAATTATCGGGCTGTGGGTCCTGTTGGTATCGTGTTCGAACTCAAGAATTCTTCTTCCTCTCCTTGTTATTCCTATAGTCCTGAATGTAAGGCTTTTACCTACGCCAGGCAGATTCATTACATTCCTGTCGGTGCTTAGGAATGGCAGATCATGTTTCTTCATTATTTTTTCCAGGTTTACTACGCTGGTTTCTGCAATCTCAGGAATTTTCTTAATGGAATCCTGTTCTTCGTAAGGAATATTTCCAAAGACCTTTTCTTCTATTTGTTCCTGTATGGCTCTTTCGTTAGTGGCAAAATTATGGTAATTCTCCATAAATCCTTTAACCGAGAAAGTGTAGTAGGGGATTATTCCTACCTGGTTTAGAGTTCGACGTAGTTTGGCAGCAAAACCTCTCCTTGAGGCGGCTGCAGTATATACCATCTGGTTAACCACGATCCATCCGGCTGAGTTGAGCTTCTTAATAGCTTCTTTCACTGCTGGTGTGATTTCCATTGGCGAAACAAAGTGTGTCTGTATTATGAATTGTTTAATACCTATTTTCGATGCTTTTTCCTTAAACTCAACCAGTATGTTGAGAAGATCTTTATTTATACGATAGGGGATGTAAACAGGAAGACGGGTTCCCAATCTTACCCTAAGCATTTCGGCATACTTTTGCCCCTCTTTTCTATTCTTATTATTTTCTTTCTTCTTTACAGCCATTTTATATACGGCATCAAGGATATCTTTCATTGATTTATCGGAACTCATAAATGCATCGCCACCTGTGATGAGAATATCTCTCAGTTGGCTGTCATTCTCAAAATATTCCATCAGCCATGATAGTTTATCCTTCCAGGATTCACCTGGTTTCAGTTTGTCAAGATTGAAATTCAGTCTTCCGGCCTGAAAGTCATACATCCTCTGGCATGATACACAGAGACCACCACAGGCTCTTCCCACAGTATCAGGTATCAGTATGGAAACCTCGGGGTATCTCCTGTGAATGTTATTGCTGTTTGGTAGCAACCAACCTGCAGCATTGGGTTTTCCAGGTTGTACTTTATCCTCTTTTTCCCAGGCAACTATATTGCCAAATTCATTTATCAGTTCTTTGCTGTACAAAACATAATCTCTTATGGCAAGATCAGCTTTTCTGGCGAATTCAGGAGCATTAGCATTGAGAAGCGAAAGGTAGTAAGGATTGACAAAAAACGGGATGCCAGCCTCCCTGGCATCTTCAAGCCTGAACATAGTGTCAGTGTCCAATGAGCAGTCAAGCATTTCATTGAGCAGTTCCGGAGTCCTTACAGCGAATTTCAGGTGGAAACGGAAATCTTCCCACCATTTAAGAGCCATAGAGTACTTTTCAGATTCAGATAATCCTTCAGGGAAGCTGAACCTGTTACTGCTAACAAGGCCCTGATCAATATTACTTATAATAATTTTAAGGATCCTTTTTTTGTTTTCATCCCTGATCTTAATTATTTCTTCATCCAGCCCTGAGTAGTGCCGGGACATCCATTCAATTAATTTCTCGCGCCCCGGTTTTTCTCTCTTCTCAGATCCTGTAAACTGGCGGAATAGATGTATCATATCATGAAAGAACTCGGGTTTTGCTCCTCCTTTACCGTACTGGTATGCTAACCATATTAGTCGTATAGGGTGAGATACTGATCTTTGGATTTTTTTGTTAAGATTCTCAAACTCTCTGCCTGAGTTCTTTATATAGTCAAGTAACCTTATTGCTCCGACTTCTCTCCAGCTGAGAGCTTCATATACCTCTCTACCACCTATCTCATAATTGTAGTATTTCATTGCATCTTTATGCTCTTCGCCGCTAAGCCATTTAAAGACCCAGTTATACAGAGCCATGTTTGCTTCCTCCGCAGAACCTGAATTGTCAATGATTTTTTTAAGCTCAGGATTTTCTTTCATTAATTTTTCAAGCAATATAACTGACCTTGGTGGAATGTTTATCTTTTCTATTTTTTCTAACAGATTCATTTCGGAAATTAATTATGGAATTATAAAGGGTTGAAAATCAAGTGTATAAGATTTTCAATATCGCAATACAAAGATAACAAAAAAATGGCTAAATTCCAAGCTTCTGAATGACCTATTTAAGTCTGGTTTAATAACTTAAGTAGCTATCCGGAAGGTTCTTATCTAGATTCTCGCTTGCATAGTACCAGCAACCTTTTTCTGATAGTTCATAATCGATTATGCCACAGGTGATGAGGTCAGAAAGAATGTTTTCTGCCTTACGCAGAGGGAGTTTAGATATTTTTCTGAATTTGGAAAGGGTAATCGAATCATTTTGTTGAAGATGATCAAATAACATTGTTTCAGCTTTTCTTACCTTAATTAACAGCCCATTTTTCCTTTTTTCATTTCTCCATACTTTAAGTATAACACGGTTAACTGCCAGGTTTTGGTCATCTTTCCTTACATATGCTATCCATTTACCAGCTTCATCTTTGGAGTATACAGGCCTGGATTCTGATTTCTCAATTTTCACCTCCAGAACTGTTTTGCCTTCAAAAATGTGCTGGATAACACTGTATTTTATTGGTGGTTTACAGAAAAGACTTGCAGCAGCATCTATCATATAAAATTCCTCTTCACTCCTGACACCAGCTATACTTCCATTGTCACGAACACCAATCAACAGACTGCCGCCATTTGTATTTGCGAAGGCAGCAAAGGATCGTGCAATCTTCCTGGAATCAGAAATGCAATACTTGAAATCAAGTACCTGGCTTTCACCACCTTCAATCATTTTGGCTAATTCACTCACTACATTATTTTAAGTCGTAAAATTACCTTAAATTTTGTTAAATGGCTAAAGAGGCATTTTATATTATAGGGCAGTTGAAATATTTTTCATATATTTTACGCTAATAAAAAATGAGATTATGAGAAAGAATAAATTACTCCTTTTGTTTATAATTTTTATAATTACCACAAACATGAACTACGGTCAACAGGTTTTTGAAAAGGACATATTTGAAACAAATGACGGAGACCTTGAACTATGGTTTATTGGTCATGGCACACTGATGTTCAGGTACAATGATATGGTAATACATATTGATCCTGTCAGCCGGGAAGCTGATTATTCAACACTTCCCGATGCAGATCTTATTCTTATAACACACGAGCATGGTGATCACCTGGATGTGTCTGCCATAAAGGAGATTTATAAGAATAATACCCGTATTTTATGCAATGAAGCTTCTTCATCAGCCCTCAGTGATTGCAAGGTTATGGCTAATGGTGACAAGACGCTTATTGAAGGAATCAGTATTGAAGCTGTTCCTGCTTATAACATAATGAATGAGAGGTCGCCGGGTAATCCTTTTCATCCCCGGGGTAATGGGAATGGCTATATTCTTGAACTGGGAGGTAAGAGGGTATATGTTGCCGGCGACACGGAGAACATACCTGAAATGAGCGGTTTTGGTGATATTGACATAGCTTTTCTTCCAATGAATTTACCATATACTATGTCACCGGAAATGGCAGCAGAAGCTGCGATGATCTTGAAACCCGGAATATTGTATCCATATCATTTCGGTTCAACCGATACCGGGGAACTCATTATATTGTTAAAAGGGACTGATATTGAGGTAAGAATCAGAAAATTACAGTAAGAATATGGTAATGAACAGAATAAACAGGCGAAAGTTTTTACGCACGGGCGCTGCCGGTGCTGCGACATTGATGGCAGCAGGTACAGGGGCTTTTGCAATGTTACCGGAAAGCAAAGGAGGGACAGATGTAGTTTACAGGACACTGGGTAAAACCGGATTGCAAATTCCTGTGATAAGTATGGGTGTTATGAGAGCTGACAATCCAGGCCTGGTAAAAGCCTGTCTCGCCAATGGTATTATTCATTTTGATACCGCTCATGATTATCAGGGAGGAAGGAATGAAGAAATGCTGGGTAATATCTTCAGGGAATATCCCAGGGATTCATTTATTATAGCGACAAAGGTCAGGCCGGCAGGAGTGGACAGGCGCACTGGCATTCCAACGGAAGAAACAACAGCTGAAAATATATTGAAACAATTTGAGGTGAGTATGGAAAGGCTTCAGATGGATTATGTTGATATACTCTACCTGTGGTCGGTCTCATCTGTTGAGATGGCTAATCATACTGAGATAACAGATGCTTTCAGGGAGTTGAAAAAGAAGGGGAGAGTGAGGTTTATCGGAATATCGACTCATTCAAAAGAACCTGAAGTGATTAATGCAATGGTTGAAGCAGGATTCTGGGATGTTGTGCTCACCAGATATAACTATACATTGAGTTACCTTGATGAGCTTGAGGCAGCTATTGAACGGGCTGCTAATGCAGGACTTGGAGTGATAGCGATGAAAACTATAGCCGGGGGATACCTCGACAGGGAAAGGACTAAGCCTGTAAATGCAACGGCAGCTCTTAAATGGGTATTGCAGAATGAAAATATCCACACCACCATACCCGGTATGACTTCATTCGATATGCTTGAGGAAGACCTTAAAGTGTTAGTTGATATACAGATGACAAAGGATGAAGAAAAGGCCCTGATCATTGCCCGTAACGAGCCAGGTTTATTCTGTACAAACTGTAATAACTGCCTGCAAAAATGTAAGAATGATCTACCTGTGCCTGATCTTATGAGAGCATTCATGTATGCCTATGGATATGCAAACACTGAAAAAGCGTACAGCTTGCTGGGAGAACTGGGTACTGGCTCCGATCCATGTCTGGATTGCAGCGAATGTGTAATTGATAATTGTACGAAAGGATTTGATATAAGATCAAAAATTTCTGATATTAGTCGTCTGGTTAGTGTACCAGCAGATTTTATAACATAATCTTAATTGAAAATATGACAAAGCATAATTTATGGAGGGGGGTTTTATCCCTCCTCCTTATTTCAATTATTCAGGTTACAACGCTGTCCGGGCAGGAATTTGCTTTCCCTGAACTTGACAGGTTTAAGATTGATACAAGTTATCCTGTATATACACCTGATAATCTATGGGATTATATTAATGGAGGAGCAGACAGTTACAATGCACTTGGTTTCAGGGATCTTCATGTTGCTGAATACTCAAAGGGTAAAAAGCATGTTGTCAAGCTTGAAATTTACCATCATGCTAATGAGAATCTTGCATTTGGAATATATGCCATGGAAAGGGCACCTTCATATGACTTTTTTAGCCTTGGAGTCCAGGCATACAGAGAAGAGGGGCTCGTGCATTTTCTAAAAGGCGAATATTATGTGAAGGTCACCAGTCATTCCAAGAATAAGAAAATACTGGAAGCTCTGGAAGAACTTGCATATATCACCGAAGGCATGCTGAAAGGAACAACTGGTTTTCCTGATGAGCTGGCACTTTTTCCTGCAGAAGGGAAGCAGCTGAATTCAGAGATGTATATAAAGGAGAATGTGCTTGGACATGCATTCCTCAATGACGCTTTCAGGGCAGGGTATAATATCGATGGAAATCGTTTTACAATATACCTGTTTACAGAAAATAGTGATGTAGAGAATAAGAAAATGCTGGAGTTGTACATGTCTAATTATGGACTGTCACCTGGTGACGGCCCTGGAGAAAAATATTATTTTGAGGATGGATATAATGGCTATGTGTATCTGGCATGGAGAGAAGGTTTGGTAATACTCATATCGGGATTGAAAGAAGAAGATTCCGGGCTGGCTAATGACTTCATGAGTAAAATAATAAACAGGCATGAGTAAAATACTGGATAAATCAACCGGTCAGAGATTTGCCAGCAGGTGGGGTCTAATATTAAGTGCAATGGGTGTGGCTGTGGGGACAGGTAATATATGGCGCTTTCCCCGTATTGCTGCACAGAGCGCAGGAGAAGACGGGGCCGGGGCATTCCTGATAGCATGGGTGTGTTTTTTATTCATGTGGAGCATACCTTTAATAATTGCCGAATATGTATCCGGGCGCAAATACCGGTCGGGAGTCGTAGGGGTTTTTTTGAAGGGAATGGGCAAAAAATTTGCATGGATCGGATCCTTTGTTGCAATAGTCCCCCTGGTTATCACTTTCTTTTACACAGTGGTTGTGGGATGGTGTATCTATTATTTTGTCTTCATGATCTTTAACCCGCTGCCAGAAAATTTCCAGACGGCAATGACTATATGGGAATCATACCAGGGAAGCATGTGGCCACTTGTAACTCATATGCTCGCAATTGGTTTTGGAGTGATGGCAATATGGAAGGGGATAAGCTCAATAGAGAAAGTAAATAAAGTATTGATTCCGTCCTTACTTGTTATAGTAATTATCAGTGTTGTACGCGCGGTTACCCTGCCGGGGGCCGGTGAAGGCCTGGCATATCTTTTCAAGCCACAGTGGTCACAGCTTGGAGAACCCAGAATCTGGCTCGATGCCCTTACACAGAATGCCTGGGATACCGGTGCAGGCTGGGGATTATTTCTTACCTATGCCGCCTATATGAAAAAAGAACATGGAGCTGTTGGAAATGCATTCCTTACGGGTATAGGGAATAATACTGTTTCAATATTATCAGGTATTATGATTTTTGGGACTGTTTTTGCAGTACTTAAGCATGAAATGGGTATGAGTAGTCCGGAGGTAATGGAAATAATGAAAACCAGCGGACCTGCATCAACCGGGCTGACATTCATATGGATGCCTCAGCTTTTCGATAAAATGTTTGGAGGAGGAATCTTATCTGTCCTGTTTTTTCTGGGTCTTACCTTTGCAGGATTTTCTTCTCTGATTGCACAACTGGAATTGCCTACAAGAGTGCTGGTGGATACAGGCCTTAAACGTAACAGATCTATAATGATTATAGGAATACTTGTATTCCTTTTCGGGATACCTTCAGCCCGTAATCTTAACTTTCTCAGTAACCAGGATTTTGTGTGGGGTATAGCATTAATGATATCAGGGGCTTTGATATCATTCCTTATAATCAAGCAGGGAACACAAAAAGTCAGGCTGGAGATAAATGAATCGGCTACGGACCGAAAAGTGGGTAGATGGTGGGTTTTTATTATCAATTACTTCATACCTGTTGCAGCGGTTGTGCTTCTGATCTGGTGGCTGTCACAGTCGTTCACTCCGGGTGAATGGTATAATCCTTTCAGACCCTTTTCTTTTATGTCATGTATCTTCCAGTGGAGTATTGTATTGCTTGTTTTGTTAATTTTCAACAAAAGAATTGCCAGGCTCTTTTATTGATAAGTATCATGAAATGAGTGTTATGTTATTTGTCAGCAAATGACATGGCTGTTTTTTATCCGTTTATTAACTATAATATGCTTTGTGTTATGCAGCAAATCGGCATACATGGAGTCTTTCTTATGGAACTACCGGGGCGCCAAAGGTAGAAAAAGAAAATGTTCATGTCAGGTTCTGGTGTTATCATGAACAGGGGTGAGTCCCGCTTTTGCGGGGCCACCCTATTTTTATTGTTGAGGTGCTGAGAAGTTTAGGAGTTTAACTTGAAAATCTTTTTCAGAAGAGGACAAGTAATCCCACCTCCACAATTTAACATTTCAACGATTTCTTAATCTTAAATGGTTGATCTTCAATATTATTCCTTCTCTTCTTTATTCTTTTCTTCAATGATAAGAACCACTCCTTTTCCTGCTTCCACCGGTATCCTTTCCCATGGGGTAAAGGTTTCTTCCTCCTGGAAGTTCATTATATATGGTGCTTTGAATACAACTTCGTTCCTGTTCATTCCCAGGCTGTGCCAGTCAATATTTAGCCACAGGTCCTTGGTATCATCATACCAGTTGGCGATAACCATCATTACCCTGTCATCCTTACGGTAAACGGATGCCGGTGCATTAAGATAACCTGTTGTAACCGGGCAGTCATCTGACCAGTAACCGATGAATTCAGAATCGCTTATCCCAAAATAATCAAATAGGTTCCAGATATTCCTTGGATCACCCGACCATGGTGCCCTTGATGTCATGCCATAGAGAAGTCCCTTATACTGGTTACCTCCGTCCTGAAGCATTTCACCCATGAGGCCAAAGGGTATTCCAGACATTTCTATAAGCCAGAAATCCGGCGATAGGTCAGGATCAAAATATTCACCGAACCATAACCTGTCGATATAGGGAAAATGTTCCATGTAGAGATTGGCACTGTTTGTATAGCCATCACGCACATTATACTGGTTGGCTGAATGCAGGTCAATAAGTGCGCTGTCCCTGTTCCTGTCCAGTACTTTTCTGAGCCGTTTCATCGTAGTCCTGTCAAAAGCGATATCATCAAGATAGAGTCCGTCTATTTCCATTTCCTGAGCCAGCCAGTTAACACCTTCTATATAGTAATTATGCCAGCGGGACATACCTGAATTTATTATTGCTGCATCTCTATATTCAGGTACGAACCAGGCTGGGATATAATTATCAACGAGGTGTTCCTGCAGCCAGTTGAATCCTCCACCCGGACCTGTGCTGAAAATCTCATGCCCCAGACTCCTGATAGCAAATATTTCAGGTGCCCTGTTCGAGAGTTCTCTAATAGTATTGTATATTTTTACTCTTATTCCTTTTGAATGAGCTTCATCAATGTAATTCCTCATTTTTTCCTGTTCAAGGAAGGGGTAGTTGATCCATGGATTGATTTCGGTTGCATGGTGAATATTAACTACGTTGGCTCCATAATCCTTTATGCTGTCAATATCCTGGTAGCTGTGATAAAACCTTGTGTTCCATTGCCGGTCGGTCTGGATCAGCTTGAAGGGTGTAAAGAGGAAATTAATAGTAAAGGAAAGCTCATCACCTTCCTTCAGGCTCCAGCTGCCGCTGTAGCAATTTATATCCGCTGTATATTCATTTGAACTTATATTTATTCCTCCCTTGCCTTTATTGTACCAGGCCTCAGGCATTATAAGTGGTTTTTCCCTGTAGAAATTGGTATTTAAAGGTCTTTCATAATGATCATCGCGTAGATTAAACTGGAGTCCTCCGTTCACGTTCCCAATCCAGGCACCCTCCTGGTGTTTCATCTTATCCCATTTCCAGCTTATGTAATATGGCCTTTGCCCACCCCGTAAGCCCAGGCCCATAAAGTAGGAGGCAAATTTCTTTCTTATTCGCATAGACAGCCTGATATCAGAAAGATCGATATCACGTACAGCCTTTAGGTTTATCCGTATCGTTGAAAAACCATCAAACTCCAGTGAGCCTTCTGTCTGCAACTCAATATCCGTGCTTATGCATGATGTAAGCCATGTATATTTCCCAGGTCCTGTTCTTTCAAAAACAGGTTCTTCATTAACAAAAAATATCTTTGAGCCATTTAACCTGTAAATGTCCATTTTCATGGGAGCAGCCAGTACACTTTCAGGTTCTTTGTTCAGGGCAGTATTGGTGGGATTAAAGTAAGTAAGATATCTTGAAGGGAGTCCGCAGGAGCCAATGTCTATCTGTCGGCCTAGTATTCGGAGAGACTTTTCCTCTTTTTCAACAGGAACAAAGGGTTTTGTAACTTCATCATCAAAGGCAATGTCTGAGTTAAGCCACCTCATCCTGGTAAGGAGATACGGGTTATCATCCCCGTGGTTTTTTATTACTTCGTTTATGATCCGGATATCTATTTTAAGTGTTTCCGGTTTATGATTTTCAGGCGTGATTACCATTTGCCCTCTTATCCTTTTCTTATTTATATCTTCCGGTAGCAAAAATCCGAACCACAGTGGCTGCACTTTGCCTTCACCAATACTTAATTTTTTTCTAAAGGATTTTCCATCCCAGTTTTTGCCTGCGTTGTTGAATGACGAAATGCTGTCATGATGAATCACCAGTCTTTTTCCTCCTGACCTAAGGTCAGAGAATGATATTTCAATATCATTTATGCTGTCTTTAATACAATAAAGGCCAACCTGGAAAGTAAAATATTCTCCTTTTCTTGCTTCACCTTCTACATTCCCGAAAGGTTCTTCTTCAATCCATTTTAATGGAATATATTCCGTCATTCGTATTGGATATTCACGCTCTTCAGGGAACAGTAAATATGTTTTATCCTGATATTTATCAACTAAACTGTTTACCTCATCTTTGGTAGCAATTACTTCCATAGGGAAGAATGAGTTGAATTCATTCCTTGCCTGGATGGCAGATACCTGTGCCACAGGAAGTGAAGCTACCGAAACTGAATCTTCTAAGTCATGTAATTCAATCCATGCATTATCAGCTGTTTGTAGTAGGGGAGGGTAAGTTACAGTGGGATAATTGCTGCGTCCTTTCATTTTGCCGGGCAGGTAATAAAGAAAATAGTCACCTGCGCCGTATGCCGGTTGAAATACAAACCTGCCCTTTTCATTATACGATGACAGGCAGATAATATTATCGATTACTTCCTCGGGCTTGTTACCGGTGAGAATAACTGCTTTATTCCATGGTTCTTTATCCCTTCTTCTCCAGGGAATTTCAACAAACACTGCATCTGCATCTGTTTTGTTATGTATTACTATCCTGTGGTATCCCAGTGAATCTTCATCCCATTCTGCAATCGAATACTCAATTTTATCCTTTTGCAAACCGCAGCCTGCAAGTATTAGAAGAAATGCAATGTAAGGCAGTAATCGTATAAAATATTGTCTGTGAGCTAAATGCATTCCCTTTAATTTATGTTACATTATGTCACTTTCAGAATTTGCAAGCTCAATTACAGATATCAGCATCAGTTGGGCCAGATCTTCCATTATCTCTGGGGTGATTGTGTCAACATCATCCCAGGGGATATGATAATATGACCTGGATCCGTATACTGAAAAACTCAAAGACGGCACTCCGGCATTAAGGAAAATTGCTGCATCGAGTCTCGGGCGGCCAAGGTTAGAGAAGGAATTAGTCCTGAGCGTACGATGAATGTATTTATCATTTAACTCTTCAAAAGGGCTGCTTAGTAAAGGGTAATTCTTTCCGGCAGTAATATTGATCTTGTCACCTGCACCTACACCATCCATATTTAGCAATACAGTTTTATCCAATGGCATAACCGGATTTTCTATATAGGTACGCGATCCAACCAGGGCTTGCTCTTCAGCACCGAAGGCCAGGAAAAGAACGTTTCTTTTTAATTTTATGTCGTAATCATTAAGTGCTTTTATAACGGCCATCATAACAGCAACAGATGAAGCATTATCATTCGCACCGGGAATTATTTCAAAACATTTACCAAGGTGATCGAGGTGGGCTCCAATGATTATCGTCTCTTTTCCTAAATCCGGGTCTGTCCCCTTTTTCAAACCTATAATATTTGCACCTATACCATCCGGGTAATGCGTGGTACTCATCTTAATTGTAACCTTTTTACCTGTTTCAAAAGATGCGGGTTTAAGTTCCTTCTTTATCCTGTCAACAGTCTCTGAATGCATATTACCCGTACCACTGAACACATCCCTTACTACAGAGTCTCCTACATGTACATATATGAAGTTCTTGTCGTAAGCATTGTTTGGATTACCTATTGGCCCGTAGTTATATATCATACCTGCTGCACCATGCCTGACTGCATTATGCAGTTTATACTGGTGGAAAGAGTATTCCCGCCAGGGATTGAATTTATCTGGTCCCTCATTAGGTGAGACCGGGGCTTCTCTTTCAATAAGTATTATCTTGCCCTCTACGTCAATACCCTTGTAATCATCGTAATCAAGTTCAGGGGCTGTAATTCCATAACCTGCATAAATAACTTCAGCACTCACCGTTCCGTTGCCTGATGTGGAGCCAGGCATATATTCGCTTATATATTCATAATGTTTCTGCACCGTACCTTTTTTTCCGGATGGCAGCTCCATCGAAAGGCCACAATCAGGATGAATAACTGTGTAGGGGATTTTGAAATACTGAAACCAGGTGCCATTATCGCCGGCGGGTTCCAGCCCGCATTCTTCAAAGAATGAAGCGAGCCACTTTGCACATTCCATATATTCATCTGTACCTGTAAGACGGCCTTCAAAGCGCTCTTCGCACTGAATTTTTAAATATTCAAGGAGGTCATGACTGGAGATTGAATGCATTGCAGACATTATCCTGTCACTATCTGTACCCTGGGAGAATGATGATAGAAATATGAAAAATGATAACAGTAAAGCAGATAGAAATTTCATATGATCGGTTTTAGGTTAAAAATTAACCCAAAGATACAAAATAACGCAGAGACGTAGCATGTTACATCTCTACGTTTAAATATTAAAAATCAAAATTTTTGAAATAAATTTATTTCTCAAGAAGATCGGCGACCTGCTTTTCCAATTTTGAGAATTCTGATTCGGTATACCCGATAGTCTGTACTGCAATCTTTCCATCCTTTCCTATGATCACATTCCTGGGTATGGACTGAGTTGCATACATACTGAATATTTTCCGTTCTTCATCCGGGGCAAAAGGCATCTTCAGCCCCGTTGTCTCAGCATACTCTTTCATTTCATCCATTGTATGTTCACGACCCAGGACCACCAATACAAAATCAGGATTGTCAATGTATTTCTTTAGTACATTATTTTCAAGGACCGGTAATTCCTTTTTGCATGGCGGGCACCATGTGGCAAAAAAATTGATCCAGATTACTTTCCCCTTCATTTCTTTAGTGTCAATTACTGTTCCATCAATTGTAGTGCATTTAAATGCCGGGGCTTCCTGGCCAACACTTGTGAGTGTGCTTTCACCATTCTGAGCACAGCTTGTTAATACACAGATTACCAGTATACTTATGCTTAGTAAGATTCTTTTCATTCTTTTACAATTTAGATTTTTTACAATAATAGTAAATATTGGAATCGAATTTTGTGAAAGAGATAAATGTCATATTTATATGCTGATTTTCTATTGAGCTTAAAAGGTTGATAAGGTTGATAAATTTGATAATGTTGATGAAGTTGATAAAGTTTGGTGTAACTTTATGGTAAACAAACACGATAAATAATGAAAAGGGGAAATTTACTACTGACTGCTGTAATACTCATTGTATTTTGTTGTTCCTGTAAGCAGGAAAAAGCTGATTTGATATTGTTTAATGCTGATATTTATACGATGGATACATTGAATCCCTGGGCATCAACGGTAATAATAAATGACAATATTATTTCTGATGTGTTGGATAGTGGTATCCCATATGAGAGATGGATAGGGGATAATACCCGGATTATAGATCTCAAAGGGGCTTTTATTGTGCCCGGCTTTATTGATGGACATGTACATTTCAACAGGGCAGGTTCTCTTATAAATGATGCCAATCTTATGACTGTGAGTGATGATGAGGGATTGATAAATGAAATAAGGCGGGTGACAGGCATAGTGGGAGCTGGTGAATGGATCACGGGTGGATTGTGGGGTGCATACGAAGAATGGGCACTGGGAGCTAAAGATGCCTCAGGAAAGGCTAAGGAAAAATGGAAGCCTGACAGAAGTATAATTGATCCTTATACAACGGAGAACCCTTGCTTCCTGAATAACTATGATTATTCAATGTTCCTGGCAAATAGTCCGGCACTTGAAGCAGCAGGACTGGCCGGAAAGATTTTACCGGGGATGGAAACAAAGGATGGCAGGTTAACCGGACTAATACACAGGGATTCGGAGGCCATATCAGTAATCAGGCAGGCTATAGAACCAAAATCAGAAGAGAGGTTATTAAATGAAAACAGAGCCGCCCTGAAAGCCCTCAGGGAATCAGGGATAGTTGAAATACATGACATAGCAGTACCTGATCAGACAAAAAGGTTTTATGAATTGCAGAAAAATGGTGAGTTGACGTGCAGGGTATGGCTGAGACCTGACCTTTCCAGGGTTGATGAGCTGGTGGATAACGGATTGACAATGGGTATGCATCCTTATACTGGTGAAAAGGATGGTTTTCTCAGATATGGAGCTTTAAAGGGCTATATTGATGGTATTATGGGTACTCACGGAGCCTTATTCTTTGAACCATATGACGATCAGCCCGGTAATTACGGTCATTACAGGAGGCATACAAGCAACGACCCAGAGTTTTTGATCCCGGATATGGATAAGATGTATAATATGATAAAGACAGGCTATAATGCGGGCTTTGTATCAAATGTACACGCGATAGGAACAAAAGGTGTATCACTAATGCTGGATACTTATGAGCGCTTAATGAAAGAAACGGGATCAACACTTGATGGTTTCAGGGTTATACATGCACAGGTGGTGCGTCCTGAGGACTTTGCCCGTTTCAGGGAATTGAATGTTATAGCCGAGGTCAATCCCTATCACCTGTCAGATGATATGCGGTGGATGGAGGAAAGGATTGGGTACGAGAGATGCAGGGGAGCATATGCATTTAAATCACTGATAGATAATGGTGCTATACTTTCATTTGGGTCAGACTGGCCGGGTACATCTGCAGCTGAATATCTAATGCATCCGGGTAATCTTATCCATGCTGCTGTTAACCGCACAACCATGAACAACGAACCCGAGGGCGGATGGTTTCCCGAACAGAAAATAAGTGTTCATGAAGCATTAAAAGCCTATACAGTGAATAATGCATATTCAGCATTTGAACAAGATACTCGGGGATGTATAAAGAAGGGGATGCTTGCTGATATATCAGTATGTGACCTTAATCTTATTGAATGTGATCCGCAGGATATACTTAATATGAAGATTCTTATGACTATTGTTGACGGGAAAATTGTCTTTGAACGGCAAACGGTAAATAACTAGGGACTGAACCTCTATTGAGGGGTTTGAAATGAAAGATAAAAAAGGGGTCCTCAAACTGGGGACCCCTTTTAAATTTTTTCGTGTTAATCGTTTTTACTTTGAGCTGACCCTTTCAAGGAATTTTAATATTGAGAAGATGAATGTTGCTGCGAGTAAGCTGCAGGCAATAAATATCAGCCAGAGCTGCCACAGGTCAAGCTTACCCCAGAAGAAGCTTCCCACAAAAAGCAATTTATTACCGGTAGCAGTAGCCAGCAACCATCCACCCTGCATCACACCCTGGAACCTGCTCGGGGCAACCTTTGACACAAAGGACAATCCCATAGGGCTCAGGAATAGCTCTGCTATGGTAAGGATGAGATACGAGGATATCAGCCAGTAGGGCATTACCCTTGATGAATCAGGAACAGGCCTGAATTTAATATTTCCGGCTTCATCCACAAACTGCAGCTCGTGAGGTGAGACAAGGTTGAGTGAACCTATAAGAAGAACCACGAATGCTACAGCTGCTATCACCATACCAATACCTATCTTTCTAGGGGTTGATGGTTCTTTCTTCCTTTTATTCAGCCATGCAAAGAACGATACAACTACAAATGTCAGTGTGACTATGAAGAGAGGATTGAATGACTGGAACACTTCAGGAGCTATGGGATTACCCTGAGGTTCAGCCTTCCTGAAAAATAGTGTTGCTGCTGTACCACCTGCAACGAGCAAAGCTGCTCCGATAAGCCTTGTATTAAGATTCTTCTTCTTGCCCAGTAACAACACAATACCTGCTATTAATGCTATTACTGATAAAATATTTTCAAGTGTAAAGAACATATAGGTAAAGTTATCCACCGTCTTTACCGTATAATCCCTTGCAAAGAATGTAAGCGTGAGACCGTTCTGGTGGAATGACATCCAGAAAAATACCACTACAAAGAAGACAAGCAGCAGGGCAAAAACCTTTTGTATCTCCTCCTTCCTGGATATCATGGCTATCCACGTAACAAATGCTATAAATAAACCTATCCCCATACCTGTTCCCCAGTCTTTAAAAAGACTGATAAGGAAGGCTGCTATACCTCCGGCAATAAGGGCCACCGGGATAGCAAGTGGTTTTTCGGTTATTGTTATTGTGGTTTCTCCTTCAACGTATTGTTTCTTAGGAATATGTTTATTGAAGATAATATAGGCCAGGAGTGAAATAATCATGGCTATTGCAGCAACACCGAAGGCATAATTATAACCTACTGAGAAGCTTTCCAGGTAATTGCTTGCAAATGTTGAGAGATCAGTTACCGGTCCGCTGAGACTTACCTGGTTGGCGAGAGTCTGAAGCTCATTTACATCTGCCAGGGTACCGTCCTGGAACTGGTGACAGAGGGCAGGAAGGCTGCCATCATGCAGAAATCCGTTAACTTTCAGCCACCAGTTTCGAACACCTGTGGCGGCAAAAGGCGCAAAAAAAGCACCAATATTGATCCCCATATAGAAAATCAGGTATGCATTATCCCTGACCCCATCATATTTAGGATTGTCATACATCTGACCCACAACAGCCTGCAGGTTGCCTTTGAACAGGCCGTTTCCGAAGGCAATGGTGAACAGGCCAATTACTGTTACAGTAAGGGTTAAGCCTGGAAGGGTCATTATGATATATCCAACGAACATGATGACCTGCCCGATAAGAATGACAGATTTATACTTCCTTGTAGCGTCGGCCAGGATACCTCCGATAAGGGCCAGGGCATATATGGCAAAATAGAACCAGCTGTAAATATCTCCGGCTTTATCCTCGGTGAGACCATACTTGGCCTGAAGGAATAATACCAGTATGGCCATCATGGTGTAAAATCCAAACCGTTCGCCCATATTGGTAAAAAAGGCAACAAGTAAACCTTTAGGGTGATTTTTTAACATAATGAGTTGTTTTTTATTGTTTTCTAATTAAGGTTCGATTTGAGAATCCCACAAATATAGAAATTTTTTTTATATGGAACCTGGCAGTGGGATATGGACTAATACAGGCAGGTAGAAGGCAATATGCCTAATGCATGTGAGTACTGTGAGCTCGATGAAACCGTGCTCTGATGAAGTGAGCAAGTCTCTGCAATATGATTTTGAAAATCAACAAGGAATTTATCGAATTCAATACCGAAAACATCAGTAAAGATCTTATCATGGTCATTATCCTCAATCAGGCTTTTCATATACCGGAGAAAATTTTCCTTTCCAAATTTATCAATCATATAATCCACTATACAGCCGAATTCAGAGTACATAAATGTCACACGGTGTTCAGTATCCAATTGTACTTTTTTCTCTTTGCGGGTTTTGTAATATGATGGCGGCATAAAATTATCATGAATAATCGCATCGTACACCTCTTCTCTGGACGGGTAGAAACCTGTCCCCATCTGTTTTGAACTGTAAACCGCAATACCTTCAAGCAACCACTCTGGATATCTCAATCCATTCACTGTACCGGTATGTTGGAAAATCAGTATATGCGATAATTCATGCATAAAATATATTGACAGAGATATTTTTCCTTCTGCAGCTTCTTTCAATGCCCAGGGCGAGACAAAAAGCCGGTTATTGGGGAAAGAACAAAATCTTGCTTTAGATGGTGAGTGATGAATATATGACAGGCTGTCCCTGAAAATATATATTTGTGGTTTCCGCAGGAACTTAAGATCATGGAATTCTTCTACAAGTGGTAAAATTGAATCAAATGCAG
>Ga0272443_10000328_pt1 | contig 91348 bp, 83 predicted proteins | sample SSMAcet12_FD_193581 | JGI IMG/M metagenome (GOLD analysis project Ga0272443, IMG submission 193581) | Marine sediment archaeal communities from Little Sippewissett salt marsh, Falmouth, MA, United States - SSM-Acet-12 | ecosystem: Environmental > Aquatic > Marine > Wetlands > Sediment ...
GCGATGCTGGGTACGGCAGTCGGCGTGATCGCCATCATGTTCACCCGCCACCGCCGCCTGGCCTGGTTGCTGCTTGTTCCAAGCCTATCGGCGGTCCTAGTGCTTACGTTGGGCGGGATGGGTGCGATTCACCTTCCCGCCTTCATCCCGAAAGTCGGTTTCGCCGGTCGTTCGTCTATCTGGAAGGGCGGTATCGAGGCCATCATCGAATCCGGATTCATGGGTCTCGGCTCTGGTCAAGCGATCGGAACGACCGGCTGGTCGATGCACAACTTCTTCCTCGAGCAGCTCGGCGAAGGCGGCGTACTCACGCTGCTGGGAGTCATCCTGTGGCTGGCGCTGCCCATATGGAAGATCCGCACCTCGCGCCTCGCCCCCCGTCTGGCATGGTCCATCGTCGGGATGATGCTGGGGCTGATGGTGCACGGCATCTTCTGGAGCCAGTTCCTGAATGGGCTCCGCATCCTCACGCTTGTCTATGTTTGCCTGTGGACTGCGCTGGGGACCCAACGCGGCGAAGCTCCAGAAACGTCCCCCGCTTAGCTGGCGGAGAGGTACAGCGCCTCGTAGCGCGCCACCATGCTGTCGATAGAGAAGTGTTCCATGATTTGGGCACGCGCGCGCTTCCCAAGCGACTCGCGCTCCACATCTGAAAGGGACAGCGCCTCCAGCAAAGCATCCGCCATGGCAACAGGCTGACCGGGCGGCACAACCCAGCCCGCGTCTCCGACTATTCTGGCGACATCACCCACATCCGTCGCCACGGTGGGCGTCCCGCAGGCCATGCCCTCGGCGACCACGTTGGGGAAGCCCTCTCCATAGGAAGCCAGTACAGACACGTCCAGGCCGGCATAAATACGGGGCATATCCCTCCTCACTCCCAGGAGATGGAACCGGTCCTGCGCGCCCGCATCTTCGATCCACTGCGCAAGCTCCCCATTCTCCGGGTTCACCCCCTCTCCACAGAGGAGGAAGTGAGCATCTTCGCGACGGGCACCGATAAGGCGGGCGGCGGCAATGAGGTTGTGGTGATCCTTTTGGGGATGGAAGCGGGCTGCCATGCCGATCAATTGCACTGCCTCAGTCAGACCGAGTTCGGCATGCAACTGCACCCTTGCGTCAGAATCAGGCCTGAACATTGCGAGATCGTAACCATTCGGTATGACGACCATGCGCTTTGCATCGTAGCCTATCTGAAGATGGGAGTCGTACGTTGCCTGAGAGCAACAGATCACCCGGTCCGGCACCCATCTGGAAACCAAACCACCGAGGCGAGCTGTCCAAATGGTGTGGCGCTTGTCACGCCGGGGATCGAGGGTGGTGTGATGCAGTCCCCACATAACTTTGCGGATACCAGCTCGCCTTGCTGCCAGTCCGCCAATCAGGTTTGCGTGATACATCCACGTCTGCACCACATCTGGTCGCTGCTCGCGCAGGAACCGTACCAGCCGACGGAACCCGCTCAGACTGAAACGCCCAGCCGTCATGCCAATGGCGTGCACCGGTACGTTGAGGGACTCGATCTCCGCACCGAGTTCGCCGCGGTCGGAGAGCGAGATTACGGCGGCGGGCCAGCGCCTGCGGTCCTGATGAGCCAGTAGGCGGTAGAGCACTGTCTCCGCCCCGCCGCGTCCAAGCCCCGTGATGATGTGCACCACGCGTGTCCCTGCGACCTCCTTATCTAGCGTTCGATCAGGTGGCATCATGGGATTCTTTCATGGCAGGCGCAGCACGCGCCAGCCGACTGCAAAATCGAGCATGTCCAGTGCACGGGGTTCACCACGACAGTAGGTCTCCGCATGGACAAAGCCACACAACAACTGCGGGAGCTTGAAACTGAAGAGATCTGCTTCAACGCCAACCTCGGCGACGGTCTCGACCGACAGGGGCAATGCTTCCTCGAGGGCATCGTCCCACTGTCCAATATAGGGTTCGACGATGCCTGTCCGGATGGTGAGAACAGGGGCATTGTGCATGTATGGAGCAAGCACGATCGCCCCCTGCGAATCTACTGGTGGAAAATCGTCCATCCGTACTGTTTCGACACGGATATCAGAGCGGCCATAGAAAACGTCCAGATGGATGGGAATTTCATAGGTGTATTCATTTGGGTCCTGGATGTTGACATACACCTGCCCGTCTTCCGGGGTTGTCCGGGCAACAACCGCAAGGGCATCCGCGTTGACTCGATCAACAGCCAGTTGTACGCGCGCGTCGGTCCAGGCGTTCCCTATCGATCCTGCGAGGAAGAGAAGCAGGCCAATCCCCGCCGCAGCCACTACAATCCGCAACCCTGTCGACGCTCTCATGATGGCCCCGGGCATCTCCGTCAACGTGATGGCTGTGACAACCGCCAGCCCAACAGCCGCCGGATACTGGAAATAGACGGTGATCCCGTCCCACGGGAGAAAGATGCCTACCCATGCCGCAAACCACAGCAGTGCAGTCAACAGAACATGCTTGTTGCTGCGCGACAGATTCTTCCAGATCAGGAAAAGCGCCGGAAGGAGAATCAGCAGGTACGGAAAGTCGCTGAGCAACAATCCAGCCCATCGGTAGGCAGAGACAGCCAACACTCGCAGGTCAATCGCGTAATTGGATGCATACCCCGCAGAATCCACAATCGTGAACTGGAGGATAAGTATTCGCACCAGGAAGAAGACGACAAAGGCTGTGGTTGCGGAGAGGACTGCCTGCACATAGGGATTACTCAGGCGCCAACGAAACGAACGGCGCTTGCTCAACAAGGCAAGCAGGAGCCCGGCCACGCTGAGCGGCAAGATAATGACGCCTGTTTCCTTGGACAGGCATGCGAGGAGCATGGAAACTGCGGCAAAGACAATGGACAACGCGGTGAAGTTGCGACCCTTCCGCCTGGAAAACAGCGTGATCAACAGCAGCGCAAGCAGAATCCAGAACACCTGCAATCCCTCACCCTTGGACAGGGTGTAATACAGCTCCACCGATGGCGGTGAGAGAACCAGGATGACAGATGCGAGCAGTCCCATCCACCACCGTCGCGTCCATAGTCCAAGCAGCGTTGTGACAAGCACCGACACTGCCGCCAAAAGGAACGTACTCCCCAGGAAGAATGCAAGCGGGGATTCCCCGCCAATGAGATAGAGGACGAGCCAGAAAGCCCAGTATGCCGGGCGGAAGCGCCCACCCTGAATATCCCATGTGATCCAATCGCCGGCAGCAATCCTGCGCGCGGTTTCAATCGTCGCGCCATCATCTAACAGACCAAAGTGAGGATCCATAAGGCGTGGAACCATGACCGCAACAGCGATCACAATGCTCATTCCAACAGCCAGGCTGGGTACAATCGAGCGTCTCTTCAAAAGCGACTCCTGTTCTTCATCGTACTGTGCCGGCACAAACCATCATACTATCAACCGCCCGTGCCATGCACACGACAGAACCACAGCTCCATCTTTACGGCTCTGCATTCTCCAGGAACAGCCGGTAAACAGAACGTTGATCCACCAGAGGAAGGCCGCGTATGCTGTCCCATTCCTCCGGACAATCCTCACAGATCACCGCGCAGGGAGAAAACGCCGGATTGGAAAACTGTGCCGACGGTGTGTCAGCCACAATCCACTGTATCTCAACGTTTTCCGATTGTGCTTCCAATAAAACCCACAACGGGTACTCCACACTGTTGCCCCCGAGCATCAAACCCACTTCCCGACAACCAGCCGCCCGGATTGGCTCGACAATCTCAAGCATGGGATCCAGAAGATAAGGTCCATTTGCAAAGGTCAATGTAAGGCGTGATTCGGCCAAGATGCTTCCCACAAAGGACCGCTCAGCAATGGGAACAAGCGGCCGTGAATCCAGACTGAATAGCCACGGGAAGGAAGCCAGAAACAGTACAACCGAAGCGAACCTGGCTGTTGCCGGTTTCCAACGTGAAAGCCACCAGCCTAGCAGCGGTGCGAACAAGATGAAAAAGGGAAGCTGAAGCCGGCTTCCAAACATGAGCCACTTATACAGCAGACTGAACAGCAGATACCCGGCGATGGCTGCCAGCGACATCCATCGCACCCCGTCCGGCCACGCTTTCCAGCGCACTGTGAGCGCGATGAGAAAGGCCAGGATCAAAACAAGGTGCAGCCCATTCCCGGCGGTGTCTTCATGCGTACTGGTCAGTCGCACCTTGTATTCGCTGAATGCCGTTGTCCTCGGATCGTTCACATCCAACCCCAGCAAATCGTGGAGTCCGATCACGCTCAGGGCCAGCGCCTTATTGGGATAGGGCGACGGCGTGCCAAGATGCAGCGTCAGATTCCGCACGAGGTTGGAGAGCAGCCCTCCAGGAGTCATCAGGGAATTTGCGTGCTGTCCAAAGCGTTCCAACGGCCCGATGGGATTGCCGTACAGTGCCGCGTTGCGCGTGAACATGCCTGCATTGAGGATGCCCACAATCAGAACTGCCATCAGCACCCATACGAGAATGCGCTTTGCGGTGCATTTCCGCCACACCATCACGCCTGCTGCAACAGCCAGCGGGAGGAGAAATGCGAACGCCGTTTGTTTGGAGAGAATCGAGAGCCCGGCTCCCACGGAGACATACAGCAGAGGTTCCTCGCCATCCTTTTGCTGGAACTGAAGCAGCTCCGAGGCGACGATGATCAGCCACAGCGCGAGCACCGCATCCGTCATGGTCGTTGATGCCTGCACGATGGCCATCGGAATGGTGAGCACTGCGAGGGAAGCCAGCAGCTGTCCCCTTGCGTCTGCACCGAATTGACGTGCTATCAGGGAGGAACCCACTGTGGACACCATCACGGCGCTCCAGCCGACGAGGTTAACGAGCGCGTCGCTTCCAGCCAGCACATACAACTGCAGCACCAGCATGCCGGGACCCGGTGGCATGCTGTTCTGCACCTCAATCCCGGTGGCGTAAGGCTGCACGGCTCCCATTTGCGCCCAATGCGCAACCCTGCTCATATGGTAATTGAGTGAATCCCAGGTTTGCGGCGGCGTACGCAGCGCAACGATAAGGGTCACGGCTGCGGCAGTTGCACAACCAGCCAGCAACAATCGCTCCCACAAGCCAGTCGGAAGCCGCAAGCGTGGTCGCAGCAGATTGCCTTCCTGACGCCATCTCCTGAGGAGGAAGACGATCAGGGTTGCACTCAAGACCAACCATGCAACCAGGAGATAGGTTCGCTTCACGGTGGAAAACAGGCTGAGAATCTCCACCATGGCTATCGTGAAGAGACTTCCCAGCAGCATGGCGCGCAGCAATGCCTGGCGCCAGTCCGCAAATCGCTGGTAGAGGACGACCCAGAGCAAGGCGGTACCGAGTGCGGGGATTAGACCGAGCAGCACGATTGTTTCCCCACGATTCGCCCCTCCAGACCGAGAAAGATCATCACGTGAAGCCGGATCCCTACTCGGTACTCAGACGGGTCAGCGCGCCGCCGTCTGCCACAAGGCCATGCCCCGTAACAAACGATGACCACTCCGGATCAGCCAGGAAATAGATGGCATGCGCAATTTCCCCGGGTTCTCCTACGCGCCCCATCACCGTTTTGGAACCGAGGTCAGCCATACGGTCTTCGACCGTTCCGCCGGACACATGTCCTCGGCTTAACCCCGCATGCAGCATCGGCGTGTTGACGGCTCCAGGAAGCACGGCGTTTGCGCGCACGTTGTCCTTCGCAAATTCGATCGCCATCGAACGCGTTACGGCGAGCACGCCGCCTTTGCTGGCAGCATAGGGCGAGATATCAGCCGATGTCGCGAGGGAATGCACAGATGCGGTATTTACCACGGCACCCTTGCAGGCTTTCAACAGCGGATAAAGATGGCGGGTCATGAGAAAAACCGCTCGAAGATTGGTCGCCATGGAAATATCAAAATCCTCAGCAGTGACCTCGACGAGGGGTTTGCACACCTGCATGGCTGCGTTATTGACCAACCCGTGCAAAGCCTCATAGCGTTTGCTGACAGACGCAGCGAAGGACTCAATCGCAGCAGGATCAGCAAGGTCGCATAGTTCGAATGCTGCACCGTCGATCGGTGCCTCGGGTTCCTTGATGTCGACCCCGATCGCCTCCCATCCCTTCTTGACAAACAGTTTCACAGTGGCGTATCCGATACCACCCGCTGCTCCAGTGACGACAACTAGCCGTTTCATTCCTTCCTCCTCGTTGAGTCCGATCAAACGTGCGGCTTCGGAGCAGGATGCCCCAATTCCGTGAAAAGATTCCCCAGCGTACTCCAGTGCACCCGCTCCCACGCTCTCGGACTGCTGTTGGAATTGTGCGGCGCCAGCATAACCTGGTCCATCGATCGCAGGGGACTGCTGGCGGGGAGCGGTTCAAATTCGAAGACATCCATCGCTGCACCGGCCAATTTGCCATTCTCAAGAGCCCGGATCAGCGCCTCCTCTTCAATAATGGGGCCGCGTGCCGTATTGATGATGACCGCATGCGGCTGCACATGCTTCAATGCATCCTCATCAATCAAGTGAAAGGAGCTTGGATTGAGGTCACAATTGATAGAAATCACATCACAGACGGCAAGCAGCTCATACAGGGACATCATCCGAACGCCGAGATCACGCACAATGTCCGGGTCGATGTCCACGATGTCGTTTCCGAACAATTCCGCTCCGAACGCCTGCGCCTTCCGCAAGACCGCCTTCCCAATCTTCCCGACTCCGACAACGCCCAACTTGAGTTCATTCATGGCACGGCCCGGGATCTTCTCCCACTGACCGTCCTTCATCGCCTGATCCAGCCAGGGCTGCCGCCTGGCAAATGCGAGCACATATCCCAGCACGGAATCTGAAACGGGGTCCGTGAATGCTCCCGGGGTGTTGCGGACAGCAACACCGAATTCGCGGGCGGCCTCCTGGTCAATCGAATCGATCCCGGTTCCCCATTTGGAGATGACTTTCAAGCGCGGTGTAAATGCCTGGATCACATCACGGGTATAGCGATCATCGCCGCATACGGTTCCATCGATTTTTCCAGCATATGGCATGAGGTCATCCGCCTCCATCCGTTCTTCCACATCGGGGATGATGACATGCATGTCCGCTTCTTCGAACACCGGTCGGAAGCGGTCCATGAACGGGATCATATATGGTGCCGTTACCAGGACGGTCGTCTCTTCAGTCATCGGTTTCCCTCTCGTTCCTTACTGCTCCAGCCCGATTCGTTTCAGGCTCGCGTGCGGGCAATACACTCCGCCATGGTGAAATCCACCTCTTGATCGATGTCAATCGCCTCGATCGCATCCATTTCCCACATCTTCGGGCGCGTGCAGAGGCGATTCCCGGTCCGGTGAAACGCGTCTCGCTCAAAGATGTACATACAGGAATTCTCCACGTACAACGGCGGCAGGTCCTGCGTGCGAATGAGTTCCAGGGGATTGTGATTGACCGGCTCGCCTGCTTCATTCCACAGCCTTGTCTGGAAGCGGTTCACAGAAAACAGCGCATCATGACCCGGAAACGCCTCACGGAAAGCCACAATAGCCGCGTCAATGGTCGCTGGTTTCAGGAGGGGATTTGTGGTGTGAGTTTGCAGATAAAAGGTCGATTCGACCTGCTCCGTGTCATACAGCAAAATATCGTTCATGGAAACCATATCCCCGCATAAATCCTTCGGCCTTTCGATCCGGATGACGTCCGGAAATTCGCGGGCCAGGCCTTCCAGGATGAGGGGGCTGTCCGTATCCACAACAATGGCATCGATGTCAGGGACGTTCTCAAGCGCTCCAAGAATGTGCGCATAGAGGGGCTTCCCTGCGAAAGGACGATAATTCTTCCCCGGCACACGCTCCGAATGGTGACGCATGGGGACCAGGGCTGTGAAGGTCAATTTCGCTTGCTTCATCACCACCTCATTTCTGAGCGCCGCGGGATTATTTCCGGCGGTAATCTCACACGAAGATCGACTCGAGAGTTACCGTGAATCCCCGCCCCGGTATATCGACCCGGAAGCTTCTTCCACCACGGGCGTCAACCCTTCAGAGAGGACTTCTTCATCGGGGAAGAAATCCTGCCGGGAAAGCGTAGAGAATAAGACCAGAGCACCCTCGTTCTCCATCAGGCGATTACGCATCGTCTCCAGCCGTTCTGGATAATCCTCCCGCTCCTGAAGCGAAACAGGGTCCCATTGAACCGGGATCAGATAAGCCATACGACCGGTGAGGAGATAAAGACCGTCGATTTCATTTGAGTACAACAATGTCCCGGCATCAAGATGCCTCACATAATCCACCACCGGTGAATCCTGCCACGTCTGTCCAGCGAATCCCGCCGGGTATTTGGCGGACTCCCGTACCGTTCTAATCCCGCGGTAACCCAACCACACGGAAAGGAAAACAACCAATGACAGGGAGAACATACGGAAGAGGGATTTCCCACCTCTGGCCATCTCCTTACCGACGAAAGTGAATAGCATCAAGACCAGCCAAGCATACACAGGGGACAGAATGCGATCATCGAGCGGTGTGCTGGCATCAAAGAATGAGATGGATATCACCAGGAGAGACAGGTACGCAAGGATGCTCCCCGAGAGCAGCAACATTGCATAACTGGAACGTTCACGCGATACAAGCCCTCCCCTGCTCTGCCTCACCAAACCTGCAAGAAAGATCACCCCGAGGGCGAACAACAAGATTCCCAGCAGAGCGATCTCGACAAGACCGGGCAGATCGATAGGACTCAGCCAGCGAACAACCGTATCTGCTGCGTTGTAAGCATGCACACCTGAGACGGGATGCCATGCAAAAACACGGTTGGATGTCGAGCCGGTTAAGAGGAAATTCCGGATAGCCCAAACAACAGGAAACAGCAAGCCCGTACATAGAAACATCAAGAACCTGCCAAGCCGGTCCCCAATCTTGCTGCGTGAATCGAAGAGTATAAACAAGATGCCGGGAATGATCAAAGCTGCGCCTGCATAACGCGTGAGGTACGCCAAACCAACGAGAATCCCTGTTACAACAAGGGCACCCCAACGACGAGTTTGTGTGTATTGGAGCATCTGCAGCAACCAGAGTAATAAAATGATAAAGAATAAACCTTCGCTTAAGACACTGACTTGCTGCTTCAGGAGAACAGGAGAAAGACTCCACACAATCGCTGCCAATATGCCGGATATGCGGTGCCCGGTCGTCCGAAGGACGAGATGCGCTGCTAATAGTGCATTGACCACGAAGAGGACTAAATTAAGGACTTCCGCGGCATCGGTCATCGGGAGAAAATACCCTGGAATGGCTAATAAAGCAGAATAGAGTGGAGGAAAATGGGTGATGGTCTTCCAACTGCCATCAGCGGCAGGCCGGGCGAAGCCCTCCCCATTGATGATGCCCTCAGAACCGCCAATATAGAAGAAGCTGTCGCTGACGAGACCGATCCCCGAAGATGTCGCTGTCAGGAAAATGCCTGCTGCCAAAACTGCAATCAGCAGCCAAGATGTCATCTCTGCTATTATCCGAAACCAGCTTGTTTGCTTTCCCATTCCGTCTACTCCACTGACGGCTTAGTCCTCCCGGGAAGAGGACATGCTGCGGTAATCCAGGGGCTCCATGTCCGGGCGCAATGCCCTGCGTGATGCATTCATGCCGCGCGGGTAGTAAAACGCCCGTTTCATTTCCCTGGTGAGTGGGCCCGCATAGCGGAATCCCTGGTAGGTGCCCCAGAACTGCATCCACCGGAACCAGAGAATCTCTCGCCATACGCTCCGGAACACCTTGTCATTGACAGCATGCCACGTATCACTGAAGACATTCGATCCGAGCAGCCGGATAAAGTCGAAAAACGAAAAATGCTGTTCGGGTTGGATCCAGTTAAGGGCAATGGCCTCCCGCCTGTAGCGGTTGAAGACCTGCTGGGGCGTCTCGTCGTGCACGTGGATAATGGTCGCATCAGCAACGTAACTCAGCCAATAACCCTGCGACACAGCCCATGTCGCCCAATCCAGGTCTTCCAACCCGGGAAGCTCCTCGTTATATGGGCGCTGCTCCCACAGACTCTTCCGGATGGCTGCATTGGCGTTGTTGCAGAGGGGTGTGGTCTGCTTCAACGTGGAGACATCCGGGTACATCTTGGCGAAATGCTGATGCTCACTGAACTTGGTCGTGGAATTTCCACGCTGCTGACCGTACGTCAGGGCCACACCCGGATCCTGGAACGGATCAATCATCTGTTCCAGCCAGTCCTCATAGACGGGATACACATGTGCGCTCGCAAAAACCAGGAACTCGGCAGATGCTTCCTGGCAGCCAATATTGAGTGAGCGGCCGAACGTGAACTCTTCAGGCTTGATGGAGACGACCTTTACCGGATATCGTGAAGCGATGGATACTGTCGCATCCGTTGAACCCGAATCCACAAGGATGATCTCAACATCCTTGATGGTCTGCTCCACGATCCCGCTGAGCAGCCGTCCGATATGTTTTTCCTCGTTGTAGCTCCGTATGATGACAGAGCAGGTTGGTTTGGCCATAGCCACCTGTTTCTCGCCGCGTTAGTTGATCTTCTTCACACCTACAGGCTGGTATTGTGGATCCCAGATCCCGCCTGGCATACCGCTGTTGGGCATATGGGTATAGAAAGGTGCCAGTTTCTCTTTCAGCTCCACGCATGTGCGGATTTTCTCGAAGAGTCTATCGTGTTGATCGTAATTGGACGACGTATCCTCTGAAAGGTGATACAGTCTTCTGAGCGTCGCTTCCGAGTAACACCAACCTGATGACGCTTCATGATACCAATCCTCGCCTCCCGATGCACCGAGGGTGGCGAGCAGCATTCCTCCCGGTTTCAATACCCGCACGAGCTCAGAAAACACGCCTGGAAAGCCTTCCATCGTATTGTGCTCCAGCGCTGAAACGGCAACAACGGCATCGATTGAGTCCGGTGGGATGGCTTCCAGGCTGCTGAGATCTTCATTGTAGATGGTGACAGAGCCGGAGGCCTTCGTTGTAAATAGACTCACCACGGTGCTGGCAACGGCACGAATGGCGCCCGGCAGATCACCATCGCCAAGCCGCCGGGATGCGAGCGCCGAACGAGGAAGAAGATCGTCCGGACGCATGCCACGGATCGTGTAGCGAGTGTAAAAACGAACCGACAATTCCGCGCGACTGACCTTGTCAACGCTGATGACACGCGCTCCATGTTCGGCAAGCCACCACTGTATCAAACCAAAACCCGCACCAGCATCCAGAATTGTCATGCCCGGCTGGATGGGACCCAGCTCCGTCAGGATCCACATCAGATCCAGGATGTAGTGCCAACCCAGTTCAATCCCCCAGCGCGCCGCAAAGGCATACAGCTCATCGGCAAGTACTCGGTTCTCTTCCAGGGCATCAACATTCAGAATTTCTATCTTATCGCCAGTCATTCACGTTACTCCAAAGTGATTCGATGGTTGTTGCATGGTCTCATCAACCTGCTTTATGCAGGGTACGTAAAGTCGCCATTCTCCAGGATGCCTTCTGCCAGAATTTGCCATTCAGGCGCCCCATGCTGGATCGCAGCGAGGATGGGCTCCATCGCCAGGGTGACAAAGCCCGGCTTACCGGGATAGGGCCTCAGCAAGTCACTCAAATCCAGTGACGCATTGAACAGTTCATAGTACAGGAATCGTCGCGCATTTTGAATGTAGGCCAGGGGTTGTTCAACACTCTCGGCCGCCAGAAACTGCTCCACCATTTGCCTGTACGCGACACGGGATTGTGGAAAATACACGGTCTCATCCTGTGTATAGCGTCCCCTCCCGGCGCAGATCAGCGGTCTCCCCATGATGGATGCCTCCAACCCGATGGACGAGTTGTAGACCAGGCTGAACTTCGCCCGGCGGATGAGTTCATAGGAACTCACGTATTCCGATGGGGCGTAGAAAAGAATGTTTGCGTGTTCCACCACGTGTCGATCAGCCGCCCACATCGCAACACTTTCACGGCTGGCTTTTCCAGGCCGATCCTCATCAGGATGTGCACGAATGACAAATAGCGTCTCCGGATGATGGTTCGCGATGTCGACGACCTCATCCAGCCAGTCAAACATGTGATCGAAAACCACGTTGGCATGCACCTGACTCGTATCAAAGATGACGTTGGGGAACACAACGACCATTTGCTTGTGAGCAGCAAGGGCTTCATCCAACTCTGCGGGAAGCGCCTCCATTTCCGGCCAGAACTGGATCCCCGCCATGGTAAATTTCCCCTCCCAGCGGTTTTCCAGGTAACGGTCCAATCGCTGGTTTTCCGCGTCATCTAACGCGAATGCGTCCGGGATTCGCACCTCGCGGAAGGTTGCGTCTCGATGCGTGAAAAACGCCGAATAGGGGCGCAGTCCGACTTCGTGGGTGATGACCGGGATACCCCGCTTAAGAGCTGCATGGCGCGCAACCGCTTCCGGATAGGTTATGCCATTGAAAAGCACCAGCGCGCGAGGATTGGTTTCGTCAAGAATGCGGGTTAAATTACCGTAGAGGCTCACCGCTGAATGCAGATACTTCCGCATCAAATGGCGGTGGGTCGGGCTGTCCTCGAGATGATGGATACGCATAGCCCATCGAAGTGTTGGAATGCAGAGTTCTCCAAACGGCACCCCATCCGACTCCCATTCGATGAGTTCCTCGAGTGAACGTAACGCCAGTTCGCCGCGCAGCCTTCCGACTGCAGCTTCGTTCCAGGTCAGCCCGATGGTCTTCTCTTCCGGGAAAAGCGACCGACTGAGTCGCATGCATTGCCTGCAAGGAGGTTCGAGCTCGGGCTTGCGCCAACTGGTGGCCAGCATGCACTGTTCCATGCCTGACTGACAGACCAGATATCGCACCGGGACGCCCTCAGTCCATACAGCCAGCGATGCCAGCAGACTGAATGCGGCATTCAGGCTGAGCGTATGCGTGCGAGTCGATGCATTGAAGAACAGCACAGGCTGCTCGCCGGGAGGTTCACCAATCTTCGCGTTCAGGGCGTCGTGGATGGTATCCAGTTGCCCCGCGAGAAGATGGGCTTGCTGCCGTTGATGGACTCGTTTGCGGACACTGCTGAGTCTCAAACCACCGCCTCCTACTGACCTACCCTACGAAGCTTCCGAAGCGAACTCTTCTCACTCTCATACACGCGTTTCACGCCGTCTCCAACGGCCTGCTCGGTGACGCGAATGTACTTCACCAGTTTGGTGAAGCCTCCCGGTTCAACCGACGCTGCCTGGTCACTCCCCCACATGGCACGGTCAAGAGTGATATGCCTCTCCACAAGAACGGCGCCCATTGCGACGGCAACGGCGCTCGGCACAAGCCCGACTTCATGTCCGGAATACCCAATGGGAACCGGGAAGCGATCCTTCAAGGTGTGGATCATCTTCAAATTCAACTCTTCGGGGTCACAGGGATAGCTGCTGGTGCAATGCATGATGGCCAGATTGTCGAGGCCAACAGCATCCACAGCCGCATCGATCTGATCCTGTGTGGACATGCCAGTGGAAAGGATAATGGGACGCCCCTTGGAACGCATGTGCTTGATGAGGCCATGATCCGTCAGTGACGCAGAAGGAACCTTGTAACAAATGGGGTTGAACTGCTCCAGAAAATCAACCGACTCTTCATCCCACGCCGAAGCGCACCAATCGATGCCCTTTTCCCGGCAGTAGCGGTCGATTTCCCGGTATTCCTCCTCTCCGAACTCCACCTTGTAGCGGTAGTCAAGATAGGAGATGTAGCCCCAGGGCGTGTCCCGCATCTGACCCTGCTGCTCCTTGGGAACGCATACTTCAGGCGTACGCTTCTGGAACTTGACCGCATCGACCCCTGCGCGCACCGCAGCATCAATGATTTCCTTTGCAATGTCGAGGTCGCCGTTATGATTAATGCCGATTTCGGCAATGATGTACGTTGGATGACCATCGCCGATGAGGCGATTGCCGATCTTAATCTCTTTCCTCATGATTGTCCTTTCCTGTGTAAAGGCTGATGATTTCATCGCAGATTTCACGTACCGCCCCCCAGCCCCCTTTTCGCTTGAGGACACGGTCGGCCTGATGTTTCGCATCTGGATGGGCATCCGCAACGACCGCGGCATACCCGACCTTGTTAAAACAGGGAATGTCGTTGATATCGTTGCCGACAAACAGGGTACGCTCCGGCATCACGCCTGCTTCATCCATCACCTCAGTAATCGCTGTGCCTTTATCTTCCACCGCTTGTTTGACAGGGAGGTTTAACTTCTGGCAGCGAGCAGTGACGACAGGGTTCTTCTCGGTCGAAAGCACAACCACCTTGCAGCCCGTCTTTCGCAGGTGGGCGAGGCCCATGCCATCTCCCCGGTTTGCCGCGACCCATTCCACACCCTGCTCATTCACCCATACGCGGTTATCCGTGAGCACCCCGTCGAAATCCAGGACGAGGAGTTCCACATGACGAGGGAATGGCCGAGGTGAGGGACCCGGCAGCACAGGATCGAGATGCCCCTGCTGCAGGAGCCATTCCGCACGGGCCCAGTCCCTTGGATTGTCAATGTCGACGCTGTATTCCGGGCTGATACGAAGTGCATAGATCACATCCCCGCTCATCGATTTCTTCTCAAGGATGGTCGCTGCACGGATGGCATCAATATGTCCTGTTTGCCAGAATGTGGGTGGCAGCTTCTGCCGGGGCATATTGTATGGTTCCGCAAATTCACTCTGTAGCAGCGGGTGCATTTGACCGCTCTCGTCCAGGCGCCACATCTTGTATGGATTCTGGCCGGACGGCACGACACCGCGTACAGAATCTGCATCCGGATGAGACAACAGAATGGAAACGGCATCGTCCACACACGATTGTGGCCTCACCGGTGATGTCGGCCGGAGTTGAACGACCACATCCGGATGGTATCCTTCATGCTCGGCGAACCACCTCAACGCGTGCTCGAACACAGGGAAATCTGTCGTCTCGTCCTGTGCAAGGGAGGCTGGCCGCAGAAACGGAACCTCCGCCCCGTACGTACGGGCAACCGATGCGATTTCCTCATCGTCGGTGGAGACAATCACGCGCGTAACGACGTTCGATTGCAGGGCGGCAGCAATGCTGTACGCCAGTAAAGGATGCCCGGCAAATGCGCGGATATTTTTTCGGGGAATCGATTTCGATCCTCCCCGAGCAGGAACGATTGCCACAACTTCGCGCTGATTCATTCCATCTTCCTTCCCAGTAGTAGCTGGTTCCTGAATTCTACCAATCTGCCAATACGTTCACCACGCAGTCCACCCGCCATCAACGACCAGGTTCGCCCCGGTCATATAGGAAGACGCATCCGACGCCAGAAACAACAATGCATTTGCCATCTCATCCCGCTCCGCCATCCGTCCCAGGACAGTCCTGGCGGAATACCGCTTCACGAACTCATCATCATGATTGGCGAAAACACCGCCCGGTGTGAGCGTATTGACCCGGATCCCGGTGCCAGCGAAGTAGGTCGCGAGATATCTGGTCAGGCCAATCGCAGCCGCCTTGGACACGGTATAGGTCACCGGTTTGTACTGCGCAGGTTCGCCTTCCCGCTGGTACAGACGCTGGTCGGGACCCGCAATGCCATACGTCGAGCTGATGTTGATGATGACGCCCTTGCCGGCCGTGCGCATGGGCTCCGCCACCGCCTGGGCGCAAAGGAACATCCCCCCGACATTCACCGCAAGGGACCGCTGCCATTCATCAAAGGGGAAGTTCTCGAAGGTGAGTACGTGCTCCCCGGTATGATCCTGATCGAATTTCGGATTGATCGCCGCGTTGTTGACAAGGACATCAATCCGACCGTACCGCTCCATCACCACGCTGACCAATGTGCGGACCTCTTCCGGCACAGCGATATCCGCCTGTACGGCCATAGCCTCGACGCCGCTGTCTTTCGTGATGTTCTCTGCCAGCGACTGCGCTGCTGGTCCATCGACATCCACCGGGATGACATGCGCACCGGCAGTAGCCAGGATGCGGCTGTATGCTTGTCCGAGCATGCCTGCTCCGCCGGTAATGATGACGACTTGCTCATCCATGCTATATGCCTGGACAGCCTCCGGTTTCATCCGTTCGCCTCCGATCCACTTGAGTACGGTTCCAGCACAACGCGCGCGCCGCTTCGCTGCGCCTCATGGGCTGCTTCAGTGATTTCCAGCGCGCGAATGCCGTCCAGAAGCGTGCAGCGCGGCGCATCCGTCCCCGCGATGACATCCAGAAAATTCCGTGCCTCATCCAGGAAGAGATGATTTCGCTCAAAACCCTCTGGTGGCATCTCTTTGATCCACGCTCCCTCATCTTCCAGCCACCAGCGCGCCGCGCCATCACTGTTATTCCAGCGCAGGGAACCCGACTGTCCCACGATTTCAACATCATGCCGGGGTGGGCGCTGTGTGTAATTCACATGGACCACCCCATGCACTCCCGACTGGAATTCCAGCAGCAGCGTGGCGGTATCTTCGACATCCATCTCAAGCCCTCCATTTGTGGAGAGCAAAGCGCTCACAGCATGCACATCTCCAAACAGAAAGCGCAGATAATCGATTGGATGACTGAGTGTATTCACCACTCCGCCCCCGAGATCGCGTCGGGCGCTGTACGAGGAACGGTAATCCTCCCACGGATGCCAACCGGGGAGGTATTCGCCCCAGTGAGCCGTCACGCTCACCGGTTTCCCGATGACATCCGTCTCCAGGATCTGCCTGGCGAGGAGAATGCCGGGATGATAACGGAACTGGAAACCGACCAGCACCTTACCGGGACTGCCGTGTTCAGCCGCCAGCAAGGGCAGCGCCGGCTGTAACACATCCGATACCGGTTTTTCCATCAACACATGGCATCCAGCACGCAGGGCGGCGTATGCAGTTGCCACATGAAGCGATGTCGGATTGGAGACGACGACTCCATCCGGTTTCCAGCGTGCCAGCGCCGTCCCGAGGTCCTGCTCGACCGGGTAGCCTTCAAGACCTTCATCCGGCATCGTGGACTTGCCTGTCCGCAGCAGGACAATGTCCTGCACATCAAGTGCGGCCAGATTGCGCAGATGCCGCCGGCCAATCGAGCCCAGTCCGCAGATCAGCAACCGGGGTGTGGTTCGTCGCACAGGATCGGTCATTTTGACATCGTTCCTTTTCTCATTGCTCCTCATCCAATTCCGGGAAGGGCCTCCATGTTCTAGAGGGAAGATGCTCGGTAAACCCGTTGTACAGCGCCAAACCGATCTTGCGCCGGAGCGGTGTCAGAGCTGCAAATCTCCGCAGACTTTCCCGCGGCAAACTGCTGCCATCAGCTTGTGCAAGAACGGTGAGATACAGGCGCAGGATGGATGAGCGCGGCTCTCCGTGTGTTCTGATGCGCATGACACGGTACCCTGCTCCGCGAAGAAGCAACCGCAGCGTACCCGGCGTGAACGCAGTGAGATGGGAGAGCTCATAGGCGTGATGCCCATAGAGATTGGGGACCTCAACGAGAAGGTAGCCATCCGGCGCGAGCCAGTTCTTACGCAGCTCGGATAGATAAACGTAGGGATCGGGAATGTGTTCGAGGACATGCGACATGCTGATGAGCTGGAAGCGTTCTTCTCCTGCTTCGTCCATCGCATCCAATGAAGGGTAAACACGGTAGCCATCCACCATGGCTGCCTCACGATAGGTATCGCCAGGTTCGACGCCAACCGAGGCGCCGCCGCTCGCTGCCGAGATTGCTTTCAACAGTTGTCCGCTCGAACTGCCAATATCCAGATGACGTGAGATGTTCGGCATGACGCCGTGACAGAACGCTGCGAGGAAACGTGCGCGCCCTGCCTGAATACGGAGATCCTTCATGGTGACATCTTCTGTGCCCTGAACCTGGGTCCGATAACCCTCTGTGTAATAGCGGCTCAGGAACTCCTGGGTCGGACGCGGTGACTGAAAGACAAGCCCGCACTGAGCGCAACGACGGTATACAAGTTGCTCTTCACCATCCGTCCAGGTTTCGAATGCTGTATGCCTGCCACGGCAAAGTGGGCATTGTTCTACCTGCTCACGTGTATCCACAGATCATCCTTTCGGCTCCAGCCAGCTCCCCGACTGCTCGCTTAATATCCAGAATAGCCGATTGTACAGACCCTGAAGCAGCCAGCGGATCGGCCTCAAACGCACTGCTGCCGACCAGAAACCACCGCCGGAACGGCGCTCCTTCACATCGGACGCTTCGACGCTGACGCCGTATTGCTTTGCTTCCGCCGCCATGCGCGGGCTGACCATGTTGCCCATATGCTGCGTTGTGCGCTCGATGGTCGACAGACGAAGGTGTCCACGCCTGTCCACTTCATTATCCAGCTCCACCATCTGCCCCATCAGCCTGCCGCTCCACGTCTCGGGCAGCACCGACTGGATGACATTCTTGGGGATGAGAAATTGATTGTGATTGGCCACCGCGAATGCCCGGACACCACGGTGTTCAATGACCATGTCCTGCATCCCTTTCAGTGCTTCCAGATGCGCATGGATGTCTCGCCCATACGACTCTGCCCAGGCAATTTCCCACTCCTCGTGCGTGAATTGGCCGTGTTCAATGTTCGTTTCCGGGTCGATCTCAGCCAGCTTCTGGTTGCTCAGCGTGCCGTGGTCAAAGAGTGTTCGTACGGCACAGCCGCTCACCATGCCAACATCAGGATAGGAATCGAGTAAACGCAGGTGTTCCTGAAGCCAGCCAGGATAGAAGAAGATATCGTCATCACAGAAGGCGATCACCTCGCCGGGGGCCGCGTTGAAGAGAATTTCAAAAGCCCCAATCTTTCCGATGTTTTCGCTGCTGGTCATCAGATAGCGGATGGAACCTGCCTCAACAAGTGATTGCAGATACGCTTTCACCTCTTCGCAGCTTCCGTTATCGAACACCAGCAGGTCGAACGGTTCATGCGTATTCTGGATCAAACTGCTCAAACAGAGCCGCAGCACATCCATCCGGTGTTCGAAATAGCCGTGAAGGTATGGAATATAGACCAGCACTGCGGCAGTTACGCGTGCAGGTTTGTAATCCGAGACCCGATTCCTTGCCGGGTTCATACCAATTCTTGTCATTCCGAGCTCCTATTCACACCTGCTCCCACAGGCTTGTATATCCGCAAACCACCGCCGCCGGCCGGAAATTGTCAATCCTCTTCAATCTCAAGCCATGTCTTGCGCGCATCGGTCAGGAACCAGAAAAGGTCATCGTAGACTCGTTCAAGCAGGGAACGTGGCTGATCATGATGTGGATCAAAGACTTCGAAGGTTCCCGGTTTAATCGACGCTTCGGGCACAGCGGCGATGAACTCCCGGGCCACCACATCCGCCCGGGGCAGGGAGTCCAATGCCCGGGTTTTTCGCAATGTCTCCGCCATCGCGCGGCTCATCAGCCAGATCGAATCCGGATCAAACGATAACGATGCTTTCTCATTCGCCCTGTCATCTTCGATGTGTAAGGAGACGATCTGGTCCATCGCTTCATGATTCAGGGCAGCTAAAACATCCACCCAGCCGGGCTGAAAGGCAAATGTGCCATGACAAAGTACAAGACTTTCACCGAGCATTCCCCCGGCCAATATCCGAAGAGCGTCATCCAGTGCGGCCTGCTCATTGGTTCTGATGCGAAAATCAATCCATCCTTCCGCTTGCAGATGATCCAGGGCGCTTGACGCGTCTGGATGGGTCTCGACTTCGCAGGTGTACACATCGATCGGCTCGACACGATCGTTCTTGATGCTTTTCAAGCAGGCCTGGAGGACGGAAAGCTTCCGGCGACCGTCTCGATCCCAGCGCGGGATCCGGACCAGGATGCCCACATTGAGCCTGGAGGGTTGATAGGTGCCCACGCTGCCGCGTGTTGGGCTGATCCCGATCCGGCTCATGCCCCATCTCCTCGATTGTTCAGAGCGAGATTCCCATATGCAGCCTTCCGCTCCAGCGCACCATACAACTGCTTATTCAGCCATGCATTAAGCCGCTTTAAGCCCGGCAGTTTGACAAGGACACGGCGGAGAAAAATGACCAGCGCCGATCGACTGCGCCGCACACAGGAAACTCCCAGCTCTTCCAGCAGGGGCTGATATTCGGGGCTTAACTGGTTTCCCATATGTCTTGTGCAGCGCTCCATCGTGCTCAAGCGGAGGTATCCGAGGTCGTCGATGCGTTCATCCAGTTCCCGCATCTGCCCCATCAGGCGGCCGCTCCATTCCACAGGAAGCGCTTCACGCATCACAGCCACAGGAGCGACGAACTGGAAGTGGTTTGCAGCCGCATAGGCGGAAACACCTCGATACGTGAGTTGGATGTCCTGAATGGCTGCCGTAGCTTCATAATAATGCGGCCACCACCGACCTGTGCTTTCCACAAATTCACGTTCGGTCGTTTCGGGCAAGAAGCGTCCTCTCAGGAGTTCCACCTCGGCATGCTGTTCGGCAAAACACAGGTTGCTCTCAATCGCATGGGAAAAGCGTTCGCGAATAGCTGAGCCGCTCACCATGCCGACCTGCGGATAGGTGTTCAGTATCTCAAGGTGAGCTTCCAGCCAGCCCGGGTAGGCGTAGACATCATCGTCAAAATAGGCCGCATAGGTACCCTGCAATGCACGGAAGATCATCTGAAACGCGCCTATCTTTCCAATGTTCCGCTCACTTCGGATGAGCGAATGGAGCCGTCCGTCAGCAAATTCCCTGTTGAGATAATCCTGCACAACAGGGGAGCTTCCATTATCAAAAACAAGCAGCCGGTAGTCCGTGCGGGTGTGTCGCCGGATGCTTTCAAGACAGACCTTGAGAACGTCGAGTTTGAACTTGTGATAACCCGACATGTAGGGAATATGTGTGAGAACGACGATGTCCACGTCGGTGTGCCCCGCATTCGCTGTATCGCTGGTCGTTCCAACCCATTCAGTCATGCAGCTCACCGCGCTTTCCCCTTAACACACGTCGCTGAATGGCTTTCAGATAGTAGCGCGCGGTCTCAACGGGGTGGAACACCATACGAATCAAACGGGCAGCCTTCCCGGCTCCCAACCTGACAATCCATCGTTTCTCAAGCGCTCGCCGTACATCTTGCTCGGATAGCGCACGTCGCCGTATCGTCGGCCCGCTCATCATCCAATCGGCATCTTCCAGCGTGAACATGGCCTCTCGCCCGCCAGCCAGCCGTATGTTTTCATCGCTTTCCGGCAGACGGTAGTGTGGTTTTCCTTCAGGCAGGTGATGGTAATCGTGATTCTGGTGAATGATGGTGATGGCATGGGTCGCGTCCACTACGGGGAAACCGGCGTGACGCCCGGCATAAATCATCCAGTTGTCCCATCCCGATCGCCCTAGCGCGAATGGCGGCATCTCCTGGAACTGGGATTTCTGGAACAGGAAATAATCGCTCCCCATGGGCGGGTGCAGTGTGCCTTCATCTAGCATCAACGTCCGCAGGCGCTCGACCCAATCTCCGCTGAAATCTAGCACATCGCGGATCTCCGCATCCCAGCGCTGCCCGACAGCAAGGAAGCGGTCAAAGCGACCATACAGCTGCTCAGCCGCTGGCAGCAGGTCGTCAAGAAAGAGAATGTCAGCATTGACATAACACAGGATGTCAAACGATGCGCGCGTGCGGACGGATTGGAAGATATCATCCAGCAAGGGTGTACCCAGCGCATTACGCTTGATGGCGCCAATCCCCTGCAAACCCAATTCGGCAGCCGTTTCCTGAATCCCTTCCTCATCGCCCACAACGTAAATTTCAATCTCTGGATGCAGATGTCTCCAGTTGTTGAGCGCATTGCGTTGTATCGTGATGATATGCGGGTCGACGAATGGCTTGGGGGCGGTAAACATCGTAATCATGCATGCCCCCCTTCACTCCTTGAATCAACATCGCGGTATCCCTTGTGCTGGACGTCGGCGTTGATGGCCGCGACTTCAGGATGAGCCTGGACGTAGCCAAGGACATCGGTCCAGGGAAAAATGTCTCTGGGTGCAAAATGCGAATAGACTGCACGTACAAATGCGAGGTCCTGCGGTGTGTCGACCGTCCAGCGCAGATCTCCGTAATCCTCGCTGTGACGCACATGCACCACGCGGAATCGGCTCGGTTCTTCGTAGAGGTAAGGGAGGACATGCTCACGCTGATACATCTTGTGCGCTTCCTTCCAGGCACGTTCAAGCGCCTGGAAGGTGCATACCTCCACGTCCAATCCGATGGGATATGTGCGATCACCGGGAATGCGATTCAACGCAAGATCAGCGGGCGGATCGGATTCCAACAGCGCATAGATGACGTTGTCGGTCAGTGCCGGATCCAGGAGTGGGCAGTCCGCCGTCAGCCGTACAACGATGTCGGCTCCGTAGGCGCGTGCGGCCTGCATATAGCGGTCAAGCACGTCCGCAGGGTGTCCCCGCACAACGGGGACACCAGCGGCGGCGCCAAAGGTCATGATGGGATCATCACCCGTTTCGGTCGTCGTCGCCACAACAACTCGATCGATGAGGGCCGATGCCCCGGCGCGTTCGATCACCCGTTGCAACATCGGTTTGCCCTGAACATCCTCCAGGACCTTCCCCGGCAACCGCTGCGAGCCCATGCGCGCCTGGATGATGGCTATCGTCCGCCGTGTCACGCATCACCTCCTGCTAATCGCCGCGCGAGATGATATCCCTCCAACAATTTCTGGAAGTTGTGCCGCCAGTCTGCTCGTTCTTCCGCAATCCTGCGGCTCTCTGCTCCATACCCCTTGAGCAATCGCCCATCGGATGCCGCTGCACGCAAGACGGCGCCAAGCGCTTCGCCATCACCGTCCCTGAACCACCAGCCATTCGTCTCTGGCTCAACCCATTCCCTGTTCCCCGGAATGTCGGATACCACAGCGGGGAGACCACAGGCCATGGCTTCCAGCAGGGAAATCGAGCTTCCATCGCTGTGTGATGCGCTCACATACACATCGGCTGATCGAATATAGTCAGGCAGTTCATCAAAACCAACTTGTCCAGCAAAATGCACCAGATCCGTCAGACCCGCTCCATCAATGATCTGCCTCAACATCCCTTCCCGGGAACCTTTCCCCAGCAATAAAAGCCGGAGACCCGGATTCGCTTTCGCGGCGTCAATCCAGCCCCTGACGAGCGTATCGACGCCGTAGATGGGTTCAAATGAACGCGAAGACAGGATGACAAGCGCCTCCTGCCATCCGAGCCGGTGACGCAGTTCCATCTCAGTGCCCGGCTTGAAATGTTCCAGATCCACCCCCCATGGAAACACCACGATGCGCTCCGGGGACATCCCCAGGTCGATTGCATGTTCGCGCACCACCTGGCAGTCACAGAGAAACACCTCGCTGCGCTTCAAGGCAAACTTCGCCTTCCAGCGCCCCCAACCACGACGTGCGTCAACCAGGATGTCCGACCCCCAGGACATGGTCACCAGCGGACGAGCCCCGGCTGCGGCCGCCAGGAAAGAGCATGCCTGAACAGGACCGGCGTGAACGACATCAGGTTGAAGCTCATGCAAGATGGCACGCAGGCGGCGCAAGCGCACGCCCGGCCGGGCATCCGCCGCGCCCCATTGAACCGGGGAAATCCGGTGCGGGAGTGGACGCCGTTCGACATCTGCGGCGTCTTCCAATCGCAGGTAGAACACCTCATGCTCCGTCCCAGAGAGACCCTCCAGAAAACGGCGATCGTGCGAGGTGTAATCCTTTGAAAAATACAGAACGCGCACTAGTCGGCCAATTCCTTCCAGCGTAATTCCTTGCCCATGGGAATATCCACAAGGGCTCGACTCCCGATAACGCTATCAATATCCATCGGCCGAATGCCGCCCTTCGTGGCCGGCCTGAGGACATCAATCATGTCCCGAGTAAAGGCTTCACCGGCTTTGATTTCACGTGCGGCGCGCAGGCAACGTCGCTGCACGACATACGTATCAACTTCATTTCCTGCAATACGCTTATCGGCTGAACCCAACGCGCGCTCCAACTCGCGCGTGCGCGCCACCATGTCTGCCCATGTGTCCGGGTCCATGGCGAATTTATGATCGGGTCCATCCCTGGTGGTGTCGTCGGTGAAGTGCTTCTCAATCACGCGCGCACCCAGAGCAACTGCACCCAGGGTTGTGGCGTGTCCGCTGGTGTGGTCCGAAAGCCCGAGCACGGTATCCGGGAACATCAAAGCATAGGTTTTCAACACATTCAGATGGATGTGATCGAAGTTTTCAAGGCTGGCGGTGTAATTGGTGTTGCACTGCATAAGAACGACGCGATTGTTGACCTCCTGAACAGCCCGAACAGCATAGGCCACGTCGCCAATGTCCGATGCGCCCGTGGACATGATGCACGGCTTGTCCTTTTTCGCCATGTAAACGAGCAACTCCGGCCACGAAATCAACCCGGACCCCGCCTTGTATGCCGGCACATACGACTCCAGCATATCGACAGCCTCTGCATCGTACGGGGAAGAAAAATAATCAATCCCGACCTTGTCGCACTCATCCTTCAAGATGGGCGTCCAATCAAAAGGTACGCTGGCATCATCATAGACTTCAAAGACACTCTTCGTCCATGAAGCCTGATGAGAGAGCTGTCCACCAAGATTCCGAAACCCGTAATCCGAGACGATTTTCGGAGCCTGGAAATTCTGGAACTTCGCCGCATCGGCTCCTGCTTCCTTCGCGAGGCGGATGAGAAGCTTGGCACGCTCAAGGTCGCCGTCATGATTTGCAGCGATGTCCGCGATGAAATACGTGGGATGTTCAAGGCCGATCCAATTCTTGCCGATCTTGAATTCCTTCGTCATGGTCTTCGTCCTCCTTCAATCATGGCAGGTCAGGTTTCAATTCGTGATGCAGCCATATCGATTCACAGTCGAGAAAGGGTCACACCATCATCCAGGCTTATCACCAAGCATTCGTTTCAACCGGTCACGGTATCCATCTTGCTGCAGCGCCAGCATCGAATCGATGCCCTCCCGGACGAGCGGCATCGGTTCATCAAGAGCAGCCTCAATCCGCTCAACGTTCAAGCAGAGCTTCTTGCTCCGGTTGGCCTTGAGACCTACATCATCCACACTGACCGGCTGCAAGATACCGGCATCGAGACCGAACGTTTCTGCAAGCCTACAGCCAAAATCGTACTTGGTCATGCAGTCATGTCCTGCGACATGATAGATGCCGCCAAGGCGCCTTTCCCCCATCGTGAGCAGGATCCGGGCCAGATGGTTCACCAGGATGGGAGAAAACCACACATCCGTAAATCCATTGAAGGGCCGGCCTTGCTTGAAATGATGTAGAAACCACTCGGCAAGGCTGAATTTATCCTGTGCGTTCCAGCCAAACAGGTTGGTTCGGACAACAGCCGCTGCGGGACACGCTTTCGCAACAGCGTGTTCCCCTGCCAGCTTGCTCTCCGCATACACATTGAGGGGGCCAGGCTCGTCCGTCTCGACATACCCGCCTTCTGCTCCGTCAAAGACAGCATCCGTCGAAATGTGGACCAGATGGGCGTCAATGGCGGAACTCCCGCGCGCGACCGCAGCCGCCATGTCTCTGTTGACGTGGTAGGCGAGTTCAGGATCGTGTTCACAGGCATCGATGTTGGTTGCAGCAGCGCAGTGAATCACCACCTCCGGCCGCTTTTCAAGCAGAAATGTCTCCGCCGCTCCCTCAATCGAAAGGTCAAGGCACGCCACATCCACACCGTCAACCTGGATGGGGTGACGGTTGCAAACCGCCGTTACTGTCCATCCCTCCAATCGGGCAGCAAGGGTCAGGTTAGCACCCAGCAAGCCGCTCGCACCGGTGATCACGACATGCGGCACGATTATTTCCCATCTCCCGGGATCGTCGGGTCAAATGGCGCGATCAACGTCCGGATCTCCTCCCCGGACAGCCACTGCTGATTGTTATCGCTGGCATACTGGAAACCCTCCGGAAGGGTCGTTCCCTTGTCGCGCCAGCCGTGTCCGAACCACAGCGCACCGCTTGGTTCAACCACAAACATGTCATCGAGTTCGATCGAGTGACGTGCTTCATCTTCCGAAATCAGTACTTCGTGGAGCTTCTCTCCCGGGCGGATCCCGATGTGTTCGATTGTGCAGTCGGGGGCGATAGCCGTCGCGAGATCAACCAGCTTCATGCTTGGAATCTTGGGGACGAACACCTCGCCGCCCTGCATTTGTTCAATACAGCGAATGGTAAAACGCACCCCCTGCTCAAGGGACAACCAGAAGCGGGTCATGCGCTCATCGGTGATGGTAATCCGACCGCTTTCGCGCTGTTTGATGAAAACCGGCACCACACTCCCCCGGCTCCCCACAACATTGCCATACCGCACGCAGGAGAAACGTGTTCCCATCCCGCCAGCGTAGGCGTTTGACTGTATAAACAGTTTTTCCGCCGCCAGCTTGGTCGCGCCGTAGAGATTAACAGGGTTGACAGCCTTGTCGGTGCTCAACGCCATCACGCGGTCAACGTTCTCATCCAGAGCAGCCTCGATGACATTCTGCCCGCCGATGATATTGGTGTTGATGGCCTCCATCGGATTGTACTCACACGCCGGCACCTGCTTCAACGCCGCTGCGTGCACAACGACGTCCACGCCGTGCATCGCGCGTCGAAGGCGAAGCCTGTCCCGCACGTCTCCGATGAAATAGCGCAGGCTGGGATGGTCAAACCCATCGGCCCGCATTTCATGCTGCTTTAATTCGTCACGGCTGAACACAATCAGCTTCGCCGGCTTGACATCCCGCAGCATGATGTCGATGAATTTCTTCCCGAATGACCCGGTTCCTCCGGTGATCAGAACGACTTTATCCTGCCAGTTCATAGACTGCTTCCTTTGTTCGAAGATGGATCCGGCTTGCGAAACCGGATCAGGGCATACTGCCCGTGTTTTCCCATCCAGTGCGGGAATGCTTCCTCAAGACGATAAATCCAATCCAGCCAGATGCGTCCCAGAAGGCGACGGTGGATCATCGCACGCAGGAACGACGTGCTCACGCTTCGCCAGCTCCGCACGTCCAGCCCGGGAAGATCGGACAGATACTCCTTCAGCCAGCGATATCCATAGCGGTAGATATGGGTTCCCGTCTGCATATCTTCTCGTAGTTCAGTTTCGGGTTGCGACTTGCCTTCGCCGTATCGAAGCCGCCGATAGAAGCGGATCAAAGCAAAGTTGAGCTGGATAAACGGCGAGGCAAGTTTCATCAGGCTCGAGTGTGGTCCCCAACTGTTGACGACCACCGCAGGAGCGCCCGGTTTGATGACACGTAGAAAATCATGAAACGCATGGATTTGCTCCTCAGGCGGGAGATGGTGCACCGTATGCATCGATACCAGTGCATCGAACGCATCCCTCCGGAACGGCAGCCGTGCTGCGTCGCCGACAACGTACCAGCCCTTCTCGCCCAGTCTTTCCCGTGCCTCGACCAGTGCTCGATGGGAGATGTCAAGACAGACCCGCTTTTCATATCCCTCCGAATAGGCAAGGTAAGCTGGATATTGAATCGGGCCCGAGCCCGCATCCAGGATGGCGCGTCCCGAAGCAGGCAAGAAACGGGAAACCCGCTCGTGACAGCGCTGAATGTAGTGTTGCGATACCGGTCGCAAATCCTCATAGCGTGCGTTCTGATAGACACCATCTCCGACCTGTTTCCAGCCGATGGAGTCGTAGAATTCACGCACCTGCGCCTTGATCGCAGTGTCCCGGTCGCTCAAATCCTCACCCTCGCCTTTCACCATGCGCCTGTCCCCAACAAATCGGTTCTCCAACCAGCGCCTGCATGGTTCGTTCGTACGCACTCAGACCGTTCTCGAGTACAACCTTCGTCAGTGACCTCTCCTCCAGGTCCTCCCAGAAGGAAATGAGATGCCATGGAAATGCGAAGGGGTAGTCAAAGAAGAAACGGTACGCATACCGCCACGCCAGATCAACCCTGGACTGCGGTAGTTGATGATCCTCGCCCGGTGTCAGCAGCATCTCAAGGGTATTGAAATAATCCTGCAGTGTCCCCGGGTCATACGTAAAGCCTTTATCGCGGTAATGCGTCGCGCCAGCCACAACCACAGGCAGGCCCGTCATCGCCATCTCCATTCCAACCGTGGTCGTGTAGACCAAACCCAGATGGGCAATCTCGATCAAATCATAGGTGTTAACTTTAGACTCCGGCGGAACGACCACAACATGGTCTGGCAATTCCGGCAGGGCTTGCGTCACAATATCCACCGAGGGATGACCGGCGCCAAGCAGTTCGCCCGGATGGACGCGGACCACAAGCTGCACATCAGGGCGATCCTTGAAATACTGCACCGTGCGGGTGAGCCAATCTTCCATTCCCTCGGTGAACACCTGCCTGTCGAGAGCCAGACTGTCTCCCACCACATTGGTGCAGAGCAGTGCAAGCGGGCGTTCAGGGTCCAATCCAAGACTCTCTCGCACTTCACGGGCTCCCGCACTCTCCGATGCCTGCCATTGTCGAGAGAAATTCTTCCACAGCTTCGCACCGCGGCGCGCCGTGTACAGGCTGCGGATGGCATCATCCTCATCCTGCGTCAGGGGCAGGTGTCCCCGTTCCGCCCACAAGGCGCTCGTATCCAGCCGCATCACCTCAGCGTCCTGCGCAAGCCACATCCGCTCGCGTTGTTCGCCGAATTCAAACGTCACCGTCCGCATACCCGCATACCGGGCAACCCGGTACAATGCGCCGAATTCGAGGATGCTTCCGTTCGGGATGATGACGACATCGTACCGATCCTGCTCGAACACGGCCAGGGCTGCCCTTGCAGCCTGCCGGTTGCGTGACAATCGCAGGTCATACAGCGCTTTGCCCTCTGCCCCGTCCCAGTCAACATCCTCCCGTTGCAGCGTATACTGCACATCAATCCGGCTCTGGATGCGCATGTTTTCCTCAAGCTCGCCTGGAAGTTCTTTGACACCCCCTTCGCTGAGATCCACCCACCCCATCCACGATGCTAACGGTGCAAGGGTATCGCGGATCAACACGGACATGCGCTGGGCATCAAAACGCGAGACCGGCTCCGTCCAGCGCCGATACGGGAGTGTTGCCAGGTCCACCCGGTGATTCTGCGTCCGGAGCATCACACCCAGCGCCGCAGCATATTCCAGCCACCAACGCAGGCTTCCCATCACCAGCACCCGCTGGCCTTCCGCCGATGGCAGGACCGTCTTGAGCAGCGACGCCCACGCCGGCACCACACTCGCAAGCCAATCCAGGTCGTAGCCCGCAGACGGATGTCGGCCCCTCGCGATCCATCGCTGGTAGCCCGCAGCTGCCCCGGGCGCCTGCACAATAACACGCTTGAGCATGTCCTTGGGCGTGATGGGCGTCATGAGTCAATCTCCCACGTCAAGCGGGGTCGAACCGAACCCATGCGCCGCTCCGGCCAATGGCTCCCAGGTGCGCCCGTTGGATCAACATCAAAAGTAAGGGCATGCTCATCTGTAAAGTAGGAGCGGATGCGGTAGCTGCTGGCATTCACGCCGAGCACAAAGCGTCCACCGTTCATCAAGTCCGGCGGGATCGTGCAGCGGCTGGTATAGTGCCCTGCCCTGCGCTCGGTGTGACGTTCGAAGGCATCACCTTCATCCGTGTCGAAGGAATTCAGGATCGGCTCACCGCGGCTGGTATAGAGATACAGACCAACCCGCAGCCCGGTGATGTCTGTCTGCAGGTCATATTCGAATTCAATCTGAAAGCCCTCTGCAGAATAGACCTGACTGGACGCGTTGCCCAGATGGTCAATCACCCGCACGGCGCGCGGCACAAACGGTGCCGCTCCTCGAACCCGGGGATCGTCCTCCTCCCACACCGAAACACCGTGATCTGCCATGCCTGATGACATGTAGAAATCCACTGCATCGGGCGTGGATGCCCGCTTGACCAGTGCGCCCTTCTCAAGAACGATCGCTTCTTCCGTAAGGCGGAGGATGGCGGACATGTTATGGCTCACAAAGAGTACGGTTCTGCCCTCCGCAGCGACATCGCTCATTTTGCCGAGGCATTTCCGCTGAAATTCTGCATCGCCCACAGCGAGCACCTCATCAACAACGAGAATCTCCGGCTCAAGATGCGCCGCAACCGCAAAAGCCAGGCGCAGGTACATGCCGCTTGAGTACCTCTTCACCGGTGTATCGATGAAGGTCTCCACTTCTGAAAACGCGACGATGTCGTCAAATTTTCGCTCGATTTCTGTCCGCTTCATGCCGAGAATCGCACCATTCAGGTAGATGTTCTCGCGGCCCGTCAATTCGGGATGAAATCCTGTTCCGACTTCAAGCAGGGAACCCACCCGCCCATAGATTTCAGCGTAGCCCTCGGTGGGTTCTGTCACCCTGGATAACAGCTTCAACAGGGTGCTTTTCCCAGCCCCATTGCGCCCGATGACTCCCAACACCTGTCCCTTCGTGACATCGAAGGAGATATTCCTCAGCGCCCAGATGGTCTCCGGTTCGGCACGAAGTGCTTCACCGCGCATGCGGGCAGACACCCACCGGAAGGGAGCTGCGGCTGTCTCCATCATTGAATCGCGGAGCGTCGGGTAGGTTGCTACCCGTTCACCAATACGATATTGCTTCCCCAGGTCACGCACCCGGATGGCATAGTCCGTCATGAACATTCCCCTCGCGGGTCTGCAATGGAAGTCCGATCAAACCACATCAGCGAACGTCCTTTCCATCCGGCGGAAGTACGCTGCACCGGAAATCATCAGCACGACGGCAATCACAACAGCGCCAATCAACACGTTTGAGGGCGGTGTGCCCACACCGAGCATCGCCCACCGGAATCCTTCCACCACGCCGACCATCGGATTAAGGCTGTAGAGCAACTGGTACTGCTCAGGGACGATGCTGGTCGCGTAGGTGATCGGTGTGATGAAAAACCACACCCGCAACACGAAGGGGATCAGGTACCCCACATCGCGGTATGCAACGTTCAGGGCAGCCGTCCAGAGGCTTACACCGATCGCGGTAACCAGCGTGAGCAGGATGAACAGCGGCAGCGTCCAGATGGCCGTCGTCGGGCGCATCCCGTAGAAAATCATCATGGCAATCAAAACGACGAATGCAAGCAGGAAGTCGACGATGCTGGCCAGCAGAGGTGCAAGAGGAACGGTGATGCGCGGAAAGTACACCTTGGTGAGGAGGTTCCTCCCTGAAACCAGGCTGGTACCTGCCTTACGGATTCCGTTCTCAAACATCTGCCAGGGAAGCAGCGCGCTGTAGGTGAAAATCGGATAGGGAATCCCATCCGATGGGACCCCGGCAAGCGTCCCGAAGAAGACGCTGAAGACGACCATCGTGAAGAACGGCTGGATGATCGCCCACGCCGCTCCGAGCAAGGTCTGCTTGTACCGGACCTTGATCTCCCGCCAAACGAGGAAATAGAGGAGTTCACGGTACGCCCAGAGTTCCTTAAAATCGATCGCCCGCCAGCCGGAGACTGGCTTAATGATGAGTGGTGGCGAGGAGTCGACGGCTGACTCAACCTCAGGCATGACTCTGTCCTGCCTCCTTGGCTTCAATCGCTTCACGGTTTTCACGGAACCATGCTACCGTCTCACGAATGCCCTCATCAAACGGGGTGGGAGCTTTGAAACCGAAGCGCTCCTGCGCCCGCGTGACGTCCAGAGCACGCCGCGGCTGCCCGTTGGGCTTGGTCGTGTCCCAGGTAATCTTGCCTTTGAAACCTGTTTCGCGCGCAATTAATTCGGCCAGATCCTTGATGCTGATCTCATGTCCGGATCCAAGGTTGACGGGATCGCTTTCGTTGTACCGTTCAGCCGCCAGTACGATTCCCTCTGCAGCATCTGCAGCGTAAAGGAATTCTCTCGTCGGCGAACCGTCTCCCCAGACCACGACGTCCGCATCACCGCTCTCATCGGCTTCGATGCACTTCCGGATCAGCGCAGGAATCACATGGGATGTACGCAGGTTGAAATTATCTCCCGGCCCATAAAGATTGACCGGCAGCAGATAGACGGAATCAAATCCATATTGCTGGCGGTACGCCTGGGATTGCACCAGCAGCATCTTCTTGGCCAATCCATACGGAGCGTTGGTCTCTTCAGGATACCCATCCCAGAGATCATCTTCGTTGAACGGCACCGGGGTGAATTTAGGGTAGGCACACACGGTACCGATGGCAACAAACTTTTCCACGCCACGCTTCCAGGCTTCATGCATGAGCTGTACGCCCATCATCAGGTTGTCATAAAAGAACTCAGCCGGATGTTCCCGGTTGGCGCCGATACCACCGACGTTGGCTGCCAGGTGGATGATGACATCCGGCCTGGAATCATCCAGCATACGCTGAATGTCGGCCAGGTCGACGAGATTGTATTCCTCGATCGTCGGGACAAAGATGTCCGTTGCTCCACGGGACCGCAGCTTCTTCTGTACGTAATACCCGAGAAAGCCCGCCCCGCCCGTCACACACACCTTGCGTTTCGCCCAAAAATCCGTCTCGTTCGTCATCATCACTCCTCAGATTCCTCCCCATTGGCAGCTTCGCCTGTGGGATGTAAGTCCATCTGTTCTGACATGGCTGTTTGAAGCAAAATATCCTGCCCGTTGATCCTGAGGCAGGCTACCGATTCGCCATCCAACTGTGGTGCTACGTCCATGCCCTGCTCAAGACAGGTCAAGCGGCAGACGTCAGCAATATCACCATCATCGCCGGTAATGCAGACCGTCTGGTAGCCCAGCCCTCTCGCTGTATGGATCGCCTCGCGCGCTTGACTTCGTATCCGCCGGTACAACTCCATGGAATTCTCAACATAGGCGACCGTGAGACGCGCGCGCAGAGCCAGCCCTTCCGGAGTGAGAATGTAGCGCAATTTCCTCCGCTCGGCGCGTTTGACCTTGACATATCCTTTAGCAACAAGGCGCTTGATATGCCAGTTCACCGTGCCCACAGCGACGCCAAGCTGGTTGGCAATCGTTGCCTGCGTCGTATCGGGGTCCTGGTGAATTTCCTCGAGTAATTGGAGCTCGCGCGTGAGCTCGCGTGTTTCATCCATACATGCTCCCGTCAAAATTCAGCCGCTGAATTATAACCCGCCACGCCGCAGGGTCAAGCCCACCAGACGGGTGTTCAACCGACGAAAGCGCAACGATCAGGCTGTTGGACGGGGATTCCAGGCGGCGTAGACGATGCGCGTAATCGCATCGAGCTCATCGCTTCCTGTGAGGTACTGCGGCAAAATGCGGTGGCGAACTCGACGGAAGGCTTCCTGATCGCTGCTCAACACTTCCCAGACTGCATCGGTGAAGCATTCTGAAAAGACGGCTTCGTAATCCGGGATGCGAAAACGATTCAGGTTGCTGGATGGATTCAGGAACCGCTTCCAGGTTTGCTCTTCATGACACAGCATTTCGAAGGGGTACTTGAAAAAATGATCTCGAAGGTCAATGAAGTGGATATGGAAGCCTTCCTTCGATGTGATGGAAGCCAGCGCCCGGGTGATCTCGGCTGGATCATCCAGGTGCTCATACACCGAGGAGGAGAGCACCAGCGAATATCCGGGATCTCCCTGACCTGCAGTAGCGCGAACATCACCATCGAGGAGGATGAGGCGTGCATCGAGGATTCGCACCTGGCCAGCATGCACGTCGACATAGCCGGGATGGTGACGCTCCAGCCGGCGCGCGGATTCGACATCCGGTGCAGCAAAAGGATCGCTGAGGGTAACGCTCTCAGCCCCTGCTTCGAGCAGTGCCACGGCCACATCAAAGCGCCCGCCATAACCAAGGATGAACACGCGGGTGCCTTCGACCGATCGATCGTGACGATGCATGAAGTCAAGATAGCGCGCAGAGGCTGTCCTCGGATCCCGCGTTTCAAGTCCGGGTTTGATAATCCATCGCCGGCGCAGAAGCCATTTCGTCCACGAGGGCGGCATGAAATAACGGATGGTGCGTAGGACAAGATAATCCAGAGGGGCCATCAGGGCAAATCCTCCGTTCTGGGGCTGAGTATCCATATGCCGACATCGTCAAAAGCATAGGCAATTTCGTACGAATCCATGAGTGGGATCGACACATAGGTCACCCACGCATCATTTTCCTCACCAAAAGGTCCTGTGCGACCTTTGAAGACAATGGGCTGGGGATCACAAATAATCCAGCGGTATCGCTGCCCCTGCACGTCTTCGCGGAACGCCTCAAAATAGGTTTCGTCTGCGGCAAGTGCATGATCCATCATCTCGACCTGCTCGTACGCCGGCTCCCAGCGGAGCGCAGGGTAATCGTCCAGCGCAAGCCTGTGCCGCTGATCAATCAAGAGCACGGTTTCGTCCCCCGCAGTATCGGCAAGCACCGCATCCAGCGTGGCGCTGGCTTCCTGCACAAGAGCAGGTTCCGGCAGAGTCAATGGGGACATCCCTGAAATGATGTGCCAGGCCGGCAGGAGGAGCACCACCATCATCGCGAAGTCATAGACGACGGCTGCCGTTTTCTGCTCCGGTCGTTGCGCATCGTGCTGGAAGAGCATGGCCGTCAGGACAATGAGAGACACCAGAAACATATCCAGGTTGTGGAGATTGCTTCCGCCCCCGATTTTCACGCTGATGACCAGACCGGCGGCAAGCAAACCTGTCATTGCAAGCAGCGAAAATCCGGTCATCCAGCGATTGCACGCATGCCTACCTCGTGCCCACGCATACCCCATCACGAGCAGGAGTGGACCCGCAGTCAGGAGTAGACTCTTCAGAATTCCCGGCTCGTAGGTTTCATTGGGGAAGAGGCGGTACCACAACAACGGATGGGCGAGCGTGGCGAGATATGTGAAGGGCATATGCCCGGTAAGGAGCAGGGTCAATCCCTGTGAGATCAATCCTCCAACAACCAGCGACGCTAGATCCCAAGCAAGCTCTTTCCACGCCAGTGCCTGGACGTCATCCTTTCTGGTGCGAAAACGGAGAAGGAAAAGAGCCCACAGACCCGGCGTAAACATCCACGTCCATCGACCCATCCCTGCAATCAGGGATCCAAGCAACATGCCAAGCCGCTGAACCCAATGTCGTCGATCGGCTGCGGCTTCAACTGCGACAGCGCCGCCCAGAAGCAGCGGAGCGTAGACAGGGCCCTGGGCGATGAACAGTCCACCCCAAAGAACCAATACCGCGCCGCGCAGCCCTCGCAGGGTTGTCCATCGTTGTACGATCACCCAGAGAAACAGCAGCGGCGGGGCAAGCCAGAGGAATGCTTCCCACGCCCGCAGCACCAGCATACTGCGGCACCCGAACCCAAACGGAAGTCCCCGCAAGCCATACAGTCCCGGTGTGACGTAGTTTGAGAAGACCACATCTGCTGCCGGGATCCCGGTGCTTTCGCGGAAGAATAGAGAAGCCTGCCAGAGATGATTGCCCTCCGACCAGGTCAGTGAGAAGGGAAATGCCCGAATGTGCTGGATATACGAAGACGACCATAACAGCGTCGTTGTCAACAAGGTGGAAAACACCACCCGTTCAAAGCGGGGGCTTTGCTCAGCAGGAAGCAGGAAGCCTCCCACTGCCCCCACTGCCAGAACGAGCGAGAACCAGGACAGTGGTCGGGCAAGCCGATCCGGCGCAGCGAGAAACAAGATTGCAGGCACGGATGCAAGCAGAAGGAACGAGACCATCCCCGCAGCACGAAGGAAGAGCCGACTCCCCGGATGAGATCGACCGCCGGTATCCATGACCCTACACGCTATTGGTCGAGATCCGTCACGGGTTCAAGGAGCCATACTCCGACATCCTCAAACTGACGCACGGGCTCATAGTATTCAAACATTGGTTCGTAGATGAACTCGAACTGAGCGTTGTCTTCTTCCCCGAAAGGATGCCGCGGAGCAGAATATGTCGTTGGAAGATGCCCGGTCACGATGAGAGAGAAGCGCTGGGCTTCAAGATCCTCGTAGTACTCTTCGAACAGAGCAGCACTCCCTGACATGGCGCGATTGGTCAGGTCCTTCAATTCATATTCCATGACCAACGGCACACCGTCGATGTATCCGAAGGTGAGCAATTGTCGCTGATCAAGAAAGAGCACCTCACCTTCAAACGATCGGGCGAAAACGATGTCTTCAATATCCCGCAGTGCGAGCTGGACAGTCTGGTCGTCCGGGAGTTGGAGAGGTGACCCGCTGCTCAACATACCCCAGGCGGGAATGAACACAAGCAAGCCAAAGAGCAGCCTGGCGATAACAGAAACCGGGACCGGATCCGTATCCTGGACGGCTGCAGCACGATAACCATTTGCAGCGATGAAGAGCAGGCTGATGAGGAACATATCCAAGTTGTGCAGGTTGCTCCCACCGCCAATTTTCACACTGATGACGATCCCGACAACCAATGTCGCCAGGAGAATGCCTGCTGCGCCCAGTAACTGCACCCAATCCCAACGGATCCGCCGGGTGAATAAAGCCCAGAGTACTAAACCAACGAGAGGTCCAATCGCAATCAAGAGAGCCGGAATAATCCCCTCAGGATATGTCGCGTTTGGAAGCAATCGATACCAGAGCAGCGGCTGGCTGAATGCAATGGATGAGTTCTCCGCCCCTTGAAAGAGAGAGTGTCCGGTTGCGGCCAGGGCAAGCAAGCCTCCGACCAAACCTGCGGAACCATATCCGATTGGCCAAAGCAGGCGTTTCCACCAGCTGAGGCCTTCTTCAGGAGCTTTCTGCAGCAGACAGGTCAAGCCCGACCAAAGCGCCGGAGCAATGAACCATGTCCACCGGCTTACGCCAGCATAGAAACAAGCCAACGCGGTGAGAAGAAGCGACTGTATGGGTTTTTCCGGGCGCACACCAAAGGCGATGATGGCTGCGCTGAGAAGAAGCGGTGCGTAAATCGGTCCTTGATTCACGAAGAGGAATGTGAGAAAGACAAACACGACGAGATTGAGACGATACACCCAGTTCCGGGCCGAAAGAAAAAGTGCGTAACCAAAGACCAACGCAGGCACAAACCAGAGCAGCGCATCCCAGAACCGAACTGCAGCAATTCCCACATTGGGAATGAGAAAAGGCAACCCCCAGAGCCCATGCCTTCCGGGCGTTAAATAACTTGGGAGTTGAAATTCGCCCACCACATCATACGTCTCGCGTAAATAATAGAGAGAATAATCCCAGAGACGATTGCCTTCGGACCAACCCAACTTGAAGGGGAAATCGGTCACGTAGAGGAATCGCAGCGCGATTCCAAATACCCCCGCTACAAGCACAGCCCCGTAAGCCAGCCGCTTCCAGAAGGGATAACGATCAGACGGCAGCAGTGCAGCAACGCTCAGGGATGAAATGCTCAACGCAAGCAGCCTGAAGTGCAGAGCTGTGATGTTGGCGCCGGCAGGTCCTAGAAATAATCCTGCCGGCAGCAACACGGCCAGCGCGATTCCGATCCATCCCCATACACCAATTAACCCACATTGCTTGCTGATAACCCTGGTACAAATCAGTTCAGGATTGATCATGGCCACCACGAGAACACTACCAACAACGAGAGCAAATGTCATATAGCCAGCAATACCTGCGAACCAGGCCTGCGAGAAGATCGCCAGCACGCCGCCTGTATGTGCTCCTTGACGGACAAGATCAATCCCACACAACAACAGCAGCACCAGCAGCGCTAGGCAAACAGAACGAATCAGGGTGTTCTGTGCATTCATAGCTTCAACCATCTCCATCTTGCCAGACAGCCCTCTTTTAAAAGGGCTTTGCTGCGAATGATACTGCAAACCTCGTCAGCTATCCGACAAATGATTATTGATCGTCTCCATCTCGGAGCCAATGAACAGGGCACCGAGTAAACTCACCATCATCACAAGAACCCTTGTGATGACGGCAAGAGCTGTCGCCTGTTCAAGCGTCGCCCCATAAAATGCGTACAGCGTCACCATCCCGAGCTCCCGCAATCCAAGGCCATTCAAGGATATGGGGAGAAGCGTGATGAAGTACGTAACGCCCATTACGGCAGCAACATTGAGTACGGTGACCTGTATGTCAAGTTCACGTGCGACCAGCCAGATGCCACAAATGTAAATGGTCAGGCCAATCCAGGATATTAACAGGGCCGAGAGTAACGTTTGTGGATGCTTGAGCCAGAACCCAAAAGCTCCAACGATCTTCTTCAACTGATTTTTCAATTTCTCTATCCAGGTCCTCCCCGGTAGAAGAACGGGGGAAACTGCATGGAGAAATTCCGGAGAGGCACTGACAAGCAAGGGAAGGCTGAGCGGGAGGAGCACGAGCCGGCTGATCAATCCAAGCAACCGGTCAATGATCACAGACGCAGCCGCCTCTTCTTTCTTTTCTACATTTACAGACACCGCTAGCAATCGTACTAAATCTCCTCCAATTGTTGAAGGCAGAAAATTCGACGAGAAAATGCTGATCAGTGAAAGGCGAAACACGTGTCCGAACGCTAATGGAATCTGCACAGACCGAAGCAACATCCACCAGCGTATGCTGTTAAACAGTTGAACGAGAAAAAAGAAGAAAAGAACAACAAGGATCGTGGGAATCGAAATCGAGAACGCCGCAGCCATAAGCTGATCCCAATCTTGCTTCCGCACATAGAAATACAGCAAGAACAGAGATAACAGCGTTCCAAACAGACGTATGAGCTTTGAACGATCCTTCCAAAATCGTTTCTTCACATTTTTCGCCAGGTTTAATCAGGGCTAGTTGGCAAGCAATATATTGGTGACGGAAGCTCCAATTGACTGCTCGTTATTCGTAATACCGGGCAGCTCAAGCGCAAAGAATGCGCTCGTTTCCTGCAGCTTAATGAGAATATTCTTCTCCCGCCTCCGCCAGGCTTTCACGAGTTCATCCGAACGGGTGGACCCCAGCGCCTTTGAAATCAATGTAATGTAATGGCGAGCCTCATAGAAATTCATGTCCAGCAGCGCTTCTACGTCTTTCGCATCGGGGTCAAACTGTGTCAGAGTGGGTTCCGCTCCCTTGCCCCGGGACAGAATACAAAGGCCTCCTAATCGAGCCTGTTGAGCCATCCCAAAGCCCGGCCAAAGCCGATCCTGACTCAATCGCACCGGCCACTTGAGATTCTCATGGGATAATTTGCGGATCTGACCAAGGATTTCAATTCGAATTTGCTCTGGGAGGGTTAAACGGCCCCTCATTTCTGGAACCCACCGCAGCAAATCTCGATAAAGATGCGAACGTGTTAAATAAGCAAAAGACTGACCGCCATGATGAATAAAGACATAATCATCCGCGTGCAGGTTCCAGACATCCCCTCGCTCCGCAAGCATGAGCGAACTCAACGTTGTCTTTCCCATGCCGCCTGGGCCAGAAAACACAAAAGAATGCGTATCCGTCGCAACGGCAGCCCCATGAAGGAGAATGGTCTCGTTGATACTTACGAGATAACGGAGTGATGGATGCACCATCATGTGATGAACCATAGGCAATGCAAAGCGATTACCAGATGCCACGATTTCGATCCGCTCATCATCAAGCGAGATAGCGTACTTCCAGCGGGCGAGACCCTTATGGGTATGCGGGGTCATCGGCAAAGCGCGTTCAGCGGATTGCTTCCCCCGATACCAATGCAAGCTGACAACTTTCATGCCGGGAGAAACATCGCCCCGGGAATAGGCATACTCTTGCTGAAAGAAATCCAACGCGAAGGCGTCGTCGGTATGCAACTCGAAACCAACGAGATCATGAAAATTGAAGGTCAATTTATGCATGCTCATGACTCACCGAGACGAACAATTCTTCATATTTTTCCGCTACGACACGAATATCGTAGGCGCTTGATTTTTTCAAGCTGGCCCGCTTCATTGCAGCCAGGCGAACCGGGTCAGCGATATCGCCGAGTGCGTTCACATAGCACGCTGGTTCCTCGATGGGGCAGATGCGCCCATTGACGCCATCTTCGACCAGATCCACGAACCCGCCGGCGGCATTCACGAAAAACGCCAAACCCTGTGCAAGCGCCTGAACTCCGACAACCGGTAAACCTTCAGATAAAGATGGCATCACGAGCACATCGCTGCCCCCGAGTAGAGACCAGACTTCCTCCGGCGTCACCCAGCCCGGAAGTGAAAAGCGGGATTCCATCCCGTGTCGGGCGATCTGCGCTTTGATGTCTTCACGCAGTGGGCCGTCGCCAACGAGCGTACAGCGCCAATCGAGGTCCTGCCATTCGGCAAGTGCATCGATGAGAAAGAGCAGGTTTTTCTGCGGTTGAAAGCGGCCGGCGAAGATGAGTTGTACCGGATCATGAACAGCGAGATCCACCCCGCCGTCCAGAGGTCGCTCAACGCCATTCGGGATCACCTCGATCGGCACGGCATAATGAGCACGCGCAAGATCTCGAGTGAAAGCGCTCACGGCAGCAATGGCAGCCGCGTGTTCCCAAATAGGAGGTGTCAACGGGTAAATCATCCGGAACCAGCGATCCGTTTTCTGGGGCACACCGCCGGGGACATCGCCAAGATGGGCTGTAAGGACATAAGGGATCCCGGTCGCCCGATGAAGCGCATTCGCAAGCACTCCTGTTGGAACAGCAAAATGCGCATGCAGTATATCCGGTTCCCAGGTCCGGATCAGGCGTCGTGCAGGAACGAAAGCTGCTGCGATGAATGCGGCCATCGCCGGAAAGGATGCCCTGAAACGGGAGCGCCGCCCGGTGAATATCCGGATGACCTCATATCCGTCTATCTGTTCCTGCTTTTTCAGACCGGGCACCAGGCTCGTGATGACCTTGAGAGAATGACCCCGCGCAGCCAGCGCCTTGCAGATATCTGCACATGCACGGCCGCCGCCCCCTCCCACCGGCGGGAACTCATAGTTCAAGACCAGGATCTTCAAACCATACTCCACAAGCGGGGGTGCGACACCGGTTCAGCCATCAGCAGCGTCATTGTCGATGCCAAGCACACGACGAACCGAATACGTAGGTTTTGCCTGCGATTCATGATAGGTGCGGACCAGCAGTTCTGCGATTAAGCCCAGCAGAATGGATTGAAAGCCCAGGATGAACAGCATCACCACCATTTGCAGCAGCGGGCTGCGGACGAGATGCTCATCGTAGAGCGCGCGCCGGACCAGGAGCACCAGCAGGAGAATGACGCTGCCGCCGATGAAGCCAATACCTGTCCCGCCAAACAAGTAGATGGGTTTCTGCTGGTAACTGAGCAAAAACTTGACCGTGAAGAGATCGAGGACGACCTTGAATGTACGTTCCAGTCCATACTTCGCCGTTCCGTGTTTTCGGGAGCGGTGATTGACAGGCACCTCGGCGATGCGCGCACCAACCGACTGGGCATAGGCCGGGATGAAGCGATGCATCTCCCCGTAAAGGTGGAACCCCTCCAGCACTTCTCGCCGGTAGACTTTCAACGTGCAGCCATAATCATGCAGGTGAACTCCCGTCACCCAGGAAATGAGCCAATTTGCCATGCGGGAGGGCAGGACGCGGGTGATGAACGTATCATGGCGATCCACGCGCCAACCGGAAACCAGATCATATCCCTCGTCGAGTTTTTCGAGCATCATCGGGATGTCTGCCGGGTCATTCTGCAAATCCGCGTCCATCAAGACAATGACATCGCCGTCAGAATAGTCGATGCCGGCTGCGATTGCTGTCGTTTGTCCAAAATTCCTGCGTAACTCAACGACGCGGACCTCGCCGCTCTCTGTTCCCTCCAGCTCTGCCAGCACCTCCATGCTGCCATCTGTCGAACCATCATCCACATAGATAATCTGGTAGGAATGGCCTTCCAGTGCAGATGTAATTTCTGCATGCAGCAGGGGGAGATTCTCCTGCTCATTGAAGACTGGGATCACCACCGAAAGCTTCCCGCGCTTGCGCGCGTCCGCCTTGGTCAGCGAGGTTTTCTTGTGGGACGCTCCGGTCATTCCGTCCATCCCTTCCCTTGTATCAGGTTCAGTCGAAGTCCTGACTTGCGCTGTGTATGACGGCCGTCACGCTGTTGTCCCAGCGGTGCCAGTCGCCGAACTCCTCGTCCAGAATGGTCTTCCCTTCGCCGATGGGCTCGAGACCGACGGCTTCCATATCCGCATCCACCATGATGCGCACCAATTGTTTGTATGTAATCTTGGGTGCCCAGTTGAGGATCCGCTTGGCTTTACTCGGATCAGCGAGAAGGTAGTCCACTTCCGTGGGCCTGAAGTAGCGCGGATCGATTTCAACGTAGTCCTTCCAATCCATGCCCGCATAGCTGAAGGCTTCCTCAACAAATTCCCCCATTTTCATGGCAACACCGGTTCCGATGACAAAATCATCTGGTTCATCCTGTTGCAGGATTCGCCACATGACTTCGACATATTCCGGAGCGTAGCCATAATCACGCCTCGATTCAAGGTTGCCGAGGTATACCTTATCCTGCAGCCCGGCTTTGATGCGAGCGACGGCCCGCGTCACCTTGCGCGATAGAAACGTCACACCCCGGCGCGGGCTTTCGTGATTGAACAGAATCCCGTTCGCCGTGAACATATTGTACGCTTCACGGTAATTTCTCGTCATCCAATAGGCATAGGTCTTTGCGATGGCATACGGGCTGCGCGGCTCGAAGACCGTCTCTTCGCTCTGCGGCGGAGATGCGCTTCCGAACATCTCGCTGGTGGATGCCTGGTAAAAGCGGACATGATTGCCGCTGCGGCGGATGGCTTCCAGGATCCTCGTCGTGCCTAGGCCGGTCACATTCCCCGTATATTCCGGCATATCGAAGCTGACCTTCACATGGGACTGTGCCCCGAGATGATAGACCTCGTCCGGCCGGATGTTGTAAATGATATTCGTCAACTGTTCTGCGTTGGACAAGTCTCCGTAATGCAGGAAGAGAGATGCGGATTCGACGTGCGGATCCTGGTAAATATGATCGATGCGATCTGTGTTGAAAGTGCTCGCCTTGCGAATCAGGCCATGAACCTCATAGCCCTTGCTGAGCAGAAACTCGGTGAGGTACGAGCCATCCTGTCCGGTTATTCCCGTGATTAATGCTCTCGGCATGATCTTTCTCCTTGCGCAGATCGCGCATTCAAAATTCAAACGCTGAATTATACCGCCTGAGCAATCCCCGTCAAGCCCGCGTCATACGGCGGCGTTCCAACCACCAGGCTGTCAGAAGATAACCGAGCACGAATACAGCCATCAGCGCGATCGTCGGAAACAGGTCCAGACTGGGTGAATGCAGATACCGGCCGCCATACCACTGTAGAAACAGCAGAGTGACACCGCCGACGACAGCACCTGTATGTCGCAGCCAGCGGGACCGGTTGCGACGCGCCCACATCCATGACCAGCCCGCAACCAGCGCATACACCAGCAGGAATGCAGTCCGGTAGCGGGGATTATCCCACTGATCTCCGGCTGCGCGGTAGGACACAAATACCGCAAGGCCCCACGCTGCAGCGGCGAAATAAGCCGCCAGACCCTGCAGTCTTCCGGCTCGTAAAGCTGCAAATGGCGCATAAAGCAGGAATGGGAGCAGTGCAAACCACCCTGCGCCGCGCCAGATGCTGATGAAGCGCCAGATCCACGGTGCCGTGTTATCCATCACGGCTGCCGGGAAGAAAGGCTGGACCAGCCCATACAGGGTTGCCAGTGGTACATGCGCCCATTCCGGCGTCAATGAAAACAGCACCTGAACCATTCCCGATTTTTGTTCCAGAACGAGCATTTGATAACGAGCCCCCTCCGTCAACCACCACCAGACGAGCTGGATGGGATTGGCATCCGGGCTGCCGCTGATGCTTGACCATGCGCGCGTTGTGATCAACAGGGCAGCAATGATGCCGCCCAGGCCCAAAGCCCACGCCCACCAGGGAAGTCTTACCCGCTTGCTCGGATCGACCAACCAGGTTCCACCAACGAGGATCAGCGTCAGTACCAGCATGGGCGGTGAAATCATCACCGCCAACAACGCTCCTCCGAGGAATGGAAGCAGCGCTCCACGAACACCGGAACCCCGAAGTTGTCCATATCCATGGAACATCCACGCGATTGCGGCCATGATGAAGGGCTCTCTCATCTGTGATGCACCGAGCAAGATCGCATCAGGGTAAAGAAGCATAATGCCGGCGGCGATGGCCGCGATCCGGGCATCAAACACATCACGAGCCACACGCCAGGTGTAGTAACAGGCAAGTGTCGAAAAGGATGCTGTGACGAGAACAATCAACAACGGGCGGTGCATGGTCGGGGAAAACGCTTTATAGAGAGCAGCGCTGAACTTCAACAATCCGCCGTATTGATCGCCCCCCTCGGCGTACGTCAGGAGGCTGGGCCATGTGATGTTATTGTCAACAAGCTGCCATGCATCCACGTCCCGGGCGAAGGCATCCGCAAAAGCATATCCGGCGTTCTGAATCTCCGTGTCGTATCCAATCACGGGCAGCGCCCGGTACAGAACCAGACCAAGGACGAGCCGCAGCAGCAAGCCGCCAACGAGTGCCGGAAGAAGCCACGTCGGCAAGGTCACATCCTTCTGGCGGGCGACAACAACCAGCACCAGTACGCCACACAGCATGGCGACCGGCACGTACGCGAACAGACTTTCGATGAAGGTTCCATTCCCGTCAAAAGCCGCAAAAAGAAGACTGATGAGCAGCACACCCAGCAGGACGATCCCAATGACCCTCTTCGTGTTCATGCACGCTCCTTTGTCTTGTGCAGCCCCAGTGCTTCCCAGCCTGCCCGCAGCACTGTGTACATCACAAGCATCTGAAGCGGAACCAGAAAGCGAGGATTGTCGCCGTGATCGGCCAGGGTCTGGATCACGGAAGTCATCAGCACAAATCCGCCAACGGCAGTCGTGTACCGGTCGATGCCAAGGCGGGCACGCATACGACGGCTTACAACAGCAAGCAGCCCTCCCACCAGGAAGAGCGCGTTCCCAAGCAAGCAGAGCCCCCTTCCCACAAGTGCAGCTCCGCGCAAGATCATCCTCATGACAGATGAGGACACGAGCGCGGGATCCCAATAGACAGGTGCCTTCCAGAAGTCAATCCAACCCTTGACGACCGTTCGTGAGTACAGAAGCGGGTTCTCTCGTATGAGCTGCCGGGAAAGCGCCCCCATCTTCCGCGAAAGCTCAAAAAAATGCATCCCTGTGACGTCGGTCAATTCCGGGATCGCATGCCAGATGGTATTGGTCTGCACCCCGCGCTCAGCAATGCGCTCGTCACGATACCGCAAGTACGTATCCCGGATGAGCGCTTCCTCATCGGGAAGCTGCTCAAAATATGCCCCTGTATGCTGCACCAGGCTGTACCCGGAGAGCGTCGTCGGAGAAACCATATGATAGGTACGAAAGACCCAGAGGAGCCACCCTCCCTGTATCAGCAAGGGGCCAATGGAAAAAAGCAAACCTGCTGCGAGCTTCCGCCGCCATCCACCTTTCACCACGATAAGGACGAACAAGAGAAGCCAGACGCTCAGGGGGAACAGGAGCGGGCGCATCATGCCCGGAAGGCACGCAAGGATCCCGAGGATCAACGCGGCAGGATAGGTCATCCACGAACGGCGGGTCTCCTCGACCTCCCGCAGCATGACAAAGGAGAGCACGACGAAAAAGGCAGTAAACGTCTCGGTCAGGATGTTAGCTTCAAACAGAAATTGCGCCGGGATGAGGTGATAGAGCATGCCCACGGTCAAGGCAAGAACACGATTGTGCGTGGTTCGCCAGGTGAACCAGAACAGCAACAGCGCCAGGACCCAGCCAGCCGCCATCTGAACCTGCCATATACGCACAGGATCCAGATCCATAAAAAGCACCAGAAGGGGATACCCCGGCACGCGTGTGGCGTCATAATGCGCCAGGGTCAGCCCTCGCAGTGCCTCAGCGAGCCGCAGATATGCGCCTTCGGTATCACCCGCAATATAGGGGGCATAGGTAAACCAGAGCAGCAGTCGTTCGATCAGCCCGACAAGTCCAACCGTGCCAAGGAAGAGCAAGCCCCGGCGCCCCAGTTGTGGATGTTCCTCAGTTCTAGCCATCACGCCTCAATCCATCCAGCGCCCGCCTTTCGCGTGAGAGCCATGTATATTGCCGCGCGTCCTTGCGCGCCCTCGCTCCCAGCCGTTCACGCAGTGCTGCATCCGCCAGGACATGCTTTAAGGTGTGATCCCAACTCTCGACATCCCCTGGGGGGAGAAAAATGGCGTTCTCCTCGTTAAGAACCTCATGCACAATGGGCAGATCGCTCGCCAGAATCGCTCGTCCAGATGCAAGGTATTCGAAAGATTTCATGGGATTCGTCACAGCAGCAATGTCCATTCCACTGCTGTCGAGCACCTTCTGTGCATGCGGCATGATTAAGATATCACATGCGCCCTGCACCCTGGCTAATCGCTGATTGGGAATAAAACCCAGCAGGAAGAGGTTCTTCAAGCCCTCGCCAGTAACTTTCGCGCGCCAGCGATGCACATCCTCCGGTTCGCCACCGGCGACGACAAATTCCACATCCTGATTTCTGCGGGCGAGCGCCAGGACCATCTCCATCCCGCGACCCGCATACAAATGACCGGTATATCCGACCGTCAACTTTGGTTTTAGACCGAGTTCTTCCCGCATCAATGCCGGTGACGCAAAACCTTCGTAGCGGGAGAGGTCCACACCGTTGGGAGAAACAACGACAAATCCTGCAGGGAAACGTGTGTTGAACTGCGTTTCCAGCATCCGGGCGAGGACCCTGGTGGTCGGGAGGATGCGCAGTGCACCCTTCCCCTTAAGAAATCGGCGGAACAACGCCGGGCCCAGTCTTCCCGTTGGGCGGTCGTGCATTTCCAATACTGTCGGGAGCCCGATTTGGGACGCGAGTGCTGCGGCCTGGTAGGGCCAGACATAATACAGGTCCGCTCCCCAGCGACGTGCACCTTGCACGGCTCGTACGGCAAAATCGTAGCGGCGCAACTGCCGCACGGAAGATAGCCACTCCACTTGAAATGGCACTTGAAGACCGTAGTGATCAGCGAGTTCGTCCCACGCCATTGAAGATTGATCCCCGGGGACCCACAGCGCCACCTCATGGCCGAGTTCCACCAACGCCTGGCACACCTTCATGACCTGGATGGAATTCGCCGCCCGTGAAGGAACCTGCGATGCCGAAATACAGCCAATGCGCATACGCCGTCACACTCCTTCGGGCTCGGGGACCGCTTCTTCCAGCCCCCGCAAGACTCGCAAGGTCCGAACGAGAAGGATACTTGCTGTGCCCGTCATAAACAGGCTGAGGAGAACAGCCATGCCGATTGCCCCGAATTCGGGTACGAGCAGTATCGTCCCCGCAATTTTCAGCCCGGCCCCGATCGAATGAACGAGCGTCGGATACGACGGCTGCCCGAGTGGAAGGAGCACAGTTCGATTCCAGTAGAGGATGTTGTCTGCGCATATGCCGATGAGCAGGATCAGGAGTGCATAGTAGGAGACTGGGAGGAAGTCGCTTCCGTAAAGACCGATTACAAATCGGCCGAAGAAGACCAGTGCGGCACTGGCTGGAATGGTGTACATCGCAGCGAGCGTGCTCCCCGTCCGCAGCAGGTAGCGCACATTCTCCCACTGTTTCCTCGCCGCCTCCCGGGCAATCTCGCGGAAGGTGGTGCTGATGAGAGGATTCACCGGGATGACGAGGATATTCATGATGGCCTTGGCAATCTTATAATATCCAACCTGGATCGGGGAGGTAAACCCTGCCAGCCACAGCGTTTCGCTATCACGCGTGACGAGCGTGATGGTCCCTGTGATGTTGGTGTTGAAGGCAAAGTGGAACAATTCCCTGAAACGCCCCTTCAACGTCGCGAGTGGCTGCATCCACCATCCACGTCCCCACTGGTTCCTCGCCTCGATGAGCGCTGCGACCGAGATGGTCAGCGACCAGACGACTTTGCCGGCCAGGTAGGCAAGGACGATGTGCAGCAACGTGCCTGTGACAAAATACGCATAGCTGATAAGGGCAAGGGTCAGCACACTCTGAAGAATGGTGACGGCGGCGAGGCGCTTGAACCGGTCGAAGTATTGGAGAAGCCCCGTGGAGCTTTCCGTGATCCCATTGGCCAGAATTGCGAATCCGTACACGATGCAGAGATCGGCCAGAGCCGGGTCATGCACAAGAAAACGGGCACCCCAGGGGGCCAGCAGGACCACAATCACAAACGCAAGGAGAGAGCTGCCCAGTTCACTCAGCGCAGCAAGCTTATACACAGCCGCAGCATGCTCTTTCCGCCCCTCCTCGGTGAACTCGCCCACATAGCTGACGACGAGTTCGCCCATGCGGAAGGAGGTCAACCGGTTGATGTTGCTGGAGAACTGGACGATGGCTTCGAGCTGGCCGATGCCGGCGATGCCCAGTGTCCGGGCAGCAAGCACTCCCTGGGCAAAACTCAGACCGGCCGAGATCGTCTGTGCGCTGAACAGATAACTCGCATTGCGGAGAACCCGTTGAAGCAGCGGATTCTTGATGAAGCGATCGAGGATGGTTTCGAGGTAGGACGAGACTGAGCGCAGCATATCCGGTGCCTACACCTGCGTATCCACGCTGGATGCCCACTCACGCTCCTGCTCGTACCAGGCCACAGTGCGTGTCAGGCCTTCATGGAAATCAACCTGGGGTTTCCAATCCAGAAGCGAGCGCGCCTTCGAGACGTCTGCCCAACTGGAAAGCATGTCTGCAGGATGTCGCGGCAGGGTTCTCCGCTCTGCGGTTTTCCCGGTCATGGCCTCGATTTGCGCAATGAGCGCATTGATGGTGACGACATCATGCCCGCCGAGGTTGAAGATGTCATATCCCAGAGGACGCAGTCCCTTCACAACCCCCCGGGCGATATCATCGACATAGGTGAATCCCCGAGATTGTTCGCCATCCCCGTAGACCGTGAGTTCCTTCTGCTCGTAAATCCACTGGATGAAGCGGAAGATGGACATATCGGGTCGGCCTGCGGGTCCGTACACAGTAAAGAACCGGAACACGGTAACATCGACGCCGTGTAGATGGTGGTAGGCGTGGCACAGGACCTCGGCAGCCTTTTTGGAGGCGGCATACGGTTGCAGCGGCTTGCTGCTATCTGCATCTTCAGGAGTGGGCTGGGGAGCTCCTGCCCCGTAGATGCTCGATGTCGATGCCAGAATGAATTTTGGCGCCGTCTGCTTCCGGCAGAGTTCAAGCAAGTTTAATGTGCCGGTGAGATTGGTGTCGTAATACATCCACGGGTCAGCCACGCTTGCCCGCACACCCGCGCGGGCAGCCATGTTGATGACGCCATCCAGTGGATCGAGTTCGCCCTCAAGCGCCTGGATCACGGCTCGATCAGCGATATCCACCTTGTGGAAAGCAAACCGGTCTTGTGTCTGCAACTTTTTCAGCCGGAAATGTTTGAGGCGAACGTCGTATGCATCATTCAGCGAATCCAGCCCGATGACATCATGACCGGATTCCAGCAGAAAGTCTGCAATGCGGGCGCCAATGAATCCCGCTGCGCCAGAAACCAGGTAACGCGCCATCAGAGCCTCACAATCTTGTCATCTTGGATCCCGGCTGCGCGCATGGCGTTGCGCGTATCGTAGATGAGAGGAGCGTGGACCGCCAAACCCCCGTAATCCAGCGAACGGTGATTGGTGATGATGACGACGATGTCAGCCGATTTTGCGCCCTTGAGGGCATCGGGGATCGATTCCAACTGCCAGCCCTCGTGCGCGATGGAGGGCACGTAGGGATCGAAGTAGGACACCTCGGCACCCTGCTCACGCAGGAGTCCTATCACATCCAGCGCCGGTGATTCACGCATGTCAGAGATATCCGGCTTGTACGCCACACCCATCACGAGCACATGCGAGCCTTTCAAGGCTTTCTCGTGCGCGTTCAAGGCGTCCTGAATGCCTCGCACCACCACACGTGGCATATTGGTGTTAATCTCGCTGGCCAGCTCTATGAATCTGGCATTGTATTTCACACTCTTCAGTTTCCAGGAGAGGTAGAGCGGGTCAATCGGTATGCAGTGACCGCCAAGTCCAGGACCCGGCGTAAATTTCATAAAGCCGAACGGTTTCGTCCCCGCCGCTTCAATGACCTCCCAGACATCGATATTCAACCGGTCACACATCAGCGCCATCTCATTGACAAGGCCGATATTGACCGCGCGGAAGGTGTTTTCGAGCAGCTTGGTCATTTCTGCGACTTCTGTGGAGGAGACCGGGACGATGGTTTCCATCGCGCCGCCGTACATGGCGCAGGCGACAGTGGTGCACGCCGGAGTAATCCCGCCAATCACCTTGGGAGTGTTGATCGTGGTCCAATCGTCACGACCCGGATCGACCCTTTCCGGTGAGAACGCGAGAAAGATGTCTTCACCCACTTTCCACCCGGAGGATTCAAGCTCGGGTTGAACCATCTCCCGCGTCGTGCCGGGATACGTGGTCGATTCGAGAATGACGACCATGGGAGCGTGGAGGGCAGTTTTCAAGGAGCGCGTTGCAGAGATGATGTAGGACAGGTCCGGATCGCCCGTCTTCCGGAGCGGCGTCGGCACACAGATGCTGACGCCGTCGACAACCTTCAGTGCCTCAACATCCACCGTCGCCTTGAATCGCCCGCTCTCGATCAAGCGTGCAACGACAGCATCCGGGACATCCTCTACATAGCTGCGACCTTGAGCAAGAAGCTCGATCTTCTCTGTCGAGGTGTCGACACCGATGACGGTGTATCCTGCTTCTGCAAGCACGACCGCCAGCGGTAAGCCAACGTAACCCAGGCCGATCACACCGATGACTGCCGACCGATCTTCAAACCGATCAATAAGGTTGCGGGCTGCCACAGGGACATCCGATGACTCGATGCTCATAGATCCTGCTCCTAGAATAGGCTCAACTGCTCAGGAGGTTCCTCAAGCGGCGTTGCTTCAGCAGGCTGCTGGGCAGCTTGCTCGATGAATCCAGGCAGCCTGGAAAAATCATCTTCGATGGTTCTGCGAAGGGAAGGTTGATGGAGAGCAGCCGCCGGATGGTACATGGGAACAATCAGGCGCCCATTCACCACCTTTGGTTGTCCATGAATCTGGCTAATTTTTGCCCGTGGGAAATAGCGCGCCATGGAAAACCGGCCGAGGGTGACGATCACTTTCGGTTGGATGGCTTGAATCTGCCGGTTTAAATACGCCAGACACGCGTCCATTTCCTCCGGTTCCGGATCCCGATTTCCCGGAGGGCGGCATTTCACGACATTGCAGATGAACACATCCTCCCGCTGCATGTCTATGCTGCCCAGCAGTTCATCGAGAAAACGGCCTGCTGCTCCGACAAAGGGTATGCCCTGCTCATTTTCATGAAAACCGGGAGCTTCACCGATGAACATGATGTCAGCTTCAGGAGAGCCGGAGCCGGGGACTGCGAGCTTGCGAGACAGGTGCAGCTTGCAGGCAGTGCACGCGGCTACTTCTTCCTCGATCGCCTTCAGCTCCTCAATGGCCGTCATTCAATGCCTCCTTCTGCAGGAACAGCAACCTCGCAGATGTCCTCTACTGTCATCAACAAGGCATCTTCCTGGTTGTCCCGGTAATACGCTTTTCTTCTTCCAACCACCTCAAAACCATATTTTTCATACAGGCGGATTGCTGCATGATTGGAGACCCTGACCTCCAGTGTCGCCAGCGCTGCCCCCATCTGCCGGGCTTTGCGCAGCGCCGAGCGCAGCAGCGCTTCTCCGATGCCCCGTCTTCTCCAATGAGAAGCTGTCGCCAGGGTGCTGATGTGCATCTCGTCCACGATCGTCCAAAACCCGATGTAGCCAACAATCTCCGGGGACTCCCCGGCGAGATTTTCCGCCACCAGCAGATAGGCGGCGTCGTTCTCCAGCAGCTCAAACCGGTACGTTCGTGCGGACCAAGGAAGGGGGAATGATTGCTGGTCAATCGCCAGAACGGCTGGTAAATCCTCCAGGGTCATACCCCGGATCCGGATGTCGACGTTCACAGCGCACTCTCACCCCGCGGATCGAGGTACCAGGGAGCGACCGCAGCGGGGTCTGTTATCTTACCACTGTGGATCTGCTTCCAGGCCAGTTCAGCCAGCCAGGCGGGACGTCGTAGGGAATCCGGTGGCGCCGCGACGAGAATGTTGTCACGGTCATCAAGGAGCAGTCGGGCATCCTCATCCATTTCCCCGCAGAGGAGCACAGGGGTATCAATGGAATCGATCAACTCCTCCCAGGTGGTATTCTGCGGTTCGCCGTCCTGAACCCAGCCTGCGTTGTCGGGCTCATAGGCACAGACAGAGAGCCGCTTCCGCCCGGCCTTCAGAACTGCATACAAGCGATCCGGCCCCGGCGGCTGGGCTTTGGCGAGGATATCAAACGTTGAGATGCCAATCAGCGGGATGTGGTGGACGAGGGCAAGACCCTTCGCCAGCGCCATGCCAATGCGCAAGCCTGTGTACGAACCCGGACCGCTTGCTACGGCTACCGCCGTGAGGTCGTCAGGGCTTCGCTTTACACGCCTCATCAGCAACGCAATTTCTGGAGCAAGTTCGACCGTGTGATGGCGTCCGCTTTGCCATGTGCATTCTGCCAGCAAGCGTTGACCGTCATGCAGCGCGATGCCGATCGACTGCGTGGCCGTATCGATTGCTAATATCAACCTAGCCTCCAAATGCCGATTGACGGAATTCTCGCAGCAGCCGTTCATAGCGAATTCCCGTCGCCTCGAAGAACAATCCCCGTCGCGACTCGTCCACCCATCGAAGGCTGATCCAGAGCTTCTCGTCGGGGAGAAGCTCAGCCACTCGTTCAGGCCACTCAATCACAACCGGCCCTCCCCAATCGTCGAGGATATCATACAACCCCAGCACCTCTGCTTCCTCGACACCAGACAAACGGTAGGCGTCAAAATGATTCAAGCGGGAGGAATCGGCCCGGCGATACTCGTTCATCAAGACAAACGTCGGGCTGGTAACACGATCATATGAGCCCCACCCGCTCGCGATGCCCTGCGTCAACGTTGTCTTGCCCGATCCCAGATCACCCGCCAGGCAGACCAGATCTCCATCCTGGAGCAATTCTCCTAGGCGGACTCCAAGCCTCCGAGTCTGTTCAGGACTCAGGCTGAGGAACTCCAGGTTACGATCGTCAAGAATCGGCATAAATCAGGCGGATTATACGTCACGAGGGGGTCTCTCACAAGCTGGCGACACGCTCCAGACGGTTCAGCGGTGTACCGTAATGGGGGGCGAGGAGCCCTCCTCGCCAAGAATTCATACCTCCGCCAAGCTTCCCTAATCACATCCTCCATGCTACCATCTTGCACATGCCGGTCCTCGTCATTTCTGATGTCCATGCGAATTTACTTGCACTCGATGCTGTGCTTGAGGATGCCCCTGCATACGATGCTGTCTGGTGCCTTGGCGATCTCGTGGGATATGGTCCTCACCCGAATGAATGCATCGAGCGCATCCGCTCCCTGCCTGACCTGCTCTGCCTGATCGGCAACCATGACCAGGCAGTGCTGGGCGCGATTCCCATTTCCCGCTTTAATCCCGATGCCGGAGATGTCGTCGCGTGGACACGGAAGACCATCAATGAGGAGAACAAGGCGTTCCTGCAAACGCTCCCCAGCAAGATTTCCTTCCACAATTTCACGCTCGCCCATGGAAGCCCCAACCAGCCTGTGTGGGAGTACATCCTTGAACCCATCACCGCTGATCGGAATTTCGACAACATGAAGACCGATTTCGCGCTCGTTGGGCACTCCCACATCCCTCTGATCTTCCACCGCCTCAGCGAGGATGCTTTTGCCATGCCGCTCGGGGTTCACTGGAACAAGCGCATGCAGCTTGTCCCGCGCATGATCCTCAATCCCGGCTCGGTCGGTCAGCCGCGCGATGGTGACCCTCGCGCATCGTATGCCATGCTGGATGTCGACGAAGGGCGCTGGGAAATGCGCCGCGTCGTGTACGACATCGAAACGGTTCAGCGGGCGATCCTGCGAGCCGGTTTACCGGATCGCCAGGCCCTCCGCCTTGCGGCAGGAATTTAACCGGGAACTTTTCCGCTCCTTCCATCGTCCAAACAGAGAGAACCCGCTGTTGAGTTGAGGAGAGAACGAGATGAGAAAACAAACCTTCATTGCTCTGTTCGTGATCATGGCTCTTGCGCTCGGAGCCTGCGGCGCTGCTTCCAGATCCTCCATTGAAGAGGTTGGCGCCCCTGCTATGGACTTCGGCGGACAGGCTGACGGCATTGCCAGGGCACCCGAGATGGAGAGCGCGGTTGCATATGAACAACCAATGCCGGCAGATGATTTCGGCAATGCCGAGGAGCGTCTGGTCATCCGTAACGCCAGCCTATCCATTGTGGTCCTTGACCCTGCCGAAAGTCTGGACGCCATCGCCTCCATGGCAGAAGCGATGGGCGGCTTCGTGGTCTCATCGAACCTGTATCAGACCACGTTTGCAGAAGGCGTCGTCGCTGACAGCGGCTACATCACAATCCGTGTCCCCAGCGGAAGCCTCGATGATGCCATCGACATCATCAAGGGTGATGCCTCCGAGGTGCGCAGCCAGAGCATCAGCGGTGAAGATGTCACCGACGAATACACTGATCTCAGTTCGAAACTACGCAACCTCGAAGCTGCCGAGGAAGAGCTGCTGGAAATCATGGAGACCGCCTACGACGCCGATGATGTCCTCGCCATCTTTGAACATCTGCGCCAGATCCGCGAGGAAATCGAAGTCACACGCGGACGCATGCAGTATTATGAACAATCTGCCCGGCTTTCCTCCATCAGTGTCGACCTCATTCCACACGTCGCTGCACAACCACTCACCATCGGAAAATGGGAACCGCAGGGCACGGCAAAAGCCGCCATCCAGGCACTTCTCAATGCCCTGAAGTTCATCGGCAACGCCGTCATCTGGATCATCATCTTTGTCGCCCCGGTCGTCTTCGTGCTGGCGCTGCCCATCGTGCTGATCGTCCGCGCGATCAGGAAACGGCGAGCGAAGAAAAAGAACGCTCTCCCACCGGACGAATCGTAGCCCGATACAACAAAGCGGGGCGCATTCAGCGCCCCGCTTTTCATTCTAACGGACGGGGCTCAGGACTGGATGACGCTCCGCACCTGCTCTGCCAGATGGCCAAACTCGACGGTATGCGTAAGCTCCAGAGAGCGCGGTCGCTCAAGTGGAATGGGGATCTCGGCTTTCACCCTCGCCGGTCGATCGCTCAGCACAACCACCCGATCCCCGAGTAATACCGCCTCGCTGATCGAATGCGTCACCATGACCACCGTCACCATGCGCGCCTGCCAGATGCGCTGCAATTCCATGCCCATTCGCTCACGGGTCAGCGCATCCAGGGAACCGAAAGGCTCATCCAGCAAGAGCAAGTCCGGCTCATGGACCAATGCACGCGCGATCGCCACGCGCTGTGCCATCCCGCCGGATAAATCGTCAGGATAGGCTCCTTCAAAGCCCTGTAAGCCTACCAGCATGATGAGCTCGTTCACGCGTGACCCGGACGCCCCGTCTTGCTTGAGTTCCAGGGGCAAACGGATGTTGCCCTCCACCGTCCGCCAGGGCATCAAGTTCGCTTCCTGGAAAACAAAGCCGATATACCTTCGGGACGAGTGAAAGGGCTGCCCCTCAAAAAGGATGGCTCCCTCGCTGGGCTCGCGTAATCCCCCCAGCAACTTCAGCAAGGTCGTCTTTCCGCAACCTGATGGGCCGACCACACAGACGAACTCTTGAGCGTGGATGGCAAGGTCGATGCCGGCGAGAACCTCCAGCCGTTCCCGTCGGTTCTCATAAGCCTTATGCAGGTTGCGGACGGTCAGGATTTCGTTCATCCACGATCACCGAATCGATGAGCCGACAAAAAGGTTCGTGAAAGCCTGGGAAAGGTCTAGGCTTGCCTGCAGATAACCGATATCCAGGAGAACCTCCTGCATGTTGTACCAGGCTTGCGGGTCGGAGTAGCCAATCGGATCCGCTTCCCAGAATGTCAGGCTTTCTTCGAGGATGCGTCGCTGCACATCTTCATCCGCCTCCGCCAGTCCTTCCACGAACTGTGTAGAAATCTCATACGCCTGATCCGGATCATCCAGCACCGCCCGGATACCGCGCTGAAATGCCTCAACCATGTGTTGCACAGCCATGGGGTTCGACGCGACCATCTCTTCACTGACGATCAGCCCATTCCCCATCAAATGGACGTAGTCCGACACCCGCATCACCTCCACATCGATCCCAAGAGCTTCAAGTTGAAACGGCTCATTGTTTGCATACACCACCACGGCATCTTCCTGCCCCTGAAAGAGCGCTTCCACCTGATTGTAGCCAATCGAATCAAGCTGGACATCATTGCTGTCGATCCCGGCGCTCCGCACAATCGCTTCAAACCCGATGTAGGATGCGCCGTAGAGGCCGGGCAGCCCGACCTGTTTTCCGACAAGGTCCTCCGGTTGCTGGATGCCGCTCTCCATCCGGGAAACAATGGCAACCGGGTAATCCTGCCACCATGTCATGACGTCGACGATGGGAATCCCCTGCTCCCTCGCCAGAAGCACTTGCTCGCCGGAGACAATTGCAAAGGGAATTTCCCCCGCTCCGACCAGTTGGGCAGCTTCGGTTTCGGGCATATGTTCGAAGGTCACATCGAAACCCGCTTCTTCGAAGTAGCCTAACGCCTCGGCGGCATAGAGCGGTGCGAACTGAATATCCGGGCGGTATCCCATCGCAAGCCGCACCGGTGTCAGTTCGACCACCTCCGGAGCCGGCGTGGGTGCTGAGCAGCTAACCAAAAGAAGGCTTGCTGCGAGAACGATGATGGATGTACGTTTGTTCATCATAACTTCCCCTTGCTCTTACTCCGTCCGCCATGTCAGGACAGTTCGTTCAATGATGAGCACGCTGCCATAGAGCGCCAGCGCCAGAAAGACAAGCGTGAAGACAGCGACAAAGACCAGGGGGGTGTCATACAATCCCCGACCGATATTGATGAGAAAGCCAAGGCCCTCATCGGACCCAATGAATTCTCCAACCACCGCACCGATCACAGAGAGTGTCGCCCCGATCTTCAGCCCCCCCAGAACCACAGGAAGGGCAGCCGGCAATTCCAGCGTCCTGAGCACCTGCAGCGGCGTCGCTTTGAGACTCTTCATCAAGTCATAGAGATCTTCCGACACGGAGCGAATGCCCAGAATCGTGTTGATGAGGATGGGAAAGAACACGATTAATGCACTGATGAGAACCTTGGATAACTTGCCCGGTCCAAACCAGATGATGAGAAGCGGCGCAATGGCAACCGTGGGGATGGCCTGCGAGGCAACGATGTAGGGTTCCAGCATCCGTTCAAGGAGCGGGGATTTCGCCAGGATGTATCCCAGCACTGTCGCTACAGCCATGCCCAGGAACAACCCGCTCAACACTTCACCGAGGGTGACCCCGGCATGGTGCAGCAGACTACCATCCAGCCATGTCCGCACAAAACGCAACCACACAGCAGTTGGTGTAGGCAGCATGAAGCTTGGCAACTGGGTCCAGCGGCTGATGCCAACCCAGAGAAGAAGAAAAGCCGCAATGGAGACGGGAATGGTCCAGGCGCGCGATATGCCGTTGCTGCGAAAACGCCGCCTTGTCGAGTTGTTATCGCCGGTCATGCTCTCTGCATCCTTCATACGGGTACCAGGCCGTTCATGAAAACAAAAACCCCGAAAACGCGATTCGGGGCAAGGGACGCAGAACCATCAACAGCGTGACTGTCTTTTTTCTTCCGGACTTTACCGTCGGCTCCGGAGTTTCACCGGATCATGCGCTATGCGCTCGCGGGCTGTACCGCCGATCGGGAATTGAACACGAGGTTCTCACCCTGCCCCAAAGACGTGTTTATGTATTGTTCATCGTATCACAATCGGGTTTTTTCCGAAACCTCCATGGTTCAAACGTTCAACTCTTTCATATCGCCGGTCCCAACAAAAACGACCCTTTCGGCAATGTTGGTCACGCGGTCTCCAATGCGTTCAAGGTTATGTGCGCACCAGAGAAGATAGGTGGCGCGTTCCGCTGCACTGGGGTTCTTCGCCATGATTTCCACCAGTTCGTCAAAAATGGCCTGGTAAAGCTGATCCATGGCATCATCACGGGCGGCAATCGCCCGGGCTTTGGCTTCATCCCGGTCAACATAGGCCTGCAGGCTTTCAGCCAGCATCGTCCGGCTTAATTCCGCCATCTTGGGAATATCGATGAGCGGTTTCAGTAGCGGCTGGTCCCCCATCCGGATGACAGTTTTCGCGATTCCGGCTGCGTGATCGCCCATGCGTTCCATATCCACGACGATATTCATAGCCGCAACGACAGCTCTCAGATCGCTGGCGGCAGGCTGCTGGGTAGCAATCAGCGCGAGACAGCTCTCTTCGATTTCGAAGCGCAACTGGTTAATGCCCTCATCTCGCAAGATCAGTTCCTCCGCCATGGTTCGATCACGATTCTGCAGGCTGATAATCGCCTCTTCGATCGCACGATCGACCATACTGCCTATCCGCAGGATGGCATCCTGTACACGCTGATATTGACGATCATATTCCGCTCTCAAACCCTTTACCATCATGATCTCCTAGCCCACACGCCCCGTGATGTATGCCTCGGTGCGTTCTTCGCGGGGGCGGGTGAAGATTGTCTTCGTATCACCACATTCCACCAGATCGCCAAGCCAGAATAATCCCGTCTTGTCCGACACACGCGCCGCTTGCTGCATATTGTGTGTAACCACAACAATCGTATAGGTTTTTCGCAGTTGCCGCATCAACTCTTCAATAGCCATGGTGTCGATTGGATCGAGAGCGGAGGTCGGTTCATCCATCAGGATGATTTCCGGTTCGACGGCCAGCACCCTCGCGATACAAAGCCGCTGTTGCTCGCCCAGCGAAAGTGTGAGCGCATTGGCATGCAATCTGTCATGGGTTGTGTCCCAGACCGCCGCCCGCTGCAGTGATTTCTCCACCAGAACATCCAGGTCAACGCGGTTCAGTTTCATTCCCAGAATCCGGGGGCCAAAGGCGACATTATCATAGATCGACTGCGGGAAGGGATTGGGCTTCTGAAACACCATGCCCACGCGGTTTCGCAGCGAGACCACGTCCACCTCCGGGCGATTGATGTCCTCACCATCAATCAGAATTTCACCTTCAACTCGGGCACTTTCAATCGTGTCATTCATGCGATTCAAGCATCGTAGGAAGGTGGATTTCCCGCATCCCGATGGGCCAATCAGCGCCATAATTTCATTGGACTGCATCTGAATCGAAATATCCGAGAGTGCTTTCTTCTCCCCGTAGTACACATTCAGGTTGCGTACATCAATTTTGACCGGCGTCATTCCCGAGGGCATGTGAAGCATTGTACACCACTTCAAATAACCACACGCGGACAGCAATTCGCATTTTTCAATCGAGACGTTATAATCTAGCGACATGAATCAATCCCCACGATATTTCTTCCCCATCATCCTCCTCGCGCTCGCTGTTGCAGCGTGCGCGACACCGGGCGACACAACAACAGACAGCAGCCTGTCCAACCAGATCCAGAATAAGGGATCCGACACGATCGTGAATCTCGCGCTGGCCTGGGCGGAAACCTACCGGGACATCGCTCCCGATGTCAGCATCTCTGTTACAGGCGGCGGTTCGGGAACAGGTATCGCCGCGCTGATTAACGGCACCGTCGATATCGCCAATGCCTCTCGTGCAATCAAACCGGAGGAAATTGAATCGGCCCTTGCCAATGGAATCGATCCGGTGCAGCACACCATCGCCCGCGATGCGATCGCCGTCATCGTCCACGTGGACAATCCCGTCGATGAGCTGACCTTGCAGCAGATATCAGACATCTTCTCTGGTGCCATCACCAATTGGCAGGAAGTCGGGGGAGAAGATCGTCCCATCGTCCGCCTATCACGCGAGACCAATTCCGGCACGCACATTTACTTCCTCGAAGAAGTCCTGCGCCTCGGTGAGGATGACAATGACACCCTTTTTGCTGCGGACACGCTTCTCCTTCCATCGTCTGAAGGCATCAGCGCAGAAATCCGCCAGAATCCCAACGCGATTGGATACGATGGCCTCGGATACGTGACCGAAGACATGAAGGTCATCGCCGTCGCGGTGGACGCCGACAGTCCCTTTATCTATCCAGACAGCACGACGGTGACCAACGGTCTCTATCCCATCGCCCGTGATTTGTACATGTACACAGCCGGAGAGCCGGCGGGCGCGATTGAAGCCTACCTGGATTGGATCCTGACCCCCGAAGCCCAGTCCATTGTCACGGAGCTGGGATTTGTGCCGATTGTGCCATGAGGTGATATGAAAACACGTCGCAGACGGGAATTCATCATCAATCGAGCCATCCAGGTGTGTGGATATTCGGCGATCGTCTTCGTCGCCATGATATTCATCTTCCTGTTGAGGGAAGGGACACCCGCCCTCGTCGAAATCCCCTTCTCGGTTCTCTTGCAGGAACGCTGGTACCCCATCGAGGATTACTTCGGCATCCTTCCGCTGATTGGCGGCTCCATCATCGTCACGCTTGGAGCAGCACTTATCGCCATCCCCCTCGGGTTAGGCACAGCCATCTTCATCGCCGAAATTGCACCCCGCTGGGCGCGTGAAATCCTCAAGCCGCTGGTGGAAGTGCTGGGTGCGCTTCCTTCGGTGATGCTCGGTTTCTTTGGGATCCTCGTCATCACACCGTTGATCCGCGAAACGCTGAATTTACCTACGGGCTTGTCCGCCCTGACCGGTTCGCTGCTGTTGGGCGGTATGGCCATCCCGACCATCGTCAGCATTGCGGAAGACGCGCTCGACATGGTGCCCTCAACCTACAGGCAGGCTGCCCTCGCGATGGGAGCAACCCGCTGGCAGACCATCTGGCGCGTGACTCTCCCGGCGGCGAGATCGGGGGTCCTTACCGCCGTGATGCTCGGTATCGGGCGCGCGATCGGCGAAACGATGACGGTAATGATGGTCACGGGAAACGCGGCTGTCCTGCCTACGGGGCTCGGGTCACTGCTTCGCCCTGTGCGAACGATGACGGCCACCATCGCAGCGGAGATGGGCGAGGTCGCAAATGGCAGCACACATTACCACGTGCTGTTCCTGATTGGCATGATCCTTTTCTTGATTTCCCTCATCGTGAACCTCCTCGCCGCAAGTGTCATCTTCCGGCAGGAAGGGCACGCAGAACGGGTGCTGTCGTGAATTTGAGGATGGGCTCCTGGCGAAAGCGCCAGCAAATCCAGCATGTCGGTTTTGGCCTCCTCGCGGGAGTCGCCCTCTTGACGGTGATTCCCATCCTCGTCGTGATTGGCTTTATCTATTGGCAGGGAATCCCCGCCGTCACCTGGGCCTTCCTGAGTGAAATGCCGCGGGACGGGATGCGAGCCGGAGGGATCCTGCCAGCGATCATTGGAACCGTGCTGTTGACATTCTGGACCGCCGTCTTCTCCGTGCCGCTGGGCATCGGTGCTGCAATCTACCTTTCTGAGTATGCGTCGGACAACCGCTGGACGCGGCTCATCCGCGTAGCCATAATTAATCTGGCGGGAATCCCATCCGTCGTCTATGGCCTCTTCGGTCTCGGCCTCTTCGTGCTCTTCCTTCAATTCGGCACCAGCATTCTGGCCGGCGCATTGACGCTCTCCATCATGACTTTACCGGTCATCATCAGCACGACCGAAGAAGCCTTGCGGGCCGTACCCAACGAGTTCCGGGTCGTAAGCACGTCCCTCGGCGCCAGCAAATGGCAAACCATACAGAAAATCGTTCTCCCACAATCCCTGCCAGGCATCCTGACAGGTGTGATTCTGGGACTGGAGCGTGCGGCAGGCGAGACAGCTCCCATCCTGTTCACCGTTGCCGCGTTCTTTCTTCCGCAACTGCCTTCCTCCATCTTCGATGCCACAATGGCGCTTCCCTATCATCTGTTCGTGATTTCCACTCAGGTCCCAGGCATGCCGATTCAAATCCAGTACGGCACTGCCGTCGTTCTGCTCTCCTTTGTGCTTCTCATGAACATCGCCGCGACCATCATACGGTCACGCGCCAGGGCAAGGAGGCAATGGTGAACGCCGCCGCCTTGACCAATGTCGAGTACGCCAGCCTTCCGTCCAAATTCCGGATCGACAATCTGCAGGTGCGCTATTCTGACGGGAAAGAGCCCCTTAAGGGCATCACCCTGGACATTCCATCCAATTGCATCTCCGTCTTTTTTGGGCCAGCGGGAGGGGGAAAATCCACCCTTCTCCGGACACTTAACCGCCTTAATGACCTGGCAGACCTTGACGCGGTGTCCGGTCATGTCTGGCTTGACGGTGAAGACATCCTCTCTGACGAAACCGATGTGATTGCTCTGAGGAGAAAGGTTGGCATGGTCTTCGCAAGACCCGTCGTTCTCCCGATGTCCATCCGGGAAAACCTCGTGTATGGTCTGAAGATCGCCGGCAGGGTTTCACAGGACGAGTTGGAAACCAGGGTGGAAGACAGCCTCACGGCTGCGGCGCTCTGGGATGAAGTCAAAGACAGGCTGGATGATCCGGCAGTCGCGTTGTCCGGCGGCCAACAGCAGCGGCTCTGCCTCGCCCGGGCGCTTGCCCTCCAGCCAGAGGTCATCCTTCTCGATGAGCCCACATCCGGTTTGGACCCCATTTCGACAGCAAAGGTCGAAGCCTCGCTGCAGGAACTAAAGCAACACTATACAATCATTCTCGTTCCCCATTCCGTCCAGCAAGCTGCTCGCACAGCCGATTTTTCAGCATTCTTTCTTGACGGGAATATCATTGAAACCGGCCCGGGTGAACGGCTGTTTACCAAACCTCAAAAACAGCAAACGCAGGATTACGTCGAAGGGCGTTTCGGGTAGCATGATTGGACGCCGGTACCGCAATCTTCTTGACCGCGCTCACGCTTGCGCATACACTGTGGGTAACAGGCGCCCCCGCTGTTCCGCATCTTTGATGCGGATAGGCGGGGCTCATTCTTTCCTCGCGTTAGTTCTCTTCACGCTGTCGCTTTTCGCCTGCCAGGTTCCTGGACAAGCGCCTGCACGTTCACCAACAGGCACTGCGACGCCATCCGTTATGTTTGAAGCACAAGCAGCAACAGATACACCCTCGCCTTCGCCGACTGTAACGCCCCAGCCGACCGTTTCCGTCCCCGGCAGTGTGGAACAGATCGCCATTCAAGGCGCTGATGGCGTGGAGACCATCGTCGCAAGTGTCTACCTTCCCCCCCGGTATGCGGAGAACATCGAGGACCGTTTCCCGGTTCTGTATCTTCTTCATGGTTTGCTCTATACCGATCAGCAGTGGATCGAGCTCGGAGTCGTCGACATTGCAGATTCACTGATTGGTAGCGGAGAAACGATGCCCTTCCTGATCGTCATGCCGCGTGAAACGCGCAGCGTCTACTACGAGACCGCCATCATGCAGACCCTTATCCCTTACATCGATGAACACTATCGCACACAACCGGAAGCTGCTTTCCGCGCGATCGGAGGATTATCGCGAGGTGGTGGATGGGCAGCTAGAATTGGGCTTCATTACCCTGAAATGTTCCAGTCCATCGGCCTGCACAGCCCTGCGAACTTCACAACGGCGCCGTACTATGATTACTGGATTAAACATGCTGATGTGGAGGTTTTACCCCGCATCTGGATCGATATCGGCGACAGGGATACGCTGCTGGCTTCCACGGAAGACCTCGCTGCCATCTTCGATTTGCTTGACATCCCCTATGAATTTCATCTTCTGCCCGGCGATCACGTTGAGGATTACTGGTCGGGCAACCTGCCAGCCTATATCCGCTGGTATGCAGAAGCCTGGGACGAATGACATTCCGTTTACTAGCAAGGAGTGAGAGGGGGTTAAACCAACTCGCGCCTCGGGCCTGCCACGTACCCTTAGCGCGGATTGGAGAGGAGAATACACTCACTATTATGCATGTCAAGATAAGCGGGACATGAAGTGGGGATGAGAAAACGATTAATAATTCCCGCCTTGCAGGACCTTCTCCAGACGATCTCTGGAAAGCGGTCCGTTACGATGCACAACAAGACCCCCGTGCTCGAAGGCAATCACCGTTGACGGTATTCCTCCCGGGGTCATCCCGCCGTCCAGCACGACGCTGACGGCATCGCCCAATTCTTCCAGCACATCCCCTGCTCGACGAGGTTCAACGCTGCCCGACCGGTTCGCCGATGTCACCGCCAGCGGCCCTGTTTGCTGGAGAAGAAGACGGGCGCCATCATGGTCAGGAATACGGACACCCACGGTTGCCAGCCCGCTTAAATCACGCGGGAGGTCTGGATGTCGTTTAAGGATGAGCGTGAGGGGTCCCGGCCAAAATGCATCAGCCAGGCGGCGCAGGGGTTCAGGAAGAGCTAACGCAACCTTTTCTATGTGCGAAAGGTCACCGATCAAGATCGGGATTGCCTTGGACATGATTCGGCCTTTCGCCGCGTACAGCGCTTCGATTGCGCTGGCATTGTACGGAGAAGCCCCCAGACCATAGACGGTATCGGTCGGAAAGGCAATTAGTTGACCAGCCTGGATCGACTCACCAGCCCTCTGAAAGCTGCCCTTCTCGCCAATCGGAATGAGAATTCGCTTCATGCAACTTTCCTCTCAATCTTCACGACCCGGTCACGCCCTGCCAAATCAGGGAAGATTGTTGCCTGCCATCCAGGCAATATGCTCCCGATTTCCATCAAGGCCAGATCACCTTGATCGGCGGCAATTTCGAACAGGCCACAGCCGCCATGTTTTAGGAGAGCTGGCAAACGGGCAAGCGCCGGACGGATGATGTTGAAGCCGTCCACCCCGCCGTCCAGCGCCGTCACCGGTTCGTGCGCGGCGACAGGCAATTCCTGCAAAATCCCGCGAGCGATATACGGCAGGTTCGCACAAACCATATCAAATTGACCACGTAGACCGGTCAAGCCATCCATCTTCACAAAGGTCATGCGGTCGCGGACGTGATGCAGCTCCGCATTGTGCGCTGCGACCTGCAGCGCGCCTGGTGAGATGTCAACCCCGATCAGACGATCTTGAGGTCGCTCGGCCGCCATTGTGACGGCAATGCAGCCTGAGCCTGTGCCAGCATCCACAAGAACTGCCGGGGTCCCCGCGTCGTTCAGAATGGCGAGTGCCAATTCAACAAGGCACTCGGTGTCTGGTCGTGGAATTAACACGTCCTCTGTCACGAGAAATCGACGACCATAGAATTCCTGCCAGCCCAGCACATAAGGCAGAGGAACGCCCCGGCGAAGGCGGCTGATATTCTCCTGATACCACTGAAGTTGATCGTCCGTGAGGGAATGTTCTGGATGGGCAAGCACCCACGAGCGGGGCTGATCGAGCACGTCGCTGAGCAGCCGCTGCACGTCAAGTGCTGGAGTATCGCTGACCGGTTGGAGGGAATTCCGGCCGTCCTCAAGTGCCTGTCCGACCGTCATGTTCGTCATACCGGATTACTCATCAACCGCTTGCAGTCGTTCCGCTTCTTCCTGTGTAATCAGTTCATCGATAAATTCGTCAAGATCTCCGTCAAGAAATCCACTTAGATTGAACATGGATTTCCCGATGCGGTGATCGGTCACACGGGACTGTGGGAAATTATACGTGCGGATTTTCTCGGAGCGATCGCCGCTTCCAACCTGTGCCCGCCGCTTGGCTTCTTCCTTTTCCTGCTGCTCTTTAATGGCGATGTCATAGAGACGGGCTTTGAGAATACTCATCGCGCGCAGACGGTTTTGAAGTTGAGAGCGTTCATCCTGGCACTGAACAACCATGCCGGACGGAAGATGGGTCAGTCGTACCGCCGTAGAGTTCTTCTGGACGTTCTGTCCGCCCGCACCGGCTGAGCGATACACCTCCATCTTGACGTCTTTATCCGGAATGTGAATCTCCACATCATCAGCTTCAGCCATCACAGCCACGGTCGCCGTGGAGGTATGAATGCGACCCTGCGATTCTGTAACCGGAACCCGCTGCACGCGGTGCACGCCGGATTCATGTTTCATCCGGGAAAACGCGCCCTGGCCCTTGACGAGGAAGATAATCTCTCGAAATCCACCGACACCGGTGTCATTTTGAGACAGGATTTCCGTTTTCCAGCTATGGTTCTCGGCATAGCGGGTATACATCCGGAAGAGGTCTGCTGCGAAGATGGTTGCCTCATCCCCGCCGGTCCCGGCCCGGATTTCCAGGATGACATTCTTCTTGTCCCGGGGATCTCTGGGGATGAGCAGGCTTTTCAGACGCATCTCGAGTTTTTCCAGCCCGGGTTCGAGTTCTGCCAGCTCCATGACGGCCAGTTCACGGAGCTCCTCATCCTCGCCATCCTGAAGCGCCAGCGCCTGTTCACGTTGTTCCAGCAGGGATTGATAGTCGCGGTAAGCCGTCACAATGGGCTCGAGATCGGAGCGTTCCTGCGCCAGTTTGGCGACGCGCGCATAGTCCTCCCCGGCTTCGACAAGTTCTCGATCCAGGTCGATAAATCGTTGTTCAATCCCTGCCAGTTTTTCCAGCATAGCTACCACACATGAAAATCTCCCACAGCTCCTGTGGGAGGGCTGCCCAGATTATACCATGCGAGCGGGAACCATTTACGCTCACGCTGCGTCTTCACTATGACAACATCCGCCCAATACGCAGGAGGACCGCCATGCATACCCGACGACTGCTTCCCATCGTTTCCTTGATCCTCGTTCTCAGCTTCCTCTTTCCATCTTCCGCTTTCGCCGACGGGATCATCATCCCCGACCCTCCCATCTGTGACCCGGGCCCTTGCCCGGATCCCATCCCGCTGACTCAGCTTGCCATCGAATATCACCATGTGGATATCCAGATTGAAGGGCAAGTAGTCACCACGCATGTGGATCAGGTCTTTCGCAATGACCAGGACTGGGAGATCGAAGGCACATACGTCTTCCCCATCCCGATTGATGCAGCCGTTGACCAGTTCACCTTGTGGATGGATGGGGAACCTGTAGAAGGTGTCGTACTCGATCGCGACGAGGCCCGGGACGTGTACGAAAGCATCGTACGGCAGATGCGCGATCCTGCGTTGCTGGAATATGCTGATCGGGGCGCTGTCCAGGCATCCATCTATCCGATTCCGCCTGGAGGCGAGCGACGGATCGAATTGGAATATGTTCAGGTCCTTCCCATGGAGGATGGACTGGTTCACTATGTCTATCCCCTCAACACGGAGAAGTTCTCAACGGAGCCGCTTGAGGATGTCCGTGTGACAGTCGAGGCAGATGCTGGTTTTCCTGTTGGTGCGGTGTATTCACCGTCCCACCCCGTCGATGTGATCCGTGACGGTGAAGAGGCATTCACCGCAAGCTACGAAGCCCAGAACGTCACGCCGGACACGGATTTCGAACTGTACTTCTCCTCTTCCGGCGAGGATATCGGCATGAATCTGATTACCTATCGCGATCCACATTCCGACGATCCGGACGGCTACTTCCTGCTGCTTGCCTCTCCCGGGATCGAGGTCAATCCCGACGTCATGCTGGCGCGGGACGTCTTCCTCGTCCTTGATCAATCCGGGAGTATGGAAGGAGAGAAGTTCCAGCAAGCGCAGGCGGCCCTGACATATATCCTTCAACATCTGAATCCGGCGGATCGCTTTAACATCCTGTCGTTCAGCACCGGCACCCGAGCATTTGCCAGTGAATTGCAGCCTGTCTCGCAGGTGGAGGAGGGGATCCGCTGGGTACAGACGCTTGCCGCTCGCGGCTCTACCGATATTAATCGCGCCCTTCTTGAAACCTTTGCACAGGCTGATTCCGGCCGCACATCGCTGGTGATCTTCCTCACGGATGGGCTCCCCACGGAGGGCGTGATCGACAGGGATGACATCCTCGCGAATCTGCGCGAGGCTGCCCCGGACAATGTCCGACTCTTCTCCTTCGGTGTCGGTTACGACGTGGACACACTCCTGTTGGATACCATGTCGCAGGATCATCATGGACGCTCGGCGTACGTCCATCCTGGTGAAGCGCTGGATGAAGTGATATCCGGGTTCTACAACACCATCAGCACGCCGGTGTTGAGCGACATCGACATCTCCTTTGATGACATCCAGGTTTACGACCTGTACCCGTCACCCCTACCGGACCTGTTTGCAGGACAGCAACTTGTACTGATGGGCCGCTACCGCAATACCGGCACAACGGATGTGCATCTCAGCGGGTATGTCGGTGAGGAAAAGCAAAGCTACGATTACCGCGAGATGGTTTTCCTGACCGAGGGTGGCCAGGAACATCTCCCCCGCTTGTGGGCAGCGAGAAAAATCGGTTCGCTGCTGAGCGATATCCGCCTTTATGGCCCGAACGAAGAGCTGGTCCAGCAGGTCGTACGCCTGAGCATCCGATACGGGATTGTCACTCCCTATACCTCGTATCTCGTCACCGAGGAGAATGTCCTGGGTGTTGATGCGCAGGAACACATCGCCGAGGAATCGTATGCCGAGATGATGGCCATGCCCACTGCAGTCAGCGGTGCGGCTGCGGTCGACAGGGCGGAAGCCGAATCGGAGTTAATGGATGCTGAAACGGCACCTGCTTCCAGCGAGGGGAGCAACAGCGCAGTGCGCCAGGTCGGCGCCCAAACCTTCGCCCTGCAGGATGGGGTATGGATGGATACCCGCTTCGATCCGGACAGCATGGACACCATCCAGATTCCCTTCCTGTCCACACAGTACTTCGATCTGCTGGAACGCTATCCAGGTCTCGGAGCAGCCTTCGCACTTGGCGAGCAGGTGATTGTGCTTGCAGAAGGTAGTGCGTATGAAATCATCGATGCGGATGCCGAAGGAGACCTCATGCCGTCATCCTTCGAACCCGCCGATGACGAGCCGGCAGCCGCTGCAGCCACCCTCCCCACGGAAGAACGGGAATGGCTTCTGCTCCCCATCGCCCTGGCCGGCGCGGCAGTTTTATCCCTCGCATTCCGCTGGCTGCGCCGCTGAATCAACGAGGCGGCTCCTGACAGGAGCCGCCTCTCTCTTTTTCATGCTCTTGAGATTACGGACAGCAGGTTTCCGGCATGGTGTAATCGCCATAATGATGATAGGTCGAATTGCCAGCATTGTCCGTGGCGACAAACCAGAGTTCAACAACGTAATCGGAACCCGTCGCAGCGAGATGCCCGTGCGGCATCATGCTCGCCCGCACCCCGGCGCCACCCGGGCAGGTGCCTGCAATGGCGGAGCACAGGTCGATCGTCACCGAACCTTCATAGACCCCATCCCATGTTGAACCCGGTCCGCTCACCCATCCCCCGGATGACAGCGAAAGTTCAGATGAGCAAAGACAGGTCGTGTAGCCGACAATGCGGTACTTGAGTTTCACCCAGTCAATTCCGCTGGAAGGTCCGGGATCAACCACGTTGATACCGGTGACATTAATGGTAACGGAGCATCCCGTCAAAGGTCCTGGCGTCGGGTTGGGATTGCCGCCGCTAATGACAGGACCCGTGCTGTCCGAAGGAGCCGCAGTCGCTGGAACACTGGTGCGGGTCGCCGTGGGTTTGGGCGTACTGGTAGGCCTTGGCGTACTGGTCGGTGTCTGTGTTGGTGTGTCGGTCGGTGTGGGTGTTCGGGTAGGCGTATCAGTTGGTGTGGCCGTAAATGGCGATTCGCCCTCAAAATTCCGCGCAGTAGCTGTCGGTACCGGATTATCCAATGATTGCTGCAGGGCCTCCGCCTGCGCCTCAGCTTCTCCAGAGGTCAGGCCAAGATCCTCCAAAGCTTCGCCGATAATGGAGAGACGAAAGACCGGTACAACATCATGCTCATCCGACGAATAATCCGCTTGCAAACGCGATTGAAGTTGGAAGCCGAACGGAAGACCGCTTGCTTCTGCAGGATTAATGAGCAAAGCGACAGCGATCCATACAACGAGTACAGCCCCAAGGCTTCCAGCAGCAATCATCAACCAGCGATTTCGTTTCATGGTGAATCCTTCTCGTCCAGAAGGGGCTTTACCCGCCCCCGCAACTCATAAATCAAATGCTCTCGGTCCTGCCGCAACTGGACTCTGCCCCGACGACCGAATTCAAAATGTGATCCTGCGCGGGAGATGTAGTCGTACGTACCAGCTCCAATGAGAAGTTTTCCCCCGCTTCCTGTCCGCGCAATAGCTTCAATCTGGCGGGCCACATCCACAGTATCCCCGAAAACACCGAAGTGCAAGCGGTCCTTAGTTCCTAGTCGACCGATATAGGTGAATCCCGTAGCAACGCCGATGCTGAGTGAATAGCCGGCATCCTGTTGTGCCATCTGCATGATGTCCAGCGCGGCATGGGAAGCGAGGAACGCGCTTACCGAAGCTGGAAGACGCTTCGGTGGAAGGCCGAAGGAGATGAGAAAACGATCACCGTCCACACGCTGAAGAACGCCGTCATGACGGCTCACAATCGGCGAAAGATCATCGAGGAACCGATTCAGGGTTGATGTGAGCACATCTGCGCTCGTGCGATCGGTGTCCGAGATGTAGTCCGACATCGAAAGAACGAGTATCGTGGCTTTCAACCGCTGGAGACCTGTCAGATCCTGCCAGGCACCTTCCGCTTCCATCGGAGGCATGCTTGTGGTCTCCTGTGTAGATGACGGAACCGTGAGGGATCCCTGTTTGATCCCTGACGCCACAGATGTGAGTGTCTGAACCAGCTCCCCCAGCTCATCATCCGTGACCTCCGGAAGTGCCACATCCTCTTCACCAGCGAGAATACGCCTCGTTGCCTCACGCAATGCTTCGATCGGTTGTGCAATGGAATTCGACACCAGCATCGCAATGAGAAAGACAAGCCCTGCACTCAAGCCTGTGATGAGATAGATCTGCGTGCCTGAGGATTGCAGCAAACCCTCACTTGCCGCATCCTCTTCTGATCGCAGCAGCGCGATACCCATATTCCCAAGTTCTACGGTGCCACCCCTCACGAGCAGCGGTGTGAGCACCTCTCCATAGGTCTGGCCGGCAATGCGGATGTCACGCAGCGGCGATGTCTCTCCAGATGGGTCGCTCGCTGCTTCCATCAAATCCCCTGAGAGGGCAAGACCAGGAGGATCCCATGAACTGTCCTCACTGAACACCGTGGATAGCAATTGTCCATCATCGCCATAGAGGGAAACATTCGCCCGCGCAATCTCACTCAAGCGTTCTGTCAGACGTGGTGCGTATGTGCCAACAAGCACCGCACCGAAGACTGTTCCCTGCTCATCCACGAGAGGTCCACCGACATACAGTACGCTGACGGTGTCCTGGTCGAGGACGAGCTCGCCCATACCTGCCCGCTTATCGCCTTCCGCCGGATCGGAAAAGAAGGCAACCAGATCCAGATCCAGGAGTTCTCGTACAAACGGCCAATCGGCATAGAAGCCCTCGCCGCGCAGGCTGGCGTACTCACCCGGCGGGGAATCGATGCCGCTTCTGCGGATGGAAAGCAGGCTTGTGCCTTCGCGATCAAGAATTGTGACAGCGTCTACATCGGCATTGATCACGAGAGGAAGAATGCGTGCACGCAGATCCTCCGCATCAGCCCGCGCGACGGCTGCCGCCACACCTTCCGTATTGGCAATGGTGCGCTCGACCGTTAGCAGTTCATCCTCCACCCGCACCAGGCCATCGGCAGCACGCTGCCCGCTGTCCCGGAGCTGACGGGAGAAACTGATCACACTCTCACGGGCGAGAATGTCCGTGGACACCCACAATAATCCGGCAAGGAGAACGACAACCAGCAGCAGAAATGGAAGCAGAATCCTCCAGCGAAGGCTGATGCGTGGCAATCTCAGCATGGGCTCATTCATGGTTCGCTTCCCTGTCATTCGCACCTATTCTTGCCGTCCAGCATGTTCGTACATGAACATCCTATCAGGCCGCATGATCATCCAGCGACCTGTGGATTCGAATGATTTATTGAGAGACCAGTTCACCGAAGACAACGATGCGCTGGGTGTCGACCAGATAGGGATAACAGGAGATGAGGGTGATGGTGGCGCGATCCGACGACTGCATGACCTCCACATCCGTGGGCTCGACGATTCGCATGCCCGTTACCCTGTAGGTGTATTGCCTCGATGCGGTTGATACAACAATTTCATCCCCCGGATTGAGCTGATCGAGGTCCCGGAATAACTCTCCGAAGATGTCATTATGTGCAGAAAGGACAAGATTGCCGGGCTGACCCGGATTGGATGTTCCGATGTGCTGGCCAACCCCGCGCTTCAACTGCTCCCAACCGTCACCTTGCACGACCGGGGCGGGAGCGGTCCAAATGGCGGGAATAAGAATGCTGCGCGCCTGTTCGGGCCCGGGTGTGGGAATGGATACTGCCGGCATCGACTGGACAATCGGCCGCAGGCTTTCCGGGATCTCCGCATCATTGGGGACTGCGCCTTCCGGCGACGTGGGTGGTGTGTGACCGGAAGGGAGAACAACTGCCATGATGAGTGGTGTGGGGGTTGGATCCCCGAGTTCGAGCGCCTGGGCGGCTTCCTGGTTGATGCGCTGAAGAGCCTGAAGCCCGAAAACCACGACTGCGAGCAGTCCGATAACGGCGCCAACCTCGATCAGGAGAAGAAAGCGGTCGAACCATTTCCGTAGCTTCCCCTTCTCTCCACTGGAGAACCCATTCACATCATTCCGCTGCGGATCCGCATTGTTCGACGCCGCGGTCTGAACGGACAGTGCCCGACCACTCTTCCGGAACTGTTCGAGGCGGGACGCACGCGCTTCCAGCCGCTTTCTGGCCAGCAGTTCCTCCAGTTCACGGATGGATAAATCCTCCGCTGGTTTGCGGTCGTTCGCCATACAACCTCACCTGTGTTCTAGCACTTGTGATGCAGGTTCAATGCCACTGCTCTTTCGCGATTATACCTGAAAGGGCACCTCCAAACCCACCTGCCTTCACGCCAACCGTCCGGAAACACAGCGAGCGACTTGTCCCCTCCGGGAACTGCTGGTACGCTGAAAGAGACCCCGGAGGTGGACAACATGAACAAGGTCGAGCATGTCCTCGCGTGTCAGAATCAGTTGGGTGAAGGACCCCGCTGGCACCCTGGAGAAGGCTGCCTTTACTGGGTGGATATCGAAAGCCATCAAATCCACCGCTACCATCCGCAAAGCGAGGACCACACATACTGGACCCTGGATACGCCGATCGGCTGCCTTGCCTTCCGGGAGAGCGGCGGATTTGTGCTCGCAACAGGAGCAGGCTTTCAATTCTGGCGTCCTGGCCGCCCTCTGGAGCCCATTGCAGACCCGGAAGCGGGCAAGGAAGGCGCCCGATTCAATGACGGGGCAGTCGATCCACGAGGACGCTTCTGGGCAGGTACGCTTGCCGACGGAGAGACCAGCACGCTGTATCGGCTCGATGCCAACCTGGAGGTCACACGCCTTGTGGACCAGGTGACCATTTCCAATGGCATCGGATGGAGTCCGGATCACAGCACGCTCTACTTCACGGACACCCTCCGTCACAGCATCTACGCTTATGATTTCGACGCGGAAAGCGGCGGAATTTCCAACCGGCGAACGTTTGTCTCGACCGAAGGCGAGGAAGGTGTGCCCGATGGTCTGGCCGTGGATTCGGAAGGCTGCGTTTGGAGCGCCCGCTGGGGAGGCTGGAAAGTCGTCCAATACGATCCGGACGGCGTCGCTATGGAGGAAATCCGGATGCCCGTCGAGCAGCCTACAAGCTGCACCTTCGGCGGTGAGGATCTCCGCGATCTCTATATCACGTCAGCCTGGACCGAACTTCCAAAGGATGCTCGACAACGACAACCCCTGGCCGGTGACCTTTTCCGACTGCACGTGTCCACCCCCGGTCTGCCGCTGACCTTCTTCGCCGCGTAAGTGCTCCCCTGCCAATCAACAGCGACCGCATGATGACATGCGGTCGCTGCTTCATTCCCGGGGTCTTTCGATCCATCGCTTACAACAGAGAATTGCCGATACTGCCATCGTCGAGGATGCGCAGCCTTATCACGAGACGTTCAACCTGCGCCTGGGCCATCTTCAATCGCTTGATAGGTTCTTCGGTGACTGTCTCCAGACTCTGGCGGGAGCCGTTGAGTTGAGGAATAAGAACGTCATCAATGTACTTCAACGCCGCCCTGGCATCTGAAAAGTTCTTGTCGTGCGCAAACTCCATCATCGAGCGCAAACCATCCATGTCGTCATTCGCGTCGTTGACAGCCGTTTCCACTTCGGCAGCAGACTTCAATAGATCCAGAACGATTTCAAGCGCATTCAGCGTTTCAGGGAATGTGATCATTGTTCAATACCCCCAGCCATGATGGTCTGAATGACTACAGTATACAACGGCTTGAAGTGCGTGGAGCCCGAAAATCGGGAACGGAACCACCAACATCCCTGGATCGAGGAAATTTCACCCTTCAGGGCGATCTGATGGGGTTTCCTTCTGCTCCTTTTCCAACTCAGCGATATGCGGAAGGGTTCGGTATCGTTCGGCAAAGTCCAATCCGTAGCCGACAACCCATACGTCCGGGATGCTGAATCCCAGGTAATCGATGGGCACATCCAGTTGCTCGCGGTCCTTGCTGACCAGCACACAGGTTTTCAAGGAAGCAGGATTCCGTCCCTGCAGAACCGTGAGCAGATAATCCAGCGTGGATCCGCTATCGACAATATCCTCGACGACGAGAACATGCCGTCCTTCGATCGGCTGGCGGAGATCCATGATAATGCGCACCGCGCCCGATTGTGTCATCGATTGTCCATAACTGGACAGCGCCATGAAATCCACCATATGCTTGACGTCGAGTTCCCGGCAAAGGTCCGCCATAAAAATGAAAGCCCCCTTGAGGATGGCGATGATGAACAGCTCTTTCCCCTCGTAGTCCGTGTTGATTTGCGCAGCGATTTCCTTCACGCGTTGCTGCAGTTCCTCCGCGTCGATGAGGGTTTTCCCGAGCGAGTAGGTATCCACGTACATCTCCTTGGGGGATGAGTTATTTCGGCCCGACGTATTGTACTCTCCTGAAAGGGTTCGCTCAATCCTTTCGTATCAAATGCTTGACCTGCGAGGGAGAAAGCCCCATAATCATACCGACCGGTCGGTATTGATTCCATGCAAGAACGAAGTCAGATCACCCGTGCCGCGCTCCTCAAAAGCGCCCTCCACTGCTTCGGCCGTCTCGGATACGACGGTGCAAGCGTCGCCTGCATCTGCCAGGACGCTTGCGTCAGCAAGGGCGCCTTCTACCATCACTTCCCGAGCAAGCAGGCGCTCTTCCTTGAACTTCTGCAGGAGTGGCTGCAGACGCTGGATGACCGTTTTTCAGCACTCGAAGATGCCGGTGGTTCCGCTCCCGAGATGCTTGAAAGCATGGCCCGCCAAGCCGGTTCCATCCTGCAGGATGCCAGCGGTCAGTTACCCGTGTACCTCGAGTTCATTCAGCAAGCAGCCCGCGATCCTGTCATCTGGAAACACACCATCGAGCCCCTGCACCGCTACCAGGAACGTTTCGCCCGCCTTCTCCAGGACGGCATGCAGGACGGCACCCTGCAACCCGCGCATGCACCTTCCGCTGCCCGCGCCCTGGTCGCCATGGCGGTCGGACTTCTGCTGCAGGCATCACTCGACCCCCGCGAAGAGGATTGGAGTGACGTCATGCATGCATCGGTCGCGCTCTTCCTGAACGGATTACGGGGAACATCACAGGAGTCCCGGACATGAACATCCTTCTCACCGGAGCGTATGGCAACATCGGCTTGCACACCATCGAGGCGCTGCTCGCAGCCGGCCACAACGTGCGGGCCTTTGATTTGCCCACCCGCGCCCATCGCCGTGCGGCTCGACGCATTCAGGGAAGTTTCGACCCTTTCTGGGGGGACATCTGCGACCCGGCGTCGATCGCTGCTGCCGTCACCGGGATGGATGCCGTCATTCACCTGGCGTTCATCATCCCGCGGCTTTCCGATACCGGCATCAACAGCGAAGACGCCCCCGATCTCGCCTTCCGTGTCAACGTCGGGGGAACCCGCAATCTCATCGATGCAATGGAGGCCTGCGCTCCATCGCCCCGCCTCATCTTCACGTCCTCGCTTCATATCTACGGACCGACCCAGCACCTGGATCCACCCCGGCGGATCACCGATTCACCCAACCCCACCGAGCACTACGCCCGTCACAAGGTCGAATGTGAAAAGCTGGTGCGCAGTTCGTCCCTCACATGGAGCATCTACCGGCTTGGCGCTGCGCTGCCGGTGCGGCTCATCCTCGACATGGGCGTCTTCGAGGTGCCGCTCGACAATCGCATCGAAATCGTGCACCCGAGGGATGTCGCCCACGCGCTGGCCCATGGCCTCGATGGTAGCTACATCTGGGGCCGCACCTTCCACATCGGCGGAGGTCCCGCCTGTCAGTACATCTACCGCGAGGTAGCCGAAAAGGTGCTCCACGCGGCCGGCGTGGGCATGCTGCCCGACCGCGCCTTCACCCGGGAGCCGTTCAGCATCGACTGGCTGGACACAGAGGAAAGTCAGGCGCTGCTGGACTTCCAGCGCCATACCCTGGAGGATTACCTCCAGGACGTGCGGGCGAAAGTGGGCGCCCTCCGCCCCCTGATTCGCCTCACCGCCCCGCTCGTGCGGGCGTACATGGTGAAACAGTCACCCTACACCGACGGCAGCGGGCCTCTCCCATCCCGCCCTCTGCCGACCGTGGATTAATCCCGCAGCATCACCCCCATCGACGCGGCCGGTACTGCAGCGCCTCCGCAAGGTGCGACGGCTGAATCGCCTCCTCATCGGCCAGATCCGCAATCGTGCGCGCCAGCTTGAGCACGCGGTGAAAGCCGCGAGCCGAAAGCTGCAACTGACTCATCGCCTGCCGTACCAGCGCCTGCCCCTCCTCGTCCAGTCCGCAGTATTCTCGCACTTCGCCCGGACCCAGGTCCGCGTTGCACGACAACGTCAGCCCATCAACTCCGTAGCGTGAACGCTGCAACACACGTGCCGCTTCCACCCGTTCGCGGATGACCATCGAAGGCTCGCCAATGCGGTCATCAGCCAGCTTCTCAAAATCCACACGCGGCACCTCGACGTGAATGTCGATGCGGTCCAGCAGGGGCCCGGAGATGCGTTTCTGGTAGCGCGTAACCGTAGCTGGCGAGCAGGAGCATGCCCGTTTCGGATCCCCGAAGTACCCGCACGGGCAGGGATTCATCGCTGCGATGAGCATGAAGTTGGCGGGAAAGGTGTGTGAACCACGGGCGCGGCTGATGGTCACGACACGGTCCTCCAGCGGCTGCCGCAGCACCTCCAGCACGCGCATGCCGAATTCGGGCAGTTCATCCAGGAACAGTACACCGCGGTTCGCCAGGGAGATTTCCCCGGGTCGCGGCCAGTTCCCGCCGCCCACCAGGCCGGCATGCGATATGGTGTGATGCGGCGCGCGGAAGGGCCGTGTTCGCATAAGCGGCGTATCGGCGGGGAGCATGTCCGCCACGGAATACACCCGTGTGACGTCCAGCGCCTCTTCTACCGTCATGCGCGGAAGGATGCTCGGCAGCGCCCTCGCCAGCAGCGTCTTGCCTGCCCCCGGCGGGCCCACCATGAGCACATTGTGCCCGCCTGCCGCCGCAATTTCCAGCGCACGTTTGACATGCTCCTGTCCCTTGATGGCTTCGAACCCCGGACCGGTGAATGCTTCCTGCTCAAGTGCCGCCGGCGAGTCAGCCATGTGCAGGGGCACTACACCGGAGAGATGGTTGACCAGCGCAGTGAGGGACGGCGCCGGAACCACGTTCAGGCCTGGGATCAGCCCGGCTTCCGACGCGTCCTCTTCCGGCACAATCATCGTCGCATAACCCTGCTGGCAGGCGAGCGCCGCCATGGGGAGAATGCCGCGCACATGCCGCAGCGAACCGTCCAGGGAGAGTTCGCCCACAGCCAGGACGCCATCCAGCCATTCCGCCGCAATCTGATTGGAGGCAGCCAGCACGCCCAGCGCGATGGGAAGGTCATACGCAGGACCTTCCTTGCGCAAGTCGGCCGGCGCGAGGTTGACGATCACCCTGTGACGGGGAAATTGCAGCCCGGCGTTCTTGATCGCTGCCTGGACGCGCTCACGGCTTTCCTGCACCGCAGCGTCAGGCAGGCCGACGATCACAAAGGAGGGGAGCCCGCGTGCTGTGTCCACTTCCACTTCCACGATTGCCCCCTCCAGCCCCAGCAGGGCTGCAGCGTGGACTCTGGCGAGCATGTTTTCAGTCTAGAGGAAAGGTCTGCAAAGGTCAACCGGCACAATTGCTCACCTCCTCTTAATCTAATTCTGATATATTTCCTCCTACTTACCCTATTTGTCCTCGCTTGAACGGGGTGGAAGGCAAACCTCATGAAGAAAACGTGGATTCTCCTTATCCTGCTGGCGCTGCTGACGGCATGCGGACCGCTCTTCGCACCCAGCCTTGACCAGCGCGCCCAGAGCATCACCGACACAGATGAGCCCGATCAAGCGGAAGGTGACCCGATGACCCCTGTGCAGTCCTTCGCCGGCACGACACCGGCGCCTGAATTCCCCACCGGCCTCGACTGGCTCAACACGGATCAACCGCTCACGCTCGAAGCGCTGCAGGGGAAAATTGTCCTCATCGATTTCTGGACCTACGGCTGCATAAACTGCATCCACATCATTCCCGACCTCAAACAGCTTGAAGCCGAGTTCCCCGATGAACTCGTGGTGATCGGTGTGCACTCGGCGAAGTTCGAGAACGAAGGCGACACCGAAAACATACGCGAGATTATCCAGCGCTACGACATCGAACATCCCGTCATCAATGACGCCGACTTCATCGTCTGGCAGCAGTGGGCTGCCCGCGCCTGGCCCACCCTCGCCCTGATCGATCCGGCCGGCAACATCGTCGGCGTCCACAGCGGCGAAGGGGTGTATGAGCTCTTCCAGCCTGTCATCGCTGCGCTCGTGGATGAATTCGAAGCGCTTGGGCAGCTCGATCGCACGCCAGTCACCTACGACCTCGAGCGAGAGGGCGAGCCGGAAGGCTATCTCTCTTATCCCGGGAAAGTCCTCGTGGACGAAGACGGCGGGCGCCTGTTCATCGCCGATACCAACAACAACCGCATCGTCGTGGCTGATCTCGCCACCGGCGAGGTGCTGGCAAGCATCGGCAGCGGGCGCTACGCTTACCTCGATGGCGGTTACGAACAGGTATCCTTCGCCTACCCCCAGGGCATGGCGCTCTCCCTGGATGGCAGCACGCTGTATGTCGCGGATGTCGATAACCATGCCATCCGCATCATCGACCTCCTGAACGAAACCGTCGACACCCTCGCGGGCACCGGTGAGCAATCCGATACGTACCCGCCCTCGCGCGGCACTGCACCGGACGTGGCGTTGAATTCCCCCTGGGATCTGCTCCTGGATGGCGACCAGTTGTACATCGCCATGGCAGGTTCCCATCAGTTGTGGGTCATGGATCTTGCAAGCAGCGAAGTGGGTCCTCTCTCCGGAAGTGGCCGTGAGGGCACGGCAGACGGTGCGGCTACCTACGCGGAGCTGGCACAGCCATCAGGCCTGGCGCTCACACCGGATGGTCGCCTCTTTTTCGCCGATTCGGAGGGAAGCTCCATCCGTTGGTCCGATCTGAACGCCGGCGGGCGCGTCGATACTGCAGTGGGCAGCGGTCGATCGCTCTTTGATTTCGGCGATATCGACGGTGTGGGAACGTCAGCACGTCTCCAGCATGCCCTTGGCGTGGTCTATCTGGACGGTCAGTTATACGTCGCCGATACATACAACCACAAAATCAAGCGCCTTGATCCGCGCTCACTCACCATCACCACCATCGCCGGCGGCGAGGCAGGTATGCGGGACGGGGCAGATCCCCTCTTCTACGAGCCAGGCGGGCTGGATGCGTCGGGGAATTTGCTGTACATCGCGGACACCAACAACCACCGCATCCGCATCCTCAATCTGGAAACCGGCGAGACCACCACATTCGAGCTGACCGGTGAACTCGCCATTCCACCACGACCGGACGCCCTGCCGGAGCAGGTCATCCTGGAGACGACGGTGTTGGCTGCGGGAAGTGGCAGCATCCAGTTTGACATCGTCCTCCCCCAGCAATTCAAGATTAACGACCTTGCACCCTCAAGCCTCACATGGTCTGTCGACAGCACCATTTTCGCAGGGGACGTCCCAACCGACTCGGTCACGCTGTCCCCGGAAACGACTCTCCCTGTTGTGATTGAGGGCAACTTCCTTCCAGGAAATGGCAATATCATCATCGACCTTCTTCTATACACCTGTGAAGAGGGAGAGGAAAGTCTCTGTTATGTGGACAACCTCGAGATTGTCGCACCCGTCGATGTCGCCGACGACGGAGACAGCACCCTTTTCATACAGCACACAGTCGACGTAGACTAGCTCCGAACGCATACAGGAATCAAAAGCGCATGCCATCTGGCATGCGCTTCGTTTTTCGCCGGAAAGAAGAAATCAATTCTCGCGGGTAAAGCGCCGGTTGAGCGTCTCCAGCAATTCCGGCACCTTCTTGCTCAGCGGCCCGAATGTAGACCGTGCCGAAACACCGGGACCAAGCCCGATGGAAAGCAAGCAGCCTTCGACCAGGGACAGCGTCAGCAACTGCCTTGACGAACCGGCAATGATGGAGAACCGGAGCTGCCCGGCATCGATCTCCTTCACGACTCGCGAGGCATTCATCTCGCTCACCGCCGCCATTGCGGAAATTCGGTCCTGATGGATGGGAGGATCCTCTGGCACACAGGCCAACACGAGCCCGTTCCCGTCCACAAGGGCTACCCACTGTGGATCCGGCAGCACCTTGACGATTTCATTCAACACACGGAGTAGTTCGGATTGACGTGTAACCATGGTCCTGCTTTCATTTCCCGGATCGTGAACATGCATAGATTAACCCCGTAGCGTTACAGAGGCAAGTGATTTCAAGAGGTAGTCCTAAACAATATCCCCGCAAGATGCGATGTTCCTCCACATATTCAATTCGCTCCATCGCTGTTCACAGCAAATTATCTCCTTCACGCCGGGATTGCATGATAGACTTCAAGTGGACATCAACCCAATACCGGTATCTACATCTTCTTCCAGCCCCCACGCTTACAGGGAGGAAGTGCCTTGAGCATCTGGTCACACCGAGATGGACCCGTCATCCTCATCGGCTCGTCCGGCATCGACATGATCAGCCATGCCGTGAGTCCAATACAGCATGGAACCTCCAATCCCTGCGAATTCCGCCTTTCGCCTGGCGGTGTCGCCCGCAACATTGCCGACAATCTCGCACGTCTCGGAACCGAAGTCTATCTCATCACTGCTGTCGGTGCGGATACCCAGGGCAGGGAGTTACTCGAGCACACCTTGCAAACCGGTGTGAACATTGATTACTCCCGTGTCGTTCCGGACCAGCCGACTGGAAGCTATCTCGCCATTCTGGATGAGCATGGCCAGTTGAGTCTCGGCATGCATGACATGCGCGTGGTCGAAGCCATTTCCACCCAGCATCTACACGCCTGCGACGATCTCTTCAAGCGCGCCGCGATGGTCGCTGTGGACGCCAATCTCCCGCCGAAGTCGCTGCGAACCGTGTTTTCGCTCGCGCGGCGCTATGGTGTCCCTGTCGCTGCAGATCCCACCTCCGTCGGCCAGGCTCCCAGGCTTGAGAAATACCTCGATCGGCTTGACCTGCTCACGCTCAACGCGAGGGAAGCCAACGCTTTCTGCCCGAAGGACATCCAAATACGCAACCGGGAAGAAGTCCTGGAGGGTGCCCGCTATCTTCTCAGCCAGAACGTGGGCATCGTGGTCATCGCGATGGCCGAGTTCGGTGTGGTCTACGCCAGCACGGAGGTCAGCGGGCATGTTCCCGCTGTGAAGACGGACATCGTCGATCCGACCGGCGCCGGCGACGCGATGACGGCCGCTGTCCTTTTCGGCCTGTTAAACGACATCCCGCTGGACGAATGCGTCCGGCTTGGCATTTCCGCTGCAGCGCTGACGCTCCGCTCGCCCGGCACCGTGGCGGAAGACCTTTCCCTAGAACGGTTGTATGCGCAACTGCGTTGAACGCGTGATCCCCATTGACAAGGAGACCATCCGCCGTGAAGAATACCCCCTGGCTGACCATCCATCCCGACGTCGAGAAGACATTAGCCCACAACGGCCCTGTCGTCGCACTTGAGTCAGCCGTCATCACACACGGGCTTCCTCGCCCTGCTAATCTTCACCTTGCGCAGGATATGGAGAACGTCATCCGCACGACAGGAGCCGTTCCGGCCACCGTGGCCGTCCTCAAGGGTCAGGTTCATCTGGGGTTGACCGCAGATCAACTTGAAGAGCTTGCCTACGACGAGTCGGCGGTGAAAGTCAGCCGGCGCGACCTCGGAGCTGTCCGTGCCGGCAGGCTGAGCGGTGGCACAACCGTCGCCGGAACGATGCTGGTTGCACATGCCGCCGGGGTGCGTGTCTTCGCGACGGGCGGTATCGGCGGGATCCACCGCGGAGACGGGTTTGACGTTTCGGCAGACCTCCCCGAGTTGGGGCAGACGCCTGTCGCTGTGGTCTGCGCTGGTGCGAAATCCATCCTGGACCTCCCCCGTACGCTGGAACGTCTCGAGACCGATGGTGTGCCGGTCATGGGATGGGAAAGCGACATCCTTCCCGCCTTCTTCTCGCGCGATAGCGGTTTGAAGCTGGAGATTCGCGTGAATAGCGCTGACGAGGCTGCAGCTATTGTGCATGCGCAATGGGAGATGGGTTTATCGAATGGTGCACTTGTCTGCGTTCCTTGCCCCGAGGAAGATGCGCTGCCCTTCGCGACCATCCAGGCGCTGCTGCAGCAAGCGGAAGAAGAAGCCGACGCAAGCGGCATCAAGGGAAAGCAAATTACGCCCTTCCTGCTGCAGCGGCTCGCAGACCTATCCGAAGGTGCCACCCTGCGCGCAAACCTCGCGCTGCTTCGGAACAATGCTCGTGTTGCCTCACAACTTGCGATCAGGCTCGCAGCGCTGTCCTGACCGTCCGGGGCAACAGCCGGAGGGCGGGGCTTTAGGCGATTTGAACAGACTATGTTAGAATCCCGACAATCAAGGATCAACCCAACGTGGAGCACGGTGGAATGGTAGAAGTCACAATTGACAGCGTCCGGGTCAGCCTGATGTCTCAGCAGCGCGTGGTCATCCTGAAAGAGGTCGGTTCCGACCGCTTTTTACCCATCTGGATTGGCCCGTACGAGGCAGAAGCCATCACCATTCGTCTCCAGGAACTTGAAGTTATCCGCCCGCTTACCCACGATCTGCTCCGCGACGTCATTCGCAAACTCCAGGCGAACATCCTGCGCATCGTCATTAATGATTTGCGAGACGATGTCTTCTATGCACACATCATCCTGGAACATGACGGCGAGCAAATCGAGATTGACTCACGCCCATCCGACGCCATTGCCCTTGCCGTCCGCGCCAATGTTCCCATCTATGTTGCAGAACGCGTCATGGACGAAGCCGGAGCCGTCCCGGAAGAAGAAATCGACAGCACGGCCGAGTCCGATGCCGGTGCCGATGAACGCCTCGATGTCTTCAAGGATTTCGTTGACACGCTTGACCTTGACGACCTGGATTCATCGGAAGGGGAATCCGAAGACTAATCTGGTCCGTCCAGAAGCATGACCACCCATGACGATGAGCGTTACAAGCGACGGCCCGGCATGGCGGTCGCTTGATGCATCCGTCCTGCAAATCCTGCAGCACCATACACACACTCATACGGGGTATCTATCCATGAGCGATCGTCCGCCAGCCGCCGACAACTTCGAACCAGTGCAACCCTCCCGCCCGCAGCAGGACATTCCCTACGACCAGCAAGCCGAGCAGGCTGTCCTCGGTTCCATTTTGCTCAACCCGGAAGTGTATTATGATGTCGCTCAATTCCTCTCGGCGGACGATTTCTTCCTTCACCGCCATCGATGGGTATGGGAAGCAATCTCCCGCCTTCAGGAACAGCGTCTTCCCGTAGATTTGCTTACGCTATCCGAGGAACTCGAACGTCACGGCCAGCTTGATGAACTTGGCGGTCCCCCATTTCTGACAGCGCTGCTCAGCAACGTGCCGTCATCCCTTCACGCCGTTGCGTATGGACGACTGGTGGAAGAAACGGCCACACGCCGCCGGCTTCTGGAAGCCGCCAATCACATCGCCAAACTCGCCTACCAGACCAACCAGGCCATTGAAGATGTGATGAACGCGGCAGAGAAATCCATTTTTGGCGTGAGCGAACGTCGCCTCACTCATTCTCTCCAGCCCATCAAGACCGTCCTTAGCGAATATTACGACCGCATCGACTACCTCGCCCGGCATCGTGACGAGACCCTCGGCGTTCCCACCGGGTTCATCGACCTCGACCGACTGCTGGGCGGGCTTCAGCCGAGTGACTTGCTCATCATTGCCGGTCGACCGGGCATGGGCAAATCAGGGTTTTCCCTGTCGATTGCCAAGAATGCGAGCCAGCTTCATAAGAAGCACGTCGCCCTCTTCTCGCTGGAGATGTCCAACGAACAGCTTGTCCAACGCCTCGTTTCCCAGGAAACCGGGATTGACTCACAGCGTCTGCGCCTCGCCGATCTCAAAGACCATGAGTGGCCGCTGTTCACGCAGGCCGTCAGTGCGCTCAGTGAGACTCATCTCTACCTCGATGACACACCGGCGATCACCCCTCTCCAGCTTCGTACCAAGTGCCGCCGTCTGCACATGGAATTCGGGCTCGATTTGATCATTGTCGACTACCTCCAGTTGATGAGCGGTGAAACCCGCAGCGACAACCGTGTGCAGGAGGTCTCATACATCTCACGCAACTTGAAGGCCCTCGCCCGCGAATTGAACGTTCCCGTGCTCGCCGCCGCCCAGCTTTCCCGTGCGGTTGAAGCACGCCGGCCGCCGCGGCCGATCCTTTCCGACCTGCGCGAATCAGGCAGTCTCGAGCAGGATGCGGATATCGTGATGTTCATTTACCGTCCCGATCAATACGAAGAGGACACACTCAAGCAGAACATCGCGGAAATTATCGTCGCCAAACACCGAAACGGCCCCGTCGGTACGGTTGAGCTGGTGTTCCGTTCCGAGCTGGCGAAGTTCGAAAACGCCGCCACTCGCCACATCGACTTCGTCGAAACGACCTGACAGGGGAAACGTGACGATGACGTCTTCGAAAGGGTTCCCCGGCTTTCCGGACGGCAAACTCGATCTCACGCCGCTGCCCGGCCTGTTTTTCAGCGAACTCCTCCCGGTCATCGATGATGCGGGGGAGCTCAAGCTGACCCTGTTCATGCTCTGGGCCGTGAGCAACGCCGTGAAGACCTTTCCGGTTTTCCGCCGCAGCGATCTCCTGGGAGATGACCTGCTCATGGAAGCCTTGTCGTCGCCAGGGATGACCCCCCAGGAAGCGCTGGACGACGCGCTTGAACGCTGCGTCGCCAGGGGCACCCTCCTCCAGGCCTCCACCGACGAACGTCGCCCGGGGGATGTTCTCTTCGTGCTCAATTCAAGCCGCGGACGGGCGACCCTGGACGCCATCAAGGACGGCACCTGGGAGGAGGGGGACATCGAACCGCCCCGCCTGCGAGTCGCGCGGCCGACCATCTACACGCTGTATGAGCAGAACATCGGCCCCCTCACGCCAATGGTGGCCGAGCATCTGCGTGACGCGGAGAACACCTTCCCGGCGGCATGGATTGAAGAGGCGATCGACATTGCTGTCGCCAACAATGTGCGCCGCTGGCGGTATATCGAAGCCATCCTGGACCGATGGCAGACTGAGGGTAAGGATGAACGAAAAGATCGAGGAGACTCTGAAACGGCTCGCCAGCGGTATGTCAGCGGACGATTCGCCGACTTCTGGGATTCCTGAAGACCGGGCGCCCGTCGGTGATCCCGATTGCCCGCACTGCCATGGTCTCGGCTATGTACGGGCAGATGTGCCGCTGGATCATCCCCACTTCGGCCGGCTGGAAATCTGCTCCTGCCGCATCCCGGCTGTCAAAGCCGCCATCCGGGACCGTCTCTACAGCCTGAGCCGCCTGGATGAACTGGCAGGGCTCACCTTTGAGACGTTCAACCCGCGCGGCAGGGACGGGCTTGGAGAACGCCAGCAGGCATCGTTACATGACGCCTACGAACAATGTCAGGCGTTCGCCGATTCCCTCGAGGGGTGGATCCTCCTGGAAGGGCCCTACGGCTGCGGGAAGACCCACCTTGCAGCATCCATCGCCAATCACTGTGTATCCCTGGGTGTGCCCACGCTCTTCCTGACCGTTCCCGACCTGCTCGACACACTCCGCTTCACCTACGACAGCGATGAGACCAGCTTCGAAGACCGCTTTGACCAGATCCGCAACGCGCCGTTGCTTGTGCTGGATGATTTCGGCACCCAGAGCGCGACACCATGGGCGCGCGAAAAGCTGTTCCAGATTCTGAACTACCGCTACATCAACCAGCTTCCCCTCGTCATCACCACCAACCTGTCCATCCATGAACTTGAAGGGCGCATCCGCTCTCGCCTCTCGGATACTGCCGTCGTCAAGCGGGTTGTCATCCATGCGCCGGATTACCGCCGGGACGGCGAGGACGACGGCCAGTCCGAACTCTCTTCGCTGCACCTCCACAGTCACCAGACCTTCGGCACCTTCAACATGCGCAAGAGCGATCGGCTCGAACCGGATGACCAGCGCACACTGGAAGATGCCTTTGAAAGTGCCGTTGATTATGCTGAATCCCCGGAGGGATGGATGGTCTTCATGGGTCCCTACGGCTGTGGGAAAACCCACCTGGCCGCTGCGATTGCCAACTACCGTGCCAGCCAGGGCTATCCGGTGATGTTCGTGGTGGTCTCGGATTTGATGGACCATTTGCGGGCGACGTTTAATCCGCGCAGCACCGTATCCTACGACCGGCGCTTTGAAGAAATCCGCTCCGCGCCGCTGCTTGTGCTGGATGATCTGGGTATGGAATCAATGACACCCTGGGTCAAGGAGAAACTCTACCAGCTCATCAACGTGCGTTACAACGGCCGCATGCCTACCGTCATCACGACTGCGTCTTCTCTGGACGAACTGGATGAGCGCATGCGGTCTCGACTTGGTGATCGCCGCCTGGTCCAGGGTTACCGCATCACCGTTCCTGCGTACCGCGGCTCCAGCCCGCGCAAGAAGAAGCGTTGACCGCTTCCTCCGGAGCGTGGTAAAATCTAGCGCCCTGCCCCCATCGTCTAGTGGACCAGGACGCAGCCCTTTCAAGGCTAAGACCGGGGTTCGAATCCCCGTGGGGGCACAGGCAAAAACCTCCAGCGCTGGCTGGAGGTTTTTCGTTCACCGCATACAATTAGACGCCGCGCAGGATGACTTCGTCAATCCATGGGAGGACCGCTTCAGCCATGGATTGCAGGACCTCCCGTGTATAGGGTTGAAGCTCTTCCAATTCGGAAATCAAGGTTCGCTGCGGACGAAACTGCTGCAGTACATAACGCGGTGCCCCCTCCAGCAAACGTCCAATTGCCCGAATATCCTCCAGCGTCAGCCACTTTGGAACCACCGTCGTCCGGAACTCGTGGTCAATCCCGGAAGATTGCAGCAACTCCACCGATGTGAAGATTCGATCAAGATCCAGGTCCGGCACCCCCGCCAGTTTCGGGTAGAGTTCGGGCGGCGCCTTGAAATCCATCGCGACGTAATCCACCAGACCTTCCTCGAGAAGCGGGCGAAGACGGTCGGGGTGATACCCGTTGGTATCCAGCTTGACATCCAGCCTCTGTTGTTTGACCCGGCGGAGGACGCCAGGCAGATCCTGCCGAAGTGTAGGCTCGCCTCCCGTAAAAACCACCCCGTCAATCAAGCCGCGCCGGCGTTCCAGAAAGGCAAACACATCATCGAGCGGAATGATTTCGAGCGCTTCCGGATGCAGCACCAGGTCGGCATTGTGGCACATTGGACAGCGAAATGAACAGCCGCCAGTGAAGAGCACACTGGCGACATGTTCTGGATAGTCAATGAACGATGTGCGGATCCAACCGTAAATCACCGTGAACCTCTTTCAGGACACGTTGACTTTCTCCGGGACCTCAAAGACCATTCGCTGGCTGTATTCCTGTTGTTTCCCCTTGTTCCATTGGTTGACCGGCCGCAGATAACCGACAACCCGGGAATACACCTCACAGGGGATGACCTTCTCAGATGCGTCGCCGTCAACGGTGACGCCATAACGCTCCAATTGTTCGTCCGTATGTGCCTTGCTGCAGGTATGCTGCTCCCCGCTGAGATAGCCGTGCACCGGGCAGACGCTGAAGGTGGGTGTGAGTGTGAAGTAGGGCAGGCGGAAATTTTCAGAGAGCAGGCGCACAAGTCTTCGCGCCTGTTTCCAGTCATTCATCTGCTCACCGAGGAACACATGCAGCACGGTTCCGCCTGTATAGAGCGTCTGGATGGAATCCTGATGCTCCGCCACCTCGAACACATCATCACTGTAATTGACGGGAAGCTGGCTGGAGTTCGTATAGAACGGTGTCTCATCGGTGCCCGCCGAAATGATGTCGGGGAAATTCTTCTTGTCCGCCTTCGCAAGGCGGTACGTTGCACCTTCCGCCGGCGTGGCTTCCAGGTTGTAGAGATTCCCGGTTTCCTCCTGGAATCGAGCCAGGACCCCGCGCATGAATGAGAGTGTTCGTTCAGCAAAGGCGCTGCCCTCTGGTGTATCAATCCCAACGCCAAGCAGGTTGACCGCAGCTTCGTTCATACCAATCAACCCGATGGTAGAGAAGTGATTGGACCAGTATGCCCCGGTGCGCATAAAGATGGATTCCAGGTAATGCCGACTGTAAGGGTACAGTCCCTGGCTGGTGAACTGCTCAAGAGTCTTACGTTTGATTTCCAGGCTGGTTTTTCCTACGCTCATCAAACGTTCGAGCCGGTACTGGAAATCTTTCTCATCGGATGCGAGGAAACCAAGCCGCGGCAGGTTGATGGTGACCACACCAACGGAACCCGTCAGCGGCGCTGCAGCGAACAACCCGCCCATCCGCCGGCGGAGTTCACGGTTATCCAGCCGGAGCCTGCAGCACATGCTGCGTGCATCGTCCGGGTCCATGTCGCTGTTGATGAAATTGGCGAAATACGGGATGCCATAACGGGCGGTCATCGCCCAGATTGATTCGAGCTTCTCCGATTCCCAGTCGAAGTCCGGCGTGATGTTGTAGGTCGGGATGGGGAACGTGAACACACGGTCGCTGGCATCTCCTTCCAGCATCACCTCGGCGAAGATGCGATTGAGTCGGTCCATCTCATCCTGGAACTCGCCATACGAGCGGTCCTGCGGTTCACCGCCAATGATCGCCGGCTGATCCCGAATCCCCTTCGGCGGCACCAGGTCCATGGTGATGTTGGTGAACGGCGTCTGGAAACCGACCCGGGTGGGCACGTTGATGTTGAACAAGAACTCCTGCAGCGCCTGCCGAACCTCACTGTCAGAGAGATGGTCATAGGCGATGAAGGGAGCCAGCAGCGTGTCGAAATTGGAGACGGCGACGGCACCTGCGGCCTCGCCTTGTAAGGTATAGAAGAAGTTGACAAGCTGGCCGAGCGCTGTCCGGAAGTGGCGCGGGGGCGCGCTTTCAATCTTGCCTAGCACACCGCCAAACCCTCGAAGAAGGAGATCCTGCAGATCCCAACCACAGCAGTAGACGGACAGCATCCCCAGGTCATGCAGATGGAGATCGCCGTCAATGTGCGCATCCTGCACTTCGGGTGGATAAATCTTGTGGAGCCAGTACTTTGCCGCAATCGAGGAAGCAAGGTAGAAATTCAATCCCTGGAGGGAGTAATTCATGTTGCTGTTTTCATTCACCCGCCAGTCCAGCTCTTTGAGGTAATCATCGACCAGCTTTTCGGAGTCCAGCAGCATCTGACGCGTGGAGCGGGCAACCGCTCGCCGCTCTCGATAGAGGATGTAGGCTTTGGCGACACGCGGGTTCCCGCTCTTGACCAGAACTTCTTCAACCACATCCTGGATTTCTTCCACATGGGGAAAGCGGCCTTTGGAGGCAAACCGCTCTTCAAGCAGGCCGACCGCCGCCCAGCTAAGGGTCTCTGCCCAGGGACGGCCTTCACCGTTGCCAACCGCACGAGCTGCTGCAAAAATGGCATTCTCAATACGTGTGCGGTCGAAGGGGACGCGCGATCCATCTCGCTTGAATACATATTCGGTGCTCATGCTGTCTCCTCCTGCTCCAACCAAAACCAGAAACCTGCTACCTATCCACCCAAATACAACCATCCCAATGTCAGAAGTGCGGGCTACAAGGTTCTTTTTCCCGGAGCCTCCTATGCACCACCTATGGGGCTCATTTTATGCCCTCCCCCCATCCTTAGGGAGAAGGACTATATCACGTTCCAAAAAAGAGAACAATTGAAAAATCCTTAAAACAAGGTGCTCTTTCGGGAACCATGACTTAATTCCTATTCAACATGCAAGGGTAGCCTGCCCGCTCCCCGAATCCAAAAGTGGACCGCGATGCGGTCCACTTCTGGTATTGCGCAATGTTTCTCGTTACTACTGAGGAGGGAGAAGAACTGCATCGATCACATGGATCACACCATTGGATGCTTCGATGTCGGTGATGATGACCATGGAGTCGTTGATCATAACGGCGCCATCGGCCAGGGAGATCGCAATCTCTGCGCCCTGAACGGTGGCAACGCTCTCGCCATCCAGGCCAACCACGTCAGCGGCCATGACCTTGCCGGAAACGACATGGTACAGGAGGATGTCGGTGAGGGCGGGGATGTCTGCCAGGAGCGCCTCTACGGTGCCTTCGGGCAGTGCTGCGAACGCTTCGTCTGTGGGGGCGAACACCGTGAATGGGCCTTCACCCTGCAGGGTCTCAACCAGCTCGGCGGCGGTGAGGGCTGCGACGAGGGTCTCGAAGCGGCCATCTTCCACAGCGATGTCGACGATGCTGCGTGTCTCGGGCAGGATCACAGCGTCAATCACGTGAATGACGCCATTGGATGCCTCGATATCGGTGATGATGATTTCAGCGCCGTCAACCATGACGCTGCCATCCATCAGTGCAATGCTGGCATACTGACCTTGAACGGTCATCACGCTGCTGCCATCCAGAGCGACCACGTCAGCGGCCATAACCTTGCCGGGGACAACGTGGTAAAGAAGAATGTCTGTGAGCGTGGGAATGTCGCCCAGGAGCGCCTCAACGGTGCCTTCGGGCAGCGCTGCGAACGCGTCATCGGTGGGTGCAAACACGGTGTAGGGGCCTTCGCCCTGAAGCGTCTCGACCAATTCAGCAGCGGAGA
>Ga0272443_10000329_pt1 | contig 91340 bp, 76 predicted proteins | sample SSMAcet12_FD_193581 | JGI IMG/M metagenome (GOLD analysis project Ga0272443, IMG submission 193581) | Marine sediment archaeal communities from Little Sippewissett salt marsh, Falmouth, MA, United States - SSM-Acet-12 | ecosystem: Environmental > Aquatic > Marine > Wetlands > Sediment ...
AGAAATATTTATCGTGAAAGGCGATCATATCCTCGCGGGTGATCGCATTGATCGACTGCTCCGTCCGGCGGTACGGGGTGGTGCAGGGATGGTCGCCGTACATCAGGTACATCCACTCGCGCCTTTCTATGTCGGATGTGGATGAATTGCGCTGTTGCATCTCGGACAGGAGGTCGCCGCGGTAGCGGTCGAGCGCCGCCTGATCGAAAACCGGACTGTGCAGAATTTTCTTCAGCAGTCCCAGTCCCTCGTCGATATCCTTCGACAGGCAGAAGAGCCTGACCGTCCCGCGGGCGTCGTCGATAGTGACCGAAATCTCTCCGGCCAGGTAGGCGAGACGTTCGTCTATTGCTTTGGCGGTCATGCCCTGGACGCCGCCGTTGCGCATCAGGTAGGCGGTCATTTTGGCCAGTCCGGCTTTTTCCACCGGGACGTACATCGATCCGGTCCGTACCAGAATTGTCAGGTCGAATGTGGGAACCTCGGGGTTCTCGACTATATAGGCGGTGGCGCCGCATCTCAACTGGTGCCGGTAATCATCCGGTTTGGGGGGCTGATATTTCAGTTCCTTGAATTTAAGTTGGTCGGGATGGCTGACAATGTCGTCCGCGGTCACGACTGTGCCGGACAACATCACGGCCGCCGCCAGCAGAACCATCAACAGCGCCGCCGGCCGACCATATAACAGAATATATAAACTTCTCATGTTCGTTTCTCCTTCGGATGAGCCTTAATTGCTCTCGGCGGCTTTAAGTTCCTTGACGCGTTCGCCGGCGATTTTCAGCAGTTTTTCCATGTCCTCTCGTTCTTTCGGATCCTCCACCTGATCCAGTTGCATGGATACCATGCCCATCATCTGTTCCAGTTTGGCGGCATCCTCCATCGAATTTATCATCTGCACCATCCGGGCAAACTGCGGATCCTCGCCGCTTTCGCCCTCCTCGGTGGTTTTGCTGCTGATCAGCAGGACATTGCGCTGATTGTCGGCGAAATATTTATTGGCCACGCGCTGAATATCCTCGGCCGTCACCAAATCGCACATTTTCGAATTGTTGTTGGCCTCGGTCCAGTCGCCGTATGCGGCGTTTTGTCCGAGGAAAAACAGGATACCGATACCGGACATCAGATCCATGAATCGGATTTTATCGACGCGCAACTGGTTTTTCACTTTCTGCAGTTCGTCTTCGTGGACCGGGTTGTTTTTGATATCCTCGATCACCTCGGACATCGCCTTTTCGAGCTGTTCGGGATGGACACCCGCAACGCCCTCGGCGGAAATCTGAAACGCGCCGGCATATTTTTTGGAATCCTGCCCGGCCGACACCGACAAATTGTCGCCGCCCATCATTCGCCCGCCGCCCCCTGAGGAGCTTTTGGCGAGGCCTTTTTCCTCGACCAGTTTTTTATACAGCCGCCCGGTTTTGCCGCTTAATATTCCGGCCAGAACCTCGAGCGGATAACTGTCGTAATGTTTCCATGCCACCGTATGATACCACAGCTCGGTGGTCGGGCTGGTTTCGGCCTCGGCGATCATACGTTTTTCGCAGTACTGTTTCTCTTCGAGCGTCACCACGTCGGGCGGTTCGACCTCGCCCCGGGGGATACGCTCGAAATACTTTTTGACCATCTTGATCAGTTTATCCGGTTCGAGATCGCCGACGAGGATCATGGTCAGGTTGTTGGGGGCGTAGTATGTATCGAAATAGGCGTTGGCCTGCTCACGGGTGATACTGTACAGATCGGAGGGCCACCCGAGAACGTCCCAGTGGTACGACGATGATTTCCAGAACATCGCCCGGAACTCCTCGTCGATCAGACCGGTCGGGGTCGATTCAAGGGTCAGGCGGCGTTCCTCGCGCACGACATTTCGCTCCGAGTAAAATTCGCGGAAAACCGGATTTTTGAACCGGTCCGATTCGAGCCACATATACAATTCTATTTTATTTTTCGGGAGACGGACAAAATACCCGGTCATGTCGTCCGAGGTGAAGGCGTTCAGGAAAAATCCGCCGTTTTTGCCGTAAATCTCATCGAGCTGATCTTTGATCAGCAGTCCGCGCTGTTCGACAATCAGGCTGTCGAATACGGTCTCAATTTCGCGGTAGCGGTCGGTTTTCGCGGCGGGATCGGACATATCCTCGATTTCACCGCGGCGATATTTTTCGCGCATGATCCGCTCCTCATCCCGGATAAGTTCTTTCAGCGAATCAAGCGCCGCCATGATCTCGCGATCACGCTTGATATCTTTCGTGCCGATTGTTTCGGTTCCCTTGAACATCATATGTTCGAAGAGATGTGATATGCCCGAAATGCCGCTGGTTTCATTCGATGAGCCGACATGGGCCATAATCGAGGCCATGATCGTCGGGCTTTCGTGCCGTTCGACCATCAGGACCTGCATGCCGTTATCGAGCCAGTACTCCCTGGCGTCGATCTGCTGTGCGCCGGCCGGCGCCGCCATGACAAGAACCGACAACAGGCAGACCAAAAATGCATACATCCTCGGTTTATACATTAACTGCTCCTTCGATATAGTATATTTGATAAGACAATTTCTCTCCTCCTGAGATATGAAAAACAAATATAGCCCATTGCGTTTTGAAAATCAAGCCGCGCCAATAACTTCGACATACCGGCGACAAAGAGAAAAAATTTAAGGAAAAATCAATAAAAAAGGCCCGGCGCGCTGATACGCCGGACCGTGAAGGGGGTCCCAAATCCCTTGAATTATTTCAGAAGAATCATTTTTTTGGTATCGACGAACTGTTCCGCCTCGAGACGGAACAGGTATATACCGCTCGAAAATTCGGAGCCGTCCCACTTGTAGGTATGATTACCCGCCTTGAGATCGCCCTCGAAAACGATTGTCAGCGACTGGCCGAGAATATTGAAGACCTCGAGTTTGACATCGCACGCCTCGGGGAGACTGAACGAGATTTCGGTCGCCGGGTTGAACGGGTTGGGATGGTTCTGTTTCAGTTCGAATACGGTCGGCAGTTCTCCGCCCTGCCGGGGATCATCGACACCCACCGACGGCTGATAAACAAAATCGAGATTGCGAAGAGTGTCGGGTATCTCGCCTATGGTCAGAATTTGCGGATCGGGTGTCTGCATACCGTTGATCTCCGGCGGATAGATCGTCCATTCGCCGTCGCACAGTTCAAGGACGAAGTCGCCCGTCAGGGTATCTATTTCCCCCATGCAACGATAACCGTCATTGCCCGTCCCGGTGCGCGAGGAAAACTGAGTCCATATATCAACCGGCAGAGGCGCATCGACCAGCGTGCCGGTGACGGTGCAATGAGCCCGGTTGATGGTGAAACCGAGGCCGCCGACCGTATCGGCGGTAACCTCCACCATCCTCATGGGCGGATCGATCATGTATCCCGTGGCGCCGGCGTCCAACCTGTATGTTCCGGTATCGACCATTACGGTAAACACGCCGCCGTTATCTATGAAGCCGTTGTAATATTTGCCCGAATCGGAAAACATACCCACCCAGGCGGTACCCCAGTCAATCGGGTCGTCCTCGGGATCCTGAACCAGCGTGTCGCTGACCATGATACCATCGATGAAGTTAATGTCGACCGTGTCGCCCGGTGAGTAACCCCATGTTGTCCCCTCGATTATGTATCCCTCGGGAACGGGATAATCCTCGTTCCACTCGGAAACATAAATGTTCCAGCCGGAGTCATCGAGCGATGTGATATGCAGGGTGACGATATTATCGCCGCCGGTGCCCGATACGGCCTGTGTCCAGCCATAAAGCTCCGATCGCGCCTCGATCATATAGCTGCGCGTCGGTAATTCGCCTGATTCGGTTACGCGGGCGTACAGGACGGTATCGGTACGGGTGCACACGAAATCATGCTGAAGACCGTCGGCGGTATCATTTCTGAAAGTGAAATAATTCGGCGACATGTAATCCGGTATGAGATCGTCCTCGTCCAGGCCAAGGCCCCATTTACCTTCCTCCGAAGCGCCGAAATAGACGGTATATCTTCCATCGAAGGCCATTATATCCTTATCGGAGGGACCCTCGAAGAAAGGATTGCAATAAAGCTCGATCATATGCGTGATAAACATATCGTCATCATCTTTGATGAAACCGTAAATGCTGTCGGCCGGTAACTCATAGTTGAAATTTACGTTTTCGACCGCGCCGGTGATGGTAACAACCTGCTCCGGCGGATCGACATATCCGTCGATATGCATCGGGTAGATGATACATTCCATACCGGTGACGACATCGGTGAAGTTGATTTCGTAATGACCGCTGTCGTCGGTCGCGCCGCTCCAGACCTGGAACTCATCGTTGTCCGGCTCGGCTTCGACCCATATTTGCGCCAGAAGACTGTCGGGGGCGGTGTATCCATCGATCGTGACCGTGCCGCGAACCACATTCGGCGGCGAAACCAGGGCATTGCTGCCGACAATGCGGTATGCCCTCGTACCGTCGGCGATATCTTCGACGCCGAGAATGTACTGTCCCTCGGCCACACCCATAATCATCGGCGGCGTGATACACCAGCCGTCGGGAGTCGAACTTATATCGGGCAGCTCATCCCCGGCGATCGTATCGCCGTCGGTTATTGGGAAAGCGCCGACAAGAAAGTCTTCCGAAAGGTCGATCAGTGAATTATTGTTGATATCAAACCATACTTCCCAGTTGATGGTCGAGCCGACATCGCAGTTGGCGCCCCAGGATATAGTGTCGCCCTGGGTCATCGCCGTCAATGTCGTATCACCGTTGACCGAGAAAACAATCTGGTCGGTCAGGGCCGATGCGGGCCGGCCAAAAAGCAGGGTAAATGCAAGCAGGCCGCCGAAAATAATCAGTGATAGATTCCTCCCGGCGGTGTTTTTCGTTAGAGATGTCATAATCTTCTCCACTCCTTGAAAAATGTTATCTCTTCCTCCGTCTTTTTAGTCACAACTTAGGATTGTCCGATTAGTAAAAATTTGTCTCAATCAGCCAATCATTAATAGTATCGAAAATTATTACCGATTTTTAACAGGTCTAACGTTTTTTTAAGTTATTGTCGGTCAATGTTATAAGATAAAAAAGGTCAGTTTTTGGGGGTTGTTGGCAATGAAAAAGCCGGGTTCTTACAGAATCCGGCTTTCGACTGAGTTTATTTGTGCCGGATGGATCACATATCATACCGGACAGTCAGTTATTAATTCGATTCAGAGAAGCAACTGAACGCAGTCATTGAATTCGGGTGCGCCCCCGGCCAAATACCGCTCGGCATCGAGTTCGCCGTCGACAAAATAGTTCTGCATAATGGCCGGATCGAACTCGAGCGAGGTTTTCATCGGCGTCGTCGGCGTGATAACATGAAGTTTCGGAATCGTCATGTCTTTGCCCGGAAACATATTGTCGCAGATATTCATAAACTGGTCGATCACCGCCGTCGAAATATTATTGTCCTCGCATGTCTTTTTGATCTCCGCCTTGATATGGCTGAGCCGATAACCGACACAGGCCCGGAACAGATCACCTCTCTCGACCTCGTTCGTCAATGTTCCGATAGTCCAGGCCAGCGCCTTCACCAGGCTGACCTTATCGGGGCTGGTGCTGTCGCCCCACTCGGTGATATCTTTTTTAATCTGGTGGGTGGAAACCGCCCAGATTTCATCCGCCCCGAGATTCATGGCATACTGGAAAGGGAGAAATTCTCTCACGCCGCCGTCATAATACAGATCATGCTGATATGGCGAACCGGTTTCGGTTCCATAAATCTGTATCGGTTCGGTGAAAACCGGTTCGGAGCATGAGGCGACAATGGCCCGGACGAATGTCTCATCCGAAATTTCACCGGCGGCCACCTGTTTAGTGGAAACATAGGTCACCTCGCCGTTGAAGACATTCACCGTCGTTACGACAAATTCCTTGCCGCTGTCGATCAGTTTATCGATGCCGTTTTTTGTGATATAGTAGTGGCGAACGAGTTTAGTCAGCGGCGCCATACTGGCGTCGATCGGCCCGATATTTTTGATCTCGTTTATAAGCCAGTAGATAAACGAGTTCCTGAAAACATCGGAGTTGTGGACGCTGGTGTAAATATTGTTCAGGTAATTATGGTCGCCGAGAAGCGCCGGTCCACCGACCAGCGATCCGGTGGAGGTGCCGATCGCCATTTTGAAACCCTGATGTATCCCCTGCCTGATAAGATGTCTCATGACACCGGCTGTGAAGGCGCCTTTCGAGGCTCCGCCCGATAGTACAAATGCTTTCATGATTATTTACTCCTCTCCCTCAAGCGTTTTTTCGAGACCCTCGATGGCCTGATCGAAACCGCACAGAATCAGACCGGCTTTTTCCCCCTGTGGGAGATCGGTGTCGTTTTCGGAGTAATCATGCTCGGTTTGGTATTGATCGGCAAACCCGGGCAGATTGTCGGCGGCCGCGATTGCATCCTCGATACACGCGACCGTCGGGCAGTCCTCGACCGTCGAATAAAACAGCTTAAAATCACCCAACCGGGCCAGCCTCTCATCGTTGTCGGTGACGAAGCGCACGAATTTAAGCGCGGCGTTGCGGTGGTTGTTACAGTATGTGGCCGACTCGGATTCGGCGGAGTACTGCTCGCAACAAAGTTTTTCCGAATGAAAACATGAGGCAAGACTCAATAGCAATAGCGGAATGATAATAACCGAAATGGACCTGACATGCCGTTTCATGCCGACTCCTTTCTTTGAATGATAGAGAATTTTGGCAAAGAACGTCGTGGCGCCCTTTGTTCGAGATTGATTATTTTATAGTAAAGCCGATGGCAGAGGAGACGTCTGCCGGTGCCGAATCAAGTGTTGCTACTCCAATATTGTATTATTGTCGCGGAAATGTCAAGCATATTCGGCAATATGTGATAATGGTAATTAATAGGCTATTTTTGTTTAATACGGTGATTTCGTCTGATTCTCGATATAAGGCAATACCCCGGCTCTGCGCTTAAAACAAACCGGGCCGGTTAGGCCGGGTTGCATCAGATGGTTTGTACCCCGGCAAGATCACGACGGATGCTTTTCTTGTATTTGTATTTTGGATGGCCGAGAATTAACGAGGTGATCACCTTGTTGTCTTTCGGAATATTATATCGTCTTCGCAGGGCTTTGGAGCGGTCCACGATCGGCGGCACCAGCCCTATGATGGTGGTGCCCAGACCCAGTGAGAGCGCGGCCAGCATGGCATGGTGGCAAACCAGGTGGGCGTTTTCCTCATAAGACATCGCCCGGCGATTGCCGTGAAACAGCATCAGCATCGGTGCGTTGTACATGTACCTGTCCGTACCGTCCCGGTGATACGCCTCGTTGGCATATATCACCAGATCGAGGACATACTTTTTCAAGACGAGATAATTTTCCGCCCCGGCGGAAAGACGAATCAAGGCCCGGCCCAGCGGGTTGGAAAATCCTTTCACCATAGAAGCGTAATCCTTGACAAGTTCATTCAGCAGGAAATCCAGCTCCTCCCGCCGATCGATAACCAAAACCTCGGTTGAATGAGGCGGCATACCCATCGGTGCGGTGGCGGCGGCCTGCAGAATTTTCGCGGTCAGTTCTTTCTCTATTGGTCGGTCCTTGAACACGCGTATACTTCGACGCAGTTTAAGGAAATCGTGAAACTCGTTATAGCCGAAAGGCGGTTTGACCAGCTCCTTAAAATCATCGGTGGCTAGATCGGGCATCCGGAGTGATTCGGTGGGGCACACCGCCACGCACTGTCCGCACATGATACAGGAGTCCACTCGATCCGCCACCGTGGCGGCCTTCTCGTCGACGATTTCCAGGACATTTTCCGGACAGACATCGACACAAATACCATCGCCTGTGCATGTATCCGTGTCCACCTTATGGAGCTGTTTTGACATTTTCGCCTCGCTTTTCTTCTTTGCGGCTGCTCCGCCACAAATTTATTTTATATCTCATCTCAATGGTTGTCATTAATGGCTTCCCGGTTGAGATTCTCGTTTATAATCCGGAGATCCTTCAGGGGGCTTTTCCGATAAACATGGAATATGTAAAAAAGCCATAATAATCGGGTTCGTTCAATATAAAATCCGGAGATTCAGGCCGGCACAGTCGCTCGAATTCCGCCCAATCCTCTTTTGCAAGTTCCGGCACAGGCTCCCCCCAGAGCATTTCAAACAGCCTACCAAGCGCCGCGATGATATCATCACTCAATGGAGCCTGAACATCGCCGACAAATGTTTTTGCCGAGCACTCATGAAAACCGGCGCCCTCGAACCAGCCCAATGCCCGTAAAAAATACTGCTCCGGCTTTTTCCCCCTGATGTAACGTGAATATCCCGATGATGCCGCGTTTAATCGCGCCTCCAGCAGCTGGTATCCGGGAAGCAACTGCTGTGAGGACCAGGCCAGGATGGTCACAGTACCGCCCGGCTTCACCACCCGTTTCAGTTCCGTTATTGACTGTACCGGATTGTCCGAGACAGGATAGCCGACACAATCTGCGCTCCAGACCCAATCGAAAGTGTTATCTTCGAAAGGAATCTTTGTTACATCCCCCTCTTTAAAAGATATCCGCCCGGTCAGCCCGCCTTCCTTCACTATTTTGCCGGCATAATGAATGAATTCGGGAGCGATATCCAGCCCGGTAACATGACCCTGCGGGCCGATCTCATTTGCCAGCGCCAGAGCCTGCGTGCCGATTCCACAACCCGCATCGAGCCCCCTGCTTCCTTTTGCCGGATTCAGCGCATGTATTGCCGATTGAATAATCGCTTCTCTCAATGGATGGGTTTCTTTCAGTTTTCGTATATAAGTTTCAGCGTCGGTGGATTTATCACTATGTTTATTCATTCGATAGATTCTGCCTTTTTTGATATTCGTCAATATTTCCAGTCACGGCTATACCGATGATGCCACGAATGAAATTTCCACAAACCAGCCGGATAAAAAATAACAGGTATTGACCACAGCCGGCCAGCGGATATTTCGGGAAAAAACCTCCGGCGGTCGTATGCCGCATTCGCAATGATAAAAAATTCAATATCGATTATAAAGGACAAAAAGAGACATATATACAATGGCAAAATTAAAACAGGGGGAGAGGGGCATCGCTATTTTTGTATTTCACTGATAGACATCAAATTACGGCGCAACTCCCGATACCAGTGATGTTCCAATCAATATTGTATATATCTGTGCGGGTTGTTTTTACTCCAATTTGGCACCGGATAATGGCCATATTTTGGCCCGATTACCGGCATATTCCGGATTGCCCGAAAATAAAAATATAATAAATTGCCTTTTTTTCAAAAATAATCGTAGGTTTTCTATGAAATATCCGATATACTGGATTAATAGCATTTATTTGAGTTCGGCCTTTATCGCAGTATTGTTTTAATTCACAACTCTCCGCTAAAGCTTAATCTCGAATTGCCGCGCAATCATGCGCAACCCGTATTTTATCCAAAGGGTCTGACTTCATCGGAACTCAGGCATTTTTGGATAAGCAACTTAGGAGTGTAGAATGAATATCTACATCGGAAACATGTCGTTCGATACGACAGAAGATCAGTTACGTCAGAGCTTCGAAGCCTTTGGCGAAGTTTCAACCGTCAACATTATTACCGACAAAAACACTGGTCAGCCGAGAGGTTTTGCATTTGTGGAGATGTCCGTAAAAGACGAGGCAATGGAAGCCATCAGTAGTCTTAATGGCCAGGAAGTCGACGGCCGCACGCTGAAAGTCAGCGAAGCGAAACCGCGTGTCGATAACAGAAATCGCGGCGGTGGCGGCGGTTACAACAGGTCATACTAATTGACGTAAAATGACACCCCCGCCGTTTTCGGCGCGGGAGAAATTTATAAAGAGAGCGGCCGACAGCCGCTCTCTTTTTTTTTCACTTAACAGTTAATATTTCTGCCGGCCTGTGAATTATCTATCGCCAGTCTTACCACGATTTAACACCAGACTTTGTGTCAGTGGGAATCCAATATACCATTAACGCCCTTTTACATTTCAGAAAAATCGTGAAAACAGGCGCGACAACCAGGTCTTTTTCTCGGAACCGTCATCCAGCGAAATGTCTGAGTCGGGATTAAGGACCTCGAATGGTTGCTCTTTGCCGACGATATCCCGATCATGCCAGAAACCGGTGATGGCCCCGGCCAGTTCGACCGGTATATCAAAGATATAGTCCACGATATCACGATCCTTTGCAGTTTCCTGCAGATTCCTTAGGCGTTCATTTATAGAATCGTAAACCGCCGGCAATTCTCCGCCCGCATTAAGGTGCTCAATTCCCTTATCCGATTCATGAGTCACCGACCATATTCTATGACCATCGCGCCAACCCGTCGCCATGCTGCACATTACATGCTCTTCCACGCAGCAAAATACGACCTCGCGGTCTTTAGACAGAAGTTCAAAGTTCGCTCGTGTAAGGGTAATGCCATTTGTTCCATTGGCAATAACCACATACCAATCGCCCAAATCAGCGCCCGTGTAGTCCGCGTCCGGGACTTCTTCGAATACGCCGCCGGCGCTGAGTTTTAACACCTTATTCACCGCATCCGACGGCATCCCCCTGACAGCTATCCACGCTAATGAATAACCCATAAAAACCCCGCAGGAAAATTAGTGCATTGCATAGAAAGAGCCTCCCAACTCATTTTGATTTATGGCGCGTCGCCGTTTCATGTTATCGGATAATCCATACCCGGTTCGATCGGTTTGCCCAGAATACGACACATCGCGGCAACCTGACCCTGATGATGATAGATATGCGTCAATGTCCGCATAAACACCTGGGCCGGAATCAGCACCTTCTCTTTATTACCCCAGGTCATCATCGGCCGGGCGGTGTTCAACTCATCCGGCGATGCCCCTCGCAGGTACTGCGCCGTGGCCGAATATACTTCCTGCCGGTATTCCATAAGTTTCTCTATTGTGGGGTAGTCGGAAATATTGTCGTCGACATCGATTCTCCCCTCGAGAACGCCGATCCAGTACTTCTGGGCGCCGATTATGTGATGAAGCTGCAATCTCAAAGTCGGATAACCGAATCCCTCCAGTTCGCGGCTTATCTCCTCGGAGTTAAATCGGCGGCAGTGCTCCATCAATTTTATAAGACTCTGATGAGCCCGCCTGTGAAATTCGATCAATCCTTCGGAATTATACATGTGATTTTCCTTTCGCCTGTCGATCCGACCGCTGTTGCAACCCGGCGTCATAAGATGGAATATAAGTCCCCGATATGATGTGTTAATACCGGTTTTAAGTCCGACTATGAATTTTCCTTCAGCAGATCCATCACCAGCCGGTACGACGTGGCGACCGCCTGAATGCAAACCGTCTGCGATGTGTCGGAGTTCATGAACGCCTCGCGCCCCTCCTCGGTACTCAGATCAAACCCGGTCAATTCACTACAGCTGATAGTTTTCATCTCCGCTTCGAAACGGCGGCGAAACTCCTGCGCCACCGCCGCGACACGGAACCAGTCCTCGATACTTTCGCCCCGGTCCATCCTGAGACCGATTGCCATCGCCGCCCCGGCCACCGCGCCGCAGACAGACCCGGTGTTGCCGATCCCGCCGCCGAAACAGCTGGCGATCCCGGGGATGATCTCATTTTCTATATCGAATTCCCGGCACACGGCCAGGAGGACAGACTCGGATCAGACATAGCCCTGTTCCATGATTTCTGTGGCCCGATTTTGTTCCATGGTCACCCATCCTTTCCGATTGTGAATATCCTGATAATAATAATCCGGACGGTAAATGTCCACCGGCATTTCAACATACCCCCGCAAATAACTGTTGGAGAATTGCGGCGGCCCTGCTATATTTCGGGCCATGAGACCGAATAATAATATTGTTCAGACCTTTGCCAATAGCGGCGCAGAGCTTATTGGCTTCATTAACCAGTTCAGCGGTTTATAAATATATTTCTCAATTCTAATCGACATTATCAACACCGCCTCGCAATAGAACCATACTTCTCGAATTTTATGTGTTTTATGTCGGTTCTATGAAAAAAAATTCGTAACGGTGTTGAGAATTGACCAAAAACAAAAAATAAGACGGAGCAAATATCATGAAAGTTATCGTACTGGGTGCCGGTTTGGTCGGCGGCCCGATGGCCGTCGATCTGGCAAAAGATTCCGAATTAAAAGTATCCGTAGCCGATCTAAGCAGTGTAGCATTAAATAAAATTGACAAACGACATCCGATCGAGACTATCCAAAAGGATTTATCTCAACCTGATGAGGTAAAGGTATTGGTGGACGGTTTCGATGTCGTGGTCAACGCCGTTCCCGGATTCATGGGGTATCAGACCGTGAAGAGTATCATCGAGGCGGGCAAAGATGTGATTGATATCGCCTTTTTCCCGGAAGATCCGTTTCAGCTCGATGAGCTGGCCAAAGAGAAAGGTGTGACGGTGGTGGTCGATTGCGGCGTGGCCCCGGGGATGAGCAATATTCTTATCGGGCACGTGGACTCGATTCTGGATAAAACCGAAAATGTTCTTATATATGTCGGCGGCCTGCCGGAAAAACGTCAATGGCCCTATGAATACAAGGCGCCCTTTTCGCCGATCGACGTTATCGAGGAATATACCCGCCCCGCACGATATGTGGAAAACGGGAAGATGGTCGTTCGTCCGGCTTTGTCGGAACCGGAACTTATCGATTTTCCGGAGGTCGGCACTCTCGAGGTTTTCAATACCGACGGACTCCGCAGTCTTGCAAAGACGATGAGCGCGCCGAATATGAAAGAGAAAACCCTGCGCTATCCCGGCCATATCGAGAAAATGCGGATATTGCGCGAAACCGGATTTTTCTCGCAGGATGAAATCGACATCAATGGTACCATGGTGCGCCCGATCGATCTCACCACGAAACTCCTTTTCCCGAAATGGGAGTATCTAAAGGGCGAGGCGGACATCACCGTGATGCAGGTTATGGTGGAGGGTTTCAAAGCCGGGAAGAAGCTTCGCTACACCTATGATCTTATCGACCGCTACGACACCGCGACCGAAACGCTGTCGATGGCCCGCACCACCGGCTACACGGCCACGATGGCGGTAAGACTGCTGGCGAAGGGGATGTATTCCGCAAAAGGTCTGTCCGTCCCGGAATATCTCGGTCAGAAGCCGGAATGTGTCGAGTTTATTTTGAACGGCCTCAAAGAGAGAGGTGTTGTTTACGAGGAGAAGATCGAGGAAATATCTTAGACAATAAGTATCGACATAGACTAACACGGGCCGGGGTGATTATTCCCCCGACCCGTTTTTTTCAAGTTTCTATTTGGTTTCTGTGGTTGTCTCTATTTTCAGTTGTTTTTGCCTCAATCCGGCATAAATCCCGCTCAGAATCCTTTTATATTGATTGCCGGGATAATTGTTATTATATAAAATTATTGAATTTATTTTTAAATAATTCTGTTATTCCGATTAATAAAAAGATAACACAATTATTGGGCATATTTATCTCGTAAGAATTGTAATTAAGTTCCTTAAATTTCAATAAGCGGTAATGTAATAATGAAAAAAGTTCTTCTCTTCTCAATACTGTTGGTGGCAGGATTGCTCCTGTCTCAAAATCTTGAAAGCCTTATCGGAGAATCAGGCTTTGCCCGGGAAGCTATTCGTATCCTTACCATGGCCATGCTCGGCTTTATAATGATTCATGTCGGGTATGAATTCGAAATTGATCGATCAAAATTAAAAAGCTACGGTTTTGACTATCTTGTGGCCGCCACCGCGGCCGCATTTCCCTGGATCCTGTGTGCCGTCTATTTTGTCCTGGTATTCAATGATCCCGCCAACTGGGGATCGTTCGATTCCTGGACCAATGCCCTCCTGGCCGGTAGATTTGCGGCGCCCACATCGGCGGGCGTTCTCTTTTCCATGCTGGCCGCCGCCGGTCTTTCGGCAACATGGTTTTTCAAAAAAGTCCGCATACTTGCCATATTCGATGATCTGGATACCGTCCTGTTAATGATTCCCCTGAAGATGTTAATTGTCGGACTGCATTGGCAGTTGGGCATAATCCTGATGATTATGTTCGGTCTGCTCTGGATTGCCTGGAAATATTTGCATAAAATCAGGATTCCAATTTCTTGGCCCTGGGTTTTGGGTTATGCCGGAATAATTACCTTGATCTCGGAAATAATCTATAAAGCAAGCAAATTACATAATGAAGTGGTCCCCATTCATATCGAGGTCCTTTTGCCGGCTTTCGTCCTGGGTTGCATAATGGCTCGCCCTAAGGAGCATGATCCTCATTCGGATGATTCACGAGAGGGCCATCAGGAAGGACCCGAGAGCCCTGATGAGCAAAAAGTCGCCACGATTATATCCGCCGCCTTTATGGTTTTGGTCGGCCTATCTATGCCGGCTATAAGCGTTGCCGCAGGAGAATGGAAAACAATCATAATGCATGTGATAATAATTACAACTCTCGCCAATATAGGGAAGATGTTTCCGTTGTTTGTTTATCGCAAAGAAGCCACCTGGCAGGAAAGGCTGGCGATTTGTATCGGCATGTGGCCGCGAGGTGAAGTCGGCGCCGGAGTGTTGATTATATCACTGGGTTACGGAATCGGCGGTATGATGGTTACTGTCGCCGCTCTGTCGCTTGCCCTGAATATTTTATTAACCGGCGTGTTCATAGTTTTCGTCAAGAAACTTCTGGCCTCGGCCTCGGCCTCGAGGAACCATAACACCGCACAGCCGGAAAGTTAAACGGTGGGCAATAATAACAGGCATAAGGTCGTAGTCGTCGGCGGTGGTTTCGGCGGTTTGTGGGCGACACGATCATTGAGACGAGCCGATGTGGATATTACCCTCATAGACAAAAGAAACTTTCATCTGTTTCAGCCGCTTTTATATCAGGTTGCCACCGGGGCATTATCTCCGGCCGATATAGCGTCACCTATACGAGGAATACTCGCAAAACAGAAAAACGTCACCGTCCAATTAGGCGAAATGACCGGCGCAAACCTGGGTGATCAATATATCATTGTGGATGATATGCATGTCCCTTATGATAGTCTTATAATTGCCACCGGTTCACAGAATCATTATTTCGGAAACGACAATTGGAGCAGGTTCGCCCCCGGCCTGAAAACAATCGAGGATGCTTTAACGATCCGAAGCAATCTATTCGTCTCATTCGAAAAAGCCGAAAGGGAAACCAATCCCGAAAAAAGAAAACAACTGATGACCTTTGTCATAATCGGGGGAGGTCCGACCGGAGTCGAGCTGGCCGGTGCGCTTGGCGAAATAGCGAGAATCACGCTTAGAGATAATTTCAGGACGATTGACCCGCGCGAAAGCAGTATCTTTCTCGTTGAAGGAGCCGATGATATTCTCCTGATGTACGATAAAAAGCTCAGAGACTCGGCGCGCAGATCACTGGAAAAGCTGGGGGTTGAAGTGATAACCGGCGCACTTGCCCGGGATCTCGATGAAAAAGGAGTGGCAATTAAGAGAGATGATGATGAATTCATTATAGAAACGACGAATATTATATGGGCCGCAGGTGTAAAACCGTCCCCGATAGGTCGGTTGCTGGCAGGTGAGGACAACCTCATTAATAACGGACAGGTCAAAGTGAATGAAAATCTGAGCCTGCCCGATTATCCTGATGTTTATGTTATCGGTGATCTGGCTTATGTTGCCGGTAAGGATAATAAACCACTGCCGGGAAATGCCCCGGTGGCGATGTCTCAGGGCAAATACGTCGCAAAAAAAATCCGGTCCGATTTGAAAAATGAACCGATAAGGCCATTCAAATACCGGGATAAGGGTACAATGGCGGTGATAGGACGAGCCACCGCAATAGCGAACCTGGGCCGGATCAATCTATCCGGATACCCGGCCTGGCTTTTATGGGTGTTCGTTCACTTGATGTATCTTGTCGAGTTCGATAATCGGCTGGTAGTCTTCATCCAATGGGCCTGGAACTATTTTACCCGCAACCGCGGGGCCAGGCTAATCACTAACGATGGCACTTATACCGCAAATAACTAAAAGGTCCAGGTCATTCCGGCTGATAGATAGTGTAATAAAGTGAAATTGTATACTTTGTCGTTGTCGGCGCCGCCCTCGAGGAGCCGATAGCCGATTCGGATGCGAAGTTGCTCCGAAATATCGGCATACGGGGCCAGCAAAATATCCTCGGCCCGCCCCTGAGGCGCCGCCAGAGCATCACCCTCAAACAGCAGACCAAGACGGGAGGAAAAAGACCAGTCCAAGGCGAAATTTATCAGGGGCACAAATCCGGTATTTGATTTTTCCGAGGACCTCTGCTCGCTTTCTATTCGGATGGCCGCATCCCGGATCTTTGCCGTAAACCCAATGTCAAAAGCAAGGCGATCCGATCGAACCAGCGCGTAGCTGTAAGTCAGCCGGTACGAATCGAAACGATAGTGCGCCTCAAGATCTTCGCCGGCCTGAAACGTCACACCGTTGTAATCGATGACCCTTTCTGCAGAACCGGAAGCTTCGAGACGAAGGGGCGCAATAAGAAGTGTAAGCCGATGTTTTCTGCCGATATCCATGCCCAGCCGCACCCGCCAAAAGCCGGATTCCTCAGATTTCAAATCATCGGTAAGAGAAATATCGGTGCCGATATCACCCGGAATCCTGACATCGTTGTATCCGCTGGACACAATACCGCTCTCCACGTCGATGGAGACGCCCGCCCGCACACCGGGTACGGCAAGTAACAAAAGGATCAGGGCTGTAACATAAGCAAACTTTGGTTTCATATTCATCTTCCCATCTTTAGAAATGAAGGTTTCAGCACCCCGGAATATCATTGGTGCAAACCGATTATTATAACATCTGCGGCCACGATTTGTTCGTTGCGGCATACATTGACGGTTACAAAACCTGGCTGCTTGGCGTCCAGTTGACTATGGCATCGCTGGCGATCTTTTTGCCAAGTTTTGTCAATCTTAATAAAGAACCATCGATGACGGCATATTTCTTCTCGACGACAACCTCCACAACGCGGCGGGCCATCGTCTCGTTCCATGATAGATGTTCGGTCAGATGGTCTATTCGGCATTCGGTTTTGGCTTCGGGAAGACCCTCATGGGTGAAAAGATGTATCAATAACATCACCGTAATAAATTCCCATTTCTGTTTTCTGCGCCGCAACGCCTGGGCCAGAAGGCCCCGCTCCGGTACAAACAGGAAAGTCAATCCGAAAATGACTCCCGACATTGTCGCCATACTTCCCGCAATGGAAACATCCAGCCAGTGAGCCGCCCAGTAACCGGAAAGGGCTCCAACAACACCGGCAATGACGCTGTATAGAATCATTTTTTGCAGGTTATCGGTTATAAGATATGCCGTTGCCGGGGGGGCTATCATCAACGCGACGACCAGAATCGATCCGACCGCGTCAAAGGCGCCGACGGCGGTAATTGAGACCTGTGTCATTAGCAAATAATGGACTATCATCGGGGAAAATCCGAGCGCCGAGGCCAGAGCCGAATCGAATGATATTAGTTTATACTCCTTGAAAAAGACAATTATCAGGACAGTATTGAGAATCAGTATGCCGCCCATCAACCAGAGCGCCTTGGGTCCAAGATCATAATCCATGAGTTCAAAGCGGCTAAACGGAGCAAAGGCCAATTCGCCGAGTAAAACCGCATCGGTATCCAGATGAACATTGCCGGCATAACGTGAAATCAATATGACACCTATGGAAAAGAGAACGGGGAATACCAGTCCGATCGAGGCGTCCTCCTTGACCAATCGTGTCCGATTAAGCACCTCCACCAAAAACACCGTGAGCAGGCCGGTCGCGGTGGCCGCTATTATCAGGAATGGTGAGGCCAGATTCTGAACGACGAAAAATGCGATAACTATACCGAATAAAATGGCATGACTTATGGCATCACTGAGAAGAGCCATTCGTCTCAGCACAAGAAATACACCCGGCAAAGCGCAGGCCGCGGCCACGACGACTGCAATCAACTGGACCTCGATTTGTGCGCCGCTCATGCCGTGCCTCCCAACTTCTCAAAACGGGCAATCGCCCGGTTCTTGCCTTTTGGTGTAAGATGCCATAACCCGTCACCGGTTTCCTTGGCCAGACCTTGCGACCTCAACTCCAATAAGGTTGAATCAATTGCTTTTGGCTTACCGCTCATCGATCGCAAGGCGTTCGACGAATGGGGCCATTCAAAATCATCGTGCTGCAGGGCCAATTCATAGAGGTCCAGTAAAACCGAATCAACCACCAGTTTACGCCTGTCCTTCACGCTTTTTGCCCAATTATAAACAAGACCCCGATTGGGGGCGAAAAGCAGCGAAATGATTACGATAGCGCTTATACTCAGGACTATTGTGGGACCGGTCGGTAATTTGTCGGTAAGGCTCGAAAGCACCGCCCCGAAAACACCGGCTGTCGCCCCGAAAACCGCCGATAGAATCAACATTATCGAAAGGCGATCGGTCCATTGACGGGCCGCCGCCGCCGGCGCCACGACCATAGCGCTCATCAAAACGACACCGACTGTCTGAAGACCTATTATTATTGCCAAAACCAGAAGCGTTGTAAGAAGGATCTCTATGAATCGCATCGGGAAACCGAGGCTGATTCCAAACTCACGGTCAAAAGACAAAAGTTTGAATTCCTTCCAGAAAAACAATACCGCCAGAATAACCAGCGAACCTATAATCCCCATGGTCCAGATATCCTGGGTCATCATGGTTGATGCCTGACCGAAAAGGAATTTATCCAATCCCGCCTTGCTGGCCTGCGGGGTGCGCTGAACGTAAGTCATCAATACCAAACCGAATCCAAAAAACACCGCCAATACCATACCCAGGGCGCTGTCCTGTTTTATCCGGGATCTTCTGATTATAGTCATAACCGCCAATGTCCCTAGCCACCCGGCCACGGCCGCGCCGAGCATTAACCACAACGGCATTCGGGAACCGGTTAACAGAAAGGCCAGGGCGATTCCGGGCAAAGCGGTGTGTGAAATAGCATCACCCAGAAGCGATTGACGGCGCAACACCGCAAACGATCCCAGGGCCCCGCTGACAATTCCCAAGATGGCCGAACCAAGAGCAACCGAGCGAAGCGTATAATCGGAAATAAGATCCTGCAATATTTCAAACATAATGAAATTAGCTCCTTATGCGACCTCCACCGAATCGCTCTTAAATGCCACTCGTCCACCATAGGCAAGACGCAGATTGGTTTCGGTAAACACCTTTTTTACCTCACCCGAGGCAATACAACGAACATTTAAGAGTGTCACCCAATCGAAATATTCGGGAACCGTTTGAAGATCATGATGAACAACGACCACCGTTTTACCGGCCAGCCGTAGATTTTTGAGCAGATCGATAATGGCCCTTTCGGTCTTGGCGTCAACACCCTGAAACGGTTCATCCATAAAATACAGATCCGCCTGTTGCACCAATGCCCGGGCCAAAAACACCCGTTGTTGCTGACCCCCGGAAAGCTGGCTGATCTGACGCGAAGCAAAATCCTCCATGGCCACTTTCTTCAACGCATCCAGAGCCATCTCCTGATCGGCTTTTCCCGGTCGTTTGATCCAACCGAGCGAACCGTACCTTCCCATCATAACAACGTCCAGAACGCTGGTGGGAAAATCCCAATCAACACTTCCCCGCTGAGGAACATACCCGACCAGCTGCCGTTGCTGCTCGTATGGATGTCCGAAAATACTCACCTGCCCCGCCGCCGGTTTTAATAATGAAAGGATCGATTTCAACAGGGTCGTTTTGCCGGCCCCATTAGGTCCGACAATTGCCATCAGGACACCGGTCGGGACGGTTAAGTCAATATCCCATAGGACCGGTTTTTCACGATAAGCAACGGTTAAATCCCGGACCTCAAGAGCATTTGTAATTGATTCATTCATCAATGATTCCCCTCGCCTGAAATCTCTCCCAGCAGAGCTCCCACGATAGTATCGATATTATGTCTGACCATCCCAATATATGTCCCTTCGGGCGTTCCCCCGGTGCCCATGGCATCGGAAAAAAGCTCTCCGCCGATCTCGACATTAAATCCCCGGGATTTAACCGCCGCCTGAACCGCCTCGATTGTCCTTGGAGGTACCGACGACTCGACAAACATGGCGGGAATTTTCCGATCGACAATGAAACTTACCAGGGACTGAACATCCCCGGTGCCGGCCTCGGAAGCAGTGCTTATTCCCTGAAGACCCCGCACCTCGAATCCGTAGGCGCGTCCGAAATAGTTAAAAGCATCATGGGCGGTAATTAAAACCCGCAATTCCTCGGGTACCTTCTCAGCCTGCATTTTAACATAATTATCCAGTTCTGTCAGCTCTTTCAGAAGCGCCGCCGCGTTATCATCAAAATACTGTTTACCATCGGGATCGATCTCCGACAACGCCGTCTTGATAGATTCTACCGCCTTCATCCATATCGAGACATCGAACCAGATATGCGGGTCATGAGCGCCTTCAAACTCCGCCGGAGAAAGAAATTGCGATTCCTCGATAATGTCGGTGACCGCAACTGTTTTCACCCGCTTGTTCATCTGTTCAAGAACCTCGGTCATGGCACCCTCAAGATGCAATCCATTATAGAAAATTATATCCGCTTCCGACATGCGGGTAACATCACCCTCACTGGCCTTATAAAGATGCGGATCGACCCCCGGACCCATCAGGCCGCTGACCATGACCCTGTCTCCGCCTACCCGCTGGACCACGTCGGTAATCATACCGATTGTGGTGACGATATTTATTTTGCCGTCAGAGTTTCCGTCCTGCTTCTTTCCGCATCCGCCGACAAGCAGTAAAACAATTACTGCACCTGCCAATATAATTTTCCACATAATCTGTCCTTTCAATTTCGATTTGGTTGTTTCAGATATTTCTAATATATCCAGTTTTTTTATGATTTCCTATTTAACTTCATCAACCCAGACAGCCGAAGCGATTGTCGGGCTGACAGCCTGTTGCCGATGGTTACATTTGATTATCAGTGTTCCGTCGGCGGCCAGTATATCGATTATCCTGATATTGGCGCCGGGGATCAGACCGATTTCCCGAAGATGCTGTAACATCTCCGGTTTGTCATCCTCGACCTCACAAATCACCCCTTCCTGGTTCAACTGCAAATCGACAAGCTGAACGGCCTTGCGGGCAGGTATGGAACCGTCGGCCGAAGGTATTGGTGATCCGTGGGGATCGCATTTGGGATAACCCAATAATTTATCTATATGTGCCAGGACCGTATCTGAAATCGAATGCTCCAGCTTTTCGGCCTCTATATGAACATTGTCCCAGGTCATTCCCAGTGTTTCCACGAGAAAAAGTTCCACCAGACGATGACGCCTTATAATGTTCAGAGCCAGTTGCTTGCCTTTTCTGGTGAGACGAACCCCTTTTCGCCGGTTGTGGATAACTATTTTGGCCCGGCTCAATTTCTTCAACATGCCGCTGACCGACGGAGCGGTTATACCGAGATTCGCGGCCAGTAACGAAGTGGAAACATCGTTATATTGTTCCTGGAGTTTATATATCGCCTTGACATAATTCTGTTCGGCCGTCGTCGTCATTAGTCATCCCTAATCATTTAATTAGCCCTTCCTAATATTACGAAACGATAACAGCTTTTATTTGTTCCTGCGAAAATTAATATATTTTTGACGGATTGTTACTTTGTAGATGCCCCATAATCGAGCAAAACCGCATCATGGTTATAAGAGGTTATTAATTATGGCCGGTTCTTGAATTCGTTGAAAACAATCAACTTCCCGGTTTTTGTTGATTTGATCCGGATGTGTGTATTTATGCTTGTTTTTTCTCAATATGGCACAAGTATGGGACAAGGATTGATCATGATTCATGGTCTTTATTGCGACTAGTTACTTTAAAATGCTTAAATTTTAGAATAATACTTCGTATTACTCTTTTAAACTACTCTTTAATGGTAATGTCCAATTGCATAATGGCGGAGTATAATTATCAAAATACCTTGAAGACCATTGCCCTAAATTTATTGGTCTTGTCCATACTGATAGGCCTTGGTTTGATCCTTTGGCATAGTGCGCATCATCATAGTAATAACAACAATTGCGAAATTTGCCTGCTTGCATTAACACTATTGGTGATAACCATAGTAGCGCTTTTCTTCTTCCATAGATATGTCGTTTTTCGCAAATCAATATCTCAGACTATTCATGTAACTCCCGTTTTGAATTCCGGTATCATAAGGGCGCCCCCAATACCGACTTCTTCCGATCAGTAAATAATATCAACATAAATCGACAATTTTGAACCAAGAGGAGAAATCTATGCGAAATGGAATTCTATTTTTGTGCCTTCTGATATTTTGTTTGGGAAGTTCCCTATATGCCCAGACATCAGTTAATCCCGACATCTCTGCCATCGGGGATTTTCGAGTATTCAGTCATGATGATGAATCACGTGCAGATGAAGTCGAAAAACTAAACCTTGCCGATCCCGAAATAGAGTTGAACATAGGCGGGTATTTGAATCCTTATGCCCGGGCGGACCTTGTTGTAGGCTGGCATGGAGAACACAACGCCGAAATTGAAGAAGCCTATGCAACCATTTTGCGCGGTCTTCCGCTTAATGCAAATCTTCGCGTCGGCAAATACCTGCTGGAGTACGGACGCCTGAATCCGGTTCATCCTCATGCCTATTCCTTTATAAAACGCCCTTTGCCCCATGAGTTGTTTTTCGGAGAGGAGGGTTTGTCGGATATGGCCGTACGGACTTCGTTTGCGATACCGACGGGAGACGCTTTTACCGAGTTGATGGCGGGACTATTGAAAGGCGATGCATTGGCTGCCCATGAACACGAAGACGCCGAGCATGAAGGCGAAGAACACGGGCATGAAGGCGAAGACAAGCGCGACCTAGGTTTCTTTGGCCGGCTGACTGCATCGATGGCGGTTTCCGAAACATCGGAACTGGCAATTGGAGGATCGGTACTTAACGCCGTGCACGGCTTCGCCGAGGACGAAATTGACGACACCCCGGATCAATTGCGAAGCTGGATAATAGGAGGAGATGTTAAATACAAATATAAGCCCTCCAAATTCAAATCACTGCTGCTTGAAGCTGAGATGATTATGCGGCAAAGCGAACTTGGAGAGGATGATGAAAATCTGAACTCATACGGCGCTTATGGCTACATCGACTATCGGTTCAACCAGATATATAACGTCGGTGGTATCGTTGAGTGGGCGCGAGTTGAAGAAGCTCATCACCATGAAGGCGAGGATGAGCATGAAATCGAAGAGCATGACACCAAACGATTCGGGTTGTTTGTCGGTTTCGCCCCTCTTGAGGAAACAAGTATGGTCAGGCTGGCCGGTCATTGGACGGATCCTGAAGAAAGCGACGGGTTTTGGGAATTGTCTCTGCAATTGGTAATCAGCCTCGGTCCACACAAACCGCATAATTTTTAGGGAGAGATATGAATAAGTCAGTAGCTTTTTTTATAGTACTGGGCCTGTTTTTTAATTTCGCACATGGTGAGATAAATGTCGTCACCTCGACTTCCGATCTCGCCTATTTTGCCGATAAGATCGGCGGCGACCTGGCTAAAGTCGGCAGTATCGCCTCTCCAAAATCCGATATCCATTTTGTGGAGGTCCGGCCCAGTTATATGGCAAAACTGGCCAGGGCGGATATTGTCTTCAAAGTGGGAATGGGGCTTGATCAATGGATGGATCAGCTTATCGACGGTTCCCGTAACAGCAAATTGACCATTGTCGATTGCTCGAAGTATATAGAACCTTTGGAAGTTCCGACATTTAAAGCGGATGCCAGACATGGCGACATTCATCCTGAAGGTAATCCTCATTATTGGATTGGACCCCAGAACACGGAATCAATCCTGAAGGCTGTTACAGAAGGATTAGCATCAGTCGATCCCGCGAACGATTCTGTATACCGATCCAATATGGCTATTCTATTGGATGGGATTACGGCATCAGTCAGTGGTATGCAGTCCAGGACCGATCGGCTAAAAGGGATTGAAATAATTTACTACCACAATTCTTGGCCGTATTTTAATGAATTTACCGGTCTGCATGCCGCCGGTTTCATCGAGCCTTATCCCGGCGTACCGCCATCACCGTCACATGTTAAAAAAATGATCGAACTGGTCGGGAACCGTAAGATTAAAATAATCGCGATGGAACCATACTTTGACAGAAGAGTACCGGATAAAATCGCGAATGAGACGGGAGCCGAAATTGTAGTCTTGTATCCTTCGATTGGCGGTCGGCAAAAAGGGGAGACTTATCAGGATTGGTTGGAGGGTAACATTGATGCCCTTCTGGAGAAACTGGAATGAGCGACTATTTACCGTTTCTCCTGTGGCCGTTTCTGGCAAGTTTGGTGCTTGTTGGGATTCATACATATTTCGGATTGCACGTTATTAGAAGAGGAATAATTTTTATTGATCTGTCTCTTGCCCAGGTTGCCGCATTCGGCATAACGATAGCCGTTCTTCTGGGATATTCGACAGAAGGCGTAGTTTCATATTTGTTTGCTCTTGGTTTTGCATTACTTGGCGGTGTAATCTTTACATTTACAAGAAACCTTAAAAGCAAAGTACCCCAGGAAGCCATCATTGGAATCGTGTACGCCGTTAGTTCGGCCGCGGCAATATTGGCAGTGAGTCACTCACCGGAGGGTGCCGAGCATATTCGATATCTATTGATCGGCAGTTTGTTGACTGTGTCCCCCGATGCAATTTTAAAAACGGCACTGGCTTATGCCGCTGTGGGATTGTTCCACTGGCTGGCAAGAAGCAGGTTCATTCCATTAACATTCAATAATGGGGAAGGATTATCCAGTCCCGGACTATGGGATTTTCTCTTCTATGCTTCTTTTGCCGTAGTGGTTACATCATCAGTGAAGATCTGCGGGGTGTTATTGGTTTTTATTTTTCTGGTCGTTCCGTCGGTTTTCGCGGCGATATTAACCGAGCGTATCGGATTGCGGCTGTTATATGGATGGATATTTGGATTTGTCGGTTCGGCTCTCGGGATAATAATCTCATTTTGGCTGGATACTCCAACCGGGGCGACAATTGTATGCGCATTTGGGGTTCTTCTACTGGTTGCGGCAATGATCAGAAAGCTGTAAAAAACCCAAAAAGGGTACGGGCAAAGATATTGAGATTGTAACACAACGAGTTGCGGTTAATTGGAGCCGGGGTGGAATCGCCCCCCCACCCTCGCGTTGCAGTACAACGGCTTACGCCATATTGTGCCCGGTCATAACTGCTTTCTGACTTGTGACGGAAGTATTTGCCGGAATCGCCTCAAAAACGGCAATCCCCTCTGCAAGCCGGGAAGATGGCGATATTTATTGGAACAGAGTTAAGTTTTGATTGTTTTTAATACAATACATCGAGTTAATTGTTTACTTGTTCCGAATCAAAGAAAATCATAGCGGAGGATGACTACTTGAAAGACGTGCTGCAAAATAAACCCCCGGAAGATCAGTTATGGCTGAAAAACCGAGCGCTTGCATCTTCTTCCGAGGGAATCACCATTGCCGATGCTACCAAGCCTGATTGTCCCCTGATCTATGTCAACGAGGGCTTCGAGAAACTCACCGGGTATTCGGCCGAGAACACATGCGGAGCCAATTGTCGCTTTCTTCAAGGAAAAGATACCGACCCGGCGGCGGTCGAGAAAATACGTCAGGCGGTAAAAAACAAAACCGACTGCGTCGTCGAAATTCTTAACTACCGAAAAAACGGTGAGCCGTTCTGGAACCGCCTGTCAATAACGCCGATCCGTAACGATGCCGGCGATGTCACCCATTTTGTGGGCATACAGTCCGATGTGACTGCCCGTCGCCGGGCGGAAGAGGCGCTGTCCGCGGCGAAAACCGACCTGGAACAGGCCAACGAACTCATTTGGAAAGACCTCCAGGCGGCGGCCAAAATACAGAAGAGCATTTTACCCGCACCATCGCCCGATCTTGCCGGTGTGACAGCGGCCTGGCAGCTTATCGCCTGTGATGAGCTGGCCGGTGATACCCTCAATGCGGTCAGTCTGGATAGTCGTTACAACGTTTTCTATGTCGTTGATGTCAGTGGCCACGGCGTCCAGGCGTCCCTCCTGTCGGTAACCCTGAATCACTGGTTGTCGAACAGATCAAACCAGATTGTAACTTCGGGCCGTGCGCCGGACCGGCCCGACGAACAGCACGCGCTGTCGCCAAAAGAGGTTCTGGAACGATTAAACAGTCAGTTTCCTTTTGATCCCGATACCGGGCAGTATTTCACTATCGTCTACGGGGTTCTCGATACCCTGACAAATGAATGCCGCTTGGCTACCGCCGGTCATCCCGCCGCGGTACATGCTCCGCGCAGCGGCCCGCCGGTTCTTGTGCATTCGGATAATTTTCCGATCGGCGTTGTTCCGGATCCCGATTTCCGCGAGAACATGGTGAAAATGAATCCGGGCGATCGGATGTACTTCTATTCCGACGGTCTGGTTGATGTGACTAATACCGACGGGGAACGATTTGAATCTCAGCGTCTTCTGGATGAACTCTCCGCTGCCGGGAAACTTTCGCTTGAGGCCGGTGTGTCGAATTTAATAAAACGATTGAAGAAGTGGTCCGGTAATACATCATTCGAAGATGATGTTTCGATTTTGGGCTTCGAAGTCCATTGAGAAACTCATTGTTTTAGATTGGCCACGCGGTCCGGAAAGCTTATATTGGGAGTTGGAGGGTGATCCGAACCTCAAACCAACAATGTCGATTATTAAAATATGGAGAAAATCATGGATCGTATTGATGTCCTGGGAACAGAACACAAAGTCCCTGCCGAAATAAACAGGGCGCTTCTGTCCGAGGTTGAGGACCATGAGTTGACAACCATAGTGAAACAAGCGGCGAAAGAACTGTCCACCCCGATCGCTCTGATTAACCTGGTGCTGGAACAAATACAGTTTTTCAAAACCCACTACGGCCTGCCATCCGATCTTGCGGCCGCCCGCGGAACTGACCGTGACGTGTCCTTCTGCCAGTTCGTGGTGAAAAGCGGGGAGCCTTTCGAGGTGTCCGATGCCGAACAGGACAAGCGCGTTCCCCAGTACCTGGTCAAACGTTACGGTATTCGCGCCTATCTGGGAATTCCGCTCGCGGTGGGCGACACCGTTGTGGGTTCGCTCTGCGTAATCGACACCCAGCCGAGATCGTTCTCCGACAAAGAACGGAAAGCATTAAAGGGACTTGGTGTTCTGGCGAACCGCCGCTTGAATGAACTCAGCGAGAAGCGGAAACATCTTCACTCCGGTTTGCTGTCCCAGGCGATTCTGCCCGGGCTGATGGAACTGCGCAACTGCCTTCTACCTATCCAGGATGCCGTCGATACGGTCGACAGGATGGTGGTGGAAGCCGAACCTTCGCTTCGCCTGGCTCTGCAGGAATCCGCCACCGGTTCCGCGTTGACGGAGAATATGGTTCACGCCCTGGAATCGGCCCGGCGGGCCATTGCCGGCTGTCAGGATGCATTCGCGGAAGTGGCGATGAGTATTGGTGATGCCAATGATGCGTTGGTCGCGATGGAACATGCCGTTACGAACACGACCTCGGCATCCCTGGCCAAAATTGCCGCCTCCGGCCGTGAACTGGCCCGGAGAAACGTCGATCCGGTAGGCGGCGTCACCATGCCCGACATTGACGAGAACATTATCGTTTCGACGCCCCGCTCGCAAGCGGTCACTCTAATTGCAACCTGCCTGTCGATGATAGCGGCGCAGATGGCCGCCCAGAAATTGTCCGGAGGGCTGAGGATGGAGGCGCGTGATCTGGGTTCACGGGCCGAGGTGACTATCGCCGGCAACGATGCCGCGAATTCGGACGCCCGGGATATAGCGGGGATACTTGCGCAACATGCCGGCGGTGAACCGACTGTGAAAATTCAAGCCGCGGATGGTGCCGTCACTTTGCAATTCTCAACCGTGCAAACAGAGTGACACCGGCATACAAGACGACCGTGATAGCGAATTGAAAGAAAGCTTGCCTTTTAATATTCAATGAAAACGGGGGGAGCGTAAGGGACAGCTTTCGTGACAAACAACGTATATTAAATTATCACGCAAACTCTTGACTCTCATCAACTTCCACACCTATTTATTTTTTGACCGCTAAAATATCAAAAAAATCCAAAAAATAACTTGACTGACAGTCATAAATGACCGATACTCTTATATGACCAATAGTCATATATGAGGAAAGAAATGAAAATGAGCAAATCAAATACAGAGGCCCCTCCCGCCGGACGGCGAAGCAGGCGCAAGGCCGCAACCCGGGCCAGGATTATTGAGGCGGCTCTGGACCTGTTGTCTCGACAGGAGTATGGCGCCACAACAATCGAACAGATAACCGAGACGGCCGATGTCGGCAAGGGCACCTATTTCAACTACTTCCCGTCGAAAGAACATCTTCTCAATGAAGTCGGCAAGGAACAGTTGTCGATGATTAAGGCGGTGGATGAGAATACACTCGTAAAATCAACCGATACGAAGAAGGTCTTCAAAAAGCTGTTTTTCGTTCTTGCCAGGTTATTTATCGATAATCCCAGCCTGGCCCGAAATCTCATTCTGGCAAATTTGGGGAACGAATCGGCGCGTAAACTTATGGCGGAAAACATTGCAGAGCGAACACATTGGCTTAAAAAACTTGTCGTGAAAGGCCAGGAACTTGGCAGTATCCGGCGTGATGTAAAGCCGGAGATGGTCGCCAATTGGTTTCAGCATACTCATTTTGGAAATCTCATGTACTGGTCGCTGCAGCCTGCGGAAATGGTTAATGACTGGATACATTTCTCGTTCGAACAATTCTGGAACAGTGTTGCCGCCGATTCTCATGACACCGCCTTGGATCGCCGGAAAACGAAAGGTCGGGCAAATGAATAGACCAATAAGGCGAATACTGTCGGCGATGGTGTCGGTTCTCATACTTCTGTCCGGTCACGCGACGGCTCAGACGCTCTCTTTTGATCAGACAATCCGGATGGCTTTGGAGAACAATGACAAAATAAAACAGTACCGTGAGAAGTTCGAACAGGCCAAATCCGCCGACCGGGAGGCCCTGGGAAATTTCCTGCCGTCGGTGACGCTCAACGCCGGCTATAACCATGTGAATGATCCGCTTGCGATCGACCTGAGTCCCATTCGAGACGCCATGATTCAGATGCAGGCCAATAACCAGGTCGAGTTTTCCAATATTTACGAGCTTCTTCAGGGTCAGCCCGCGCTGACATCGGAGCAGAGGACCGTGTTATACGATCAGTATTCGAGCGGGTTGGAAGATCTCTTACCCGAATTCAGAGAAACGGTGAAGGATCAGGACTATCGATCGGCGTCCCTTATTGCCACCATGCCGCTTTTCATGGGTGGTAAGTTGCATGCCGCGAAGAAATATGCCGCCGCCGAAAAACGTGCCGCCGAGGTCGAGCTTTCCGGTATTCAAAACGAGATAATCCGGGAAGCGGTTGACAATTACCTTGCCATCGTTCTCTTACAGCAGGCCGTTAAAACCCGTGAGGCTGTCCTGGCCGGTATGCAAAAGCATCGACAGAATGCACAACGCCTTTCCGATGAAGGCCTGATAGCTCGATACGACCTGCTTCGAGCCGAAGTGGCCGTGGCCGACGCCGATCGGAATCTCTTTGACGAACGTAATCATCTCGAATTGGCCATGGTGGCATTTCGTCATACGCTGGGATTGGATGATGATGCGCCGGTTATAATCGATGACACCCTGGTGTTCCAACCTGTCGTCGATACACTCGCGATCTTCAGCGAACAGGCTTATTCTCGCCAGCCGTTATTACAGATGATAAGCGAAAAGAAGAACGCGGCCTCACAGAAGTATTCCGTGGAACGATCGAAGTTTCTGCCGCAACTGGTCGGTTTCGGCAGGTATGAATTGTATGACAACGATTTGTCCGTCCTGGAACCGCGGTGGATTGTCGGTGTTCAGCTGAATCTGAATATATTCAACGGCTTCAAGGATCACCATCGACTCAGCGCCGCGAAATCGCTCAAGCGGGAGGTCAATTTCCTCGAGGCCGGGGCAAAACGGCAGGTCAACCTGTGGGTGAACAAATCTTATCGCGATATGCGAAACGCCGAAACACGCTACCGGAAGCTGGAAACATCCGTGGCGCTCACGGAAGAAAGCGTCCGCCTGAACGAAAAACGATTCCAAACCGGCCTGGGGACATCACTGGAAGTTATCGATGCCCGGTTATCCCTGGAGAAGAATCTGATCGAGAGATTAACATCCCTCTATGATTACTATAAATCTTTAACTGACCTCTTGGTCGCTGCCGGTCATCCCGGGGATGTCGTAACGGTATGGAACGGCGAGGAGAATTGATTATGAAAACCAGATTGTCTCGATGGATCATGCTTATCCCTGTTATCATCGTCGTGGTATCGGTTACCGTGCTGATCATCCGCGCCATTATCCCGGATAAGGAAATCGTTACAGGTATGGTGGAAGTCGATGAAATCGATGTCGCCTCGAAAATTCCGGGAAGAATCGACTCTCTTTTTGTAGAGGAAGGAGACATGGTATCCAGGGGCCGGATCCTGGCAAAACTGCAAAGCAAAGAAATGGACGCAAAGGTGGAACAGGCCCGGGGGGCGATGGAAGCGGCCCGCGCCAAACTCGATATGGCTGTCAAAGGGGCCAGACCTGAGGAAAAAGAAGCGGTCGAAAAACAGTACCGGCAAACGGTGCATCAATATGAACTGGCCGAGAAGACGTTCAACCGCATACAGGAAGTTTATCAGGACAGCGTCGTCTCGACGCAGGAACGGGATCAAGTCGAATTCCAGTACCTGGCCGCCAAAGAACAGATGGAAGCCGCCTCGGCCAAATATCAAATGGTGTTGAAGGGCGCCCGCGAGGAAGAAATCAGGGGCGCCCGGGGGCTTTTCCATCAGGCTGAAAACGCGTACGCGGAAGCAAAGGCCTATCAGGAAGAGACCGAGCTGGTCAGTCCCATCGACGGTCAAATCAGCAGTAAGATTGCCGGCGCCGGAGAAATGGCGGCGGCCGGCTATCCTCTTTTCACCGTCATCAATCCCGATGATGTCTGGATCGTCGTGCAACTGCGCGAGGATGAGATGGAACATGTGAAAATGGGGGGGACCGCCCTGGCTGTTTTCCCCGCTCTGGGTGAAGATGAACATGAAGTCAAGGTCACCCATATTGCCGCTATGGCTGATTTTGCCACCTGGAAAGCGACCAATCAAAAGGGCGAATTCGACCTCAAGACATTTGAGATACACCTCCGTCCGGAAAAACCGATCCCCGGTCTCCGTTCCGGCATGACTGCCCGGGTGGAATTTTGAGCGATCGCCACAATCAACACCGGAAAACACCGGGATGGAATTTTCGATGAGGCCGTTCTTGTCCAATTCGCCGACCCTGCGGGTGATGCGCCGGGAATTCGGGCGTATCGCCGCGCGAAAAGCCGTCTATGCACTTATGATCATTCTTCCCCTGGTCGTTTTCTTCCTTGTCTCATACATCTACCGCGACCGGGTGATTGTCGATATTCCTTTTGCCGTCTGTGATCTGGATAACAGCCGGCTCTCGCGGACAATCATCCGTTCCGTCGAGTCAACCCGTTCGCTCAAAATCACCGCTGACCTCTCATCGATAGAGGACATCAAAGATGAAATGCGCAGGGGAGCCGTCTGGGGCGCCGTTTATATTCCCGCCGGCCTCGAAAAAGATATCAAGTTCGGCAAACCGGCCCGGATAGTCATCTATAACAACAATTCCAACATTATCATCGGCAACCTGATCCTGAAAGACGCCTCCACGATCAGCCAGACGATATCGGGCGCAATCCTGATGAAGAGGCTGGAAGCCGGCGGACTTTCGCCCGAACAGGCCCTGGCCCTGGCCAACCCGATAAGAATTGACAGTTATGCCCTTTTCAATCCCGGCTACAACTACGCCAGCTTTCTCTCGCCGGCCCTCGTTATGGTTTTACTTCAGATGTTAATCATGATATTGGCCGTGGTCGCGATCAACGATGAGATCAATGAGGGTACTCTGGGTGATCTTTTTCGGGCGGCCGACGGTAAAGTCGCGGCCGTGTTAGGGGGGAAGACCCTGGCCCATGTGGCGGTTCACAGCGCCACCGGATTGGGTGTTCTGGCGCTTCTGCTCCCGATGTTCCGGATTGAAATTCACGGCTCGATTCTTCTGGCGATACCATTCATGATATATTTTGTTGCGGCCAGTTTCCTTCCGGGGCTGGCTATCTCCTGCCTGTTCAACAACAAATATCTCGTGACCGATATTGCCGCCCTGTACAACTCCCCGGCCTTTCTGTTCAGCGGCTACACGTTTCCTCTCTGGGCCATGCCCGGGTTTCATTATTTCTATGCCCAGTTGCTACCATTCACTCACTTCCTGAACGGCTTCCTGAAAATCTACCAGTACAACGCTCCGGCGAAATATCTTCTTCCCGATATCGGGGCGCTTTCGATTTTCATTTTCGGCTCGCTCATTATGGCGACCGTGCTGCTGAAGTATCGGGTCAAGCCGATGATAAAGGCCGTTTCCGGAGCATCCGAGGTAGCATCATGAGTTGGCGAAACCTGACAGCGGTATTCCGGCGTGAAACGGACATCATCCGGCACGATCGAAATATATTTATCGTTTTATTTCTGGCGCCGGTCGCGTATGCCCTTTTCCTGGGGACCATCTTTATCAACAAGGTCGAAACGAATGTCCCGATAATCGTGATCGATAATGACCGCACCTCAATATCGCGGTCCCTTATCCGGAGTTTCGATTCCCATCAGCGGCTGCTGGTCACCGGGGTTGAACCCGACTTTGAGGCGGCCAAAGAGGATATTATCGAATCCCGGGCGCAGGCGATTGTGTATATCCCGCGCGACTTCGAAGCCGGTATGAAATCGGGACAGGCCTCGAATCTGGAAATCTACCTGAATACCGCCCGATTCCTGCCGTCGAACGATATCTACAAAGCGGTTAACGAGGTCGCCCTGACCATGGCGGCGGGCATCCGGCTCAGGTATTTTCAGACCCGGGGATTCGGCACCGATCAGGCGGCGGACCTGGTACAGCCGTTGAGCGGAGAGGTGCGGCCGCTTTTCAATGTTACCGAAAGCTACGGCAATTTTCTCCTGCCCGGACTGCTTGTTCTCATCCTTCAACAAACTCTCCTTTTTGGACTGTCGATGAGCATTGCACGGGAGAGAGAGACAATGACCCTGACCTCTCTTTTTACCGCATCGGGGGGAAACTCGCTGGTGGCTGTGATGGGAAAAGGAATACCGTATTTTCTGCTTTATGTTTCATATACCATTTTCTCACTGGTTGTATTCTTTTCGATCCTCAGCCTCGATGTTCTCGGCAGTCTGTCGGCGCTGGCCGCGCTTATGGTTCTGTTTCTCATCGCGGTAATTGGATTTGCGGTGTTTGTCTCGTCATTTTTCAAACGGGAAATTCAGGCCCTGCAATTTCTGATCTTTTCGTCGTTGCCGTTGTTTCTTCTGTCCGGGTATTCGTGGCCGGTCTGGGCGATGCCCTGGCCGTTGCGCGCCGTCACCCAGTTGCTCCCGGGTACGCCCCTTTTTCAGACCTTCGTTCGCGTGACACAGATGGGCGCCGGCTGGCAGCATATCCTGCCCGATCTGCTTCATCTGCTGATACTGGCATTTATCTGGATGGCTCTCGCAAGCTGGCGGATCAGACAATTACGCAAATCATGTTGAATTAGATAATGACCGCAGTCATAAACTTACGATTTTATTCTTATAATTTTTCAGTTTTTGCTTGTTTTGACTTTAATTTGACACAAATCGGGTACAAGGACTTACACCGTAATTGACTGAAATATGATCCTGTTTTACGCGTTATATCCACATATGAATTCATATCGACGGCTTCCGAGATTAATCAGTCGAATATTCTCCCGAATAATTTTAATTACCTGATGAATTTTCTAATTCGGTCAAACCCGGTATATCAGCCATAGATTTGCCGTAATATACATACTTGAGAAGCCCGGATTGATCAATTAACACTTGAGCAGGCATCCTTCCCAGTTTCAGAATTTTCAACTCCTGCCCATATAGATTAAGGACTTTATGGCTTGGGTCGGGCAAACCTATAAATGGCATAGATTTCCTTTTCCAGAAGTCCTTAAATGATTTTGGGCTATCTGGCCCCAGGACTAATATTTCAATATTTAATTTCACGTATTTTTCAAATTCATCACGCAACTGCGTCATATGCCTGCGGCAGAATGGTCACATAAAACCTCTATTGAAAATTAAAAGGACGTTTTTTTTGTTTTTAAAATCGGACAGGGATACTTCAATTCCATTGAAATCTCTCAACTTGAATTCGGGCGCTTCAGTATTAACTAATAGTCTTGTCATTTTGCTTAATTCTCCATATCTTACAATTTAAATTAGTTAAAAAAAACCACAATAAAAATCTGGCGACCGGAAAACACCGGGCTTTGCAAAAAGTTTTCATAATTGTTTTTGCCCTTTGAGCTTGTTAACTTAAAATTGGCATAAAAGGCTGGGAAAACGTGGAAGGATATTCAAGGAGATAAATCATGAAAATTATTATTCTTGCAATATGTATGTTGCCGTTGTTTACATCTACTGCTTCGGGTCAAAGTCTTTCTCTGGAAGAGTTATTTGCCCTGGTGGCTGATTCTCACCCGTTAATAAATCAGCAGAAACTTAATAGCGCCATTGAGGATGAAAGCCGCCGGCGTTTCCTGTCGGATAAGGATTGGCTGCTTACGGTCCGGCCGTCATTTTTGCATTCCGATTTGATTGCTACCAGTTCATTTTCGCCGGAACGGCTCGATGAACTGGACCTCACGGCCTCATTGGAGCGTAAATTCTGGGTAACGGGTGGTCAGTTGTCCCTGAGTTTTACCTCGACCATGACGGATCAGGACTTACCCGCACTGAGCATTCCGGGCGGCGACTCCGATATAAGTACCGGCGTAGAACGATTCCACGAACACGCACTGTCCGTGAATTATTCGCAACCGCTTATGCGTAATTACCGGGGAAAACTCGATAGACTGGAGTATAATCTGGCAGATTATACTGTGGATATTACCGAACTGCAGGCATTGGAAAATCAGGAAAGATTTCTGTATGATATCGGCCAAAAATACCTCGACTGGGTGCTGTACGAAGAACAATTGAAAATCGCCGAAGAAAGACTGATTCTGGCCGAGCGCCAGCTGGAACAATCGACCGCCAAATATGAAGCCAATCTCATCGACAAAGTCGATGTCCTGCGGTCGGAGGATGCCGTCAGAAAAGCCAGGCAAAATATGGTCCTGATAAAATCTCGAACCGCGGCTCAAAAGGCCGAACTTGCCGTCCTGACCCGTAATAATAGTATTGTCGAAATGAAACCTGATTATGACCTTTACGGGCTGAGTGACTTTGGAAATATTGAAGTTGTCTATAATGAAGTGCTGGAGCGTTCGAGAATAATAACCGCTTTGAAGGTAGGGCAAAATAGACTGAGAAGGAGTCGGGAAGGTTTCAGGGAAACCGGCAGGCCGCTGCTTGATCTAAATCTGGGGGTCGGCTTGAAAGGCGGCGATGAGCGATTCGGCGAGTCGATTGGCCTGGACAAACCCGATCTTATGGCATCGTTACTTTTTATCAAACCACTGGGTAACACGGCGGCCGGATCTGACATTGCCCGAACCAACCTGGAACTTGAGCAGCTTCAGTATGAAATCGAAAAAACCGCCCTCGATCTGGAATCGGCCATTACCAGTCTGCTGATCCAGCTCACCGAACTCGAAAAGGTGTTGGAGCTGAACCGGAGCGAGATAGAATCCGCGCGTAAAACGACCGTCGAGGAAATCGAATTGTACAACCAAGGGCGCAGTGATCTGACGTTTGTGATTCAAAGCCAGGATAACGAACAAAACGCCCGATTGCTTTATGCCGAGAATGCCGCGACCTATCATAAAATAGGCTTGACATACCTGGAACTTACGGATCAGATTTTGTTAACTGATGGGGGTTTATGATGGAATCTTTTTTTCGGTTTTTTATAAAGCGACATACCCTGGCCATTCTGTTTACGATCATGATAATTCTGTTGGGGCTGGGTTCTCTGGTACAGATTAAACGCGATCTTTTCCCGGAAGTTGATTTCGGCGAGGTTGTCATAACCACCCGTTATCCGGGAGCCTCTCCCGAAGATGTTGAACTCAATGTCACCAACGAAATAGAGGAACAGCTTAAAAGTATCTCCGGTATCGAGACAATCACGTCGTATTCGATGGAGGACCTTTCGATAGTCCGGGTTTCTATTGATGTCAATGCCGATGACAAAGATGAGATTCGCCAGGACATCCGTGAGGCTGTCAACCGTGTAACCGATCTTCCCCGTGAAGTCACCGATGCGCCATTGGTAACAGAAATAAATAGTGAAATCATTCCCGTCATTGAAGTGGGCATTTCCGGAGAGTTGCCGTATGAGGAACTTCGGGAGTATGCCCGCCTGTTTAAAAAGAAACTGGAAAATGTCGATGGTGTGGCCCGGTTGGAAGAGTTTGGATTTCTCGAACGCGAGGTGAAAGTCGAAGTTTCGCCGGATGCCGTCAGTAAATACCAGATGTCGTTGCAGGAAATTTCCCGGGCTATCAGGCAAAGAAATGTCAGATCTACGGGAGGCTCTTTCGAATCATACACCAGCCAGAAAAATTTGGTTACCCTGGCCCAGTTTGGTGATCCGTCCGAAGTTGAGGATGTCGTGGTACGGTCGACATTCAGCGGGCCGTCGATTAAAGTATCAGATCTGGCAGTCATCAAGGATGAATTCGAGGATCCCAAAATAATATCGAGGATGAATGGGATTTCAGCCGTCACTTTCCAGGTGCTGAAAAAAAGCTCTGCCGATATTATTCGTACCGTCGATAATGTAAAAGCCTTGGTTGAAAAAGAGCAAGAGCTTCTTCCCCGGGGTATAGAGATACTCTTTTCCAATGATTCATCATTTTACCTTCGCAACCGGTTCAATGTCGTGTTGACCAACGGCGCCATCGGTTTGGTTTTCGTTATCATTCTGTTGACCGTTTTTCTCAGCCTGCGGACGGCCTTCTGGGTTTCTTTAAGTATCCCGGTTATTCTGCTGGGAGTGATATTTTTACTCCCGATTACCGGAGCCTACCTGGATATCATCGCCCTGACGGCTATGCTTCTGGTGATTGGTATAATAATCGACGACGGGATAATTGTCTCCGAAAATATAGTCAGGCGCAGAGAGCTGGGGGATCCTCCACTGGAAGCGGCGGCCCGGGGTATCAGTGAGGTGGCACGACCGGTAATTACCACTCTGATAACCACCTTTCTGGCGTTTGCTCCGATGTATTTTATGACCGGGGTTTTTGGCGAATTTGTCTATAGCATACCATTGGTGATCAGCCTGGCCGTTCTTATTTCGGTCGCCGAAGTCACTATTGCTTTGCCATCCCACCTGATGCCCGGATTAAAAAAAATCAATCTGTCAAATGGACAAAAGCGCAACTGGTTTGATCCCATTCGCAGATTTTTTAAAAAATTCTTCATCGTATTCCTGAAATTCAGATATTTGTTTATAATTCTAACCGTGGGATTGTTCATTGGCTCGATCTACTACGCCGCCAATTATATGAAGTTTATCTTGTTTCCGGCGGAGATTGCTGATGCTTTTAATATCTATATCGAACTGCCGATCGGCTCATCGCTCCAAAAAACATCCGACAAAACGCGGGAAGTGGAAAAATTCGTTCTGGCTCTTCCGGATGAAGAACTTGATTCGTTTTCTTCGAAAATCGGTTCCCACGGGGAACGTCAGCCGGGTGAAAAAGAACACTGGGCTTATATTCGAATAAACCTCAAACCTTATTCCAAACGGGATCGAAACGTCTATGATATAATCGAAGAGCTTAGAACGGAAACGGACAATTTAAAGGGGTTTAAAAGCATAGTTTATAATGTGGAAGCCGGGGGGCCTCCGGTCGGCTCGCCGATCACAATACGAATTGTGGGAGCGGATGATAAAATGCGCCGCGAACTGGCCGATTCGACATTTGCCTATCTTGCGACGATTGAAGGCGTCATAGACATTGATCGTAATGATAAATTGGGCAAAGATGAGGTTCGACTTAAAATCGATTACGAGAAGACCTCGCGTTTAGGCCTGACTGTTTCTGATATTTCACAGACCGCCCGAATCGCCTATGACGGCGATGTCGTTACCAGCGTTCGCTATAACGAAGATGACGTCGAATTTCGAGTCTTACTTGAAGAAGACGCCCGCACCGATCTTAGTTATCTGAAAGAGCTTCTTATTCCCAACAAACAGGGGCGCCTTATTCAACTCAGCGATGTGGCGGCATTTGATATCGGCCCCGGCCCGTCAAGTTACTATCATTATGACGGTGAACGCACCACCACCATTACCTCCGACCTGGCTAAGGGTGCGGCCACGCCGATTGAGATAACCAATCAAGTTGTCAATCATTTTAACCTGGACCGCGGCTGGCCCGGTATGCGATTTGTCATAGGCGGTGAAGCTGAGGAAACAGCTGAATCATTCAGGAGCCTGTTTATTGCCTTTATAATAGCGGTTATCGGAATATATTTCGTCCTGATTCTGCTTTTCGATTCGGCGACACAACCTTTTATGGTACTTGTGGCTATCCCATTTGGTATCATCTCGGTTATAATAGCCTTTGCCCTGCACGGTCAATCATTGGGCTTCCTGGCATTAATGGGCCTGGTGGGACTTTCCGGTGTGGTCGTCAATGACTCTTTAGTCCTGGTTAACCATATTAATCACCTGATTAAGAAAGATCCCGAAAAGCCGATTGCCGAAACAGTAGCCGATGGTACCTCCGACCGGTTACGAGCAATTATGATGACAACCCTCACCACCGCCGTCGGTTTGATTCCACTGGCTTACGGTATTGGCGGTTCTGACCCGTTTATTGCCCCGATGGCCCTGGCGCTCGGTTATGGATTGCTTTTTGCAACCCCGCTGACATTGATGATGGTACCATGTTTGTATCTTATAAGAAATGATGTCTTTCGTACAGGCAGAAAGATTTTCAAACGCGGCAGTTAAATAACGGCAAAGTCTGATGTCCCGGTAAGATTTGCGTGCGTGAACAACAGATCGATTTTTATGTTTCGCGGAATCTTGGCTTTCTTATTTTTTCCGGAAGTTTTTGAATTTTACGGAACACAAATAGGGGCGTGGAATTATCGCCGTATTGTTACTTGATTTAATCTCATAATTCTAAGCAAGAATTACAATTATAACTCCCACAATTATCATCAGGGTTGGTTTCCAGAGCTTTTTGAAGTGTAACAATCCGTAAATAAATGCAATAAAAGGAAGCAATCCGCTCAGAATTGACAAAGTCTTTCTATTTTTTTTCCAAAGGGAAAGAGAAATCCATATCGCACCTATCCACCCATGAATTGTCCCAAGTATAATTGATGTAACTTCCATCCTGTTTTCGTTCTATATAATATTTATCAAAAATGACAAATGAAGATTTTACTTTTTATACCGTTTACAAATCAGGTGGCTTTTCCAAACGGATGTACTCAGCCATTGTTTTTTGCCTCAAAATAGTCCTTCATCAGTTCTACCATAAGCGCCCGATCAATCTTCGTAATACGCTCTCTGATATACTCTTTTCCCAGCGCCGCGACCACATTGTCCATCCTGAATTCGGGGGACTTCTTGAAAAGGTATCCCTGGTACAGAGGGTAGACCAGCCTGTCCATGAGAACCTCGATATGGTTCAAATCCCGGCCCTGGTCGATATCGGGTACAAACTCGTACGTTATCTCGGGATTGAGGTTATGCACTATGGAATAAAGCACATCATCCAATAAGGTGTTTGTTGTATTCAGCGTATTGTAGGTATGGTTCATTGTGTGGCCGGAATCTCTGATATCGAGTATCATATCGACCAGCTCCGACCTGAGGATGATATTATGGGCCGCGTCCAGCGTCCCTTTCACCCTGAGATGAATCGGTCCGTTATATTGGCCGGCCCGGTAAGATCGACAGCCTGATTGTAAAATGTCCGCCACGCCATAAATGGTGTGTGAGCTGAGAATATCCGCACCCGGTTCTCTGGCTATCATACCCGGCCTGAAAATCCTGTATGGGTATCCCGCGTTTCTGATCAACTCCTCTGCTTTCCATTTTGACTCCTCGTACGGATTGAGCCATCCGTTTGTCGTAGAAGTATCCTCGCCGAATTTACCGGGCCCGGATATATTTCCATGCACGAACGCAGTGCTGGTGTAGAAAAGCGCTTTCAGTTTCTGTTTGAAAGACCCGACCAGACTGAGCAGTCGTCTTGTTCCCTGAATATTGACACTTATACACTTCTCCCGCGCCCGGAGATCTTTCCTGAGACCGAGGTAGGAAGCATTGTGAAAGACCTCATCGACAACTTTCAGCATATCCAGAAACGACTCATAAGACTCCTTGGTGTCTATGTCAATGAAACCTGAAGGGAGTTTTGAGTCATCATCCCCTTCATCGAAAGCGCAGCCAAGATCTCCCGCTATCACCCTAATTCTATGATGGTCTCGCGGATTAAACCTGTCGAGGATTCTCTCTTCCGCCGTAGCACCACCCATTGGCCTGGACAATACCCACAAACTGCAATCCGTACGCTCCAGGTATTTCCTTATAAGAAGATCACCCAAAAAACCGGTTCCGCCTGTGAGGAATACATTGGTTCCTCTGCCTGGCCCTGTGTCATTCCCGTAGAATTTCTCTGATTCGGACATCATTACTGCACCTGTTACCTTCAACAGATTGATTGTTATACGGTCGGTCGAATATTCCCGCTTCGGGCTGTCCCATAATGCTGTCAATGTGACGCCGGGTGATTATATCCATATATAACTTTTTCCCCGGACATGTTTTTTGGCCAAAACAAAAAAAACTATAATATAAACAATGTCAAATTATCCAATTGTAGAAACTCGGCCATATTGTACATATATATCGTCAATACTGAAGATAAATGTACCCCAAATAAGATGTATAGTCAACGATCAAATGACGGCAAATGGTTGAAAAAGATTGAGTTTGGCATACGATAGCCTGCGTATTATATTATTAATATCAATCAGATTGATCAGAAAGGTGAAGTCTTGAGCGGGTATTTGTACTTTTTTGTATTGATGGCGTCTCTGTTTCTGATATTTTTACCGGGTTCGATTTTTTCACAGCCGGTCAGTTGGGAGGGCCAGGCTTCTGTCTGGGGAACATTCAATGATACCGATTCCATAAATACCCAGTTGGCCGCTCGCTATATCACAGGCCTGAACATTTCGCGAAACCTCGGCAATTCGATAACGACCGATGCCCAGATCACGGCAAACGCCTTTGCAAAGGGTCGTTTCAACTACAATGACCGATTCCGCGCCACGCAGGATGTTTCTGATGTCGGGCTTCACCGATGCTATGCACGTCTGGCGATGGCCAATGTCGACCTCAGAGTCGGACTGCAGCGCTTGAACTTCGGATCGGCAGTATTGCTCCGTCCGCTAATGTGGTTTGACGGTCTGGATCCTCGAGATCCCACGCAGTTTTCGGAGGGCGTCTACGGCGCTCTGTTACGGGTGTTCTTTAATAACAACGGTAATCTCTGGTTCTGGGGACTCTACGAAAACGATGAAGTGAAAGGTTGGGAAATACTGCCGACTGAGAAACAACGAGTTGAATGGGGCGGTCGAATCCAGTATCCGGTTTATAACGGGGAATTGGCTTTCACCTACCATCGCCGGACCGTTGATATAAGCGGCCTGTTCCAGCCTGATCCTCCGCTCCCTCCGGGCCCCCGCACCGAGCAACGGTATGCTTTCGATATGCGATGGGACATCGAGATCGGTTTCTGGTCTGAAATCGTGATTGTCGATTTCGATAACGATGAGTTACCCCTGAACAGGTGGCGGCGTTTTATAAATATGGGCGCAGACTACACTATCGGCATAGGAAATGGAATCGGTGTTATGGGCGAGTATTTTGAAATCGGTGAACCTTCCGATCCTTTCGGCGGCGCCAACCCTGCCCGGTTTCTTGCAGCCTCATTGGATTATTCGCTGGGCATCGCAGATATCGTTAAGGGCGTATTCTATAATGATCTCGAGCGAAATGAATCATATAGCTTCCTCGCCTGGATTCACACGCTGGATAACTGGCAGTTTTCTCTAAACGGATTCTGGAATCCGCCATCCAGTTCCCTGAATTACGATTCGGGAAGTATGCTGGCCGGAAAAGGTGTCCGTCTTTCAATAACTTTTAACCACTGATCAACCCGGTAAGTTGAGGACCAAATGAACATGATTGCAAATGGACCATTGATCAAGACGGAGAAACTGGTCAAGAGCTACCCGATGGGCCAGCAGCCGTTGATGGCACTGGATAGCGTAGATTTATCTTTTGGGGAGGGGGAGTTTGCCGGGCTGGTGGGCCCAAGCGGGTCGGGTAAAACTACTTTGCTTAACATTATCGGCTCGCTGGATGTTCCGACGAGTGGAAGCGTAACCACAATACAGAGAAAGATAGAGGCTCTTACACACCGGGAGGCGGCCGAATTGAGAAACCGCCACATCGGTTTCATTTTCCAGACCTTTAATCTCCTCCCGGTTTACAGCGTGTTCGAAAATGTCGAGTTTCCTTTACTTCTTCTTGGTTATCCGGCCGTGGAAAGAAAACTGGCCGTGATGAAATCTCTTGAATTGGTACACCTTGCGGATCGGCACAGATCCCGACCGGCACAGCTCTCAGGCGGGCAGAGCCAGAGGGTGGCGATCGCTCGAGCAATCGTCAAGAAACCGGCCATTGTCCTGGCCGATGAACCGACAGCCAACCTGGATGCCGAAAACTCCCATAACATACTGAAAATTATGGAGAACCTCAACCAGGAACTGGGAACGACTTTTATCTTCGCCACGCACGATGAGAAGGTTATCGGATACCTCAGGAGGAAAATCTCGCTCATTGACGGACATGTGTCGCGGGACGAAATAGTGTCGAAGAACACCGAGAGGAGAGACTGACCATGCTGGTTCCGCGATTGGCAGTAAGGAACCTGATCGGGGCCGGCCTGAAAGCCTGGCTCAATGGTATTGTCCTTTCGATTTCCTTTCTTGCTATCATAACCACGCAGGCGTTGCTCAAAGGTATGTACGAACAGACTGCGGAGGCCATGATTGAAACTCATTTGGGGGGCGGCCAATACTGGCAGAATAACTACGATCCGTATGATCCCCTTTCATTGCAGAACGCTCATTCCGAAATCCCCGAGACGCTTGAGGGATTAATCGATAAAGGTAAAGCCACGGCCATTCTGACTATCCAGGGAACGATTTACCCGGAGGGACGGATACGACCCGTTTTGATTAAGGGAATAGACCCCGATCAGCAAATCCTCAACCTTCCCTCTAAAGTTCTCCGGCCGGATTCAGATCCCATTCCGGTTCTGATAGGACAGCGGATGTCGGAAGCAACCGGACTGCGGCAGGGCGACTTTTTTACTCTGCAGTGGCGGGATGCCAACGGAACTTTCGATGCCAGGGACGCTACGGTTAAAATGGTAATGAAGACCTCGGTCCAGTCCATAGATGTTGGCCAGATTTGGATATCTCTGGAGAGACTCCGGCGTCTGGCGGAGATGCCCAATGAAGCGACTATGGTCGTGCTGCAAAGGGGTTTGACGAACAACCTGCAACCGGAGAGATGGTCTTTCAAGAGCCAGGATTATTTACTGCAAGATGTGACGGAAATGGTGCGATCAAAGTCGATGGGTTCTCTGATAATATATGTGCTCCTCCTGTGTTTGGCGCTACTCGCCATTTTCGATACTCAAATATTCTCAATCTTCCGGCGCAAAAAAGAAATCGGCACCCTGATGGCCCTGGGGATGACGCGGGGACGCGTAATAAGACTCTTTACGCTCGAGGGCGCGATGCAGGCCGGGTTGGGGGCCCTGATAGGGGCCGCCTACGGAATTCCCCTGCTGTCTCTCTTTGCCGAAAAGGGATGGACCCTGCTCGAAACAACCGACAGCTACGGATTCGCGCTGGGCGAAAAGCTGTATCCGGTTTTTACATTGGGTATTGTGGCGGGTACCACTATCCTGGTATTTATCGCCACCACTGTCGTGAGTTACCTGCCAACCCGACAAATTTCGAAACTTGAGCCAACCGAGGCTTTGCGGGGAAGAGTGCTATGATCAGATTTCTCCTCAAAGGCATCCTGAGAGATCGTTCTCGAAGCCTGTTTCCCATGTTGGTGGTCATTGGCGGCGTAATGCTCACGGTGGTACTCTACAGCTGGATGATGGGTTTCGAAAAAGACATTGTCAGAGCTAACGCGAGTTTTCGCTCGGGTCATTTGATCGTGATGTCCCGTGCTTATGCGGAGGACTCCGACCAGATGCCCAACGATTTGGCCTGTCTCGGCGTCGCCGACCTGCTTACCGAACTGAAACATCAGTACCCTGATGTATTCTGGTCACCACGAATTCGTTTCGCCGGTTTAATCGATGTGCCTGATTCCAGTGGCGAGACGGCGGCTCAGGGGCCGATCCTCGGGCTGGGTGTCGACCTTCTTTCGGCAAAAACCATAGAACCGGAGGTCCTGAATCTCTCACAGGCATTGGTCGCGGGCAGGTTGCCGTCGAGCCCGGGCGAAATGCTTATTACCGAGGAAATGGCGGGAAGACTGCACATCGATTTGGGGCAGAAAGTGACCATTATTACCACCAGCATGTACGGCAGCCTGACGACTTTCAATCTAATCGTGTCGGGAACGATTCGTTTTGGCATCGCGGCTATGGATCGCGGACTGGTTTTTGCCGATATAAATGATATCAGCAGCGGTCTTGATATGAACGATGCCGCTGGAGAAATAGTCGGGTTTTTTAACGACGGCAGGTACCGGCCCACCGAGGCCGACCAGATTTCGAAAACATTCAATAGCAACCCGGAATCTCAACCGGACAGGTTTGAGCCGGTGATGATGACTCTGATGAAACACAGTGGTCTTGAAGCAACCTTGAAAATGTACCGATATGTGTCGGGCTCGCTCGTGACCATATTTGTTGCCGCCATGTCGATAGTGTTGTGGAATGCCGGCCTTCTCGGAAGCATTCGCAGATACGGCGAGTTCGGAATACGTCTCGCGATTGGAGAAACTCAGGGTCACCTTTACCGGTTTTTGATCGCGGAATCAGCCCTGATTGGGCTTATTGGTACTGTCGTGGGTACGATACTCGGACTCCTGTCATCGTGGTATCTCCAGGAAGTGGGTATCGACATATCCTCGGTGATGAAGAACGCCTCAATCGTTATGTCGGATGTGCTCCGTGCCCAGATAACCTGGACCAGCTACTTTATTGGATTCATCCCCGGTCTGGCTGCCACCCTGCTGGGATCAATGATATCGGGCCTGGGCATATACCGCAGGCAGACATCACAACTGACCAAGGAGTTTGAGGCATGAGAAAAATTGGACTCTTAGCCATTATGATAGCGGTAGTAACTTTGGTCTCAGCGGACGACCGCCTGACCGGGGACGATATCCTTCGCAAAGTTGATGAAAACTTCGGCGCGGATTCCAAGATATCTGAATCCGAAATGAAGATAAAGGGCGAGCGTGTAACACGAACGGTAAAACTCAAGTCATGGACCGAGGGCACTGTCAAATCATTTACCGAGTATCTTGCCCCGGCGAGAGAAAAAGGCACGAAAATGCTGAAACTCGACGATCAGCTGTGGATATACACTCCCCAGACAGATAGAATCATCCGGATTTCGGGACATATGCTGCGTCAATCCGTGATGGGATCCGACCTGTCCTACGAGGATCTCATGGATGACGCCAGATACTCCGAGATGTATGAGGCGGAAATTACCCGCGAGGATACGCTCGACGGGAGAGCATGCTGGGTATTGATTCTTGAGGCCAAGGTTGAAAATGTGGCTTACCATTCCAGGGAAGTATGGGTGGATCAGGAGCGTTTTATCCCGCTCAAGGAGAATCGGTTCGCCAAGAGCGGCAAGCTCCTCAAGTACACTGAAATCAAATCGGTATCACGCATCGACGGACGATGGTACCCCGAGCGAATGCTCTTCAAGGATGATCTAAAAGGCGGCCAGGGGACTGAGTTCGTTATTAACAAAGTGAGCTTCGATATGGATATCCCCGGACACGTGTTCAGCAAAGCGTCACTCCGAAAATAGGGAGCCGAAAAAAATGGCGAAACTGGTTGTAGGGCTCGCTGATAGAAGATCGCTCCGGACCGCGCTGGCAGGCGGTAAAGGCGCGGGCCTGGCGAGAATAGCCGGATTGGGTTGCCCCACTCCGCCAGGTTTTGTCATAACCGTTTCAGGGTTCCGGAAATACCTCGACCACAACGGGATTGATCTCACCTCACTCCATAACGCCAATGAGAGTCGCATCGACAAATTGCGCCGGGGTCTGCTGAACGGAACCCTGCCGCCGGATCTGATAAATGATGTTAAGGGGCGTCTTGAAGAGTTGAATATGCCCGTGGCCGCGCGCTCGTCCATGGTAGGTGAAGACGATCTCATTACATCGTGCGCCGGGCAACTGGATACCGTTTTGAGTATTGATTCGGAGCCCGGTCTTTTTGAAGCCATTAAAAGATGCTACGCATCTATTGTCAATCATCGCCTGTTGGTTTATCTGAGTGAGATTTACCGGGGCAATCACCGAATCCAGCCGGCGCTGGCAATCGTGGTCCAGCAGATGGTCGTGGCGGATACCTCCGGAGTTGCCTTCAGTGCCGATCCCGTGACCGGTCAGCCCGGTGTTTTGATTGAGGCTGTGAGTGGTCCCGGACAGGATCTTGTCGAGGGCCGTGTCGATCCTGATCGCTACCGAGTCAACACTCGTGGCGTGATATCCGAATATTCCTTACAGGTTTCCGGCCGGCCTGTGCTGGATAAAGAACATATTTCCACCATCCGGAAATATGTAACGAGGTTAGCCGATGAGATGCGCATGCCGGTCGATGTGGAGTGGGCACAGGATCAGAAAGGCCTGTCCGTTTTACAGGTGCGGCCGGTCACTACGCTAATCGGTAAGCATATTTACTCCAACAAGCTGGTGTCCGACATGATACCGGGGTTGATCAAACCGCTCTTGTGGTCCACAAATGTCCGGTCCATGGCGGTCAACGTATTCGGTCGCATTTTCACCAAATTAATCGGGTCAAATGACTATGATTTCACTCGATTAACCAGGCGCATTTGCTCGCGGGCATATACCGACATGACCATGCTCGGTGAACTTCTGGAAAAAGCCGGACTTCCGCACAACTTCCTGGGCATAATTGCACGTGAGGAGAAAGCGTCGGGCCTGCCTTTCTGGCTCTCGCCCCGTCTGCTGTTCAGATTGACAAAATCCCTGCCTTATCTTCTCAGTCTGTCTTTCGCGTGCAGGGAGATGAAAAACTTCGTATCCGCTCATACGACAAAACTGGAACGCCTGCGTCGATCCGACTGGGCCTCATGTGACGAACGGAAGTTGATGCAGGAAACCCGCTACCTTATGGAAATTCACGGAAAAACTCAATGGTACGTGGTGGTTGCCGGGATCAACATGATGATCCGCAACAAGATGCTCACGAGATTCGTTACCTCAAACGCCCCGGAAACCGTCTCTCAACAGCTCCTGAAAGGGCTGGTCGGCCTTAAATCAATGGAACCCAACCGGGAGATTCGGGCAATGGCTTCCGGTGCCCGAAACCTTGCACCAGAAGCGCTTGTCGTCATTGAAGAGGGAGACACGGAGGCAATCCGCAAAGTCCTGGCCGGTACGCCCGAAGGAGAAAAACTGCTCGTCGATATGAAGCGCTTCATGGACAATTTTGGTTTTCTTAGTTCAAGCGGCACCGATTTCTCCGCCACCCCGTGGTGCGAGGATCCTTCGTTTGTCTGGAAATCGATTGCCCGCGCAGCCTCCGGTCCCAAAAAGATGAACAATGAAACGAACGATTCGAAAAGGTCCGAGATCATTTCCGCCATATCCGGGCAGTTGAGCACCCTGAAAAGATTGAGATTCAGACGCATGCTTTCCCGGACCACCGACTACATCGATATGCGCGAAAGGATAAGCATGCTGATGTCGGAGGATGCCTATCAGATGCGGCGGTTGTCCCTGGCTATTGCCGACAGGTTTCTGGAGCGTGGAATCTTGAATGAAAGAGATGAAATCTTCTTCCTGTATATTGACGAGATCGAGGGCCTGATCGAGAACCGTTTGGAGGCCTCGGAAGCCCGGACTCGAATATCGACCCGCATGAAAGAACTTGAGGCGGATAGCAGAATAGAACCGTCGGACACTGTCTGCGGAGACCAGGTTACTTACAAGACCGTAACTTATCTGCAAAACCAGAAATACCTTGTCGGAATTTGCGGCAGCCCCGGTAAAGTTAAAGGAAGGGCCAGGATTGTACGTGATCCGTCGCACGCACCCGAGGAATTCAGAGAAAATGATATACTGGTGGTCCCTTTCACCGACGCCGGCTGGACCCCCCTGTTCACCGTAGTTGCGGGCGTGGTGGCGGAAACCGGCGGGATATTGTCACATACCTCTATTATTGCCAGGGAGTACGGTCTGCCGGCTGTCGTAAACGTCAAGGACGCTACTATGATTATCCGGGATAATCAGGACATAACCCTCGATGCGAGCGAAGGAAAGGTCTATTTTAAATAGAGGTAAATATGGAAGGTTTGGATTTTGGTATCGTCTTGCTCTCATCGGTCGTGGGCTATTTGATCGGAGCAGTGTCGTCGGCACGGATAGTCACCCGCATTTTCGGCCGGGGCAGGAAGGCCGTGGAGAGTACCGAGCTTAGTCTGGATGGCAGCGAGCAAAAAATGGTGCTGAAGACCGTCAGCGCGACATCTGTTTCAGTACATATAGGCTCCAAGTATGGTTTTCTTACATACGTCTTGGATGTAATTAAGGTTTTTGTCCCGATCATGGTCGTCAAGGCGATCTTCTCCGGCCAGATATATTTCCTCTTTACCGCGTTCGCGGCTCTGGTCGGTCATGTATGGCCCATTTATTACAGGTTCAGGGGGGGGAGGGGTATCTCTGTCATTTACGGGACTTTGTTCGCCATCGACTGGATCGGCGTCTTTGCAACCTCTATACCCGGTATGCTGATAGGCCTGGTGGTGCTGAGAGATATGCTTAGTGCGTATTTCCTCGGCGTCCTGTTCGTGATACCCTGGTTATGGTTTCGTACTCATAACGTCTATTACCTGTATTTCGCGATAGCCGCCAATGTCGTTTTCACCCTCGCCATGATACCGGAGATCAAACGCTGGTTAGTCGTCCGAAGAGACAGCGAATGGGGCGACCCTACAAAAACCATGGAACTCTCGGGGATGGGCCGTGGCCTGCTTAAAATGGGCAGGAAACTGGGGCTGATCAAGGATCCCGGAAACAAATCCGACTGATTATGGAAGCAACAGGACGGCGTCCGATAGTGATTATTGGAGGATTTTTATCCGGCCCGGGATTCTATTCAAACATGGCCCGTAAGCTATCGGAGCTGTCCGGTCAACCGGTTTACATATGTGAAATAAACATACTTGACTGGCTGAGGGCCTTAAGCGCCAGGGGCTGGCTGAGATTCCTGTTGAAGCTGAAGCGTACGGCTCAAATGGCTTTGGAAATGTCGCCGGACGGAAAGGTCATCCTTGTCGGCCATAGCACCGGTGGAGTTATCGGCAGGCTTTATCTAAGCCAAACACCATTTCTGGGTCACAGCTTCGACGGTCTGAAGCACGTTTCTCACCTGGTCACCCTGGGAAGCCCGCATTATGGTATTAACGCCTCTCCCATGAGGGCATACGTGCAGAAAGTTCTGCCCGATGCCTGCTTCGCCGAGCATGTTGATTATATTTCTGTTGCCGGAACTGCTGTTGACCTGAGAGAAGCCTGCCCGCCTGCCGGGTGGATTTCCCGAATCTGTTATCGATATCTCGGTGGTGACGGTAAAACAGTCGGCGACGGTCTCGTGCCCGTCGAATGTGCCATCCTGAAAGGTTCTACACCGATAGTACTCGAAGACATGGGACACCCGTTTTTCTTTGCCACCAACTGGTATGGTAAACCTGAAAACGTACCCCGGTGGTGGTCGAGGATTTTTCCCGGAAATAATGCAAAGGCCTGATACTCCAGATGAGTCTGCACCTGCAATCAGGACCGCCGCCAATCGGCGAATGTGCACCTCAAATCCGGTCCCGAGGTCGTTCTGAAAGTATGTTTCAGAGAACGGCGTTGCCGCGATTTTTTTCTATCTGAAATATTTTGACCGGATCGTGTTGCGTAATTTTGGATTTCTGACCCGGTTTGATTGCCATTTATCTGTTTTGAGAAGATTCTTCGCTTTTTCGGAATACAACGGGGCAGAGGCTGAAATAATGCTGTTGCAATAAATATCTTAATCGGAACCACCGGCCCTCTTCTCGAGATCTAATTCCGGTTCGCCAACCGTTACTATGCCGAGAAAACCGTCGACCGTTACCAATTCGCCGTTGGAAATCAAGTCAACAGCATCGGCAACACCGTTAACACAGGGAATGTTTAACTCGCGGGCGATAATTGCACCATGAATCAGCATGCCTCCGCGACGTTCAACGATTCCGGATGCCAATGGTACAATATGAGTCATGGTTGGCTGAATAGCATCGCATATTAGCACTTCCCCGAATTTAAAGCCTTTCAAATCCTTAATATTCCGGACAATTCGGGCGGTTCCCGAAGCAACACCGGGGCCGGCCGGCTGACCAACCAGCTGACGGGGCTTTCCCGCTTTACTTTTAAGTTCGGATAAATCCTTGGGTTCTTCCCGGGGCAGCTCGATAATTTCATCGGGAGGATTTAACAAGGCCTCGGCCAGAATGGGGGCCGTTGTATCAGATAGTTTTTCGTATTGATTGAGCTTTCCCGCCGCAACCAGTTTTTTCCCGGCCATATTCAGCACGTCCAGAAGTTGACTTTCCAAACGACCAATCAGTATGTTGTCATCATCCCTGAGTTTCCAGCTCAAACGGCCCAATTCGATAATTCCACTGGCCTCTTCATATCGGTCTTTTCCCACGGCCTCAAATAGTTTGTTTTCCGGAGTGATCGTGTCACTATCACTCTCAGTTACAGACAATTGATTTTGTTTTTCTGCTTTTGCCGAATCAGCCAATTCCAATATGACGTGAATGTAGATTTTCGGATTATCGGAAAGGTTTTCGCCTTTGAATGAAACATGCGAAAATTCGTTGATTAATTTGTCGAGTGAATTGTAGAAATCCGTCCCGCCGGGAATTATCATAAGCTCGTTTTTTAAATTGGCCCGGTCAAAATTATCATCCGATATGCTACCCTGTAACGAGGCCCTGAGAACCTCGTAAAGCTCTTCGTTTCCGGCGGTCAAATCAGCCATGCTGCTTATAAGCTGATTGCGTTTTGAAGCAATCATCTCCTGGTCTTCCAGAAGGGACATAAACTCATAGGGATTTTCAGGCTTGACTTCGTTATTATAATAAATACCGAGCTGACGAACACCGTGTGCAAGCGGGATAAATTCGTCGTAATATATTTTGCGCCATTTTTCGAGTGTTGACAGTCTCTGTCTTATTAATTCGCCAAGCTCTCGATCATTCAATTTCTCTGTATCCACTTGTGACTGTCGTTCACCTTCGTTTTTTAACCGCGGGATTAATTCATCATTTACCCTCGCCGCTAATCTCTTTAGGTTCTGCAGCTTCGGCCGCAGCGTGAGGTACCAGTTTCTCTGGTCCTCTTTATTCCCCGGTTCACCCGATGTTATTGGTCGGGCCTGGAGAATAGTCAATTTTGCCCCTTTGCCTGTCCACTCCACATCAGCCGGCCAGCTCATTTTTGATTCTATAGCGAGTATTTCGTTGTACAAATGCATTATTTCGTTTGTGTTTAATAGCGAACCCGAATCATCCGGATCGGGCCTGTTGCCTTTGTTGAAGTCAATAATTGATTTGGTTCTGCGGGAAATTATCCAGCGGTCAGGTTCGATAATTCCATCGACAAGCTCATCGTTTGATCCCGGCACCGCCTCTATAATTGATTGGTCCAGTTGAGCATCTCTCGGATCTCTGCTAAATCCTACACCCGATGGCCCGCCCTTCTGAAACCCCTGAATTATAACCGCCATGGCGCTACGGCCGGGATCCAGATTCATTTCCTTGCGATACAGAAGAGCGGCATCCGACCATAACGACGACCAGACAATTCTGATTGCATCAATCAACTCCACAATTCCGGAAACATCTGTTATGGATTCGTGCAGGCCCGCAAAAGATAAACCCGCCGAGTCCTCCCCCGGAGCCGATGAGCGAACCGCAAATGATGAGAACTCCTCCATGATACTATGCTGCCGTTTAACAGCCTCTGCTATGATATCGGGCATACCTGATTTGAGGAACATGGATCTAATTCGTAACGCCGAATCCCAGAGCTCCTCCCATCTCATCTTTTCCAGAGGTTTGCGCCCGAGTTCTATGTTAATGGCCGAATCAATTTCATTGGTTTCTATAAAATATCTATATGCCCTGGTCGACAGGCAATAACCGGCAGGCACCTTAAAACCATGTGCTATTAGCCTGGATAAGCTGGCGCCTTTTCCGCCTGCGTTCTTTTCCAGGCATCTGTCGGTTTCAGTCAATGGTATGACTATTTCTTCCGGTTTAATCATTGGTAACTCGAAGGAATCAAGGATTGACGGATACGGTCACTCCGGTTTCCATTCGCGAACTTCTTGAAATGAACAGACATAGAAATACCTTGTTATTTTAATTCGAAACAACGCCGTTGTCGGCGACTCAAGAAATGCACCCAAATATGACTGTTTGTTTATTAACAGCTTTGCCCAGGATGATTGTAAATCATAGTTAAAAATTTCTTCGGCCTTACCGGTAGCAGTAAAAGCCTGGATTTTCATCAAATCAGATGGGTGTTTTTCCCGGTTATTAACTACCAGGGCGACATTGTGACAATTAATAAGGTTTTGATATTTACGTGTTGCTTTCGGTGTTGCAAAAACGGCATTTTTCAGGTCACTTGATAATGCAAATCCAATCATGGAACCATATGGTTGTTCATTACTCTGGGTGCATAGAATGCCGAAAAGCTGACCCTCACCCAGTTCCAAGATTTTGTCTCTTATTGGAATTTCATCATAGTCATTCATAGATAGGATCCTTTTTTAATTGGTCGAAATAAAAGATATCTTTTGCGGCGCTCTTTGTAAAGCTAATTATGGTTGAGCCAAAGAAGGTCCAATATTTGACTTTTGACATTTGGTTAAGATTATCCTAAATTATGTCTTAGGCGATAAGGGATAACAATTTACATATATAATTAGTCATAATGGTCTATCTGATTTTCAATTTGGTATGCTCCCTGTTAATGACAGGCGTAATCTGGTTTGTACAAATTGTCCATTACCCGCTTTTCCATAAAGTGAGCGGGGATACTTTTAAAACATACGAAAAAAACCACCAAAAATTGACGTCCTTCGTCGTAGTACCATTAATGCTGGGTGAATCGGCCAGCGCTGTCCTGATGATAATTATTGCGCACGATATGATTCCGTCATTTTTAATGTGGATTAATTTCTTATTTGTTGTGGCAATCTGGGCGGTTACGTTTAGTGTACAGGTACCGCTTCACCGTAAATTGGCAAATGGATATGATAGTAAATATGTCGATTTGCTGGTAAGGACGAATTCAATAAGAGTGGTGTTGTGGACTGTAAAGTCAGCGTTAGTTATATACCTGTTAAAGATGATGGTTAGTTAAAATATATTAAGCCGGTAAGGGGAATTACGAAATGCCTGAAAATGAGAAAAACTGTCTGATTATCGGCGGGAGTTCGGGTATCGGAAAATCAATCGCCGAAAAACTGAGCCGAAGTGATTTTAAACTGTGGTGTGCCTCAAGAAATAAAATCGACGACTATGAAAAATGGGGGATCAATTACATTGAACTTGATGTTACGGACGATTCGGTTTCGGTCCTCGAGGGCATCCTGCCGGAAACCTTAAACGGCCTGGTTTACTGTCCGGGTACCATCAATTTGAAACCTTTTCAGGCACTGAAAATAGAGGATTTTTTAAACGACATTGAATTGAATTTACTGGGAGCCGTCAGGATCCTGCAGGCCTGTCGAAAAAGGCTGGAAAAATCGAATGATGCCTCGGTGGTGTTGTTTAGTACCGTTGCAACAAGGGTGGGAATGAATTATCACGCTTCGATTGCCGCGGCGAAATCAGCCGTGGAGGGACTGGCCATATCTCTGGCGGCCGAATGGGCGCGTCATAATATCCGCGTCAATGTCATTGCGCCGTCACTGACCGATACCCCTCTGGCAGCAGGATTGCTTGGGGATGAGAAACGGAGAAAGGCATCCGCGGAACGGCATCCTTTGAAAAGAACCGGTCATCCGGGCGATATTGCATCGGCGGTTGTCTATCTTTTGGGTCCTAACGCCGACTGGGTTACGGGCCAGGTGTTCAGCGTCGACGGCGGCCTGTCGAAGTTAAAACCAATGTAGCGGTATTCATTTTTGCCGCCGCTTTCAATACTATATCGATGAAAAATACTAGAACACTCCGATTGGTTCTCGGTGATCAGCTTAACCCCGCCCATTCCTGGTTCAAAAAAAGGGATGATTCGGTTACCTTCCTTTTAATGGAAGTGAAGCAGGAAACAGATTATGTCCTGCATCATGTTCAGAAAATATGCGCCTTTTTTCTTGCCATGCGTCAGTTCGCTTCTTATCTGGAATCTCGGGGTCACAATGTTCTATATCTCAGGCTCGATGATAAGAACAATGTTCAATCAATTGAAGGTAATGTCAGGAAGATAATCAAGGCATATGAATATGACAGGTTCGAATTTATTCTACCCGATGAGTACCGGCTTGATCGCCAGCTTAAAAAGCTTTCACAGGAATTATCCTGTGAAAGTAAAGCATCTGATAGCGAACATTTTTTAACCGCGCGAAATGAAGTAAATGAATTTTTTAAAAACCGCAAAGAATATCGGATGGAATACTTCTATCGCTATATGCGGAAAAAGTTAAACATCTTGATTGAAGAAAATAAGCCGGTCGGAGGGAAGTGGAATTTTGACGTTGAAAATAGAAGCAGGTACAGTGGCCAGGTTCCTTTGCCGGGAATGTTCAATTTTAATAATGATGCCACCGATATTGTTGATTTGCTGAAAAAATATAAAATTAAAACATTTGGCGATATCGAGCCGGAACGGTTTATTTGGCCCGTGAGTAGAGCGCAGTCCTTAAAGCTTCTAAATCATTTTGTAGAAGATCAACTTGCTAATTTTGGAACGTACCAGGATGCCATGACAACCGACAATTGGCTGTTATTTCATTCCCGGCTCTCCTTTTCCCTGAATACAAAAATGATTCACCCCGCGGAGGTCATTGAAAGAGTCATCAGGGAATGGGAAAAAAGACCTGAGGAAATAAGTATTGCACAGGTGGAGGGTTTTATAAGACAGATTCTCGGCTGGCGGGAATACATGCGCGGGCTTTACTGGAAAATGATGCCTGAATTCGCGAAAATGAACTATTTCGGGCATAAACGAAAACTGCCCGATTTCTATTGGAGCGGAAAAACCGGTATGAATTGCATGAAGCAGGCTATTGGTCAATCCCTGAAATATGCCTATGCCCACCATATCCAACGACTGATGGTAATCGGTAATTTTGCTTTGATAGCGGGGATCGATCCGGTACAGGTGGATGCCTGGTATCTTGGAGTTTATATTGACGCCATTGAATGGGTGGAAATGCCCAATACCAGGGGGATGAGTCAGTTTGCCGACGGGGGGATTACCGCCAGCAAACCGTATGTCTCCACGGCCAATTATATCAACTCCATGAGTGACTACTGTAAATCGTGCCATTACTCATTTAGGAAAAAGTATGGTGATCGGTCATGTCCCTTTAACAGCCTGCACTGGAATTTTTATCACCGTCACAGAAATAAATTGAGTGGCAATCCACGGTTGGGCTTTATGTACAAAAATCTGGATAAAATGAAAAAAGATGAAAGGGACCGTATCTTAAAACAGGCCGGTCTATACCTTGATAATATCGAGGATCTTTAGGCTTTTAATTCAATATGGAAATAATTTCCCCGGAAACACCAAGTCCCGATAAAACCGCACCCTCAATATCCCTGCCGAAAAAACCATCGCCTGCAAAAGCAAGTAATCCTGGCTTATTTATGATTAAATACGGTAGAGGATGCGAATTGATCGCTCTGCTATAACGCCATCGGTGTATTTTAAGAACGTCATATGGGCCATGCAAATATCGGGTAGCTTCTTTTAGAATAATATCTATCAATTCAGCATCGGGCAAATTCCAGCTTTTAAGACTGAAATCCGGATTTGAATGAACGGTTAATGCGCCGGTATAATCCGACACGCCTTTGATGTGATTATTTACTATAAGAGACAATGGTCCTTCTTCGGGATATATATATGCGACATCTGAATATTTCTCATTCACATATCCTTTAATCATCAGCGCTATACATCGCTCATATTCAACCTTTGTTAAGTCTTCATGAATTTCGCCGGGTAACTCAATATCACTTTGACCAAGTAATTCAAGGGACTGTGGAACAGGCAAAGTTAAAATAATGAAATCTGTTGAAAACTCCTCATTATCGGAGGTCTTAACGCCCCACATCCTGTTTTTTCGATATAATTGAATTACCCTGCAGCTTGTCTTTACATCCAAATTTCCAGCCAGGAATCGCGGTAATTCTGCCATACCTTTCTTGACGCTGTAATATCCTGTACGATTATCTCCATATCCCCGGAGGTTTTTATAATCGGTGGGCCGGAGTATCCCCAGACTATTCCATTTGTCTAACACGGTAGAAAATTCACTGCTTTCGGCGCTTATGGCCTGGGCGCCGTGATCAAATCTTAAATTTCCTCTCTCGCGTGTGGCCAGACGGCCGCCGGCACTGCGGCCTTTATCCAATACCAGACAATTGATACCGGCCGCCTTGAGGTTGTCGGCTGCGATCAAACCTGATATCCCGGCGCCAATAATAATGCCGGCGCCGTTTTTATTTTCCCTGTCAAACATATTATAATATTACCAACGAACTAATATGATTATTTGAATATAATATATGAAAGTATGAATAATTAAAAAAACTACCGTTGACCTGGATAAAGTTTTAGTGTGCGGCAGATGTCCTCATCCGCCTCTTCTTATCTGCGAAAAATACTGCTTCTCTGCCATTTTATACTGACATGACCATTTTGTCAGGATTGTGGCTGTTTAGGGTTGTTTTTCACTCAAGATGGCACAAATCCGGTACAGATAATTTCTCCATTTCTTCCAAACAAGCCTTTGCGTCGACCAATGCATTTACGGTTGCCTGACGAACTGCATCCCGGCGGGATTATATGGGATCAATGTTTTTTTTCCCCCGGAATAGATAAGTTTTCCGGCTTTGCGGGGTGTCATCCCTGAAGTATAAATCAAGTCTGCGCGCCGTACGGCAGGCAAATATTTACCTTACGGTATGGGTTGTTCCATATTCCGGCTCATTTACGGTAAATCTCAACCATTCTTACTATCCGCCTTGCCGCCGCAACTGCCGCCGCGTGATCCTGTGAGAAATTCAGTCGGATGCTGTCACTTAAACCAGGGGCAAATTCCGTTCCCGGCGTAACTGTTACACCTGCCTGATGGCGAAGCAGCCGTACAAACGTACTTGGCTCTACATCAAGAGGCAGCAGTTGCGGAAAAAGATAACTCCCGGCTTGCGGCGTTGCCGTCACCAAATCGGCAGCCCTGAAAATGCCTAACAATTCATCGCGTATAGCTTCATGTTCACGAATACGTTTTTCCATCCATCCATCCGGCTCTTGAAACCAAGTATCGAGGACGGCTTGATTGTACCCTGCTGCACGCAACGTGACTATCGCCTGAAGACGTTCCATGCGATCAATCAATTTAGATGTCCCGAATGCGGTTCCAAGGCGGAATCCGCTGAGAGACTCGGTCTTCGATGGGCCCATTATTGTAATTAGATTTTCAGGTTGTGTATCACAGGCGCAAAGATGCGTATAGACTTCACCACTGTAAAGCATCCGGGAGTATAGCTGATCCACAACCAGGGTTACATCATGTGCCAGTGCGAGTGTTGAGATTGCGGTAATTGAACTGCTCGAATATACCAGACCGGTAGGATTGTTGGGTGTCGAGAAGACAAACACCTTGGTACCGCTTCTAAATGCTTCTTCAATTCGATTGAGATCAGGGCCATTATCGGATGGGTCCCCCTGATAGTGCAGTGGAACGGGAACGATCTCACCACCGAGGAACTTAACAAGTTTTCGGTTGGCAAAGTAATCGGGCTCAACCACAGCAACTTTTGTCCCTGAAGTGACCGTAGCTCCGAGAGCTAAAAACAGCGCCCCCTGGGTTCCGGGCGTTATGATCAATTCGCGATCTGCCGATATGAGTTTGCCGGTAAATTTGCCAAGCCGATCCGCCAGCTCCTCACGGATCCGACCTGCACCCCGATACTCAGTGTACGCTTGCTGCCCTCCTGATTCAAAACCATTTTTCCACGCCTCTGACGATCCCGGTGCAGGAGGAAAGGCATCAACATCCCCGTGCGAAAAGTCAACCGGAATCCCATCCAATTTCTCCCCGCGCATGATGGAATTGAGATCGCCTGTCTTCCGTCGAACCTCTTGACCTGGAGCATTGTCCGCCTCAAGAGCTCTGAATTTCTCTTCAAGAGTCATCATTATTCCTCAAAGTTCTTCCTGTAACCATTCCTGAACGGGTCTTTCCAGCCGCTTTCTTTTCCTCAGCCGGCATTCGTCTGATACGGCTTGCTACGACACTTTGGATTGTACCGCCACTCGAAACGGCATGGACCTTCAGCCCGTGATGAGTCTTCTCATCAAGGCGAACATGGATCATGGGGCCATGTGGTGGCTCTTGTCGCTTCCCCGGCACGGGCACACTCCTGTCTGAGTCAGCGTTTATAAATATAACCGCATCGTAGATCACCATCAACGATAATCGACTGTGTTGCCTCAACTAATTAATCAACTGTAACCAAATTGTGCCCAGAATGGTCTCGAGTTATTCGGTGTTATAGGCGAATATAGACTTACAAAGGCAGGGGTGGGGGGATAATACCCCCGCCCGGCCTGTAATCTATGGAATTTTAATGGGTTATCTAAATGGAACTGGGGTAATCGAAATTCGCGATTTTTGTAACTTTATATATTCCCTCAATTTGCGTTACAACTCGTTGATTCCTTTGAGATTCCAGTTTTTATTCGGTTTCGTCTGTTTGTGTCTATTTTAGCCTGTTTTGACATCAACATGGCACATTCTGGAACAAGGGCTCACACTGTATTATGACCAAATTGCGACCGTCTTCCAGTACGCAATTGCAGTGTGAGTATCTCTCCTGCTCCGGGTTTAACAGTCGGGCTATTCGTGTCCAATCCCGTGCCACCAGCGCGATTAGAAACACGCTGGGAGGCGGCGAGTGGTTAGCTCGCCCCGCCTGACCGTAGTGCCCTCTTCATCGAAAGCGTTGATCGCCGCGTGGGTCCAACCGTATCAATAGTCAAGCGACAATATCCGCCCCTCAGTGAAGTTGAAGAAGGTGGCTTTATCAGCGATCTGAATCCCTTCCGCCAAGTCCTCATGTGACTTGCCGGCTGCATTCAAGCATCCGGGACAGGCCATCAGAATAACGTTCTTGGCTCGCAACGTATCGAGAGCCGCCTTTGATGAGAGAAACGGCTCAAACGAGATATCTTCCGCGTCCTTCAGAACTGCCCCGATACCGTCGATGTCAAAGTAGACAAGCACGTCGTGGTCATGGGCCATTTTGGTAGCCATGCTGAGTGCCATCAACAACCGGTGCGGATCTTCCTCCCCGTGACTAATGTGAATGAACACTCCGTCTCGCGGTAATTGTTCCGGCTGATCGCCTGCATAAACAACCAGAATAGCCGCCAAGAGAACGACCGAAGCCACGATTACTTTTATCATCCTCATTTCAATCCTCCTAGTTTTGCCTCCGTTGACCAAATGCTATTTGCTGGTTTATTACCCTATCTCACATCGGGTATTGGTTTCGATTTGCATCATCTGGCAATAACCAGAACAGCAATCGTATCCTTGTATGTTACAAGAAAGAAACTTTTCCGGTTTCTACATCATACATAGCGCCTGAAATCCCGATTTCCCCATTGTCGAGCATCTCTTTCAGGATTGGGCTCTGCTTTGAAATCTGTTCAATTGTCATTTTTACATTCATTTCTGCAAATTTATCTATGTCGCCTGATGATTTCCCGACGGCTTCAACCGCCGGTTTGAGCTTATCAACCAACCCAGTCAGGTTACCCAGTTCGACCTCATTGTAAGCACCCTGGATTGCACCACAACGTGTATGACCCAACACAAGAATATGCTTCGAACCGACAACCTTGCAAGCGAATTCCATACTCCCGAGAATGTCCTCATTGACGAAATTACCTGCAATCCTGATACTGAAAACATCTCCAATGCCAAGATCGAAGATCAGTTCCGGCGGCACGCGAGAGTCGACACAGCCGAGCACAACAGCAAACGGGTACTGCCCCTCACTGGTCTGGCTCATCTGCTCCAACAGATTACGTTGTTCTCTACGGCTCTCTACGAAACGCCGATTGCCCTCCTGCAGCATAGCCAGTGCTTTCTTCGGGGTCATTGACGCCAAAGATTCCTTTGATTGAGTTTTCATCACGTTCACCTTTATTCTTGATCATTTCAATAGTCGTTTGTTGTTCTTCGTGGACTAAATTGCCGTGAACCTTCCTAAGAACCGTTGCCGCTTGCCGCAAAGCCTTTATTCTTCAACCACTTGACACTATTCTCAAAGTCCTCAAAAACCCGGTCCTCCGCAACGAGATCAGGGATTACATCTATCTTCAGGAGCATGTCACGAGGTTGGGGGTGAAGGCCAGTGAAGAGCACAATCACTCCCCTGCGGCTCAGGTCCAAAATCGCCTCTTCCATCGCGTACAAACCCGATTGATCCATATGCGGCACCCGCTCCATGCGTATGATCAAGGCACAGATACCTTCATCGAGATTCCTAATCAGATCCTGGAAATGAGAGGTGAAGCCAAAGAACATCGGTCCGTACAGATGTTTGATATAGATACAGTGCTTAATTTCCGGGTAGGCCATGGCCTCATCCTCCCAGATATCTTCTCCCTCGACTCCGGCAAGAGCGGTCACTGCCGCGCCTTGTTCAGCCAAGTCACTTGAACGTTTCATGAAAAGCAGCGAGGCCAGTATGACACCGATACCTACAGCCTGGATAAGGCTGCCGAAGGTTGTGATGGCCAGGACTGCGATCAAGACCACAGCGTCCGCTCTAGGGACTCTTAGCAGGTGTTTCAAGCCCTTCTTGTCGATAATCGCGAAACCGATCGGGATGAGAATTCCAGCCAGCACAGCGAGTGGAATGAAGGCGGCGAGTTGCCCAACTCCCAGAAGCACGGCCAGCAGGAACAAGCCATGAATTGTCCCGGAGAGACGGGTTCTTCCACCTGCATCGATGTTTACGACGGTGCCTTTTGTGGCACCTGCTCCCGGGATGCCTCCAATCAGTGCGGCTGCTATGTTTCCGATACCCTGTCCAATCAACTCTCGATTGCTGTTGTGTTTTGTCTTTGTGATGTTGTCAGCGATTACTGATGTCAGCAGTGAGTCGATCGAACCAAGTGCGCCAAGTACAAGCGCGTACTCAAGGATCAACGTGTATGCTTTCGAATCGACCGTTAACAACCCGTCAATCTTGAGAGATGGCAAGCCGGATGGTATCTCGCCTATCAAGGGAACATCCGCATTGAGGAAGAATGAGAACAGGGATACTGATATCAAGGCAACAAGAGTGCTTGGAACAGCCTTGGTCACTCTTGGAAAGAGATAGTAAATTATCACCGTTAATGCACCCAGACCAAGAGCAACCCAGTTGAGGTCTGCAAAGAAACGTGAGATTTCTGTGATCACCCCTATTGTTGACTTTGGTGCCGAAACCCCAGCCAGTGGGTAAAATTGCAGCAGTACGATGATCAGGCCCACTCCGCTCATGAATCCCGATATTACCGGATAGGGAAGAAACTTCACATACCTGGCGATATTCAAAACACCAAACAAAATCTGAAAGACACCTCCCAACAGGAAGGTTAGCACAATTATGCCCAGCGCGCTTTCGAGCGTACCCGCGAACTGTATGGCTGCGGCTATAAGTGCAGCAGATACGACGGTCATTGGTCCGGTAGGTCCGCTTGCCTGTGTGGCTGTACCGCCAAATATGGCCGCAAGAATGCCAATGGCTATTGCCCCATAAAGGCCAGCGGCCGCGCCCAAGCCAGACTGCACTCCAAAGGCCAATGCTAATGGCAAAGCCACAACACCGGCGACAAGCCCCCCGGTGAGGTCCCCTCTCAAGTTCTTAAAGTCATAGATACTACTTGTCACTCTTACTCCTTCCATCATATAGTAGCGGATGGACAACGAGGTGATGTAGCTGGCCGTCATCAAATTGGTCTGCCATTATCGCACTTCCTTTGCCTTCTGACTCTCAAGGTTCTTCAGAATCAGGTCCTCAACTAATTTTTGAATAGTCGTATCCTCTTGAGCCGCCCTTACTCTTAGCTGCTGGTGGTCCCGGCTACTCAATCGAATGTGGGACATTTTATCTTTTTTTTGATGGTCTGAGTTCTTCTTCATTTCTTGCTGTTTTGAAGATCAATGTTGAGTCACAAATGTAACAATATATCTACTACGTTGTGAGGGATAAATTAGATTGACTTATACACTGCTTATCTGGCTGCGGCTGTGACCCAATTGTGCCCATAACTGTATCACGTAATTCAGCTTATTGAGGAATATAGACTTACAAAGACAGGGGTGGGGGGGTAACAACCCCGTCCGGCCTGTAATCTATGGAATTTTAATGGGTTATCTAAATGGAACTGGGGTACTCGAAATTCGCGATTTTTGTAACTTTATATATTCCCTCAATTTGCGTTGCAACTCGTTGATTCCTGTGAGATTCCAGTTTTTATTCGGTTTTATTTGTTTTTATATGTTATAAGGATTCTTGAACTTAAATTGAAAAAATATGGCACAAATCTGTATGTTAAACTGCAACCCAATCGTGACCGCCTTGCGTTGCATGATGAGATCGCCCTCATAGCCGCGGTCGGTCGTTGGGAACCAGTTACGGTGGAGGTTGTTAAGCCGATATGACCGATTTTCTCCCGGACTATGTATTGTTTATCATTGGTCTCACTCTGCTGTTGGGGAGTGCTGAGCTATTGATTCGCAATGCCGCCAAAGTGGCGCGTTTAATTGGCAAATCGCGCCTGTTCATCGGCTTGACACTTACCGCTTTTGGCACCAGCGCACCTGAACTAACAGTGGGAATATTCGGTCAGTTGAGTCACTACAGTGATATCGGTATAGGCAATATCGTTGGCAGTAACATATTCAATATCTTTTTCGTTCTCGGGCTATCCGCAGTCATCAAGCCCATTGTCGTTCGCCGGCCCGTAGTAAGGCGAGACATACCAATTCTTCTGGCCGTCTGTGTTCTCTTCTTCCTGTTCGCTCTTAATGGGACGGTTGGCCCGGCTGAGTCAATAGCACTGCTTTCAGCCCTGGCCGTCTACCTCTATTACCTCGCAAGAAACTCAAACGAACGGCCATATGTATCAATCAAGACTTCGCGGGATCATGCGACTGCCGGCGTAAGCAGTCGCCTGCCCATGGTCCTGATCTTGATTGCAGTTAGTATTGCGGCAATGGCGGCCGGGGCGAATCTGGTCGTAACCGGAGCAGTAAGTATTGCCGGTAGTCTGGGGATGAGTGAACTCGTAAGCGGTCTCACGATAGTGGCTATTGGGACATCATTGCCCGAGATCGTCACAACCGTGGCCGCGGTCCGCAACAATGAACACGAGCTGGCGATTGGAAATGTGATGGGAAGTTGTTTCTTCAATATAGTTGCCGTACCGGCAGTGATGGCCCTGATCGGAACAGCCGGGCTTTCTATAAGCAGTGATGCCATGACCGTAGATATTCCAGTGATGATACTTGCCGTGTTCACGTGTCTTCCGATATTCTTCAGCGGTCATCGAATTTCAAGATCCGAAGGCGTGTTATTTTTAATCTACTGCAGCGCCTATTTCATGTTACTTTACGCCCGCAGCGCTTCGGACTCTTTCCTGGATCGTTACCAGACCGGGATGGGGATTTTTGCGCTGGCCGCGGTATCCATAACTCTTGTCGTCATCGTTGTCCGGGCTATGCAATACCACATTCATCACAGGAAGAAAATAGGACTGTGAAGAAGTGCTTCTCTTCTGAATACTGTTGGCGGCAGGGTTGATCCTGTCTCAAAATCCTGAAACCATTACCGGAGGATCAGGAATTGTCCGGGAGGCTGACCGAATTTTTCCCGTGACAGTGCTATGATTTTTATGAGTGAGGAACCCGACGCGATTTTAAAATCTGGCTTGCATTAACCACAAAAGACTAAATTTAAATGGAAATGGGGGGGCGAATTCCCAAAACGTGATACAAGTCAATCACTTACAATGTCTCGTGACAAAATCGTAACGGCGTCATTCAAGTCGAGTGCTGCAATCATTATAAAAACTCTCCCTTCAGCCCATTATCCTACCGAAGATCTCATAATAGTGAGCAGGTGATCCATAGCATTTCCTCCAAATCAGAAATCAATCTATGACCTTTGAATAGAAAGTGGAATAATTTGTGTCTTGATTTCTGGTGACCAATTTATTACCTTGTATTACTTATTGGGGTTTTCTAATGTAATGGAATTTTCAGCATCAAGAAATAAACTTAATTGCTGGATACTGCTGTTGCCGATTATTGTGGCGATAGCTGGTTTGTCCGGTGTTCTCTATCATACAACCCATTGTGATACTGATCATGGCCGTTGCCATATTTGTCTCCTGATCACGACTCTGATAATATTTGGCGCGTTCAGCGTAGTTCTTTTTTTATGCCCATGCGGTATTTTCCGTCTTGTCGATGAGCATACCATTGATATATATATCGCTTTCTTCATTTTGACGAGAGCCCCTCCGATGTCTCTTTTTATAGCGACCAGGGAAATCTAAACTAAAAAAAGCACCAAAACTATAGAAGCGTTGGCAAATGGATATTTGCAGTCATGGTGAAGTGTGCTTGAAAAAATCCAAGTTATAAAAAAGAGGTCTATTCCCATGAGAATAAAAAAGATGATTCCTTTTTGGATGATGTTTATGTCTCTGATCTTCTTATACGGATCAATCATAGCGAATGAATATACAGGGGACTCGCCAAAAAAACAGATTACCGGTGTCGTAGTTGACCAGAATGGTCGACCGGTACCCAATGCGAACATTGCAATACCAAGTCTTAACAAGGTCGTACAATCTGATTCTGAGGGTGGATTCGTTCTTCGAAATGTACCTTCAAGCACATTTCTTATTGAAATCAGTCACGTCGGCCACACAAACGCGACACTTGAAATCAACCCGACGGTTGATATGAAACAAGAGATAAGAATTGTCTTGAATGAAAGTGCCATTCAAGGTGAAGGTATTGTCGTTACCGGATCTCCCACTCCTACAGATCCCATGAAATCGCCCCAGGATATTCAGATTATCGGAGGCAAGGGGCTTTTGGCCAATGAAACCGCGGCTTTGGGAAAAACCCTTGAAAGACTGCCCGGTATATCAAACATAAGCACCGGACCACAGGCGGGAAAACCTGTTATCCGCGGCTTGAGCGGCAACAGAGTCCGGGTAATGAAAGATGGTGTTCCCATGGAGCATTATCAGTTTTCATTCCGGCATCAGCCGGTTCTTAATCTGGCTCAGGCGGAACGTGTTGAAGTGGTACAGGGTGCCGCCAGCATATTATACGGCTCCGATGCCCTGGGCGGCGCAGCCAATGTTATTACCAAATCTCTACCCACAGGTGGAACCGAAAACCAGTATATGAAAGGTTTGCTGAGAGGACAGTATTTTTCCAACAATCAGGAATGGTCAAGCGGTCTGGAAGTGGAAGGAGCAACCGGTGTACTGGGCTACCGGGCCGGTTTCACGGCCAGAGAGGCTGATAACTTCAGTACCCCTGACGAACCAACCTACGCTGAGACAAATACTCCCGGTGATCCGAAATTCACCGGTGAGTTGCCTTATACCAATTTCAAGCAAAACTCAGGTTTTGGTATACTTGGTTTTTCCGGGTCCTTTGGGAATTTACAGGCCATCTACGATCACTATGATAGCGAGCAGAACTACCTGCTGGGAGACGGTAACCCTATTGCGCAGAATCTTGAAAATGACAACTTTAAAATCAAAGCTAATTTCCTTGCCGGTCCCCAATTAACCATCAAACCGACGCTAAGTTTTCAGAGAAATGTCAGACAGGCGACTGAAGGGGTCAGTTTCGAGGATAATCCGGAATGGAATGTTGACCTTGTTCGATCAGTCTATGCCGCTCGACTGGACATAATACACAGTGACATTCGCGGATTAAATGGAACAGCCGGTATTGATTTAAACATTCAAAATCAAGAGACCCGCGCCTCGGGTTTGCTCCCCGATGCCGATATATTCGATCTTGGCCTTTTTGCCTTTGAGGAGTATTCCTATAGCGATCTTACGCTGAATGTCGGAATACGATATGATTATCGCGAGCATGAGGCCGAAGCTAATGCCGCGATGCGGCTCCCCGACACGGAAGCCGACGAAACCGACGATGTCTTAACCCAGGATTACAGCGTATTTTCAGGTTCAGCAGGGGCCAGCTACCGGTTGGCGGAGCATTTGACATTAGCCTCGAACTTCTCTGCCGGCTTTCGGGCTCCGGATATCTTCGAACTCCATGCGTATGGAGTCCATGGTGGAGTTCAGGCGTTTCAAATAGGAAATCCATATCTTGATCCCGAACGCAGTTATGGTATCGATGCAAGTCTGAGATTTAAAACGGAACAGGCTATAGCAAAGGCTACCGTATACCATAACCATATAGACAATTACATCTTTTTGGAAAACCTGGGTCGTGACACAACCATCGGTTCAACAACATTGCCTATTCTGGCGGCTAATCAGACTGACGGTACTATTACAGGTATAGAGATTTCCGGTGAAGCCAACATTCTCCCCTGGTTCAGACTTGATGTTGCCTATTCGGCAACAACCAGCGAAAATAGTAAGACGAGTGAAGACCTTCCACTTATGCCGGCCGATAGAATTACTGCCGGCGTGCGGTTTTCAAGGCCTGCAAAAGGAATTCTCGGCAATTCCTATGCAGAAGTGCATATGAAACATGTTATGTCAAAGAAATCCGCAGGAGTATATGAACCATTCTCCCAGTTCGACATAGTCCCATTTGGTACCGCCAGCACTGAGTCATACACAACATTCAGTGCCGGTATTGGTCTGATCTTCAATTTCAACAATCAACCGATTTCTGTATTTTTGGAAGTGGAAAACCTGTTGGATGAAGCCTATGTCGATTTTCTTGATACCTATAAAGGATACGCTCTTTCGATGGGCAGAAACATTTGCCTCAGAATACAGGTCCCGTTTACCGTTATGTGAGGCAACCACCAATAGCGATCGAGAGCATTGGCTTGAAATCTGCGGAGGCTCCGGCAATAAGGACCGGAGCCTCCGTTAAAATATCTTGATTGAATGCCAATGAAAATGTAAATTAGACAATAAATGAAAACATTCAAGAACACAAAAAAAGGGGTAAAAAATGACAACCTGTCATGACATGAAGTTGAACGAAGTTTACGAGTGTGAAGATTGCGGATTGCAGCTGAAAGTCGTTAAGGAATGCCGCGATGTTGGCCAGGACAAGGATGAATGCTGTGGATCCGCTGAATCCTGCACCTTACTCTGTTGCGGCAAGGAGCTGGTCAAGAAATAATTGGGCAGCCTGAAAACGGTAAAAATGCTTCTGCCGGATACATTCAATGTCTCAATCATGGCTGTATCGACCGTGACAAAATCGTAACATCCGAGGTTTTAAGTTATTCTAAGTTATTGGGGGTTATAGCCTGAATTTATAAAGGGGACGGGGGAATAAGACCTGGAGCCTCTTTCTTGGCCCTCCATTTTTTGTAATGCAATAAGTTATATAATATGGAAGTGGGGGGAGACGAAAAAGCAGTTTTTATAACTTTTTGAGTTGCCCAAAATTACGTTATAACCCGTTGTTCCCCATAAAATTCAAGTTTTTATTTGGTTTTATTTGTTTTTGCAAAATCAGGATGTTTTTACCTCAAGTTGGTGCAAATTTGGCACAATATTATATGTCAGGGGTCCAAAATCTGTTGTTGATATGAAATACTGTTTTAAATCAATTCTCGAATGGAAACCAATCTACAGTAAGGCTGTTTCAATAAATATGAAAAAACAAAAAGCTTTGGTTTTACTAAGGAGATTATATGTTTAGATTTATATATAGCCTTTTGTTAATTGTTTTAATGTCTCAAACGAGCTTTGCGCAGGAAACTCAAATCAACTCCGATTTAGCTTATGACGCGCAACTCAGTAGATATAAATACGATTTTGAAGTAAATTATTTTTCCTTTGAATCTCAGAATCATGAATTGAAGATGGCCTATATCTATCTTGAAGGTAAGTCTGATAAACCGGTTGTAACATTGATGCATGGTAAGAATTTCAATGCCCACTATTGGACACGTACCGCTGAATATTTACAAGAAAAGGGATATGGGGTATTTATTCCCGACCAAATAGGCTTTGGTAAGTCATCCAAGCCAGCCGATTATCAATATTCATTCGCAGTTTTGGCACAAAACACCCGGAGCTTAATGACATTTCTGAAAATAGAAAAGTCAATCATCATAGGTCATTCAATGGGAGGAATGCTGGCCAGTCGTTTTGCGCTAATGTATCCTCAATCGACACAACGATTGATTCTGGTTAATCCCATTGGTTTAGAAAATTATTTGCAGTATGTAGAATACAAGGATACTGATTTCTTTTATAAAATGGAGTTAGCCAAAACTCCGGAGGGAATAAAACGTTATCAACAGAAAAACTACTATGATGGTGATTGGAACGAGCAATATGATTCTCTGACTCATTTTATGATTGGACAGATTCAAGGACCAGATAAAGAACTTATCGCCTGGGTCAATGCAAAAACTTATGATATGATATTTACCCAACCGGTGATTACAGAGTTTAAGAATCTATCTGTTCCGGTTAGATTAATTATAGGTACACGCGATAGGACCGGACCCGGTCGAAACTGGAAAAAGCCGGATGTTGATTATGAACTTGGTCGTTATGATCATTTAGGCAAGGAAGCTGTCATACTTATACCTGATGCCAAACTTTTTGAATTAAACGATTTGGGTCATTTACCTCAGATTGAGAATTTTGAACGATTTAAGGAAACTCTTGAGAAGGCCTTGGTGATAGAATAGTAAACTAAGATTTCGCTCTTTGTTTAACGGTGAAAGAAATGTTTTCTTAATTATCGTTCGGATTTATTTCATACTTGATCACAAATCCAAATGACCCGCCGGGCAAGCGTTCCTCACCATAAGTGCCGGCATCATCCATATAATCTCCCCACGTCAAGACAGGTAGATTCATTTCTCCAATACCTGCAATTCCCTGCCTGCCACAGGAATAATTAGGCTGTGTATTGTCCCATGGATCTTTGTCTGTTTCTCCATCATCGAAGTTGATAGTTCAATTATTATGTTTCCATTCCTCAGCGCTAAGCCATCATAATCCGTCAGCTGGCCTCTCAGCGTCATCAAGTTGGCAGGCCCAATAAAAGGCCCAATCTTTATTTCGTATTGATCCTTGCGGCCGGGTCGGCCGTCGATTTAAGGAATTTCCTAAAAAACTTCTCATCATTGATGAGGTTTATATATTTAGTAATTCAGTTCGAACGGTTCTATTGAAGAAGCCAGGGTTGGATTCGGAAAAAAGAAGGTTGGGGAGTTGAACGGACATTTTGGCGTAAATATTTGCACCCCTGTTAATTACGGCGTATAATGAGGACCATCATCGATTTCCGATTCTTATTTGGCCTTATTTGCGTGTGTTTTAACTCTTTTAACCTAAATCCGACACAAATTTACTGAACAAATTTAATTTATCCACAATTAGCCGATCAATGCCGTAATTTAGGTATGGGAAATCAGGGAAGATTTACCCTCAAATTTAGGGCTATTTTGACAATAGATATTTTTTCAATATTCAGATTTTGCTTGACATAAATAGTCATAAATATTACTTTGTTCGCATAACGAACAAAGTTGTCTGTCCAAGATAGGAATTCGAATAAGCTAATGACCGATTCGATTTTCAACCAGACACGAAACAAATACAGGTCGCAATATATTTTTGTATTAGCGCCGTTTTGTTTCGATGGATCGCCGCGATAAATTCAATCTTGGACAGAGTCTAATAGCAAATTATAAGGAGGTTTTAATGGATTTTGCTCGAATTGAATCTGCCCGGTATAGCGCCGGATTCTGGTTCGCCGCCATGATGGTATTTTTTCTTCTTGTTACGCCGATTGGTCATTCTGCCCAAAACTTCAAGGTTAAGGTCGTATCGGATGACTCCGGTGACCGACTTCAGGTCGACGGCAAAAATTTTATGATCAATGGTATGAATTGGGACTATCTTCCAAGAGGCGAAAATTACACATACAGCCTGTGGTTGCAGCCTGATGATGTGATCGAAGCGGTTCTTGATCGTGAGATGCCCCTGCTCAAGGACATGGGTGTGAATGCCATCCGTCAGTATGTTGGTGTCAGCCCGCGCTGGGTTCAGTATATTTACGAGAAGTACGGTATCTATACCGTGCTTAATCATTCTTTTGGTCGTTACGGGGTGACGCTTGACGGTGTTTATATATCGAATACCGATTATGCGGATCCGCGCACCCGGGAAGTTCTTATTGCCGAGGTCGAAGCTATGGCGGACGAGTTCCGCGATGTACCAGGGATCCTGATGTTCTTACTCGGAAACGAAAATAACTATGGTCTTTTCTGGGGCGGTGCGGAAACCGAAGATATCCCGGAAGGGGAAACGCTTGAATCGTTTCGCGCCCGGTATATGTACTCGCTTTTCAACGAGGGCATTAATGCCATAAAGGCCCGTACTACGGACAAGCCGGTGGCAATATGCAACGGGGACCTGCTGTTTATAGACATAATTGCCGAGGAGGTCAAGGACCTCGACATTCTCGGAACCAATATGTATCGCGGCATTTCGTTCGGCGATGCTTTTCAAACCGTCAAGGATAAACTTGGGGTTCCGTTGATGTTTGCGGAATTCGGCGCCGACGCGTTCAATGCCAGGGAGATGCGTGAGGATCAGCTCACCCAGGCCCGCTATATGGTCGGCAACTGGCAGGAAATTTACGAGCAATCGAGCGGTAAGGGAAAAGTCGGTAATTCTATCGGCGGATTCACTTTCCAATGGAGCGACGGATGGTGGAAATATCTTCAGGAAAGCAACCTGAATATTCACGATATCCATGCATCGTGGAGCAACGGCGGCTACATAGAGGACTTCGTCGAGGGCGAAAATAACATGAACGAAGAGTGGTTCGGTATCTGCGCCAAAGGGCCGACCGATCAGCGGGGATTGTATGATCTCTACCCCCGGGCGGCATATTACGCTTTGCAAAAAGTCCACAAACTGGATCCTTACGCCCCCGGCGTGGATCTTGCCGCCATTCGGAAACACTTTGCCGGGATCGTGTTAATGGAGGCCATGCTTACCGCACGCGGGAATAAGGCCGCCCTTGTAACCGATGATCTCCAGCGAGTTCGTGTGAGCGATGTAAGGGTTGAATTCGAGACTTTCAGCACCGGGGGATCCCGGGTCAAAACACCGGATGAACCGATTGACGATTACGATGATTATCCCGCTTTTCAGGGTTTTGACCATCTCGAGTCTTATTACGCCACATTCGAGGGTCGGCCGGCCGGAAATGTCACCGGAACTCTGACACTTAACTACCTCGGTCATATTCCTGAGAATCCGATAGACGAGATTTTCTACGAGAATCGGGGACGTTCTCAGACAGTTGCCACCGGAGAAGATCCATTGCAGTTGAATGGTATCGAACGACTAAAAGTATATAACGCCAGCCTTTTCTGGGACAGCCGCTATTTCCAGCTCGACGGATTCTATCGAACCGGTCATTATCATTGGGCGTATGAAGGGGACTTCTTTGGATTGTACCAGGAGGCGAATTACGGACCGAACATCGATACTTATAATGGTGATGCTCCTTTGGGATTTGAAATGGCGGGAAAGAAGCTGTTTGACGGCCTCAAAGTTGCTTATGGACCGGAGCTCTGGTGGGGCGCCAATCCGGCCGTACTCGTAAAGTATAGACATAAATTCGGTCAATTCCAGACAACGACCATTTATCAGGAAGACCTCGATGAGCAAAGCGCCGCGGTAAGCTCAATTGCGGTTCCGGTTCCGCCCACGAGAAAGGCGACCATTCACGTTGCCACCTCCCGCGGACCGTTTGGAATCGAAGTCGGGGCAATCTGGTCGGGAAACAACAAGATTGACCAGACATTTCAGATTGTCGACGGCTCGCCCGGGAATTACCGTGTTCTTTACGATAGTATCAAGGCCTCTGATACTTATGGCGGTAAAGTGAAAGTAACTTATTCAAAGGGCCGCTGGAACTGGTATGCACAGGGCGCCGTGATGGGTCTTGTCGCCGATGGATCCACCAACCCCTCACTTACATATACCGGCTGGCATCTAAAAGATTGCGGCAGCGGGAACCAATATAATTTCCTCTCAGGTGTAGCCATAAATATGGGGAAATGGCAGATTGCCCCTAATTTCCTCTGGCAAAAGCCGATTGAAGATCCCATACCCAATGATGTTCCGGCCCCGGGTCGTCCCCGCAATGTACTCGATGATCCCTTTGCGGTCCGGGCCAACAGGGAAACCACGGCCGGCGAATTACTGATTACTTATGACCCGACGCCGGCAACATGGATGTATGCCTGGGACAGCGATGTTCGTGAAGACGCGTTGCTTGCCGTAAGCGCCGGTTTTGTCTTTCGCCATCATCCAACCACTCAGGATGCGGCCATCGGCATACTCTCGGACGGGCGGACGACATTCCCCTTCCCCGGGGCGCCACCGGCCCGGGACCTGTGGGAATCGCACGCTCGTATCGTTTCAAAAATAAGGCCCGGCTTGGGTATGATAGCGAATCTGTTTGCCGGGAAGGGTGAACCGAACGGCGATGACGAAAGGTTGATCGAGCGTTACGGCGGAGATGTCCGAATTGCCATGGATTCCTACAAGTTCATGGCTTCGGCTAAATTCAACGACTGGGGACCGTATGATTATCACCGCGATTTTAATCTGACATACCCGGTTCAGCTCATGGCCGACGTTTCATTCATGCTCGGTACGCCCGATTGGTTTGATGCGCCTCAAACCCGTCTGGGTATCAGGGCATCCTGGCGATCGCTTAATCAGTACTCGCCGCGCTACTGTCCGACAACGGTGGTGGATCCATCGGGTGAAGTGGTTTGTGATCCGGATGCGCCCGGATATTCCGATGGATATGAATGGGAAATCAGAACTTACCTGCACTTCAATGTTGGTATGTAAATATATATCTGTTGTATATAATAAAGGCGGCTCGCAATCAGAGCCGCCTTTATATTTGTTATAATTGCCGATTCAATTTGATTTATTATTTCTATGCTCCAGATAGTTTTGAAATGATTCCTTCGGCGAACGATTTTCATAGAAAACGCCCCAGTGTTTTTCCACCTCGCGGGGATCCGAATTTTCACCGCCGCCTTTCCAGGGTTCGTCAAACGCCTCGAAGTAGAAGGTGACAATTTGCTTTTCATTGATCCAGTCGTTCAGCAAAATCAAATACTTCTCCTGGGCCTCAAGACCGACCTCTCCCTTCATAAGGGAGCCCTGCTCGCCGGGACCGTTTTTTTCATGATTATATTCCGTCGCCCAGCCGGTTTCACCGATTATAATCTGTTTACCGGGGTGGGACCTGACAATTTCCTCATGGTAAATATGATCCATCCAGTCGATTGCAGTCTCAAGTGTTTTCCCGTTCCACAGGGGATAAATGTGCGCTACGATAAAATCTATTTCGTCCGCCACCGTCTTGCTTTCGGTTTTGTTCCAGAAATTGTAATCATCCGCCGTGGTAACCGGCACGGTAACATTGTTCCGTACCGCGCGAATATAGCGGACAAGGTTCTGCTGATTCATCTTGTGCCATGACCAGAAGACCTGGGTTTCATTACCGACATTGACCCCTGCGACAATATCACCGTAATTATTCGCCAGAGCAATACCGCGCATGACCTGTATAATATTTGATTGCCTTTTCTCGGGATTCTTTTCCTCGTTTTCCAGCCAGACACCGAGCATGACCCTGACAGGAAGATTGTGTTTTTGTATTACCCTGAGAATTCGTTCGGTATCGTCGTCGGAACTGTACACCCTGATAAGATTCCAGTACTTCTTGATAATATTGAGATCCTCGAGGATTTCCGCCTCATCGGGACCATTTTGCCCCGGAGCCTGGCCCTTGCGATAACATCCATAGGAAATTGCGTTTCCGATCCACTTCCCATCCAGATACGGCTCAAAAGGACGCCTTTCAAATGGCTCTTCTTTTTCAAAAGATTCTGCTGATTCCAGCTTAATTCTGAGTTCTTCCATCGATAGTTTCCGGTTATCCGTACAAGATATTATAATGCATATCGAAAGAACAAAAAAAGACAGAAGAAGTATGTTTATTCTCATAGATCACCTCTCTTTTATTCGTCGGCAAAACGATTACAGGTTCAAGACGGAACGGTCGTTCCCGACAATTTAAAATCACCATGAATACTTTGTCCGCTTACTTTTATTTCCCGTATGTCAATCCAAAGCCATGGGGGAACAATGGATTGTAGCCTTCATCTCCGACATTCCAGTTTTCATCATCATAATGGGGCCAGGAGAAACTCAATTTCCCCTGAAAGTCATAATCCCCAAAAATCACGTCTGCAATTCCCTGCCCCTCGGAACCCGGGAGCCAGGCAACGACAAACGCTCTTGATTCTTCCAGTTCCTTATTGACCACCAGGGGGCGGCCGCATACAAAAATCGCCACCGCAGGAACGCCTTTACTCGTGATATTTCGAATTGTCTCGATATCCTCCGGGTGTAATTGGTGATGATAAAGATGGGTGCCGTATGGTCCTTTGTCCATAACAGGCAAAGCTTCGTACTCTATTTTGTCAGCAGGGATATTGTTGCGACTGCGTGCTTTTGACTTTTCCCCTGAACTCGCATCCGCATCACTTATGAATTCCTCCTCTTTGTGTAATCCCGCAACGCGAATATCCCCCAACATTTCGGCATAAGGTAATTCACCTATTACGACAAGAGCGATATCATGTTTATCCGGATCGGCTTCCTTGCCAGCGCCGTCTGTACTTAACACGGCATTGGGGGCAACAGCCTGTATACCTTCCCAGATGGACGTTCCGCCAATAATGGCGTCATTACCGCTGACTCCCTGCCATTCGATTGTAAACCCGCCACACTGGTTACCACGGTTGTTTGCATTTTTACCTGCGACCAAAATCCGGGCATTTTTATCCAAAGGCAGAGTATTATCCGAATTTTTCAGCAGAACAAGTGATTTTCTCACCGCTTCCCGGGCGATCTCCCGGTGCTGTTGCGAACCAAAACAGGAAGAATCCACGGCGAGCTTGCGCTGAGCCGGACGCGGTTTGGTGAACATATTGAATTTGAATTTGACTCTTAGTATGCGTCGAACCGCATCATCGAGCCGTTCCATCGGAATCCGGCCACGCTGAATATTATTTTTCACATGTTCGATGAATTCTTTCCATTTATCGGTAATCATGAACATGTCAAGTCCCGCATTTAATCCCAGGACCGCGGCTTCAGCATAATCATCAGATAATTTATCGATACCATCCCAATCAGATATGATAAAACCTTTGAATCCCAGTTCATTCTTGAGGACGTCGGTTAGCAAATACTTGTGTCCATGGCACCTGATCCCGTCCCAGCTGTTCAGAGAGGCCATGATCGTCAGAACATCGGCCCGCAATGCCGCCTGGTATGCGGGAACATGGATTCGTCTTAATTCATCCTCGCTGAGAGAAACATCCCCCTGATCTATTCCATGATTGGTAGCGCCGTCTCCAACCCAGTGTTTGGCACAGGCGATTACGCTTTCCTCTCCAAAATCACCCTGTAATCCGGTCACGAATACCGGCGCATATTCACAAACCACCTCCGGTTCTTCGGAAAAACTTTCATAGGTGCGGCCCCAGTGATCATTCCTCGCCACGCTTAGATTTGGGGCAAAGGTCCAATCAACCCCCGTTGCCGCAACCTCTCGGGCGGTTGCTATGGCAATGCGCTCAATTAAATCGGAGTCTCGGGTTGCACCCAGTCCGATATTGTGTGGAAAAATGACCGCACCTTTGATATTGCTGTGTCCGTGAACCGCATCGACTCCATAAATAATCGGGATCGCCAGTCGGTCGTTTCCTTCTTCCATGGATGCCATCCAGTAAGCATCGTTCATTCGGATCCAGTCGTCAGCTTTGTTGTCGCCGGGCGTTGATCCGCCCCCGCTCAATACTGACCCAATATGATACTCCCTCACTTCCCGGGGTGAAATAAACTGACGCTCCGCCTGGACAATTTGACCGACTTTCTGATCCAGCGTCATTTTCGACATTAGTTTAGTTATGCGGTGTTCGATATCTTCCATAATGATGTTCTCTCTAAAAAATCTCTTCCGGTAGTAAAATAATTAGCGGAGTTCTACGTTTATTCTATTGACTTTTCTCTCGCGAATATCAAAAACTATATCTCCGTTTAAGGTCTCGCTGTTAAATGTTTGTGTATTCCCATCTAAATCGACTATTTCCCAGCTGACCGGCTTCACTCCCTCCTTGCCGTATGTATCTTTTAAATCAGGATTGTGATAGGTTACCAGAATTTTGCCGAGAAACATAAAGCTGAAAGTTCCGGCAGGCAATTCGACCTCTTGCCATAGATTTTCTCTGAACAGTCTTATTTTGCGAGCCGTCTTGGTAAATAGCCATCCAGGTAACGAAGGTCTGAAACAAAGCTGCAATTCTCTTTCCCGATTAATCCGAAAAGGTCTGGGCCCTATCGTCATTAACAGCAGGATATGCATAAATTCCGCTGTCGCCCCGCTTAAACGAGCCACAAAGCCGTTTCCGTGGATTGATGGATCCGGGTTGGCACTGCTGACAATGAACGAAGAATTTTCGAGAATGCTTCTTCCATAAACTTCCGGTTTCAAAAACGGTATGCATACACTTTTAAAATCCTGATAGAATTCGGCGTGGAGTTCATTTCGTAACAGCTCGAGCATGTATTTATATTCCATATGAAGCCAGATTGATTCATTTTCGAACCAGCCGGGCGAAAATACCCTGGCCCGTCCAATCTCCATCGGCTGATCCGCCAACGATTCATTGACCTTATACATTTTCAATGATCTGTCAAAAAGCTCGCTTTTCCTGACATTGGCGGCAAATTCTCCGGCCTTTGTCCTATCCGGGCGACATCTAAGGTAATGCACCGGACCCTCCAGAAAAAGAGGCAAAGGAATTGGTTTGAATCCCGCGGGTTTTATGCACGAAAGACCATTGGCATTGCATTTCGGCTTTTTCTCACCGCCGGAATCCGCGCTTTCCAGCACCCGGTAATCTTCTACTTCGTAACGAAAATACGTGAATAGAGTCCGGCTTTTCTTATCGCGGGCCTTTTCAATACCTTCATCCAATTTTACCAGGGCCGCAGTGAGGAATTCCTTGATTTCATCCAATCTGACCGTTGTCTCGTTTCCGCTTATTCCCAATCGGGTCTTTTCACGGTATGATTCTCTGGCTGTCGAAGCATTTTCCCAAAATTCAAACGGGGAAGAGCTACGCGAGAGGAAATCATGTAATTTCTCCATAAACTCCTTTAGCTCTTCGAAAATTGTCACCTCGTCGGATTCCACCCGGTAGTCACGAAATACGTCCTGAAGAAATAGAATATGGCGCTTAATCTCCAGCGTTTCGCTGACACTCGATCCAAACAGCCCGGGTAGTCCATTGAGCGCATCGTACCAGTTTGGTTTTCCGGCTTCCATTTCCACTCCGACGCCCTCCGGATCAAGGGAAGCCAGCTTATTGACGATCAGACAGAGAAGCTTGTTGAACAGCGACGTGTAATAGATATCACCCTTGCCTGACTTGATGCGAACCTGGTTACGATTATGATCCCGCTTATTGATCAAAGCTTCTTTTTCTTCGTCAAAGACAACCGCCCCGAGTTGCATCGCTTTGCCTTCCCAGAGAACATATTTCTCATCGCGGGGTTGCACGCGGTGCGGGTTGTCATAATATGAAAACGTCTTTTTATCGAATAACAGAGACTGAAATTTCTCGGGATAAACGGCTAAGTAATTTTCCAATAAATCCAGATTATAAGTCCAGTGATCGGTCCAGAAACCCTCGCCATAATCGGTGTCGGAAATTCGTTCGCAATGGTCGAGAAGCTCGCCGATAAAGTTTTCCGAATTGGTTTTCAGCACGATATTGCATCGCTTAAGGAACGCTAACAACTCTCCGGGCGTAAAGGGTTCCAGCAAAAAGGAACTGACTGCTTGCACATGCTCGGTCCCTATGAATTTTTCAAGAACCGAATGAAGCTTGTCGCGGCCGCCGACCGTAAAGCGTATCTCTTTTAATACCAGCGGATTGAAGCCGTCAAGCTGGATTAAATTATAAAAGTATTCCACGTTGTCTTCATGGATATCGGGATTAAAGAACAGATCGGAACGGCGATTCTGGTTAATATCACGAAAATTGGCATTCCCCTGAGAATAATTGGTCGGCATAAGACGAAAATCATTGTAATCTCTTTCAAGATCGCCATGCTTGCGGGAATACAAATAAAGCGTTGAACGAGTTTTGTTGCCGCTTAACGTAAACGGAAAACCGCCGCGCAAAGAATTATCGAGGTAATTCTGCCTGACATAATAATCCAAAGCGGGCTCATTACTGCTGATAAGGTTATTTTGAGTCAATTCCTCTGTGATATCCTGATTGGTTTGCGCTTTTGATTCTATGTACTCTTTCCGGGCGATATGGGGAACCATGTCATTTAACTCATCGAGCGATGAGGCATGGCCAATAATCGAAGCGCAGGTGTATGTCGCGCCCGCCGGAATGGAAGTGTTGAATATACCCATAGCACAGGGGAGTTGATTTTCCAGTCTTTGATCCCTGACAATTTCCTCAGCTGACATCGCCAGAAAATTCTCGGGAAAACTGAAATCGCTTCGGGTCCCGAATATTCTGGTCGGGTCGACAATTGGTGCAATTAAATTTGCTTCCGGCCCATTTATCTCAAAACCGACATAAAAATTTCCCTTAGTTATCCTCACAACGTCGGGTCGATCGGCCGGTTCCACTTTTCCCTTAAAAAAAGGCGCCCCTTTATCAAAATTGTCAACCTCCACAAAAGCCTCAACCAGTCGCCGCATATTTTTCAGATTGTAATTGTCGACGCCGTAGGGAATAATCAATGGTAAACCGTCAAGTCCCCCCAGGGTGACCTTATCGGAGCCCAAATTGTGAATGCGCAGAGTTCGAATAAGGCCGGCATAACTGTCTTGAGGTACGGTACAATAGTCAACCGTAAATTTCAGGTTCAGGGTATGATTCTCCTCTTCAAGTGTCAAATGAGAGGGCGAGATAATCATCCTCTGAATTCGATTCATCCGACTATCCTGGTAGTGATCTTGAAAAGGCTCGTAGTAGCCGACCGGCGAATTATCGAATAGCTTTATAAATGTCCGGAAGCCCTGCCTGGTTACAAGATTATATGCCCAGTTGGCCGGCAGGAACTCCATGATTGGGTGCTCCTTGTCCTGAATTCCCATACTGCAGATACACTGTCCCCGATTTACGTAAAAAACCCACATCGGTATCCCGTTTATCCCGGCAATACCCGGGAAAAAACTTGAAAACAATTTGGTCGAGTTATAATCGGTTATGGTAAATTTGCCGCCCTCGCCCAATTCATACCGGGATCCGTTATTGCTGGATAGAATCATACTGTTATCACTCCGCCATTTAATCTCGCGTCCGTCATTGTATCTTCCTCACCGACACATACGCAATCTTCATAGACTGATTGTTGATTGAATCTTTTCCATCATTCAGGATATAATTCCGGCAATTCGACATTGACATGTCAGTGCTGTCAAACTCGTTACCCGCCCACTTACCGCAAAGAGTCACATTAAAGATCATTTTCAGATTCACGAACAGGCAGGTATTACTTGACCCGCAGTTTTCGCATTGCCATGCCTCGTGCAACTCGACGTTGCAACCGGCATCCGTTTCCAGAAAATTAACTTCATTCATCAAACTGGTAGCCGGCCAGAGCAAAGGATCAGGATCATCACTTAACGGGCCGCCCGGGCTCCTGATATCGTCACCGGGATGCCAATAGTAAAACCGGATATTATTCCCCGACCATAAACACGCGAAAGTACCCTCGGGAGCATCCAGTTTATAAGACTTGCCGCTACACCCGGAATTCGGATCACCCGATATCGCGTTGGAACAATTAATAACACGCCCATCCCGATTCCAGACAGCATCGCACATCTGCGGGCAGGTATGTATCGTGTTGTGAATTATATTATCGCCGTTTATCGTTTCAATAATATCAATTTCGCCGGCCGCGGGCCAATCAGTTGGATTTACCGCACTGGGCGTATCGTAGAAGTGTCCTTTCCCCGAATAACTGTCGAGATCCCGGTCGGTTTCAATGGTTGCCCGGTTCTTGTATGTCCAGACATCCTGCCGGCCGCCGTTAAGCCACCAGGCCGGCCAGATTCCTTTTGCCGAAGGCAATTCCCCCTTGAAGACAAACAGTAATTTCCCCGTAAATTCGTTTAGGTTGTAGTATGCCTTTGAAGTCAGCCTGAAAGAGTCAAAACCGATGCCGTCATTTCTGTCCTTAATATATAAGTATAAGCCGTCGCCCTTTTTTATTTCCATCATATTACTGCTTACCCACTGCTTCCGGTCGTAAACAACATCACCCCGCGTCGGATCATCATGGGGAAAAGTGGTAAAGAAGTGTGCCTTTAAATCCTGAAAGTCGGCGTCACCCCGCTCAAAATCCAGGACGAAGTAATTATTTTCCATCGATTCACGACTGAGCGGAATTTCATCCCTGATACTGTGGGCATGGCAGGATAGAAGACAGGCGGCGAGAAAAATAACAGCCACGCAGAAAAACGATTTATAAGACAGGTAATACATTCTAAATCTCGATCATGATAAACGGCAAAACCTCGTTCGTTAACCTGCCGGGATCGTTATAATTGAATACGAATGGTTTGGACCGAGTTTGCCGCGATTTCCATTTCAGCATATTGCTCACCGATATCTATCTTGTAAATAATTACTTCTTTGGTCGTATTTAAAACCTGCACACTAAGGATATTATCTTTGCTTACAGTGGCACAGGCATGCAGGGCGTCATTATCCAGGCCCTCCAGGTATTTTACCGTCTGAACCGCCAGGTCGCCGGGCCTGATAGTTCTGCTGATCTGGGCCAGGACATAATAAATCGGAGTGAAGTAAACTTGCTGCGAACAGGTATCAATCATAATCGGGGCACCGCAGAAGTTACCGACATGGTTGGGGCCGCCGTTTTTGTCAAGTATAATGTTCCAATCGACCCAGCCATTGACCCAGTGATTGAGACTGACGATAATATTCCGGGCATAGCGATGGACCGGGGTGTAGATCGGGTGATCCTCGGTTTTGACTCCCTCCCATGTCGCCGAATAGGCCCAGTCGGTGGCATTATCGTTCCACCAGAAGGCATCATTATCGAACCAGCCGGATTCCTGGAAAGCGACCGGGTCGGCTATCCCGTCCGGGGCCTTTTTCCCCAGATCATCGATGCATCCTTCGGTATGAATGATTGCGTAATCCGGGTATTTTTCGTGAACACGTTCAAAAACATCTTCATATACTTTAAAGGTGCTTTCATACCAGTGGACGGCAGCGCCGTAAACATATTTCTTCATATCCGGATCATCGAAAATTACATCCGTCCAATGCTCAAGACCGTCTCTATTTTGATCATACACCAGCAGTTTAATATTGGAGCGCCCCCCGGACTCCAATTTCGGACCCAAGTAATTTTTGACAAAGCTTTTTTGCGTTTCCGGTGTGAAATGCATGCTTTCCCACTGCCCGTTATTACCATGAGGCTCATTTACCGGGGTTAATCCCCATATCGGAACCCCTTCGGATTCATATGTATTAAGGTATTTAACGATATAGTCGGCATAGACCGGGGCATACTCCTCTTTGAGCACCCCGCCGGTACCCTGCCAGTTGTTTTCCGGTGATCCGGAAATATACCAGTCTTCAATATCTTTCATCCACCAGGGCGCTGTCCAGGCCGAAGCGATTATCCTCAGTTCTTTATCCTGCTGACCGTTTTTTATCTCCAACGCTTCCTTTATCATCGGCAGCAGGTCGTAGGATGTATCTTTGATATTAGGATATTCTTCCCGGCTGAAGCCAGCCTTGTCCTGCTCTATGCTGAAGCTCTCCAGGCTCGTATCGCCCTTCCGGTCGACATAAGAGTATTTCCCCTCGACTGAAAAATCACATGATCCAATATGCGTTCTGGTCAATGAGAAATTGGCGCCGTCTTCACCGAAAATTTTTCGCATGACATCTTGTCTTTTATCCTTATCCAGATGGGCGAGGACAAAGGCGGATGATTCCGTGAATGACGTCCCGATACCATCGATAGATTGTTTGGTTATATCCGGATTCACGTGAATAATATTGCCGTCCGGTTTTCCCGTCTTAAAGGATATGTTTTCTTTGACAGCTATCTTATCTCCTTGTTCGGAAGTAAGCAGTATTTCCAGCGTAGAATTCAAGCCGTAGTTTTTTTCGATATCAGCCCGGTCACTTGAAGTACAAGAGCTGACGATGACCAATATCGCCCCGGCAAGTATCAGTTTAAGTAATTTGATTATCATGAATTATCCTCCGCTCCGATGGTCATAAAGACAGTCATTGAAAATTGTATTTGGGATTACCGTCTTTATCCCACAGTCCCCAGTATGCCCCGACGTCTCCTTCAACATCGATTTTCCATACTTCGTCGAAGCTGGCAAAATAGAACACCTCGATTCCTTCTTCCGCCGCCCAGATTAAAGTATCGATAAAGTATTTTTGGGCGTTTTCGAATGACGGGACGGCATCCTTGACGGGCGAACCGAGATTGGGCCAGCCGGTTTCGGAAATTATAACTTTTTTGCCCCCGCCGGCCTTAACCGCACGCCGGTACATCTCTTTCAAATATAGATGCGAATGCTCGATTGCAATACCTTCCCAGAAGGGATAACAGTTGGCCAATATTATGTCACAGGCATCGACAATTTCCGGATTTACGGTAAACTCGTAATAGGCGTCAACATAGCCGACAGGGACATTCGGCAGTTCATCCTTTACGCGCCTGATAATTTCGAGTAACTGCTTTTTCGTCAAATCACCGCGAAGCAGTACTTCGTTGCCTACAGCAACTATGTCCGCAAAACCGGCCCTGGCAACTTCGATAACCCCCTTTATTTCATTTTCGTTCTTTTCCTCATCCGTCCCCAGCCATGCCCCGACCAGTGTTTTCAAACCGTTCCTGTGCGCGATTTGCGGAATATATTCGTTACCCTCGGTGCAGGAGAAAGACCTCGCCCATTTGACATAAGGCGTGATAATGTCCATTCTTGTCTGCACCTGGGCTTCGCTAACTTGTGATCCGGGCGCCTGGTGGTCAAGATATGCGCTAAACGAAATACCATGGATCTGCCCGGACAAAATCCTATTGAATATCGCATCCAGATCTTCCCGGGATAAACCGGAGGTGTCAATTCCGGCCAGCGATACAATGTTTTGCATTCTGCTCGACATATACCCTCCGGACTTTATCTTTTTTCACCGGGATGACGGACCACGTATACCGGAATGCTGGAACGGCGAAGCACGCGCCTGACAGTATTGCCTATCAGGGCGTCTTCCAGCGATCCTTTGCCCTTGAATCCCATTACTATCAAATCGCAGTTTCTCTTTTTGGACATATCAAGAATTACCTTTACGGGATTTCCTTTTTCCACCACGATGTCGATATTGGCACTTTCCGCTTCATCGATTTCGCTTTTCAACTTTTGAATAATCAGCTCCCTGGTATTCTGAAATTGCTCTTTCAGTAATGACAGCCGTTTTTTTGCGCCTGACGATCTCTCGATACCGACATCGAATATAAGGAGGTCGAGCAATTCTTCGGCCACCACATGAAGCAGGGTCATTTTCGCACCGAATTGTTCGGCCATGCGCTTGGCATACGCATATATATATTGCGTATCTTCTGAGAAATCGATAGTACACAGAATATGTTTGATATCAACTTCCGGAATTTTCATGACAATTCCCTTTTACTCTATGTTTTTTATATTCAATCATAAATTCTCAATCGTCTGTCCCGATCGCTTTAACCGATATATTTTATATCTACATCGTCAGGTATTTTTCGGGGATATCCTCGTAGCCCCACGCCCTGAGTTGTCTTGACCAGCCTCCGAGATTCTCCATTGACACTCTGAACAACCTCATCTGATTAATAACCGGAACCTCTTCGTTCAGATAGATTTTATCGATGATTTTTTCCACCGGGACTTTGCCCCATCTGAATGTGGGTTGTCCAAGGAGAACGGGTACAATGCCCTTTTCCACATAATGAAGCTGTATCGGCAAAGCATCAACAGCGACTATTTTTATCTCCTGCGGATCGATTTTGTCCAGCAGGGCATCGGAAAAAAGCGGCCATCCGCCGACCATCGCCCAGCCTTTGAGATCAGGGTAGGCATCGTTGACACGAATCACTTCAGCCGCGGCTTCCTCGGCATTCTCGGCATGATAAAAGACGCCGATAATTTCAATTCCTGCATGATTTTCGGCTTCCTTAAGAACACCCTCGACCCGTTTTTGCAGGTTGGGAGCACTCTGATTGCCCGCCAGAACAGCGACCCGCCCCTTTTCACCCATCTGTGTCGCCAGCTCGCTCATTACTGTTTCGCCGATTTCCAGGTCATCCGGACCGTAGAAAGCGAACCTTTTCGATTCCGGCGCGTCGCTGTCAAAGGTCATTACCGGGACACCGCTATCGACGGCTATATTGATTGCAGCCGTCAGGATATCTTTGTCGGAGCATGACACTATTATGGCATCGGTTCCATCCATTACCGCATTGAGAATTCGATCCGCCTGTTCCTGGGGATCCTCGGTTGTCGGCGTTCGCCAGTCTATATTAATATCTATCTTGCTGTGTTTGTCGGACAGATTTTTTGCCGCCGCTTCGGCCCCGACCAGAGCCGACAAAAAGACCGGATTATTTGAGCTTTTTGCAACCATGGTGATATTGATGGTTTTTATGTCTTCCGGGCTCTTTCCCGTATATTCATCCACAAGATCCTGACACCCGGCAGCCATAAATATCAGGCACAAGAAACCCGGCAGGCTGAGCAGTTTCCAAACCCTTATTTTCATAAGTTTCTCCTTATACTATGATAGGCCGTCACGATCAACGACGAATATTGCTTCTGTAATACAATCATAACTTCCAATCATTGATTCGGTTACAATAGCTATCAGGTGGATGCCGTTTCGGGCGTCGCCTTACCGCGCTTTTTTTCGAGTTCCTTGCGTATTTCGAATGATCTTTCCTCGGTTATCTTAAAGAACGATACCGAGACAATCGCAATAGCCGCGGCCCCCGCTGGAATAAGCACATCGAATACTCTCATCATAAAAAAGGTGTGCGATGTTTGGGCGCCGCCCATTTCGACTTCGAAGCCGGTGTAGTTGAGAAGGTAACCGGAAAGGCCAAATGCCAGAGCCATGCCGAGTTTTACCATCCACCAGTATATTGAACCAAACATACCCTCGCGTCTTTCGCCCGTCTCGAGTTCGTCCAGATCGCAAACATCCGCAATCATCGAACCCATAAGCGTAAAGAGCCCGCCCATTCCAACTGCGATTAACGGGGCCGGGATAAGCACTTTCCAGGGGGTGAGAGGATCGTAACAAAACCACTTTAACAGGCTGCCGATCAAAGTGATAAATGTTGCCAGCATAAATGCCCGTCGTTTTCCTATTTTTGAGGAAATCCATGTAACCGCCGCAATGGCTATCAGGGTCGAGGCTGTATTGATCGATCCGAACAGCCCCATATATTTGGCTCCCATGTCGGTGTCGCCTCCGCAAACATAGAAAATAGTGATGTATGAACTAAAAGCGCCGACAAGCATAATGCCGTTAAAGAGGAAAAATGTCCCGATGCAGAGTTTCAGAAATTCGGGACGTTTTATGGTTATTAGCAATCCCTTGAAGAATTCGGCGATATTATATCGCAAACCGCCTCTGGCTTTTACATCCCCATTTTCATCTTCTTCTTTGGCAACGAATCGTTCGCGACAAAATATGGCCGGCATTATGCCGACGACGGCGACAAATACTCCAATGACAATTGCGAGCGTACGTGCTCCCTGAACGGAATCCGAAAACAGCCGGTCGTTTTCCATTATCGCGTAAAACCAGGGAAGAGAAATCCAGGCGAACTGGCCCATAAAGTTCATTACGGCCATCAGGCGTGTCCGTTCATGGTAATCAGGCGTCAATTCATATCCAAGGGCCACCCACGGAGTGGCGAAGACGGTGTAAGACATGTAAAACAAAATCGAGCCGCCCAGAAAGAGCCAGAAATAAAACATCTCGCTATGACCCGGTGGGAGTTGCCACATCAGCGCAAAAATCACACCGACACATATTGCGCCGACAAATATATATGGCCGGCGCCGTCCGAAACGGGATTTCGTTTTATCCGATATATAACCCATAATCGGATCCGTCAGGGCATCCGTAAAGCGCGGTATTGCCTGAAGCGTTCCAACCAGGGCAGGGTTCATGCCAAGTCCGACGTTGAGGATTATGGACATAAATCCAATGGCGCCGCCCAGTAAATTATTTACAATTGAACCGAGACCGTACGCAAACTTCTGCCCGTTGGATATTCTATCTTGAGGGGCAGTGATATGTTTTTTTTCTGATGCCATCCAACCCCCTATCGTTGTTTAAAAAGGTGTTAGAAATTTCGAGGCCAACAGGGTATATTCCCCAATCCCTTTTTATATCAGTTTTTTTAAATATATTTTATGCTGCTTGCTCATAAACGCGAACCCAGTCAATCAACATAGTCTGGGGAAAAGAAGTCTTCTCATTTGGCCATCCAACATAGTTGCCGCCGACCGCAAGGTTCAGGATTATATAAAAAGGATGATCAAACACCCAGGTTCCTTCCACATCGTCGGGAGTCACTGTCTGGTAGAGAGTCCCATCGACATACCATTTAATGTGGTTGGCGGTCCATTCGACGGCAAACAGATGAAATCCGGTGTCAAATCTGTCATTGACAAGATCGAATTTCTGAGTAATCGATTCCAATCCGGAATAACCCGGGCCATGCAGGCTCCCGTACACCCTGGAGGGTTCCTGACCCCGGTATTCCATGATGTCGATTTCGCCGCATTGGGGCCATCCAACGGAATTGATGTTCGCGCCGAGCAACCAGAAAGCGGGCCAAATACCCTGTCCCCAGGGCAGTTTCATCCGGGCCTCAAAACGTCCGTATCTTTGCTCGAAAAGCCCGGCTGTTTTAATACGCGCCGAGGTATAAGCGCGTCCCTCGTAAGATTCCGCCAGGGCGATAATCGCGAGATTGCCGTTGCCGTCAAGCGATACATTTTCCGGACGATCCGTATCATACTCAAGCTGGGCGTTTCCCCAATCCGTACCGATATCATAATCCCAGTTGGCCGCGAGCGGGGACTGTCCGGCCGCTCCATTAAATTCATCTTCCCAGACAAGTCGCCAATCAATATCGTTCGGACCGGAGGAACTGCTGCATCCGGCAAGAACTTGAATAGCTACTATTAAGAGAACAACACCAAATAGCTTAAACTCGAATCTGTTCATTTCTCCTCCTTACTCAGGGTCGGGCAAAAGAGCCGTGGATCTTCAAATGCTTTTTCGAGGGCGAGAGTTGCGGCACCAATAGCTATCGTTTTGGGACCAAGTTTACTCAACACGATATTAGCGGTTGCCAGATTTTCAAGAGTGCAGGTTCCTGCTTTTTTGCGCAGAGGTTTCAGCAACAGATCGCCGATACGGGTTAAGCTGCCGCCGAGGATGACCGTTCTCGGGTTCATTAGATTGAGCCAGCCCGTCACCGCAATACCGAGAGACTCAGTCGCCTCATGGACCACTTGTAATGCCAGTTTGTCGCCCGCCATGGCGGCATCTTCAATATCGGGGACAGTCTGATTACCCGGGGCCAGGAGACTATTCGGATAATCGACAAGTAATGCCTTGACTCGTTTTTCGAGCGCCTCGGCCCCGACAAATGTCGCCAGACAGCCCCTGAGACCACAGATGCAAAGCGGACCATTAGGATCGATCGGCATGTGTCCCAGCTCCCCGGCAATTCCTCCGGCGCCCCTGTATATCTTTCCTCCGAGAATGTAACCGGCCCCAATTCCGTAGGCCAGTTTCATGTATACGAAATCATCAATACCCTTTCCGGCGCCCCACCAGTGTTCCGCGATGGCACCCAAATTGGCATCATTATCGACATAGATTGGAACGCCGAACCTATTCCGCAATCGTTCTAGATCACTTCGTCCTTGCCAGACAGGAATCACTTTCTCGGAAAGCCACTCGGAGTTTATGGGATCGACCGGGCTTGGAAGCGCCACCCCTATGCTAATCAATTGCTGGGATTCCGAATCCATCTTCGACAGGCATGCATTACAAAGTTTGATTATTAATGCCCGTGTACCTTTGGGATCACTGCGAACGGGGTGCTTTTTTTCCTTCCATGCAATCACACCTCCGCGCATATTTGTAAGAACGACCGACACATGAGTCGCGCCTATATCAACCCCCAAAAGAACACGAGAATCATCTTGAAATTCAAGTATTATGGGTCGCCGTCCGCCTCTGGACTCGCCGATACCCTTTTCCGCAATCAGTCCCGTTTTGAGCAGGTTACCGACTATGCCCGATACAGTTGACCGGGACAACCCGGTTTGCCGAGATATCTCGGCGCGCGATATTTGCTTTTCCTGCCAGATTAGTTCTAATACTGAATCAAGCAGGGGACGTCCGTTTGAAGAGATTGAGTTTTTTTTCCCCTTCTTGCTTCCTCCACCTGCATTGATTCCACTACCCCCCGACGCCTTATCCCGAAAGTCTTTCATTTTGTTTCAACACCTCCACTACCCCCCAACATTTTATTCCGATAGTCTTTCATTTTGCTTCAATGAATTCAATTGTATCCCAATAATAGGCCTTCTCACCCGCTGTAGCACCTTCGGTACCGAAATTGAAGAAGATCGACAGCATGTTAAAAGTATATGTCAAATTCAAGGCCGCTGTCCCGGGGGCTTCGTTGCTGAAATCAAAAGTCAGCGTTTCCCAGGCATTGGATGTGGTCGTATTTGCCTCGGTTTCCACCGAGCGAGTAGGATCCCCGGCCGTCTCAGCCTTCAAGCGAACCGGGATACCCGCATCGGGAGAATATACCCGCACAGTGATTATTGTCTCATTCTCTGTAAAAGGATAAACAATATTGACGCTATCCACAGTCGTGCCCGCCCACAATTCCGCGGAATCCGGTTTGATTGTATAAGCTACCGTGTTACCGGCATCCACAGGGTCTGGCACAAGAGCCGATAAGGCATTGCCGAAATCTGTTAGAACATAGTTGATAGTGGGATCATCGAAACTGACCGAGTACGGTCCGCCGGTGGCTCCGGTTGCTCCGGTACCACCACTGATGGCATGGAAATAGATATTATCCACATATACTGTGTTCGGACCTGTCTCGCCGTTCAGGATTAACTGGGCCAAATGACCGGTGGTGGTCAGGTTCGTGAAATCGCTCAATGGAATATCGAAGCTGATCCATGAACCGGTAACCAGAGCCGGAGTCGAAGCCGCGTCGAATGTCAATTCGTGCTCGACATCGTCACCGCCATCAAAGGCGCCGTCAGCCCCGAAATCAACCAGTTTGATCTTGAATTCGGCCGGGGCTGCGGTCGGATCCGCTGTCCAGATATCCATGTGGAAATGAGTCATCGAAGTGGCGTCGATCGTCTGTGACGTAAACTCGATACCGGCAACCTGCAGATTGGTGTAAAGCTTGGTATCGTCACCGACAACCTGGACATCGGCCACATCGGCGTTGTCCCAGACTGCCGACCATGTATCGACGGTAACATCGGTGTAGGCGTTACTGAACAACGAAATAACATCGCTCGATGGAACAGTCGGTGTCGGAGCCGCAACCGCAGGTTCGGTCGGAGCGCCGCCGCTTCCATACAGGTAGATATTATCCACATATACTGTGTTCGGACCTGTCTCGCCGTTCAGGATTAACTGGGCCAAATGACCGGTGGTGGTCAGGTTCGTGAAATCGCTCAATGGAATATCGAAGCTGATCCATGAACCGGTAACCAGAGCCGGAGTCGAAGCCGCGTCGAATGTCAATTCGTGCTCGACATCGTCACCGCCATCAAAGGCGCCGTCAGCCCCGAAATCAACCAGTTTGATCTTGAATTCGGCCGGGGCTGCGGTCGGATCCGCTGTCCAGATATCCATGTGGAAATGAGTCATCGAAGTGGCGTCGATCGTCTGTGACGTAAACTCGATACCGGCAACCTGCAGATTGGTGTAAAGCTTGGTATCGTCACCGACAACCTGGACATCGGCCACATCGGCGTTGTCCCAGACTGCCGACCATGTATC